>Ga0207131_1033_pt1 | contig 24078 bp, 17 predicted proteins | sample Alteio_BWMinHeat_13_FD_153557 | JGI IMG/M metagenome (GOLD analysis project Ga0207131, IMG submission 153557) | Enriched cells from forest soil in Barre Woods Harvard Forest LTER site, Petersham, Massachusetts, United States -... | ecosystem: Environmental > Terrestrial > Soil > Temperate forest >...
GGGGATGAGAGTAGTTACATAAATAGTTTATTCATTCATGTCAAAGAAACCTGTAACGCATCCGGTGTACATTCTTCTTCTTTCGGTGCACCTTGAATCAAAGAGTCGTAAGCTTGCTTGATTTCATGAAACTTTAATGTATATAAGGGGAGTTTCCACTTTTCTTCCACAGGGACTCGATCTGGATGGTAGTGAGCGCAGTGCAAAGTTCTACAGATCTTGTAGTCCTTCAAAGTGATGCTTTATGCGTAAAAGAGGACGGAGTAGCATCCGTTGCGATGCAGCATCTGCAAATGCTGGGACTCCAGTTGACAAATACCCTTGCGGGTTGTACTAATCAGAAAGTTCTTGAATGCAAGGTAAAATATGAACAAAAAGTCAAAACTCTCCTGGCTTTTTCATCTGAAGAATTAGGGAAACAGAATATTGCCAAGTGCAAGCAAGAGCTTTTGAGAGATGAAATTTTTGATCAAATGAAAGAAAGGATGGAGAGAGAACAAAAACATGTCTCCATCCAAAAAATGCAACAAGTAATAATAGAAACTTTTCAAACCGAAATTGATCGAATCAATTCAACGTTTCCTGATCAACTCAAAAGTTACATCGATCAGACAGGAAAACAGCTGGCGGAAGCTTTGTCCGAAAAAGAAAAGATGTGTCGGGAACAATCAGAATTTTTTCTGCAAAAACTCTCTGCTATGGAAGAATTTTTAAATAAAACATCCAAAGCAATTCCCTCTTATTCTTTGTATGGCGAATCTTGTCATCTTATGTTAAGACAAGCAAATGATTTTTCGGAAAGAAAGGAAGATTTAATCAATCAATTGCGTTCCCTTGTTAAACCGGAAGGGCTTTTAAATGAGATTCAGAAAAAAATAGAAGAAGTTTCGGCAAAAATTTTACTGAATAAAGACAAAGCTCTCTCTCATTTACATGAAGAAATTGATAAACTTTCAAAAGGAAAGTCTAAAGATTCAAAGCTCAAACAAATTGAAGGGTATATTGACATCTTACAAGAAGCAAATAGTATTTATGTCGAACAAACCGATCATTACCTCGATCTTGTGAGTCATTCAGTGAATGAACTTGTAGCCGGTGTCCAAGCAGAAATGACTCTGGCTTTGAAACTTCAAGATGAAAATCTTATTCAGCTGACAACCAAATCACAAGCTCTTTCGGGTTTTTTAGAATATCAAACAAAAAAAGTGTTAGAGTTGGTTCAGGAACACCAAAAGCCGATCATTTCAAGGGAAGTGGGGGCTGCGTTAGGAAGACTCTTTGATGATCGCAGTGATGTGGCTCATGGAAGAATCGCAAAAATTAACATTTGGTCTAATTATTTTATTAACAAATTGGAAGTCATTTATGAAGATGCGACCGGTAGACAAACAGTGGGTATGCAGGGGGGAGTGACTAAAGCAGAATTAGAAGATAGGTTTGTAAAGTTGGTTGAGGGTATTCAACAACCTGTTATTGAACTCGGTCCTCAAGAGAGAATAATAAGAATTGATATTGGAACGGGCGCTTTTAGTGAATTTAGCAATAAAGAAATATGGGATAAAATGGAATGTATCCAAGAACTCACAATTTATACAAGCGAAGGAAGACAATTCGGTCCTTTTGGTGGTCGAGGTTCAGTTCCGCCTTGGGAAAGATCTTCAGCAAATCCATTACATGCATTGCTTTACTCTGCAGTAAGTGAAGTGAAAATTCAAACTATCGAGTTCGGCTCAGACTATTACCTTGGAGCATTTGCAGGTAGGTCAGATTATTTCGTTCGTTCTCTATCTTTCGTTTTCTTTAAAAACTTTGCTCCATTATTGCAAAAAGATTTGTCGGATCGAATTGTAGGGGTATTGGAACTGGCAAAAGAAAATCCTGAATGTAAATTATCGGCAGAAGAGACAGTGAAAATTCGAGATTCCTTTGCTCAAATGTCATATGTTGATTTAACGAAACAAAATGATCCTTATGCCATTTTAAAGATATCACCAAGTGCAAGTACTCAAGAAATCAGCAAGGCCTATAAAGCTTTATGCTTGCAGTATCATCCAGATAAGGTCACCGAAGAATGGAAACGTCCATTATATAAATTAAAGTTTCATGAAATACAACAAGCTTATGAATCCTTGAAGGTTCCAGGAGAATAAACACCTAAGAGATAAGAGGGTAGAGAGGGTCCCGCCCCATACGCATCAAGCTTAACTTACCTTGCCTATACCCATCCCAAAATGTGTTTACAGCCCTCAGGCTATATTTTTAAGCCCCTATCATTTTTCTTGGGAGGCCTGATTCTCATCCTTTTCAGTTTCTTTAAGCATTTGCTTTTCTTCCGCAATTGTGAGCGTCGGGTTTGCCAATTTAATTCCGGTAAAGCCCATGAAAGCCATCGACATCAAACCCGACATGATGAAAGTTATTCCCATTCCCTTCAAGGCTGGTACGACGTTAGCAGTGGATAATCGTTCTCTGATCGAAGCGATCAGCGCGATCGCCAGCCACCATCCCAATGCCGATCCCAATACATAAATAAAATTTGGGATAAATGGATAGTCTCTAGTCACAGCAAATAAACAAGCACCGAGGATCGCACAGTTTACTGCGATCAGCGGAAGATAGAGTCCCAAAGACATATACAACGCTGGTGAAACTTTCTCGATGATGATTTCCAAAATCTGGGTGAATCCGGCAATGACAGAAATAAAAAGAAGAAACTCAAGAAATCCCAAATGGATTCCTTTCACGTCCAAACCCAGAAATCCAAGCCATGAGAGAGCGCCATCACCAGTCACGAAACGATGGACAAACCAATTGAGCACACCGGATACTGTAAGAACGAATACTACGGCCAGACCGAGTCCATTGGCTGTTTTGAGTTTGTTGGAACAGGCAAGGTAAGTGCACATGCCTAGAAAATTCACAAGCAGGAAGTTCTCAATGAAAATGGCTTGTATGAGCAAACCAAAAAGATTTAAAATTGAATAATCGCCCATCCACATATCGGCTATTCTCCTTGCGATTTTCTAGATAAATAAATTAATCCGCCAATAATAAAAAAGGCCGCTGGAGGACTTACCATGAGAACAAAATTATCAAACCGGTCAGGGTGTGCAGCGGTCGCATACCAGGAAGTGGGAATAATCTGGTACCCAAAAAGCTGACCAAAGCCAAATAACTCCCTCAAAAAAGCCACGATGAACAAGACGATCGCATATCCCATTCCTGCTCCCAATCCATCTAAAAAAGCGGGAAGCGGCTCGACATTTTTCGCCATCCCTTCCGTGCGACCCATGACAATGCAATTGGTGATGATCAATCCAACAAAGACACTCAAGACCTTCGAAATACTAAAAAAATAGGCTTGGAGGAATTGGTCGATGATGATGACGAAGACAGAGATGATGGCAAGTTGTGTAATCATCCGGACGCTGTCCGGTGTGATTTTTCGGAGCATCGAAACGAAAAGAGAAGAAAAGGCAGTGACGAACGATACCGACAATCCCATGGTAATGGCAACACTAAGGCGATTGGTCACGCCTAAAGCTGAGCAGATTCCCAGAACTGCCACAAGTACCTGGTTGCCAGACCAGATTTGATTAGTAAAATAGGTTGAAACTGGGGGTTTGGATGAGCTCATCGGACACCTCTTAAAGAATTTGATTCCCAATGTGAAAACATGGAAACTTTTTGAACATCCCCATCTGATTTTTTATTGCTTTGCGCTTGAAGGTCCATCAGGAAAGGACGATAGGCAGCAAGCACATTGCGATAAGCATCCGCCACGCCATTTCCAGTTAATGTAGCACCCGACATGCCATCTACAGCGCTGCGCGCCTTAGGAGAATTTCCAAGGATTTCGCTGACTTTTCCCTTGACGACCGTAATGCCTAGAGGCGCTGTTTTAAAATCTGTCTTCCCATCAGCTGATTCCTGAAAGATGACTTTGCCTGGAAATTGACTTTGCCACTCGGGTTCAGCTATGTTTGCACCCAATCCTGGAGTCTCTTTTTGATCGTACCATGAGATCCCTATCACACTATCTCCATTTGTTTTGATGGCCAAATATCCATAGATGGCATCCCATAATCCCATTCCATTCACTGGGATAACGTATCCTTCTATCGAACGCTCACTAGCATTTTGAGTCGCATCATCTTTGGGATTTGCATAGATGCGATAGATCAATTTAAGAGGTTCTTTGTAATAACCCGATTTTCTAAAATCTTGCACATATCTTTGTTCATCGATACCGGCAGCCTGAAAAGTCGTTGCAGCTCCCTGGTCATTTACCAAAAAAGCCTCAATGCGGTTGCGATAGATTTCCAGAATCTGGTCTCTAGAAGGGATGATATGGCTTTCAGTAGGCTCCAAAAAAGGGCCTTTCATATATTTGGCAGGGACTATTTCACCTTTATCGTTCAATACCTGAAAATAGCCAAAAGGGCTGATGATGCGAGCAGCGATGAGCATTTGCTTGCTCCTATCAAGCTCCTTGGCCATTTCCTGCGGTTCCTTCAGGACACTTGCTAAAATGGAAAGAATGATCGCGCAGATCAGGCTCAATATTGCCATGAAAATGACTGTGTAGGAACTATTCTGTACTGGGATGGTAGTGTTAGGCTCTGACACGGCGCAATCCCCGGTTCCTGGTATATTGGAGAACGTAGTAGTCGATAATTGGAGCAAAGACATTTGCCATCAATATGGCCAGCATGACCCCTTCTGGATAAGCTGGATTGATGCCGCGGATGACCAGTGCGATCAGTCCTGCAAAGGCGCCGTAGATCCATCGGCCAAGCTTAGTCGAGGGCGATGAAACGGGATCTGTGGCCATAAATACGATTCCAAAGGCCAAGCCACCCAGAAGCATATGTTTATAGGCAGGGAAGCCGAGTATGGCGGGATTCCATGCACCTCCATCCGCGCCGAAAATATGTGCGCCCCATTCAAATAAGTATGCTGTTACCAGGGCTCCCAAAGCCATTCCAGCCATTGTTCTCCAAGATCCAACTCTGGTCCAAATGAGTATGAATGCGCCGATCAAGCAAGCGAAAACCGATGTTTCACCCATGGATCCGATTTTATCGCCAAAAAATGCATTCCAGTCGCCATTATGGCCCAGACTATAATTTAGGGCGGAGAAATGGTAAGCATCTTCGTAATAGCCTGAAGAGAGTCCCAGTCCTCCTTCGGAAAGAGGTGCCGTGACAAATTGGCGAAGCTGATCGGGTTGAAGACTGGTCAAGGTGGCTTCATGACCTCCAGATGAGTTCCATTGGTTGAAATGAGTCTGAATTTCCGGAAAGGTGCTAACTTTATTTCCAAGGTCGTTTGTGGCGATAGCATCGACATGAATCCGTTTAATTTCAGGGGAAACATTAAAGCGGGCGAGCCGTGTTGCTTGGCTGTATCCGTCAAGGGAATTTGTCTGGGCCTCCTGATTCATTTTCAGAAGGCTTTCCCTGATCTCGGTTGGATTTGTTCCCACCCAGACATCACCCGACATTTTGCCAGGAAACGTGAAGAAAAGGAAAGCACGACAAGCCAGCGCTGGATTGACAATATTCATTCCCGACCCGCCGAAGACCTCTTTGCCTAAAATGACACCTGCAGCTACGCCAATGGCCGTCATCCAATAGGGGATTGTCGAGGGAAGGATGAGAGCATAGAGAATACCCGTGACCAAAAAGCCCTCAGTCATTTCATGTTTGCGTACAATGGCAAATAAAGCTTCGCAAAGTCCACCAGCGGCGTAAGTGATAATAACTACTGGAAGGAGAGCAATGACCCCAAGTTTAATGATTTCCAAATAACGATTGTTTTTTGCAGCAAAACTCAAATATCCTTCAAGTGAATTTGCCCCTTCAAGGTATTCATTCATCAAACGAAAATCGCCGCTGGAGAAGACAAAACTCTGCAGTCCTGTATTCCAGATAGCAGCGATGATGCAGGGGATCAGAGAAAAAACAACGATCATCATCCAACGTTTGACATCGACAGAATCGCGGATATGAGGACCTTTTTTTGTGTTGATCGGTGCTTCATATAAAAATGTATCGACCGCTTCAACCAAGGGGCGGAATCGATGGAGCTTTCTTCCTTTTTCTGTTAACGAAAGCTGATAATCAAGGAGGCGCCGCAGCATGCATGTTCCCGGGTTAGAAAAATCTTTAAAAACGAGGTGCTTCTGTTTTGAATGGTAAGATTTGATAATGAACAAGTGTGGAATTCGAGTCGTAAGGAAAAGGGCATATCACCTTATAGGGGAGACCGGTAGCTGCCTGAAAAACAAAATAGTTCAGCTGACCGTTTTCGATGCGAGGTTCATGCATGATCGACACATCAAAAATTTTGTAATCGGTTAAACGATAAGGGAAAATATCTCCCGGATATCTCTTTTCTAATTCCACTTGTTCGACATAAAAATGTTGGTATTTGGAAATATCTTCGATGTATTGAAATTGCAGTCCTTTCCATAAAAAATTTGCAATTTCTGCAAACTCTTTAAGATAAGTTATTTCGCTTAGACAAAATAGGTGTTGATTGAGGAGCCAAATATGATTAAAGGGGAGTCCCTCACATTCGACGAAGGGTTGTGAATCGTCGATATAAAGGCGGATGACATGAGCTCCAATGGGGATATCTTTTATATGGGAGGGAAAGGACATAACACACTCTCTTAATGTTCAAAATTTGTCAGATTTATGTTATTAATGCAAGCAGGAAAGAAGCAATTTCCATTCGTGCCCCCCTTGCCCCCCGTGCCCGTGCCCGTGCCCGTGCAATGGCATTCGGTTAAGCTTTTGCACTTTTTCTCACCCTCCACCATTTTGAGGGGGGTGTTTTACTTCTTCGTGGATACGATCGATCTGGCCTCAACTTCTGATATACTTTTTCACTTGACTCTAATATGTAATTTACAGTGCTCCTTATAAATTCGACAGGTCCGTATACAAGCTTTTCTAAAGCCCAACCAAGTAATAAAAAAATTGCTTTTTGGTTAATTTTAACCTCTTCTTTTTCTTCCAGAACACTTGTTGAGGTGCTTTTCTTCAATGCTTTCTCTGTCACGTTACTTGTTAGCCGTCTGAGCTTTTTCTGAACTACCTTTTTATTGCTCATTTTCTTTTCTACTTGATGATGCGCTTGTGATTCAATGATCTTCAATAGTGTGATAATCACAAAATGTGCAGATAATTCCTGTTCAATGCCTCGCTTTGTTTTTGAATGAAAGTCTGTAACCCCGGTTATCTCCTTGGAAATCTTTAGCATTTCCTCATGCCCCCAACGAAAACGATATACTTCCTTAAAACAGCTCTCTGGATATTTTTCTCTATCTACTAGTGTCGTTAATAATATGTATGTCTGATCATTGATTGTATATTTAATTAAACGAACCTTTATCGGCTCCAGTCTAGCTTTACAGAGGCCTTTTTTAACTTTTTGAATAAGCTTCTCTGGTGGATGCACTACAACTTCGATATCGGTTTCGTTACTTTCCCAAAAATCATCAATTACTTTTATGCGAGTTTTTTTTTGCAATCGAAACAGCGCGTTCTTATTTGTCTCAATATAGGCCGACAATAGTTCGAAACAAAAATACCCGCGGTCATGCACATATAACGCAGGATCCGCTCTTTTTTTTAGGTGTTCTAAGGCACAAGCTCGTTCATTGCCATGATTTACGAAACAGTAGTCATGTGGAATGCCTGTAAATAAATCATATACGGAACTAAGAAGTCCATTAGGATAATGCACATGCTTTCCATCTTTCTTAAAACCTTCTTTTAGTAGTTCTCTGGGCAGTAAAAGTTTTGATCCATCTATGCCATATAATTTAAGCCCATGCCAAAGAGCAGGTTCTTTATTATAGTAATCCCAGATTTTAATAATGCCTTCGTTAAGCTCTCTAAAAATTTCAGGATCTAACTTCATTCTTGCTTCGCATAAAGAAGATGCTGCAAGAGATTTGGGCACATCTTGAATATCTTTATCAAGAAAATTATTAAAAATTTCCAATAACGTATTTGCGTATCCTCGTTCATCTTTTGGTATTACTAAACGAAAGAGGAAAAGGACGAGAAGCTTTGTGTTAATCTTTCTTTCTCTTTCTATCCATAGATCATCATATTTTTTAAAAGTACTCTCGAAAAGCTCTTTAATCTCCGTCCACATTGCTAAAAAAAGACTTTTTTCCATTCTAAACTCCCTTAAGTTTGCCACGTTTAAGTAAGTTGTAATATATATATAATTTAAAATCAATATTTTATACTAACCGAATGCCATTGCGTGCCCGTGCCCGTGCCCGAATTACAACCCCTTACACCCTTTGTGCCCGTGCCTGAAGTTCCCTTCGTACCCGTGCCCGTGCCCGTACCCGTGCCCGAACTACAACCCCTTATACCCTTTGTGCCCGTGCCCGTGCCCGAAGAACCCTTTTATTCCCTTCGTGCCCGTGCCCCTCTTACTCTGCTGCCGCTGCTGTGATATGATTAATGGCATCCGTCCAGGCCTACCCACACTGACACATTGTCCATGTCCTTGGATAGAATGTTACCTATGTCCTTGATCGCACAGTCCCAATTGTATTTGCTCGCTGTGTGATCAAGGACATGAGTAACATTTCTATCCGAGTACCGCGCAAGGCCCAACGGGCCGACATCTCGTAGCCCAGGCCGCAAGGCCTGGGTAGGCAAAAAAATCCCTCTGAGCCCTGTAAGGGCGGCATAAAATGGGCCGCGCCTTTAGGCCCTGCTCAATGCCCAAGCCTGAAGGCGAAGCCCATTTTATGCCGCCCTTACAGGGCTCAGAGGGATTTTTTTGCCTACCCAGGCCTTGCGGCCTGGGCTATGAGATGTCGGCCCGTTGGGCCTTGCGCGGTCCTTGGATAGAGTGTTACCCATGTCTTTGGATCGGACCAGAAAAATAATTGATTATCAAACAAAAAATGGCTATGATCAACCCTACGCTAGGCATGCATGGCATGCATGTCCTCACCTCCCATCATACTTTTTTATTGGTTTTAAATAGTTTGTTGATAACATGTCATTTTTTACAAGGAGTTTTCTCAACATGATTACAGGAACTGCAGATCAATTTTGCAAGCGAAATAGAAATTAATCACGGAAATTAATCACGGGTTCTTCGGGCATCGGGCACAGACAAAGGCACGAATGGTTTCAGGTTCGCGGTTCAGGCATGGGCATGGGCACGATTCGGGCACGGGCACGGGCACGGGCACGAGAAGGAGAAACGGGCACGGGCACGAGAAGGAGAAACGGGCACGGGAATCGGAATGGGACGCAGGGTAAAATGATGGTTCGGGCAAGGGCACGAAAGGAAGCAACATGAAAAGAATCTTTTGGGGTATTGCCGGTTCTGCAGTCATCCTGATTTTGATATTCTATCAAACTTTTTTCACCCAAGCCGCAGCCTGGACTCTACATGCCTATACAATGTCCAAATGGGGCAAACCGCTCCAATATGAAAGCATCTCCATCCTTGGCAATAAGTTAGTCCTCCACCATCCCAGATTTGCAAACGAAACGACTTTTGAGGCCGAGCACCTCTCTTTTGGATTTCAGATAGACATCTGGAAGCCTCAAGTCAATATTTCCATTGCTATTGATAATCCCCGATGGCATTTTCAATCCCCATTAGCATCCCAATGGGAATCATGGACAGATTTTTTGAGTGAAGAAGGAAAATGGATTAAGACTAATCCGCACGTGAAAATTCAGGAAGGGTTGATTTCCTGGGCTGTAGATGATTCTCCAACAAAGCATGTGAAATTTGAATTGGAGATGAACAATCATGCAGGCGGATATATCAAACTCTGTTTTGATGAAAAAACAAATGATCGCGAAACTCTTATTTTGCAAACCTCAAAATTGCTGAATGGTGTAACTGTCAATTTCAATTTCGATAAAATCAATTGCTGCTCTTTTGCCTCATTTGCAAAATTTATTGGTTTCGATACATCACCCTGGCAAATATCATCTGGTTTTCTGGACGGAGAAATTACTGCCATTTTTCCAAAAAATCAAAGACCCTGGCTTGAAGGTACCATCATTGCTAAAGATATCAATTTTCAAGGTTTTGATAGCTGTTTGAAGGGACATATTGATTGCGCACTACTTCTATTAAAGAAAAATCAAAGGCAAGAAGAAAAAGGTTCTCAATTTCCTGCTACGATAGGCACAATCGAGCTCCTGGAATATGCGTCATTAGTATACGAATCCCCAAACAATGAATGGGCTATCAAAAATTTGATGGGTTCAATTCAATTGAATGAATTTGAAACGGCCATCATCAAGCTTCAGGCGAAAGGAGGGAATACTCATTACCCCTCAGAATGGCGTCTAGATGGAAAAGCAGGCCTTAATGCCAATAGTTCCTATGTCCTAGATGCCAATCTTTCCTGTTCTGCTGCCGACCAACACGATGGAAATATCCATTTTGTTTTACAGCATCCCCGCAATGGTTTTAAACACGTTGAAATCCAATGTTATAGGCTTTCTTATACTGAATGCGGATTTCTCCAAACACTTCTCTCAACCCATTGGCCCTTTTTAAATACTCTATTGCTTCAGGATGGTGATTTTAATGCCCAAATCGAAGCGAATATCACACAAGATGGCTTTGGGGATTTATATGTTAAGCAGTTTGAAGTTAATCATTTGCGTTCAACAGTTAAGCCCTGGAATATGGTCTGCGATTTTGGACAAGTCAGAGGTTATGGAAAGGTTCTATTAGGTAGTAATAACTTTTTGGAAACGCTTGACACAGGTTTGCATTTTGATGACGGTCGGATTGAATTTGAAGATTTGAGCCCTCCCATGCCTCTGACAGATATACAAGCACACATATTTATTAAAAAGGGTCTCGTCGAACATTCTCTGGCGACATTGCAGGTTGCCGGTCTTAAAGGGATTATGGATGTCGAATGGGGCGATTACAAACAGCTGCTGACATTTAAACTGGAAGGCATTGCCGAGGATTTGTCCGAAATTTTTCCACAAGCGTTGCATGAAGGATTGCGCAAACATTTCGAGCATCATCGGCTCATGGTTTTGGCAAATTTGAAGAGACAAAATAAAAAAATTGAGCTTGATGGCACTGTCCATATTCAACGAGAAAATACCGATTTAATGGATTTGATACATTTCGGATGCGAGCTGAAGTCGAATCAAGATCGCGACAAGGTTAAATATTTCCCAGTTGGATGGTTTCATGCTCAGCATCTTCCTCTGACAAAATATTTGTCCCCATTTATTTTCCGCAATGGCGTTCTCCAAATGTCCGGTGAAGGCGAATTTAAAGGGACTTTTGACGACAAACAGCTTGTCATTGACTACGACGCAAAGAACCTGAAAATAGAAAATGAGAATTTATGTATCGATATTCCTTATTTCCATGCGCAAATGCCAGGACAACTAATGGGAACGCATCGTCTCGATCTCCACACCTATGCTTACGAAGGAAGTTTTCCACTTCAATCGGCCTCCTATTTTGAAAAAAATTCGGGTTTGGTATTTCAGGATATTCAAGGTACAGTAAAGTTGCAAAATGATTTTGTGCGCATTCAGCCTATTGAAGCATTTTGCGAGGGTGTTTATTTTAATGGTGAACTTGAGCTAGATTATAAAGATCCTGCCCCACGCGTATTCGATGTCTCAATCCATTGTCCTTCTTTATCTGGGAAAATTTCTCAAATCCAGCATCTACTTGCCCATGTGGGCCAATCTTCCTTTTTGCATAATATCCCTTTGGAGGGGGATATAAACGCTAAAGAAGATGGGCTCCGCTTAAAGTTTTCCTTCCTACCACATGATTACAATCTGCAAATCGACATCAAAGGCACAATAACTGATGGAGCTTTTCCCTTTCAGGAAGCCGATATGACTTTGAAAGGCATTTATATGGATGTCGATTATCAACACAAAAACCGACAATTGGAATTTACTGACATTCAAGGTGCCCTGCTAGTAGGAAAATTGCATAAAGTGGAAGAATATCTGTTTTCCGGAAATCATATCCGTTTTAATCACATGCCCCAGCCCGATATTGATATTGACATTTCTGTTAGCGATGGTGAAAACGAATTATTACGCATTGCAGGATATACCGAAAACGAGTCTGCGGACGTAAAAAATCTTCATTTAAACAAAAGCCTCTCACACTTCAGCTGCATTTATCCACACGTATGGCAATGCAAATTGAAAGACTGGTGGTCCATTGAACAATTTGAATTCCGCTCACAGTTCGACTTAAATTTGTTTTTGCAAGATCTCCGCCGTTTCAGGCAAACAGGCTTTTTATTTCTGTCACATAGCGTTATCGACCGTCTCTCACAATATCTGCCTTTAGAGGGAAAGGGGTTTCTGACCTTACGCTACCTGCCCGATCACAGCTATGCATTTCAATTAGATGGTCTGGATATCAAACAGGAAAACTCTTCTGTCCATAATGGTCTTTTAAAAGGGAGCAAGCAGGATAAGAAATGGATTATCGATCAGCTTCAATGGGATGAATGGAATGTCTCGGCTGAATTGCATCAAATGGAAGATAAATGGAGGATCCCATATTTAGCTTTAAAGACAGGAGAAGCTTTACTGCTCGGTCTGGAAGGCGATTGGCTTCAGGATCAGGCTTTGTTGAAAGCAAAAATCAAATTTTGTCAGGTTGATCTCTCTAAAATAGAACGTTTTCAGATATTGCAATCATTTTCGGCAAAATGGTGGCCAAAAGGAATTATTAACGCTACAGGTGAAATGGAATGGAATCTCCTCGCATCAAATCCTCTAGAGGGTTTTACTGCCATGCTGGCTGCTGAAGGATCGGAATTGTCATTCAGAGATTATGCATTCAATATTCCCAGCACTTTCCAAATGAAAATTCGACCATTTCACTATTTTAGAATGGAAAATGTGCAAGTGGAACTTACACCTCATAGGAGAGAGGCGTACATTGATTTGAAGCATTTTGGTTATCATTTCTCTAACGATGTTGTCGATTCATTAGAAGCTGCTTTTCACATTCCTTATCATCATTTGAATAGGGTTGGAGAAGCAATGCATCATCATTTTCCAGAAATACTTGAACAGACCGCTAAAGAAATATTTGTTGCTTCAAAGCAACAGGATGTTTTGAAAGGCGTATTGGTTTTTGAAAACCGGGATGCAAATCAGAATATATTAAAACTGGATTTAGAGGATGGCCATTATATATTCAAAGGAAGAGATTATGATCTAAAAAATTTCCACGTGCGTGCTGGCGGAGATGAAATGCAATTTTCCGCTCATACACACCATGAAAGATGCCCTTTTCAAATAGCTGGGCAGGTTCTATGGCCATCATGTACACAAGGACTATGCAAACTTACAAGCGAAAGATCATCAAATCCTTTGACTATAAAATGGGAAAACCTTCCTAATGAAAAATTGACCATACGATCAGTTCAGGGAGATTTTTGCGGCTGCTCATTTTTATTAAGCGAGAATAGGGAAGCCTGCAAGAACAATGGCTGGATACCCCTCGAAGGGCAGATAACACTCGATTTTAATCGGCTAAGCCTTTTGCTTGCACCTGATACTGCCGATGCCATTCGTAAACTGCAGGTTGGAGCACCTTATTTTTTGAGCGGCCATTTCTGGATTAATCCCGATTTAGGCACGTTTTTATCAGATACAATCGCCTTCAAGGGAAACATGATCGGCCATGAAGCGATATTAAAAGGATATCGGATGGAGAAATTTCAGACCGATTTGCAGTATGTGCCGGGTAGATTGGACATCCAGAATTTGTCGATTCAAGATTCTGCAGGTTGCATTAAGGCAATGACTGGAATGGCGACGCGGAATCCTGTTGAGGATACGTGGGACTTTTTTATCCCACTTTTGACGGTAAAAAATCTCAAACCTGGTTTACTGCGCGATACAGATGTACATGCACAGTCAAATCCAAAATTTCAAACGTTGATGATTAAAAAAATGGATTTTGAAAATTTGCAGGGGGGATTGTCAGATATCAAGTCGTGGCAAGGACAGGGACATCTGCATTTTGTTAATCCGACCCGCAAGAATACTACACATAACCCACTGAACTCATTGTTGGCGATACCTGCAGAAATCATTTTAAGATTGGGCCTGAATCCCCATGTGTTGAATCCGGTAACCGGCACAATATATTTTAACTTGTGCAATGAAAAATTTTGTTTGACCCGTTTTAAAGATGTATTTAGCGAAGGAAGGGGGTCGCGGTTTTATTTAGCCCAGAAGGAAGAGCCTTCCTGGATGGATATGGATGGTAACTTGTCTGTCAAAATCCGAATGAAACAATATAATTTGATTTTCAAGATTGCCGAGCTGTTTACAGTGTCAGTCCAGGGTAATATCAAAAAGCCTGTTTACCGACTGCAAAAGCACTCGAAGGGACCAAGAAAAAAACCCGCGATACCTATTTTTAGATGAGTTCAATGGAGGTTGTTTATGACAAATGTGCACCAATTTTCACTAAAAACAATTCCCTTTGATTTTACCGCCGGCTTCGTTGTTTTCCTGGTGGCAATCCCTTTGTGTTTGGGAGTGAGCATCGCATCTAATGCCCCCTTGTTTTCAGGAATACTTGCTGGTGTTATAGGCGGTATCATAGTAGGCTGCTGCAGCGGTTCAAGCACTAGCGTCAGTGGTCCTGCAGCTGGACTGATTGCCGTCGTTGCTTCTCAAATCCATACCCTTGGTTCATTTGAGGCATTCCTCGTTGCAGTCCTAATAGCCGGGCTCTTTCAGGTGGTCTTCGGGCTCTGCAGAATGGGATTTATCAGCGCCTTTATTCCTTCGAGTGTCATTAAAGGATTGCTCTTTGCTATTGGCGTCATTCTGATTTATAAGCAGATCCCTCTTGTTTTCGGACATGAAGCCGACCCTCTGGGCAATGATGCATTCATCGATGCAGGCTCCCGGCAATCCTTTTCTGAGTACATTGAAACGGTATTTGGAATCCATCCCGGCACTGCCCTGGTTGGATTGTCGTCAATTATTCTGCTCCTTTTGTGGGACAAAATCAGTTTGTTGAAAAATATCTCAAATTCCCGCGCCTGTTGTAGTGATTGCCTTAGCCATATTTTTGGACTATTTATTGCAAGGTCAGGACGAATACTGGGCATTGCATATCAAACATTTTGTCCAGATACCTGTAGCAGAAACATTGAAAGATTCTATAAATCATCTGACATTTCCTGATTTTTCCATTTTAAAAAATCCCGTTGTATATACTTCGGCGATTACAATTGCAATCATAGCCTCATTAGAGACTTTATTGAATGTGGAGGCCTTAGATAAAAGCGACCCTTTGCAGCGCCCTACTCCGCCTAATCGGGAGCTGTTGGCTCAAGGAATTGGAAATATTGCCGCCGGACTGATAGGGGCATTGCCCGTGACAAGCGTCATCGTGCGCAGTTCCGTCAATGTAACCATGGGGGCGAAGACAAAATTGAGCACGATCTGCCACGGATGTTTTATTCTTTGCAGCGTTTTGTTTGTACCGAACTGGTTGAATAAGATTCCCCTCTCTGCATTAGCAGCCATTCTTTTGATTACTGGATTAAAACTTGCCAATCCTTCGATTATTGTCCAAATGTGGCGGCAGGGAAAGAATCAGCTACTACCCTTCATCGCTACAGTCACAGCCATTGTTTTGACTGACCTATTAATCGGGGTGATTATCGGATTGGGAGTTGCAATCTATTTTATCCTCTATAGCAATATCAATAGTCCAATAAAGATGACGCTGGAAAACCATGCGGGCGGCGAGCAGGTGTTGCATATTGATCTTCCTAATCAGGTGAGTTTTTTTAATCGTGCATCTCTCGAAGAGATACTGAAAAATGTGCCGCAGGGAGGTCATGTACTTATCGATGCAACCAATGCCGATTATATTGATCCAGATATTCTCACATTAATTGGCGATTTTGAAAATCGGTCGGGAAAAGTCAGAGGGATTAAGGTGAGTCTGTTAGGATTTAGGGATAAATATATGAAGATGGAAGATCATATAAAATATGTCGAAGTGAATAGCAAAGAGACCCAGGCTTCGTTGACACCAGTGCGTGTCCTGGAGATCCTTCAGGAGGGGAACAATCGTTTTAGAAAAGGGACGCATTTGAAGCGTAATTTGGACAGACAGTTGAGCGTCAGTTCCGAAGGGCAGTTTCCAATGGCTGTTGTTTTGAGCTGCATTGATTCCCGTTCACCCGCCGAGCTCATTTTTGATTTGAGTATTGGTGATATCTTTAGTTCGCGCATAGCAGGTAATGTTGTCAGTCCAATGATTTTGGCGAGCATAGAATATAGTTGTGCGGTGGCTGGTGCAAAGCTAATCCTTGTCATGGGGCATACGTCGTGTGGGGCAGTCAAGGCTTCGGTAGACCTTTTTTGCAATCAGAAGAAGGCTTCCGAATCGACAGGTTGTGCCAATCTTGATTCGTTAGTAGAGGATATTCAAATGTCGATTGATCCCGACGACTGCAGAAATTATAAATTATGGGAACAGCGAAAGAGGGATGAATTTTGCAACGAAGTTTGTCATAAAAATGTTGTGAGGACGATGCATGAGATACGTGAAAAGAGTTCTACATTGAACAGGTTGATTAGTGAGGAGAAAATTGCTTTGGTCGGCGCGATGTATGATATTCGCACGGCCGAGGTGACATTCTTCCAGGTTGCAGGCTGCTGCGATCCTGCAGCGGAATTCAAATCGGATGAAACGGGTTTTGTCAGCAAGATGATAAATTTGAAATCGCTGTGGAATTATTTTAAGGGCGGAATCCATAAAACCTAACCGCCAACCCGTGCCCGTGCCCATGCCCGTGCCCATGCCCATGCCCGTGCCCGTGCCCGTGCCCGTGCTCGTGCCCGAAAAGGGATTGTATTCTCGAGGCTTGCCAAGTCCTCGCCTGCCCCTGCCACATTACCCGAACCCCGTGGACAGGCCTGGACAATTGTGATCTCATTGTGCCTATGTGCCTTTATGCCTTTATGCCTTTGTGTCTTGGTCTCGAGTTTAGCAATTTTTAAAACTATCGCTCGACGGCCCGAAGGGCCTTCACATAGTAGCCGAGGGCAACGCCCTCGGTAAGAAATATCAAAAAATCATGCCCTGAAAGGGCATAACAAAATTATTTGAGGCACTCAATCCCACAAATATTGTTCGTTATATAGAGCTGATGAGAGATTGTGGTATATTGAATTCCTTTATCCTTTGTTATGCCCTTTCAGGGTATGATTTTTTGATATTTCTTACCAAGGGCGTTGCCCTTGGCTACTATGTGAAGGCCCTTCGGGCCGTCGAGCGATAGTTTTAAAAATTGGTAAGCTCGAGGCAATGACACAAAGGCACAAAGAGGTCAAGCATGTCCACGCTGGGTTGTCCAATTTCTGTCCTGCGGAAGGCCCAAAGGGGCCCTTTGGGCCTTGTGCAAACTCAACTTGGAGAACGTGGACAGACGTGGACAGGTGGACAGCGTGACTTTTTTTACTGAGACCCCTCAGATTTAATTGCACATTAATTGCAGGGTGCAATTAAAAGTGCGGGGTGAACTAGTTCCTCTGTGTTCTCTGTGAGCTCTGTAGTTATTAAAATTTTTGAAATAGACATGAACCTGGGCTTTATTAAACCACAGAGCCCACAGAGAACACAGAGAGGATGGTTCATCCCCTCACTTTTAATTGCACACTTAATTGCATCCACTTAATTGCATCCACTTAATTGCATCAAACATTGACATTTAAGTGTATTTTTATTACAATCGGATTCAATTTATTTAAATTGAGTTTAAAAATGAGCGAGATACCAAAAATTAGTCAATCTCTTAATCCAAGAGACGATCTGACACCTCAAATTGAGCTACCACAGAATTTATTACCTCCACCTGTTGTCGTATTTCAAAATGCAATTCCTCAAATTGAGCTACAACAGAATTTATTACCTCCACCTGTTGTCGTATTTCAAAATGCAATTCCTCAAACTCAACGAATTGGCACATCTTATAAGAGACTGTTTTATGACGCAGTGATTTCAGCTGCTTGCACGGGCTTTGCTTTCTCTGAGAAGAAAATAACACTAATGGATCCAGCAATATATGGAGCATGGGTGGCAGAAATAACTGATTGCCTGGCAGCCACTATTTTTACAACAAGTGTTTTTTTGTTCGGTGCTATGATGTTAGAAGTACTAGAAAGAAGAAAAATAGATTCTTACATACACTACAGAATCCTTAAAAATTTAGGAAATATGGTACAGGGTCGTGTTATAGGACATGTGGGAGGGACAGTAGTTAAAATATTCAACATTCCTTTGATAGGTTTTTCTGTAGGAGAACGAGAGCAATTTGCAACGACCGCACTATTGGCAGGTTGCACTGCAGTAGTGTTATCCCTTAAAAAGAATGTAAACTGAACCGTATACTGGTCCTCACCGGGACTGTTCGCCTATATCTATGAAACGCGCGGGACGAATTCATCCTTCAACGAAAAATTACTCTGTGATATAACGTACGCATTAGAATAAAAAATTGGCCGCTGCCTAATAGGACATATATGGATGAAAATGTCTGGAGGTAATGGAAAGTCGTTTATCAGATATCAGCACGAATGTGACCTATCTTATGTGGCATCACCAGGCTATTCCACCTAAAGAAGACGTAAAAGAAAATTGATTTCTATTTTCTCCACGTTGTGATATAATGTATGTATTAAACATATACATGAGGATTTTGTGTTCAGGACACAGGTATATTTGACGGAAAACGAAAGAAAAATGCTCCTTATTTTCTCCAAAGAATCAGGGATACCACAAAGCTCGATCATTCGTGAGGCAATAGACCAGTATATTGAGAAAAAGATATCGGCAAAACGCAATAAAAAACAAAATCTTCGCGCCGCAGCCGGATTATGGGCTGACAGGAAAGATCTTCCTGATTCGAGACAATTAAGAAAAGAAATGGATAGGTATATTTCTAGTGAATAAAAAATTGCTGATAGACACAGACGTTCTTATTGATTTTTTGCGTGGAGACCATCATGCGATCCATTTTCTTGAAAAGGCCATGGAGCAATCAGTCTGTTTTTTGTCGGTTATCACAATTTCCGAACTTTATGCGGGCGTCAGGGAGGGAAAGGAAAGCCATATTTTGGAACGGCTTATTCTCGAATTTGAAATAGCTGCATTAGATGATAAAACGGCACAAGCCGGTGGATTATATAGACGCAAGTTTGGTAAGAGCCATGGTGTAGGACTTGCCGACGCAATAATTGCAGCTACAGCAGACGCACACAATCTTGATCTGGTAACATTAAATGCTAAGCATTATCCAATGTTTAAGGAAGTGCACGTCCCTTATCGAAAGCATCTACTAATGTAGTAATTTACCTGTCCACACTGACCACGTTGAATGTGTCCTTACTTTTGCCCAAATACACGCCCGTACCCGTGACCTCAAGCTAAGCTTGAGGTCTAGGGTCAGGTGTGTCTTTGGACAAGAGCAACGCTCTGCGACCTCTGTGATCTCTGTGTGCCTATAAGCTTGGAGTATGCCACACAGTCATTTATCGAGACACCAGACCATGCGCTTCCTCCCATCGTCAATCTTGGAAATAAGGAACTTCGTATCCTTTCCATCTCCCTTTTCTTTTGTGCAAATCCCACTTCAAATTGGGGAATCGCCCTGTTTGCTCGAAAAATTTGAATCGTCTGAGGTTCAATGTCAATCTTCATGTGCGTTTTCAAAATTCGTCCTGCTGCTTCAATCAACTCCGCTTCTGATAAAAATTCGACATCGGGATGACGACTCCCTCCAAGCATCAATGCAAGGCGCGTTTGATTTTCCCCGCTTTGCTGGGGGAATACACAGGAATCCCACACACAGCCAAGCGCCTTCAATCCAAACATGGATGAAATCAGATAGCCAAATCCCTGTTGATGCAATACCTTGCGATCAAACCCAATATTAAGGATCACTACACTTGCATAATTTATGGAAGAAAGCATTTCTGAAAAAGAAGAGTTCTGGGGCCATATTGCACTCAATGCATAAGCAGGCAGCGTGGAAATGACCTGATCTACATCAATCCGCTGTCCCGTTTTCAACCAGATCACAGCTTGTTTAGAATCAATGTCCAGTCGTACAACTTCAGCGCCTAAATGCAAACTGTCTTTCAGTTCTGCTGCCAACGCATTTGGCAACGTTGCCATCCCTTCTCTAAAAGAAAACAACGGATATCGCTGCATCTTTTTCACAAAAGGACTCAATTGTTGCCGGGAGGAATTTCGCTGCATGGCGCCCCTCACTAAAGATCCATGCTGCTGCTCCCATTGATCAAAAACAGGAAAACAGCTCTGTATCGATAAATGACTTCCATCTCCTGCATAGATTCCTGAAATCAGTGGATCAATCAGATTTTCTGTCCATTCACGCCCCAGCCTACGCTCAAAAAACGAAAACACAGACTCATCCCCGCCGATCCGTTTCGGCATCTTCCAATCGCGCCAAAGAACTTTTAGGCAGTTAGGGGTCAAGGGATGAAATGGGATTTTCCAAAGCTTTCCCGGAAGTCGCAACAGCATGGGTTCTTGATTTTTTTCCTGATAGACAAAACGATCCCTGGCACTTGGATGAGGCAAAATCACTTGCTCTTCTAGTCCAAGTAATTCCACTAATGATAAAGTTTCCTGTCCACCACCCCTTGTGCGACAGCTTCTTGGACCTTGCTCAAAAAGAAAACCGTCTGATTGTAATGTATGAATCCAACCCCCTGGGCACAAGTTTTTTTCGAGTACCGTTAACTGCACACTGGAACCCAACAAGCGTTTAAGGTACCATGCCGCAGACAAGCCCGATATACCGGCTCCGAGGATTGCGATGCGTTGCATTTTTTAGATTCACCTCGTGTTTTTTACACAATCTACCAACGTTCTTATCGCTTCTTCAGGTACGTCTGGTGTGACACCATGGCCCAGGTTAAAAATGAATCCCCGATCCCCTTTCATTTCTTGGAGAATCTGTTTAACTTCCAATTCCAGTCTGGGGAGCGGAGCATGCAGGATATCTGGATCCAGGTTGCCTTGAAGAGCAATGGATCTTGGAACCTGTTTGCGCATCGATGCCATATGGCAGTTCCAGTCCAACCCAATGCCAGCAGGTTGTATCTGTGCGAGATAAGGAGCAAACACCGACGACCCTCGACAAAATAATATCACTGGAGGCTTTCTGGGGGTTGTATTGACGGAATCCAACAGCAATTTCAAATAGGCCAATGAAAATTCAAGGAAGGAATGGTGTGATAGTGCATTGGCCCAGGAATCAAAAATTTGTATTGCATCGACGCCCGCTTCAATCTGCATTCGAAGGTAGGCTGCCGTCCAATCAGCGATTTTTTTTAACAAAGCGTGGAACCCCTCAGGGTCTTTAACCATCCATCGTTTGGTCTTTTTGTGGTCTTTGCTGGTTTGACCCTCAATCATATAACTAGCTACTGTAAATGGGGCCCCGCAAAAGCCTATCAGAGGGACTTTTAACTGCTTTTTTAGCTCCACAATACCTTGTGCGACATATTTTAATTTGGAAATGTCTGGATCGGGGAGCAAGTCTATGCTGTTTTGATCGACAACAGGACGCTCGATCACTGGACCCTTCTGTTCTTCAAAGTGCAAACCAACTCCCATTGCTTCTGGAATGACCAGGATATCGGAGAATAGGATTGCTGCGTCCATATCGAATGTGTTGATAGGCAGCAGAGTCGTTTCTACGATGAGTTCGGGGTCGTGACACATTTGTAAAAAAGAATATTTTTGCCTCAGCGCCCTATAGGAGGACATATATCTTCCCGCCTGTCTCATCAGCCACACAGGAGGGCGTGAGGTGTTGCGGCAATGGAGGGCCTGTAGAAAAAGATCGTTCATTATAAAATTCTTTCTAAAATATCTTCGACGGTGAATCCATATTCTTTAGCCAGCACACTCGCAGGTGCAGAAGCGCCAAATCGTTCGATGCAAATCGAAATTCCATTTCTTCCAATATATTTATGCCAACCTAAATCTACACCAGCTTCAATACTGACTCTCTTTCCAATATCCCCTTCAAACAGACTGTCTTTATATTCTGTTCCCTGCTTTTCAAAAATTTCCCAACAGGGCATGGAAATCACTCTTACAGATTTGCCTAATCGTTCCAACTCAACGGCTACAGCCATTGCAAGTGTAAGTTCGGAGCCTGTGGCTATGAGAGTAAAATCCGCTTTCGATTTTTCACGTTTTACGATGTAAGCACCTCTTCCCACTCCATTGGCAAAAGGAACGGAGGTTTCTGTCAGGTCCGGCAAATTTTGACGGGACAGGATGATCGCCGTTGGTCCCCGAAATTGCAGCGCAGCAAACCAGGCCATCCTGACTTCGTGGCTGTCGGCCGGCCTGATGACCTGCAGACCTGGAATAGCTCTTAAAGCAGCATAATGTTCCACGGGTTGGTGCGTCGGGCCATCTTCCCCAAGGAAAATCGAATCATGTGTAAATTGATAGACCACTTGTGCATGTTGCAAAGCTGCCAACCGAATTGCGTTGCGCATGTAATCGGAAAATGTGAGAAAGGTTCCAATAAAAGGAAGGATGAAGCCAGTCTGATGGAGTCCTGTGGCAATCGCAGCCATTCCAAACTCCCTGACACCATACTTGATATTTCTTCCCAGAAACTGCTTTGGACCTACCAAAGGATATTTTTTCAACATCGTCATATCCGAGGAAGAGACGTCGGCAGACCCTCCATACAATTGTGGCATGAGGTCGGCCAGAAGGTTAAGAACATCCTGAGATGCTTTTCGACCCGACACAGGGACTTTAATATCGATATTCCAAAGCTGCTTTTCCAAGTCATGGGGCAACTCTTTGCGAGACATCGCATCAAGTTCTTTGTGTTTCATTGGATTTTCCCTCGACCAGGCGTCGAAGGTGATTTTCCATTTTTCTTCTTCGTGCAGGTCGCGGGGACGTTTGGTCTGGAAAAAATTCAAAACCGATTGAGGAATATAAAAGTCTTCTAGAGAGATGCCAAGAGATTCTTTAGCGGCCTTAATTTCTTCAGCACCCAGGGGAGATCCGTGGGCTTTATGGGTCCCGGCCCGATTGGGAGCTCCTTTTCCAATTATTGTATGAGCTATCACAAGACAGGGCCGTTCCTGGCGATGGCGGATTTCACTGAATGCAGCATCAATAGAATTGAAATCATGGCCATCGACTTCGTAAACATCCCATCCATAGGCACGATAGCGGGCTTTGGTGTCTTCAGAGAAGGCCTCGGCTAAAGGACCATCCAGGCAAATTTTATTTGAATCATAGATAGCAACCAAATTATCCAGTTTCAAATGTCCCGCCAATGAAGAGGCTTCCGCCGTGATGCCCTCCATCACACAGCCATCACCCATTAGGACATAAACTTTGCTATTAAAGATTTTGTGGATGTCGGTATTAAATTTTGCTGCCAATAGTTTTAAGCCCAAAGCCTGCCCTACAGCATTTCCCAAACCCTGACCTAGGGGACCTGTGGTTGTTTCGACACCATCAGTCATGAAAGATTCGGGATGGCCGGGTGTGCAGGAATGGAGTTGACGAAAGTGTTTGATGTCTTCCAATGAAATTTTGTAGCCGGCCAAATGGAGGCAAGAATAAAGCCACATGGATCCATGGCCAGCGGAGAGAATTAAGCGATCGCGATTGATCCATTTTGAATTTTTAGGATTGTGCTTCAGAAAGTAGCCATAGAGATAGGCTCCTATTTCAGCGCAACCCATGGGCAAGCCAGGATGCCCTGAATCGGCTTTCTGCACAGCATCCATTGAAAGTGAACGGATGGTATTTGCTATTTTAGCCAGATTTTGGCTGAGATCCGAATCTAATATTTTCGTCTTTTTCAGAATATCTATAGGGGCAATTTTTAGGTCAGACGATTGATGTTGTGTATGCATGTAAAACCATTAATTATTTAATCATAGCCCATAACTGTAATAGAAAGAATTAAATGCCACAAGAAAA
>Ga0207131_1034_pt1 | contig 23886 bp, 24 predicted proteins | sample Alteio_BWMinHeat_13_FD_153557 | JGI IMG/M metagenome (GOLD analysis project Ga0207131, IMG submission 153557) | Enriched cells from forest soil in Barre Woods Harvard Forest LTER site, Petersham, Massachusetts, United States -... | ecosystem: Environmental > Terrestrial > Soil > Temperate forest >...
TCTATAATCTAGAAACGAAAGTAAGAACTGGCCGCTCTATTAGAGAGCGGCCATTTAATGAATTAGTAATAGCGAGTGAGTGTTAATCCAACTTTATTTTGTGTAAAATGCTTTCCAATTTCGCAATACCGATAGTCAAGGCTGGTTTCCCATCCTTTGCAAATCACATATTTAAGTCCTATAATTGCCTGGCAAGCAAAACCCTGAATTTTATGAGTAAGCTCAGTTTTTGGTAAAAAATCGAATGTATGGTATTTGTAATTAACAATTATTTGTGTATATCCAATGCCACATCCAAAATATGGTTTTATTGGAAAGTCTGGATCAAAGTCAAATAAGTAATTTGCCATACAAGACCCAGAATTGGCATTTCTTGATGCCCCAGCAAGGGAATTTTTAGCATGGAATCTTTGATAAGACGCCTCGATCTCTACTCTAATGTTATTTGAAAATTTATAGCCTGTAATGGCCCCAAAATAGTAACCAGGGCTGGTTCTTGTTCGGCTATGTTTTAAGTTATAATAATTTACTCCGCTCATTATCCCAACGTAATGACCATGATTTTTTAAGTTTTCTTGCCCACAAGTTGCTATTGCATGAGATGAATTGAATCCAATGCTTGCTAAAACCAACGTTAAAATCGCTAAAAATTTCATAAGATCGTCCTATAAATGTGATGAGAACTGAATAGTTCTTAAAAACTCCATCCCCCAAGGAAGATCGACTTGAATTTCTTCTCCTGATTTTCGTTTAAAACTAGACTTAGCAACGCCTCCTTTTTCTCCTATTACACCTGGCATTAACATGAAGCCCATTCCTATACAAAATTTACATTTTATTTTTTCATTCCCGGAAATTGCAGTGACATCGATTACTTCATCTGCTTGAAAACCCTTGAATGAGAAAATGTAATTTGCCGGATAAGTTCCCAAAAGCTCTGCTTCAATAGTTACTGTTTCATTTTGGCTAGTGACTTTAATTGGATTGGGGATAATCGATGCCTCAATTTCAAATCCGTTATCGTCAGTAAAAATGAGTGTGACACGTTCTCCAAGTAAAAATCCCTTTGATGGAAGACAAATAAATTTATGTTCTTTAGGAAGATTGTCATTGAACATGAATTGAATTTTTTCTTTACTTGATGGTTTCGGTATACATGATGTTATTTTACTTTTTTGTTCCAGTAATGGCCTCTTGATCAGAATAGATAGCAGTGTATCATTTGGAAAATCGTTCAGGAATAGGTAATTCTTTGAAAATCCAGGTTCGTTTAGTGCACACTCCCTGACAAACTGATCCGGATGAGATTTTGCTTCTTTTGCGCTTAAATACAATAACTCAATGGATGGTTTTAAATTAAGTGGATTGCATTTTTCTTTGACTTGGAGACTGACTCGTTGTTCAGGTTCCACTCCTGTTGCAATTCCGGTGAATGCCAAGCATGCACAAGTAAGAGATAGCGCATGATGATATAGATTCTTTTTCATTTTTAATTGACATGAGTAAATAAATTTTTTAATCATTGTTTTTCTTTTGTTAAAAATTTTGTTGTCTTTCAAATTTAAATAAAATTTTCACGAAAAATATACTCCCGTGAATCAATTTATGCCCTCAACTGAGCACCTTTTTCAAATCTGTATAGTTTGTATTTGATCCTTACAAATCAATCTGTGCATTCTGTAAATAGTCTTTCATCTACATTCAAAGCGCTGTAATATTATGGGTTTGCAATCAAAAATTTTACTTGAGCCACGGCTGTTTTATCTGCCAACTTTACATATGCAGTATTGACCGGCAATTCGAGAATTTGCGAAACAGACACAACAGGACGAATTTTATTTTGCATCGAGAGATTTACACCATCACGGGCTTCGTGTGCTCCATATGAAATACCCTCCTGAATTTCGATGACCTCACGTTCACCAAAGGCTTTTGATATGCGTTCTGCTATTTCGGGATCTCGTTCTCTAAAAATTATCTTTGTGGCGGTATTTCCTATAATGATTTTGGAGACTTCGCGCCCATATATATTTTCTAATTGAGCTGGACTTTGTAAGCTGATCACCGCGCAACCGCCATATTTCCTGCCCTCAGTCAACAAGGTTTCCAGATCTTTAACTTTTTGCAAAGTGGGTAATTCATCAATGGCAAACCAGATACGTCGTTTCAAGTCTATTGGTAAGGCCAGAAGCCCTCGCACTGCTGACGATATCCAGGCAGATATTAACGGGCGTAAAATTGCCCTTTGGGAAGGATTACATTGGATAAATAACCAAGAGTCGTTCTTTTTCCCCACCCATTCTTTTATGGAGAATGGGTTGGAAGAGTCTTTAAGATTATCAAGACATTCTAAAAAAGTACTGGTTACAGAACGGATAGAACTAGCTGTTTTTTCAGATGAAATATCCATATGCGCAGCTGCTTTAGTTCCCTCTAGTAACTTGCATAGATCTGATAATCTTTCATATTGAATCCACTTAACCAGCTCCGCAGTACTCTTGGTATCCGACAACTTACTTAACATACTAGTGAAGACAGTTTTGGCAGCTATTCTCCAGTAATTTTCAGTTTCGGAATTTGTTGAGGGGATAAAAGCTTCTGCAAGACTTGCGTAATCGGAATTAGACTGTCCTTCAGACCAGGGATTCCATTCCGCTCCTTTCGAGTCAAACGGGTTGAGCAAAAAGTCTTTGCCTTCCCGATAATACCTTTCTAAAAATACACCAGTGGTATCTACTACAATTGCCTTGTATTTCATTTTTCGAAGTTGGGCGAGTAAATGGTGCATGCAATTAGTTTTACCGCACCCAGTACCCCCTGTAATTAATATGTGCTGTGTTTCCGTCCCTTTGATGAGTGGGAGATTTCCAATAGTGATAGGGGAAGCTTGTCTTTGTAATTTGAGCGATAGCCTTATCCACCAGGCCGAGACGATTTTTGCCCCGGATAGATGTTTTTTCCCTTTGGAGATTAAACCGCGGTAAAAAAAGAATAAGAGAATAAGAATGGCGCAAATCCCAGCGCTTATTATTGATTGCACAAATTTAGAGTAAACTACTATTCCAAATTTGTTTAGAATTGGAGCTGTTATTTCCATCACATAAGCAATTGGGAGGTTGGATGAGGAGCGATTCTGTCCCATATATGATAAAAATTCCCTGCTAACCTCAATCGTTGGTGTAATGCCTAGACATACCCAGGCTTTGAAGTAGTACCAAGCGGCCAAATAAGCCACTTTTGGCACACTAAGCATAAGAAGGCAGAAAATACATAGTCCAATAAGAAATGAAGACAAAAAAGCTACTTTTATCACCTGCTTCAGCATGCGCATGCGATGGGTGGTAATTTGTCCGCCTTCCGTTAATGTATGATTCATTTTTTACCTTTTATTTTGGGTTTGCATAACTTTCAAACCATGAACTGCTGAGTGAAGCATCTGCTCGCTTGGCATTATCTAAAAAACGCTCGTTGAGTCTTCCATAGCTGGCTCTTTGACTTTCATTATCATATCTTGATTTAGTCTCATTGTAAGCACTATTGACGTGTTGTTGTTGAAAGTCGATGGATTGGGATATATCTTCAGTTTTTGATGCGTATTCATTGACGACATTCTGTCCACTGTTTATAGCCTGTCCAAAGGAAAGATCCATATCTGTAGCCTTCTCCTTTACTCTTTCTTTTGCCCCTAACCATTCATTGCCTAAATCAGGAGTTTGCTTATGCGATATGGAAGGATCTTTAAAATTTTCAAGACCCTTAATCGTTGATCGACACTTTTCAGTAATAAACTCGTCCCTTAGTGCATTAAGTTCGCATTCTTTCTCTGGTTGAAATAGTTTTCCTAGGGCCCCTCTATCATTTAACCAATTACTAAATTCCGTATTGAGATTAGTGTTAACAGTGCTGGTATGACTTTCAACATAGTTGAGGTTTTCTGATATCTGATTAAGTTCGCTATAGGCTGAACTGAACTGATCCTGTGCCGACTTCAAATTATCCATAGAGGCTGTATAGTTCTCAGCATAGCGTTTGCCTTCATCTGACATAAAATTTGCCGATTCGCTGGCTGTACTATTTAAGGCTCTTTGATAATGTTCTTGGAAATCGTTGGATTCTACAATGTTTTTTGCCGATTGTACGGCTTCGTCGCTCAGTGCGCTGCAAGCCCCGCTATGTCCTGTTTTAATGGCGTCCATAAATGGCATATTCAGGCCAAGGCTTGAGAAATATTCAAGACTGTCTCTGGAACTAACACCATTTTGCTCCCCCCAACTCTCGGCAGCGTTTTTCACATAATTAGCACTTTCTTGAGTGGCCTGAGTTTCGCTATTGCTATACCCATGCGAATAGGAAGTCCCACTGGATATATGCTGGATCATGTCAGCGGCGCTACGTTCAGCCTGCGATATGCTTTTCATATAGGATTCTTGGGTAGAATCTACCTGCGTTTGTGCATGCTGTTGAGCGTTTTGCAAACTATGACTATATGCTTCAGCTGTAGAGATGCTTGTGTTCAGGTGTGATGGATCCTGATTGACAGTGAGAATTTCCCGACCGTATTTAATTTGGTGTGTTCCATGATTATCTGTAAAATAACCAGTTGATAGTGAGGGGGCTGAGTTTTGTTGGAAAGATGTTTGATTGTCATATGATATTTGGCCCATGCTGCTATTAGCAAAAGAGTAATTGCCTGTGCTGAGCTCTGAGGCACCCGTTTGTGCAGAGGAATGGGCTGGCGTCATCAATGAACCTGTGAGATGAACCATCGACTGCAAATTTTGAAGCAAGTAAAACGATATAAGGGGTACTGAAAGGGAAAGAAAACCCCCTAAAGCAGCTGTATCCTGAGCCATATCCTGGAGTCCGGCGCTTGTAAACAGGCTATAGCCATCTGAAATACCTCCCATAATGCTTTGAGCATATTTTTGCGCGCACACCATTGTTATATAGTTAATGATGGCATATAGAGGTGGCCAAAGTTGGATCCAGACATTTAGAAAGATCCAGCTGCCAATAAATTTAATCCCCCCAGGCATTAGTGAAAGAGGAAGAATAATAGCAAAAGATGCATATATCAATGCTTCAAAAATTATTCTCATATTGACTAACGAGCTTCCGGCTAACGAACCTGCTGTCTGATAGATGCTTCTCTGATTATCTTTAGCGCGCTCAGTAGCAAAACGGGCGGCGGCATCGTTAAAAGAATTCACAGTGATAATCTTCTTACAGGCATCTTTTTCATCACCCATGAGCGCATGCGACATTTGCCCGGACACTCGATCTTCAGCTTTTTTCTTGAAATCCATGAGTGCTTGATATGCGATTGGAAGATTTTTCAACACCTCATGCTTGGTATAATATTCGACTTCTTTGTCAAATAGTGCTGACATCTTCTCTATCGACCCTGAACAGGTCACATAATTCATTTCTTTGCTAACGGGATCCACATAAGGAATCATTCTAACGTTGCTGGTTTTCTCTTTAAGAAATGAAAGAAGATCAGAGGATTTTCTTAATTCATCAAGAGTATAACGATTAAGAGCAATATCATAAATGACACACTGCTGGGTAAATTGCTGTATGTTTTGCGCCATCGTCGCATTGGTGAGTTTTAACTTTGTGAAATCAAGCGCGGTCTCTGCGCCAAAAATTTTGCCCGTTTTGCTATACATCACGTCGTTTGGAGTATGCATGACGTTTTCAATCGACTGAGTGAGTTTATGCCCCCAAAAACTGGTCATACCAGCAATATTCGCAAATAGAAGGGGAACGTGGTCGACCACTAATGGCTTACCATTTAGTTTGTCTGAGGCGTCCAATTTATCAATGATATGAACAGTTGTTTGGGGAACAATTAGCATATACGGGACTGCAAGCAACGGCAGAAAATATTTTGTAAGAAAAGCATCAGTATAAGCTTGAAAGAAGCAGCGCGAAATACCCCAAGCCCCGCCAATCATGGAAGAAATAACGCACAGAGGTTGAATAGCGCTGCTACTGCTGCCTTTCCCATAAAAAAGCATAGAAAGAGCATTGAAGATTTGCCAAAGCAGATCTCCACCACCATATGTGATTATTTCTATATCTGTTGATGCCATCCTCAATGCCTCCTATGACACAATCAGTTTGAAAACTGGATTTTTGCAAAACGGTTTTCCCAGACTTTTTGCAGCTCTGGCCAAGCCTCATTTTTTTCCGGATTACCTGCTAAGAGATTGCCGTAACTCACACCGATCAACCAGTCTCCGCAAGTCAACCATTTCTCAATGATCTTCACCTGTGTATTTTTTTTGAGCTGATCACTAGTACCCCGCTCGATGTGTTCGATTAATACAAGAGCTGAGTCTTGATTTTGAGAAAGGATTGTAAATGAAACTTTCTGATTGTCATTCTGCTCTTTCTGTTTTTTGTAAAAATCAAGATATTCCGATAGTGTTTTATATTGCGTAGTATGGTTATTCCCTACATTTTCGTAGCTGATCGTTAAAGACTCTTTGGAATCAGTCGATCGCCAAGACACTTCTCCAAAGCTGCTATTTTTACTGATATCTTTGTTCTTCTCGACCCAAAGCGTATTTTCATATTTCGGGATTATTTCAGAGAAGATGCAAGCTATATTCTGTTTAATGGATATTCTTGTTTCCCTGGCCGCCTTTTGCTTATCTGTTTCCAACATCTTCGCGAGGAAATTTGGATTGTCTTCATCTTCAGCATCAGCACTGTCTGCATAGGAAGTGTGATACCCTCCACCACCACCACCAAAAAAAGAGTAATGTTTACCCCCATGAGAGGATGCGTCCAATATGCCTGTTAAAACTATCAGTAAAGAGATGCTGACTATTATTTTTCTCATTTAATTCACCATAATTTCGGAGTTAATCTGTTTTTCAAGGAGTTGCATTTTCTGAATTAAACGCATCTCCAAATCAATGCCTCTTCTGGCATGTTCTTCGTACCTACGCACGACGGTTCTAACATGTTCCAAATCATTCATGTAACCATCAACTTCCACTGAGTACATATTCGTAGCTCTTAAATGAAGGCAGCCCCGTCTTGCGGTTTCAATGGCTTCGTTAAGGATTTGCGCCAGCACATCCCACGAAATTATATCCGCCAAATTGTCCAGCTCCGTCGTACATGTTTTTCCGCGATGATAGGCGCTCAAGACATTCACAATCTTGTAAAGTGGGAGGCGGCTGGTTTGCAATAAGCCCTTTTCAGCATCAACCAATGGTATGTCAGCGATGATTTTGCTTTGAATTTCTTCCAAAGATTTTCTGATTTTTACAAACCAGCAGTCCTGGGTACCTACATCAATTTCTTTTTCTTCTATCACCAAACATTTAGTGTCTTTACAGCCATACTTTGTAATTTTTCCGCCCTCAAGTAAATTGGTAAGAAACTCGTTGTCATCAGCTTTTGAGAAATAAAATTTTGGAGTGGAATCTTCTTTGACGACAAAGGTGCCGACAAGGGTCATGTACATCTCAGCAAGCTGTTTATTTTCAGGGCTTTTAAAAAATGGCTGAGACATTAAGGCTTCCCAGGCTATATTATACTCCGTTCCTAAAGAAAAATGTTTGTCTTGATTTCCTTGATTTCGTTTTTTATTTTGCTGATTGTTACATTGATGACGCCCCTCGATATAACTACCATAGAGCGGATTGGATGTATTGGCAGTCCGGCAAATGTGTTGGCTGGCCATGTCGTTGGCTGGCCAGACGGAACCTACCAGGGCAGCGGCTGTCTCGCAGCTGTTAATACCAATGCCATTAACGGTGTTTGCCCAGCTTTGCAGCTGGCGAGTCACGTTTGCAGCCATCGGTGAAACTGACTCAATTCCAAGCATAAAGGCATATCCGGCAGCATTGGAAGAGACAGCTTTTAATGTATCCACTAGCTGATCTTTTGAAATGAATGAAAATCCTCCTGTGTAAATATCTATACCACCGCAACCGGCGTTTGGCAGGTTTGGCAGATGTACACCAACCAATTGCGCATTTTTTACAGGCGATCTGACCACTACCCCACCGCCGCCCGTATAGTAACCTGCTGCCTGACTTTGATAGAGTAAATTTCCCTGCGTAACATTGATATCTGCACCTGTCATGTGAAAAAGCCGTTCGGGCACAGAGACGCTATTAGAGCCATAAATAATGCCCGAGTACAGTAATATCAAAACAAAGAAAGACTTCTTCATTTTAGCTCTCCAAATTGCATCACGATGTTATCTTCCACTTGACTCACTGTGCTCATGCCGAAAGCCACCGGAACGGCTGACAATGTGGTTGTGTTGGCAATAAAAATAGCCGGAAAAATTGTCACGCCCATTTCTTTAGCTATGCTTTTATCATTAATGGATAGGGGGAAATCTTTAAGGATAACTCCATCCACTGAGACTGATTTCACGTTCCAGTGGTGCTGTTCGACAAAGGCTTTAACTACATTAGAAAAGGCTTGAGAATAAGCGCTTCCCCCTTCGTAGAAAAACAATAATGTATGATCGTGAGCCAAAGCTTTAATTAAGAGATTGCGCTTTATGGTTTCCTGTTCCTTTTTAATCTGAACTCCATACTGTGTGGTAGGAGTCATTGATGCCAATTCTGGGTGTTCTAATAGAGAATATTGCCAGGATCGGGAAAATTCGGCGGCGTGGCTTATCCACTTTTTCTGCAAAATCATATAAGACATGGTGTTTTCAGGAGTGGGTTCAAGCATTGCCTTAGCCAATGCCCGCTCTAAATTCTCTTTTTCAATACGCAGAATCAGTATGGGATCCGTCGGCCTCTCTGGCGGTTTTTCTTCTTCCTTAGGCCGTTCGAAATCATGATACCAAGCCCAGCCCTCAGCATGACGTTTTTGCCAAGGCTGTACTTCATGAACAGCGCTTAAATAGCCAGGTATGATTAAACATAAGGCAATCGGAATCAGCTGCATGATATTTCCTCCATGCGCTGCTTTAGCCGTTCTTCCATATTTCTAATCTTTTCCGTAGTATCAATCGGTTTAGGAGGGGTAAATGCTTCTAGAAGATCGAGTTTAGAAAAATCGAGTCTCTTAATTTCATCCTGGGTTAATCCGCGGCAATCCGGATGATCGGCATCTCCCCAACCCATTTTGAGTTGTTTGCGCGCCTCATTCTGAAACACCCTTGAAAGTTTTGATGGGAAGATACAATACACGTGCTCCGTACGGCTATTCCACATTCCCAGGAATTTCTCTTTCTTCTTTCCAACATAGACAGAAAGGCCTTTTTTTTTAGCTTCTGCAAGGGCAATTTCATCTCCTGTACACTTGCTTAATTTAACATCAGTTGCAAGTCCATCCATGCCTTCGCAACAATCATACATTAATTTATCCGCTACGCTTACACTGCATTGCTGTGCGTTTCCACCAAACAAACGCACGCTAGCTACATCATATACTTGAGAATTTTGGAGTTCCTTTTTCATTTCGTCGAAAACAGCAAGCTTTGTAGCGATCTCAGGAAAAGATTGATTGGGCTGGTAATCCGTCATCCAAAGATTTTGATCGGATCCAAATATCTCATTTAACTCAGGTTTATCCCGTTGTGTCCAGCTTCGGCATTTAAAAAATTTTTCAAGAATCAAACAGTGAGTTCCTAAAAACCTGGTACACATTTCGTGATCAAATACACAGTTTTTATTCTTGATAAATTCGCAATTTGTCTGTTTGGAATGAATGCACTGCAAGTGCTGCCTTTTTGACCAATAGGGTCTGCTCACTTCTCGACCGTTGATCAAACGAGTTTCAGGAGTTCCATAAGTGGTATTCACTAAAGAACACGTTTGGTAATCCAGATTTAATAAATCGCTTTTCCATTCGTCAAACTCTTCCCAACTTTCAGGTTTTGTCTCTTTTTTTATTTTTTTATAATTATCACATTTTGGAGCATCATTCACATGGATCCAACGACTCACTACCTCGTCGCGACTGCCTATGCCATTCTTATGAATGTAAACTTCATAAGATTTAATGGTCGGGTCAGAAGCCAGTTCTTTTTCCCGCTTTTTTTTATATCCTTTGGCATCATGGCATTTTTTTTTTGCTGAATGTCCCTTGCATTTTCGTTTTTTAATGGTTTCCGGTGGTTGATATGTGACTGTTACATTTAGTAAATGGTTCAGTTCTATCTCCACGATTTCGTTTTCCACTACACATTTTTCAATCGTCTCGATCATCTCTCTAGCTTGAGTAGGATTAGCATTTTTGTTATTTAAGGTTCTTTCAGCATTTTCAAGCGCTGCGCTGATGGAAGGATCAAGCTTGCGCTCCTTTTTCAATTTGGCTTCTTGATAGGCTTTAGCATTAAGTTGTTTCTTAGCATGCTCCGCATCAAAGGTTTTTCCCTTTTGTTCGGCAGGTGTTAACGTATCAATTTCATCTTGAGACAGCTCGGCGCGCTTAATGGAGAGTCCAAAAGATTTACCTTCTTTAAGGTGTCTTTCCATTTCTTCTCCTGACGCCACCTGCGAGATGAGCGCTAATAAGATAAAAGTACAGGTCGTACAGCGTCTAAACAGCATTGTTTTTTGATCCAAATTAAATAGACAAAATCATCTTCGCCACCGAACGGATAAGATTTTCCCAAACCCCATAACTGATCGCTTTTTCCCAGTGCATGACATGCGCCGCTTGTCTGCGGGATGGGTCTCATTATCTGCGTTTTATATAGACTCTTTTTTATAATTGGCATGATCCGGGGTTCGCAAAAGTCCGTCTCTTCATAACCTTTAATTACACCCATGCGATGCATGCGTGCCAGACAGCGGTGCACAATCAAAGAACTAGCCTGCAAGGCTCCTGAATGATGAGCAATATGGCCGCCAAAAGGATATAAAGATCCTTCACATCCAGCACACCAGAAAAGCTTGTCAGTGGGTTTATTCAATGAGGATTGCGCGCAATCTGCAATACAAGCCAGTTGCGCCAGTGGATTACCGAACAATTCTGCTTCAGTGTTAAAAATATTCATCAGACTTTCATCCTCCCATAAAGGATCGAATTCCGACATATAAGCCACGTCTAATTCTCCCGTCTCTACGCATTGAAAATCGGTCAGAAGTCTAAGCAAACTCAAAATGGGAAATACATAGTAATGAACGTGATGAAAACTTGTCTTAGAGGGGATTTCGGGAACAAGGCTGACACTGCCGCGGTTCTTAAGTGTCTCTTTTCCTAATTTTATGCCACCCAAACCAACAAGTTTATAGGCATGTCTGGTGACATCCACCATCCTGGCAGGTTCCCAAAATGTGATCGGTATCCCTATCTTTGGTGGCGTACCCGCACATACACAAATTGGAGTAGAATAATTAGAAAAATCCTGAACGTTCGGTGTAACATTAATACCACTTAAGGTGATAGGCAATACACACTCCCAGCACACGTCTGTAATAGGATTAACCATGTCTCCGAAAATAGGAGAGGCAATTATCAGAAAGAATATCATTGCTCTCACAGCATGCCCCTCAACGCTTTGGATTTGCTGCTTCCAATTTTTTCAAGAGCAAATGAAAGAGAAACATTGCCGCTTAATTTATCAAAATCATCCCCGTTAATAACCACAAAACTGGGGACTTGTTCAACTGCGTATTTAGTAAATAGTCTCGGATCCACTTGCACAGTTACACTCACCCCTAGTTGACGAAGATGATGCATTTTGAAAGCGAGTTCTTTAAAACTGTTTTCCGGAAGACCTCTTAACACCGCGATTCCACCTACTTTGGCTACCTCTCTTGAAAGAGTGATCCACGATTCATCTGGCATGTTAAAGCTCACAAAGACATAGAGATTTGTTTCTGAATCCTGTGGAGTTTTTGTATTGACCTGACACTGTCTTCGGGAGCTCTGTGGACTAGGCTGAAACCGAACTGGATTCTCCAGTTTAAGGCTCGTAATCTGTTTTTTAAGTTCTAGCCTTTGTTCTTCATTCTCCTGATGCTTAAGCATTAAATCCTGAACATGTTTGCGACCTTCAGCGTAATAGTCGATTGGAGACGCTGTGATGCTAGCCAAAATTAAGAGCGGGGTTATATACATAGCACCTCCTCCACAACCAATTTATTGCCATTTTGAGTGACTTTAGCTGGTAGGGACTTAATACCCAGTTTGTTTGTTAAATAACCGGATTGATCAAAATAGATGGGTCTATTTAAAAGCTTCTCAAGTGCAAGTGGTTTTTCATTGGTCAAAATAACGACTCCAGGTTGAATTTTAACCCAATCCATCTGCTCATCATCGTTTCCATCGACCAGTAATAGGGGTTCGCGCAAGCTGTGTTTATCAAGAGGGTTGATAGTTGTGCCTTTTGCTACAATTAATTTGCCTTCATGATCTCTAATGTCATCACGAATCAGGAGGGTCGGGTCATATTCGAATTTTCTAGATGCCTTTGCTCTCGGCAACTCTTTTCCTCTTGGGTTTTCTATGCTGCCTACAAAAGCACGTTGCCACTCGTCTTTACGCTTTTCATCCAACCGAAAGTCCTCTAGCCGGTTCTTTAATACCAACATGAAATCCTCTTCCTGAATATCAAAGGTTGCGCCATACGTCCCATAATCCTTTGCAAAAATCTGAAAAGAAACAAATAATAGGGTTGTTAAAAAATAGGGCATAGCTTCTCCCTGATCACGTCTCTATGCACTAGCCCAAACATTTCATATCGGGAATCAAAGCTTTCAGGATGCGTACCCATGACAAAAAAATACTCTTCTGGAATTGTACCCGCTGAAATAGGTTTAAATGGCTCAATAATTTTTCCAATTTCAGAATCGTTAATAAAAACTTTTCCTTCTTTTACGTGAATTATATCCCCGGGAACTCCAGCAATAATTTTTGCAAAAGTTACCTGACTGTAAGTGAGTTTAAAATCTACTACCTGCCCGAGTTCGAGTTCTCCTACAGCAGTCGAAAAATAAAGTGTATGAGGCAAACTTTCGCTAGCGTTGAAGCGCAATCCGAAACCAGTTAAATATGCAAAAATAAATAGGATAAATACACAAAAAGAAAAAATTAGAACCTTTGTTGTATCGGTTTGAATTTTCATTTCACGCCTGTCTTAGCATTGTTTGAATGGCATCAGAAACACTCAATCCTCGATCAGTTAATTCTTTGAGACGGATATAATCAGCAGGCTGCGTGCTATAGAGAAGATTGGAAAATGGATCTAATTTCAAACGCGCTATAGAATAGTTTAAATCGGCATCGCAAATCAGAATTTCACTGAAATTCCCTTGGTGCGTGACAACGCTCTCTATGGCTTGCAAAAGGCCGGGATTCTTTTGCAGCTTTCCGCTTTCCGCTAGTTGTTGCACAGATCCTTTCTTTTGTGAAAGGAAACATAACCAGTCCGAGTTTTCAAAGGCGGCTTTAGCCCCTGGAGTAGAGAAAAAATCTTCTATACTTTGCGTACCTACAATCAATCCTCCACGATATTTACGCAGTCGTCTCGCAAGAGTCTCGATGAATTCTCCGGTTTGCGGAGCTCTTAAAAGATCCCAGGCTTCGTCAATGCAAATTTGAAAGGGGGTTTTTCTGTCTCCCAGGAAGGCACGATTGGCTATGTCCATCATAAACAGCTGCAAGATCACGGCTTGTAGATCTTTTTTTCCCTTCAACTCTTCCAACTCAATCACTACTAATTGGTTTTGAAGATCAACGTTGTTCTCGCCTTCAAAATATTTCGCATAGATGCCGTCTTTTGTGTAAGGCGTTAACATCACACCTAACATGGACGCTTTTTCATCGTTCATTTCCTGAAGTGTTTCGGAAATATCGGTAATTGTAGCTTTAGAACCTTTTGCTTTCCATACGTGCTGAATGGCTAATTCAATTAGAGAGCCCTCATGTTTATCGTCATGGCCGGTTGATGCCATGCATGATATTAGTGACTTAAGCATAGTAAAGGCGGTTTCTTTTTCCTCCTGGTCGTCAATCTTTATTTTTGTAAAGGGATTTATGCAGATATTGGAGTTTCGTGAAAACTCAATTTCCTGCCCGCCCACCATATTGCAAAGTTTTTTATAGCTCCTTCCTACATCCAAAATATAGACTCTTGCATTCATTCTGAGAGCGTTTAATAACATTTCCTGCATAAATACAGATTTACCAGATCCGCTTCTTCCGGCAACGGCCGTGTTATAGTTACCTGATTTGTTGTCGAATGGATTCCAGTTAAACAGCTGACCCCTTCTGCCGATAAAAAGCATACCTGGAGTATTCGTGCCAGACCACTCGCCTTGCATCGGTATAAAAAGAGGGCATTCTGATGAGAGTGTGGTTTTCAGGACATTCATTTTCTTTAACTCGTCGGACATTTCACCCCAGGCCGTTGGTAGGATTGAAATGAGATGGGGAAGATGAATGTAGCGATTTTCAGATAAATCAAATTGATTAGCTTTATAGAGGTTTCTTAAAGATTGTTCCGCATTGCTCTGCACATCTTTGTGCGTCCAAAAGCCACAGCTTAGTTGCGTCCAGACAAATTTAGCGCCTTGCGTTAGCTCTCTCCTTACACCGTCGCACTCACGCAATTCAGCAGCGAGCTCGGGAATCATACGAATAAGATAGCTGGATTTTCCCTGGTTTTCAATCAAGCGAGATCGGCTATTAAACTTCCGTTCGGCCTGTTCCTGATTGGGGAAGTGAATGCCATAATGCAGGAAAAAAGGAAAATTTAGGCGATAGCTATCTCTTAAAGGATCGCCGATAAGGTTTTGCATAGATTTATACGACCAACTCGGGGGCATATCCGACACGTTGAAGCTTTTAAAAGCAACTTCATCATCAAAAAGCAGATAGTCTTTCTTGACCTCGATTTCTCCACCTGTCATCATTTGGGTTGAGAGGTCGTCGAGTATATTGTGTTTTCGTCTTTTAAATTCGCTAGATAATTTCATATTTAACATCCCACCAGCTGTTTCCAAAAAGACCTGAGGGCCCATTCCGTGCGCAGGTGTAAATGTCTGTATTAACTTTAATAGTCGCTCTCTGATGCCATCTAATAAACTAGCTTCTTTAGCATAGTTGTCCTTGAAGGGCAGGCTATAGGAAAGAAAAAAACGAAAGTTGCGCGCCGTTATTTCCCCCTGCGAAAAATACATTTTCCGATGTTGGGCAATTTCATTTGCAATGCCATCGGACTTACTTTTTGACCACCAGTCGAGAAATGGCTCAATGCGGTGATCGGCTAGCAACAAAAACTGGATTGAAGCGTTTTCGCAAAAGAAATCTTCAAAAAGACTGGATAAAAGCTTCTGGTGGTGCTCATCTCCTCCAACAACAGGCATCGCTTCAATCACAAAACCAATACTATGCTGATTAATAAATAGGGCATTTTTTGAGTCAAAACTCTCAAACGGCAATAGTTTTGATAAATCATCCGAAGTTAAAATATCGCGCAGCTTCGCAAATTCTGAATGAGCAGGTCTATTGTCACCCAACAAACTCTGAATCTTGAGCCCCGCCTTACTAAGTATATTTAAGGCACTTCGCATGAATTACCCTCAAAATATATGTAGACGGCCTCTCCATTTTTTGGAGACATCCATATGCGTCTTTGAAAAGGTGCGTCTTGTGTGTTAGCGGCATTTTTACAGGATGGCCTGTTCTCAATTTCTACTAACTTTGGTACACATCCAGTAAAAGCCTCTTCGCCTGCTGGAGTTTCCACAATCATTTTTTCCAGGGTGGTCACGGGTGTGCATGGAACGCCTTCAACAGGAGGGCAGTCAAAGTCTCTCTTGTAGATGCTGCAAGATGTTAGTGTGATTGCCATCAATAAAAAAAGGTAGTGCATGTTATTGCCCCTTCAAAAATGATTGAATAAATTGAAAACTGGGAACCTCTGCCGGAAACAAGGACCCATTAATTTCGACCGTAGGGACTGCTAAGACCTTTTTCTGTTTTAAAAATTGAAAGACCTCGTCAAATGCCGCATGATTTTGAATAAACGTTTTATCTTCTAGTTGTGCTATGGGCTTTTTAAAAACATTCATTGCCGTCATCATCAACTTTGCCATTAGCTCTTGATCTGATGGCACAGATTCCTCGAACATCGCTTCCAAAAACAGCTGCTTTTCAATCTCTGATAGACACTCCATACAGATTAGGGCTTGGACTGTAGAGAGATCTTGTGGAACAGGATGGAAGGTAAAACTTACTTGTTCCGTGTCGATTAATTCTTTTTTAATTTTAAAAAAATCATCGTTGAATAATTTAACGCAGTGCGGGCACTGAAATGAAAAGAATTCAATTACCTTTAGTTGGGCATCAGGATTGCCATATTGGATACAGTACCTCGTGTTTAGTTTAGAAAAATCTGAAGCCTCCGATCCAGAGACTTCTTTCATTCCTTGTGAATCTTGCCATTTCAAAGGCGATTCATTGTGTTTTTCATGCTTTATTTTTGATTTTTCTATAGATTTCCTTTTACTCTCCCCCACTATCTCATTCTTTCCGCCCCAAAGGGGCTTTATCGGGGGGCGCCTGGAAAATACAAATAAAGAAAGATGGGCAAGAATAACAACGATGACTACACAAAATGAAAAGCACGCCCATAGTTTCAGGATTTTATTCATGTTGCCCCGCTCGTTTTTACTCTTTCATGTGTATAGAGATCACCCAAATCGGCACTCTCCAAAAAGGTAATGTCCACAATTCTGCCAGGTGTGATCTGGATTACAGGACGTAGCTGCTCGGCTCGCTTGATGAAATAATCCGTAAGAGCATCCATTGCATTTGTTACTCCTTCAGAACCCCCGGCAATAGCCAGCTGACCAGCTGACTGTCTCCAGTTGGGATTATGATTCCCTTCGGCATGTCCACAAGCAGGAAAGAGGCGCGCGGTTGAAGCTGCTTGAAAAAAATCGCTGGCTCCCGATAAAAAACCTGTCAATAGGGCGCTTTCAATTAACTGTGCACTTTTATCAACAACCACGCCGCGCAAACCATATTTCCCATCTTCTCCAGAAATATAACCAGCCACAACGGTCTCAATATAGTGTCCATCCGCACGAACTTGAACTAACTTTTCTAGCCGGAAGTATCCTCGTTCGCTTGATAGGTCGCCATAAACGCTTGCTGTGACAATGCCGCTTTTCAGTCGAGCTCGCACAGCGTGGGACAACCGTCCATCGGCTATAATGCGCAGTTTTACAGGAAGTGGATCAGATCCACCTTTTACCCCGCACGGTAAATCAACACTGGAAAGCAAAATGGCTTTGACCGTAGTCCCAGAGGGGATGGTACAATCTATGTGATGTAAGTTGATGGGCTCCGGACAATCCACTGAACTTAAAGGCGCTTGCATTTCTGGTTGTATTTCTGTCTGATTAAATGATGGATACTGATTCCAGCTTTCAGCTCGATTACTCATGGACGCTTGATACAGCTCTTCTCTTAGGGCCTCTTTTCTTGGGATTATCAAAGCATTCTGATTTTCTTTAAGTTCCGCTTTCATGGCTTCGATTTCGCTGCGTAAATAGATGATTTCTTGTTGGGTTGAATTTTTTTGAGCGTCGTCCTCTTTGAGGTTATTGACCATCAGTTCCTGAATATAATTGACTTTCTCTTGGACAATCTCATTTTCTTGGCGAATTTGATCAACCCATATTTCCTGTGGATTCACTCCGTCCATTGGAAGATGTGGAAGAGAGGTGTAAGTGATTTGATTGCCATTTTTTGAATCTAGGTATTCACTGATCACAAATCCAGAATAAATCAAAACGGCTACTGCAATTGATGTCAAAACTAGGATTTTTAGTAGTCTTTGTCTTTTTTGGTTTTCCTGATTCACCTGATTCCTCTTGGTAAAAAAATAGCCAGCAACTAACGAAAACAACCAATCAACACGAGCGCAGATTCGTCGGGATTTAATTTATATCGATCCAAAAAGACCCAATCGCCATCCAACACATTCACAAGACATTCGGTCACATATTTAACAGAAGAGGATTCGTTATGCAGGCGATAGATAAAAACAATTTGTCTTTCATTGACGAGACGACTTAAGCGTTGAATCGCCAAACACTTTTTGATTTTAGTTGGAGTATCTTTGTCTTCATATGAAGTGTATCCTTCAGGAATATCGCCTTTTAATACCCCTGCCACTAAATCGGTTAATTCTGAATCTCCTAAATTCGTACAAATATCACCACTATTGGGTAGAGCATCCATTTCTTCCATAGTGGCGGGTTGCAATAGAATAATTTCAGAAGAGCCTTCTGTAAAACAAAGCTCTAAATCTTGAACTTTTCCATTTGCTGTAACAATTGAAAGAGTTGTTTTTGGACAGTTATGGCGAGTGGTTTGGATAAAAATCTGCCCATTACACTCTTCAACGTCTACAGAGATATTGCTACCTTTAAAATAGGCCTTTTTAATTCTGTCGCCAATTATTCCAATGCGGTTATGGTGACTTGCCGAAAGATTCACGCTGAGCACAGCTGTTTGATCCATCTGGATATATTGAGCTGCCATGACTGGGTTAGTGAAACCTAAAGCACATAATGCGAAAAATAAGTTTCTCATGGTTAATCCTCTGTCCGTTCTATTGAAACTAAAAAAAGTTGACCGTTGCGATTTTTAAAGCCAAGCCGATATTTTTCATGTGTCTTGGAAAGAACTTTGTTCCCAAGTATAAGAGTCCGTTCGCCTTCCAGGACTACACTATTTCTTCCAGGCTCCACGATCACACCAGTGCGAAAGAAAACATAGAAGGTGTTATCCTTTTTTAGTTTTGATAGCTCAGACGCTAGTTTTTGACTTAAAATACTGGCAAAGGTTTGATCGGTATGGCGCATTAAAATCGTCAATTGCATATCAGACGAAGCGGGGGAGCGGGTTAACAGCAAATCTCCGACAAAGCATCCCATTTGCTCGAGATAAGTCGGGGATATATTAGAGCCTTCGACCCAGAATTCTTTTTCAACAATAGCTGGCACTACAACAACCCTCTCAGATTTTGTGAACAATAAAGCACTAAGCACGAGAGACAAAATTAAAAGTAAGAACACCACTGCTAGTGAGATGTTGCGTTGTACAGTCAAGGCGCATAGGGTGTATTCTCTTACAATTTCATTCATCGTCTAATCCTGCGAACATGTGAAGGAATCTTCGAAAAACCGTGTCCGAATGTCCAGTAGATCAAGGCTTTGAGGTTGAGACTTCCTTGCTTCCTTCTGAGTTTCTTATATACCAAATAAGCAGCAAACGCACACAACATCAAAACAAGGTTGCCAAACAATATGCCCAGAGAAAATGGGATTAAAAACACCATAGCGTCATCTATCCGCCAAAAAACTAATCGGGGCATATTGTCAAAGGTGCGTTTTATTTCCATTTCATAACCTCGGTAATATTGCGCCGTAAATGGAATCGATGAAATATGGAAGAACGTTCAGTAGGAGTCCGATACCTCCAAACGTTATAAGCTGTTTGGTTTGTCCCATACATGCCATGATCACACCGTAAGCAATGCCCAAGATACCCATTATTCTTGTAATCGGTCCAAAAATAAGAGCTTTGATTTCAGATGTCTTTTGGGTAGCGGCTTCATCAAATTTCTTCCAATTTGTCTCCAAAAGCTTAGTATCTTTTTCGTCTACAAGACCCGCATACGCGATCATAGGAACCGTTAAGACTGCAAAAATAAAAACCACTAACCACTTCATACCTTTCTCCTGTGTTGATATTTCAACGATTTATCAAAGTTCGAGACAATTGTGATCCTGCTGCGCAAACTTTACCCTTATTTTTTTACATCATAAATCAAGTAACATCAATGTGCATGCTCATCACAACTACACCTCTGCATGTTTATCAGAACTGCAAATTTCATTGCAATAGGAAATCTTAACTTGATCTTAACGCTATGTTTATCTTGGATTTACAGAAATTTGAGACAAGTCTTCTCATTTTTTCCAAAATTTCAAAAGAAAAATGATTTGTTGGCACTGCGAGGGTAATTTAGCTCTAATCTCTTGATGGATAAATTTATATTTAGTATGAGTATCTGCATGAAATACGAGGAAGAAAATTGAAAGACATCGAAGATTTAGCTCAAGAATTGAAGCAGTCGCCAGTTGAAGTCATCAACTATTCTTTTAGGATTTACGAGGATCTGTACAATCGTTTTAACAATCATCTTCATCTCCTAAAACATCTGGAAAGTTATAGCATCACTAAGCAAAAATGGCTAATTGATGCAATCAAAGAAAAAATAGAATTTGAAAGTCAGACAAGCTCAGAGTTTTTGAAAAAAGACAGGCATATAAGTTTCAGGGTGGAAAAAAAATTAGCAAGAAGCATTGATAAATACGTAGAAAATTCAAGAATGTTTCGGCGAAGTTTTTCAAAAAAAGCAATGGTTCGTTGAAGCGATCTATGAAAAATTGGAAAGAGAAGAAAAAAAATGCAAGGAATTGCTAAAAAAGATGGCTCAAACCATACCTTCTGAGTTATCTAAAAAGTAGAATATCACTTTTGTCTGCTCTATAATCTCATTAAATTCCCACACTATGAAAAGGCTCATCAATGGAAAAATCCAATAGGAAAAAAAATACCACTGTGAAAAAACATCTTGTTAATTCAATTGCCAAAAAATATGGAAATCCACCCGAGCGATGTGAATCAAGTTATTCAGGCATTTCTCGATAAAATTACTGAATCTTTAGCAAATGGCGCGCGGTTGGAATTTAGAGACTTTGGCGTTTTTGAAGTCGTCGAAAGAAAACAAAAAATTGGTAGAAATCCAAAAAAAGCTGATGTTGATATCGTTATCCTGCTCGCTTGTCTGTTAAATTTAAGCCAGGAAAAGAAATGAAAAAGTCTATGGCCTTAAAATCGGCAATTGTGGGTGAATAATTTTTAGCTAAAAAAAATGACCGGGCTGTCAATCAGAGAACAAAACAAAATAAATCTGAATCAGTGAGAAAATGACAAAAGGAAAAAAGCAAAAAAACACAGGCGCTTTGCCAAATAAAGCGGAACAGATTGGAATCGTTCTAGAAGGTTACAAACCATTCCTGGAGACACTGAAAGCAAAGATACAGTCATCTCAGTTTAAGGCTGCTGTTGCTGTCAATAAAGAGCTCATCCATCTGTATTGGGAAATAGGTACAGCCGTATACAAAAAACAGCAAGAAGACGGCTGGGGAGCAAAAACAATAGAAAAACTTGCGAGGGATCTAAAGTCAGTATCCTCCAGGATACACGGATTTTCACTCACCAATATCAAATACATGGTTCAATTCGCCAAAACATACCCGGACTTTCTAATTAGCCAACAGGCTGTTGGCCAAATTCCATGGGGACATAATGTGCTTATCATGCAAAAAATAGGTACGACAGAGGAAAGACTCTGGTATGTTGCCAAAACTTTAGAGCACGGGTGGAGCAGAGACGTGTTATGGCATTGGATAGATGGAGATTTATACAATCGCCAGGGAAAGGCTATCACAAATTTCTCTAATACTTTGCCTGCTCCTCAATCAGACCTTGCCAGGCAAACTCTCAAAGACCCCTACTTATTCGATTTCCTTGAACTCCACGCTGATCATAACGAGAAAGAGGTCGAGCAGGGGCTTGTTAATCATGTGCAGAAGTTTCTCATGGAGGCGGGGGAAGGATTTGCCTTTGTTGGACAGCAATATCCTTTAGAAATTAGTGGGAAAACCTATTTAATCGATCTCCTGCTATACAATTTTAAACTTCGTCGCTTTTTTGTAGTCGAGATTAAGGCCAAGGCATTCGACCCTAGGGACACAGGGCAAACCAATTTCTATCTATCTGCTGTCGACGATCTCTTAAAACATCCAGATGATCAGCCTACAATAGGATTGATTCTATGCAAAACTAAAGACAATATTATCGCTGAATATGCCTTACGCAATATGAACAGCCCAATAGGCGTCGCTGGATATGAAACAAAGATTTTCGAGTCGCTTCCAAAAGAGCTGAAGGGCTCGTTACCAACTATTGAAGAAATCGAAGCTGAATTAGAGAAGGACACAAAAAACGTTGCTATGCTTTAAAAATGGATATTAAACGTTTTTTTGACTCGGTTGATACTTCCATTCTTAAAACACTCATTCGAAAGCAAGTACAGGATGAGAAAATTCTTCAAATTATCGACATGATTATTGACAGCTTTTTTCACATAAAAACAGCTTACAACACTTCTGAAATTCCTCTGTCCGGCCATTATCCAAAATTTTCTTGCCAATCAACTTCGCTTGCAGTTGCATCCTAAAAAAATTTCGATCTGACCATTGAAACAAGGTATTGATTTCATTGGTTATGTGCTTTACCCTAAGCACACTCTTATACGTCCTAAAACGAAAAAAGAGCACTTAAAAGATTAAGAAAATGTGCAGAAATGGGTAAAGCAAACATCAATCAAACACTTCAATCTTATCTAGGCATCTTATCTCATTGTCATCAATATACTTTCTCGCAAACTCTAAAAAATGTTTATGGATGATCACGCTGCCTCACACGGTCGCTTAAGCCAATGTCTAAAAAACTAAAGTGCCAATGTCTGCCAATGTCCAATGTTCCAAGAGCTAATGTCTGAACTTCCACAGCAAAGCGAGACCACCGGCCTCAGAGTCATAGCGGGCGTCGATGACATTGAGGCCGCCGGCAATAAAACCGCCAACAACAGTCTGATAACCTTTACACTCCTCCACACAGCGAGTATAAGTCCACGGATTATCGCCATATAATCGATTTCCGGTCGCCACATGTTCCATAAAAATACACACGGCTGCTTCCAACAGTGTTGGCGCACGAAAATCTCCAAAACCGGCAAGAATAGCGCACTGATCTCTGAAGGATTTCTTTCTGGTCCCCGGAAGAACGTCTCTACTCATTAAAACCCAATGCGATTCCTGACATGGCACTGCGCCATATTGATCAAAAAGAGCCTTCCATGGACTGCGATATTGAGTTACACGGCCTTCTCCTCTTGGTTTTTTCACTAACTCGCCTAGTAAATTTAAGGTGAGAGGCACTCCCCCCACTGTTGTCGGAACCAGCACAAGCATATGCGTTTCCATGACTGTTTTCTTCTGATCGAAGGGGCAGCAACCGGCAAGAATCTCGTGAATATCATGTGGTAGTGGGGGTTCCTCGCCGATATCCCCAAAGTAGGTTTCCCATTTGGCTTTGCCAAATGCATAGGTTTCTAATCCTTCAAGTTGTCCCTTTTGAATAATAGTGGCTTTCCCCACTTTGGATACAATTGGAGACGCATTTCTTCCTTCTTTTGGAGAAGAAGCTGCTGCCTCTTTTGAAGAGGCCGGCGGTGGGCTTCCTGGAATATCTCTTGGGGCTGCTAAAACTTGAGATAGGGCATTTTCTGCTTCTCGTAATTGTTGACGCAATCGTTCATTTTCAACACGAGATGCTTCAGTTGCTTCTCTTTTGGCTTGCAGGCGAATTTCGGCTGCCTGACGGGCAAATGATGCATTCGCTTCTGTTAAAAGCCGTTCTTTTTCTAGCATGAGGTCATGGATCGATTGGGGAAGGTCCTTTGGCAAGTTTGTTTTGTATTGCATGAGCTCACGGCTATAGATCTGTTGTTGGTGGATTAACCACTCTTGCATTTTCGTGACATAGAGTGCGGCTATGTCTCCGGGGATCTTTTCTTCGTCTGATCGGTCAAATGCTCCTTCCCGGAAAAATAGAAAGTGGAGGTCTTCTGGTCGTGTGACTGTTTTCAGAGTGGCTGCCAGTGTATTAAGAAAACAGTTTTTTTGTTCTGGTGTGAGTCTTTCCCAAACGATGTCTGTGGAGCGGTCATTATTGGCTATTTGAATATCTCGAGTATCAGTTTGCCAACGGAGTTGATTGCCAAGCCTT
>Ga0207131_1030_pt1 | contig 23586 bp, 24 predicted proteins | sample Alteio_BWMinHeat_13_FD_153557 | JGI IMG/M metagenome (GOLD analysis project Ga0207131, IMG submission 153557) | Enriched cells from forest soil in Barre Woods Harvard Forest LTER site, Petersham, Massachusetts, United States -... | ecosystem: Environmental > Terrestrial > Soil > Temperate forest >...
AGGCGCAAAAACTCATTGAACACTTATGGCCCTATGTAAGATCAGGATATTCGATCATAGGATTAGAACCGAGTTGTCTGCTGACACTCAGAGATGATTATTCGTCGCTGATTTCTAAAGGATGGAATGACGAGATGGAACGACGAGGAGTTAATGTCAGGCAATTCGTCGACCACTGCTTTACTTTGGATGAATTTTTAGCACATTTGGTGGAAAGTGATGAGTTTGCAAAAATTTTTAAAACGGAGAAGCGGATAGTGCATGTGCATGGGCATTGCTATCAGAAGGCATTGGTGGGGATGCAGCCGACCCTCAGGATATTGAAAAGTGTTCCTGGGTTTGAGGTGAGAGAAATACATTCCGGCTGTTGTGGAATGGCGGGGTCATTCGGGTATGAGGCGGAGCATGAGGAGATATCGATGAAGATAGGTGGTCTGAAGTTATTTCCAGCGATACGGAAAACAGGGCCGGACGATTGGATCATTGCTAGCGGGATGTCCTGCAGACATCAGATCCATGATGGCACCCAACGCAAAGCCATGCACCTAGCAGAGGCGCTAGCCCTCCAGCTCAGAAGAGGTTGACAGGAAATAGCTGATGGGATGCTTTGCTGCCAATTTCTGAGAGATCTCAGTAGAAGAACAGTAACGTTATCTACGTCTGTCCACGCCTACCCATACTGACACATTGTTCCAGTTGTGTTTGCGCGCAAGGCCAAACGGGCCGACATCTCATAGCCCAGGCCGCAAGGCCTGGGTAGGCCAAAAATCCCTCTGAGCCCTGTAAGGGCGGCATAAAATGAGCTGCGCCTTCAGGCAAAACGCTCAGCTCAACAGGCCGATGCTCGTTCCTGGGCATTGAGCTGGGTTTAAAGGCGCGGTCCATTTTATGCCGCCCTTACAGGGCTCAGAGGGATTTTTGGCCTACCCAGGCCTTGCGGCCTGGGCTACGAGATGTCGGCCCATTGGGCCTTGCGCGCAAACACAACTGGGATAATGTGTCAGCGTGGACAAAGGACCGCGCCAGGCCCGTTGAGACTGACAGGAAATTACCGAAATAGCATTAAAATAAAATATTTACACCCCTAAAATATATTGTGAGGGCGTTCAAATAATATTTTGTCTACAAGATGTCAATTTCCTGTCAGCCTCATTGGGCCTTGCGCGCAAACACATATGAAAGTAAACCAAAGTCGAGCAAAGATTAAGATAATCTTGGATCGGTTTGTTTGATGATGATGCTAACGCTTTTGGGATTAAACCCCTTAAACCCTTCCCGTCGTTGCAGGTTCTCTAAATGGCTTCCAATGGCCCCGTGAACAATAAATTTGTCTGCCTGCTCCTCTGTTATTTTGCCCTGTTTGGCCAATCTTTTCACATGGACTGGATCAACTTGCCAATTCTCTCCTGCAGTAAACGCCTGCCTAAGATAGGAAAATGAACTAAATGGATTCATCATCTTAATACCCATGCCACCAAGATCCTGCGCGAGCTCATCAAACATAAATTGCGCTTCCAAATGATGCATACCCGACTTCAAAATGGAATCGCCATGCAGTGCGCACCATAAACCAATCGTTCCCAATTTATCAATTTCAGGCAAAGGTTCATGCGCAAAATCCTCTGTGATTTCCTCGCCGGATAAATCGACATCCAAAAATAAAACCAACCTGCAAATGGGATTTTCCATGACCTGCGCTCCCCACCCCGCCTCTTCGCCGGCATAAAAACGTTCGCGACAATGAAATCCCAATAATTCAAACAAATGGACAAGCTGTTGAAAACGTTTGCGCGAGGAACGAAATGTGTGGTGGTCGTGATTCGCCCAACCCATTCCCAGACGATCCTGGCGGTTCTTCTGAATTTGACCGGCAGTATTGCGGGCTTGCCAATAACGGCGCTCCCCTTCTAATACCGTCCATGCGGCTCGCTGCTGACCCACTTCCTCGACCAACTCCTGCGCTAATTCAATCGTCTCAAGCATGGCCTGATCTTCATTTTCAAGGGGGCGTGGGCGCGTCACCCACCTTTCAAGGGCCTTATAACGACTCTCCATCTCTTTAGCAGTTTCCTTGTGCGGTAGCAAAGAAAGCGATCCGCGCCGCTCAATAATCCACAGGGTAACTCCATTTTTTTCTGAATATTTGCAGCGGCGGAACTCGCCGAAATGGGTCCCTTCAATTTGCCTTTTTTCGCCTCTAACCATTAAAAAATCTGAAATGGAATCGACGACGACCGCTAAACCTGCCTCATGCGCCTTTGATGACTGCAATTGTACGCGGGGAAGCTGTGCGCCGGGATGGTTGTAAACCACCTGGTTGCCATTGCCCTGCCGCTCATATCCAATCTCGCGTATTTTGGCAAGGGCAGCCTCGGACTCTGGGACAATCACATGATCAATCCAATCGAATAAACGGGTGCTGGTTTTGGTCAAAAGTTCATTTGAAAGGATAGAAATATCGGGATTAGAACGAGCAGCTCTATCGACAATCTCAAGAATGAAAGCTTCAGCTTCAGGTTGACATTTCCACTGAAATTCAGCATTGATATCCATAATATTCCTCAGCGAATGATTTACTCACATATGTGAGTGATTAACTCGATACTGGAATAAGGAGCTGTCCATCATATCGAGTTGTTGCCCCGGGAGCAGCACATTGGCATAGATGGTTTAAACTGTCAAGATGCTGAACGACAAAATTGACCTCTTTCAATGAAGCAAGCATATCCACTAAGGGTCCATTATTTTTCGTCTGTTCGACATAAACAAGCAAAGACTCGCCTTCCTCGCTGTTTTTTTGGATGAGGCGAAATAGATCGTAGGTCAATTCGTTCACATTGGATAAATGCAATAGCCGGAATGGTTTTCGCTTTAATACCTCCTGCAAAATAAACAGATGTTCTCTGTCGAAAATCTTTTGACCCATATTATATTCAAACAAACGAAGAGCAAGGTCTGATAATGTAATGCGAGCACAACCCACCTGTTCGATGGCGATGCCAGCGGCGACGTTGCACAGTTGGGCAGCTTCATCATAGGAAAGATCGTTGGCAAGGGCATGAGCAAGCATCGCTAATACTGTATCCCCAGCACCCGTCACATCTTTGACCTCTCTGACGTGGACAGGAAAATCCGACCTCCTTCCCGTGTGATCGAAAATGGAAATTCCAGCCTCAGATCTCGTGAGCAACAGATGCTTCGCCTGGCACTGATGCAGAACGGCGGCGGCAACTTTTTCCAGGGAATCATTTGAAGATAAATTGGCTGCAGCATACGCTTCAGAAAGATTTGGCTTGATGACGGTTGTCCCTTTATACCTGGTGAAATCGCGTCCTTTGGGATCGGTTATGACTGGAATGCCCCTCCGATTCGATTCTTCAATCACAGCGGCAAGCAACGTTGGCGAAAGAAATCCTTTTCCATAATCGGATATGGCCGTGATTTTCACATCCCCAAAAACAAATGGCAATTTTTCGAGGATCGCTTTCTCTAATGCTTCACTGAGCGGGGTTGACTCCTCATGATCCACTCTCACTATTTGCTGATTGTCAGCAATCACCCGATTCTTTACAGCAGTTGCATACTCGGTCTGGGCAAGAATCATCGACGCATCGACTCCTTCCTGTTCAAAAATATCGGTCAGCATTAATCCAGCCCAATCATTTCCGATGCGGCCGATAGGCAACACTTGTGCCCCGAGCGACAGCAGGTTGAGGACGACATTTCCGGCACCGCCGGGGCGATGTTCTTCACGCTGGACGTTCACAACGGGTACGGGGGCTTCCGGTGATATGCGGCGCACCTTGCCAAAGGTATAAGTGTCCAAGAGCATGTCGCCGATAACTAAAATTTTTGCAGGATTCAACCGGTTAAGAATATTGGAGAGTTTTACCATGTTTTTCCTGTGACAATATAATTCCCGACATAGTCCAAGACCGCATCATCCAAACTGGTCTGTATGACGGGATTTTTCAAAGCCCCATAGGTTTTGGACATATCGGCACAGCTATAGTTTTGATATTTGTTGACCAGTTCTGCGGGCATGTCGATGTACTCGATTTGCGGAGGCTTGCCCAATGCCTTGTAGACGGCTGTCGCAAGCTCGTTCCAGGTCGATGCCCTGCCGCTTCCAATGTTATAGATCCCTGTCGCATCATTTGTCAGAAAATCATATAACACTTCGACAAGGGATTTGATATAAATAAAGTCCCTCTTTTGCTCACCGTCAGCAAACTTGGAAGGGTCTGTTGATTTAAATAATTTGACTGTGCCGCCATTAACGATTTGGGGTACCATTCGCGTAATTGCAGAGGCCATGCGACCCTTATGGGCTTCGTTGGGACCAAAAACATTAAAAAACTTCAAACCCGTTACTTTATCCAAAACCCCTTCGGAGAAAGCCCACTGATCGAAGAGTTGTTTTGAGAAGCCGTACATATTCAGCGGCTGTAGTACATAGAGATTGTTTTCATCGTCGGAAAAGCCATCGGAACCATCGCCATATGTTGCTGCCGAGGAGGCATAAATGAAGCGGATCTCATGCTTTAATGCATATTCTGCTAATCGGACGCTGTAGCGGTAGTTATTTTCGAGAAGATAGGAGGCATCGGTTTCCATCGTATCTGTGCAGGCGCCTAGGTGAACGATGGCTTCGATCAGTCTTTCTTTTCCATCGAGCCAGGAGAAAAGTTGTCCTTTTGAGAGGATGTCGACAAACTTTTTGCCAACGAGATTTTTCCATTTTTCTGAATTGCCCAAATCATCGACGATGATGATATTCGTCATTCCCAAGTCGTTGAGATAGCGTACAAAACATGAGCCGATAAAGCCGGCGCCACCGGTAATAACAATGAGTTGGTCATCGTATAGTTGCATGCATGAACTCCCATTCTGTTCAGGGGTAATAAGAGAATGGTTATCATAGCGCAAAAGGACTAAATTGGCAAAATGAGAATGAGTCTTGAGGGCAATTAAAAGTGAGAGGATGAACCATCCTCTCTGTGTTCTCTGTGGGCTCTGTGGTTTAATAAAGCCCAGGTTCATCTTTATTTCAAAAATTTTAATAACCACAGAGCCCACAGAGAACACAGAGGGACTAGTTCACCCCGCACTTTTAATTGCACCCATGAGTCTTGGAGGCAATTAATAGGGCAATGGCAACAGCAAAGGCAAGAAACTCTCAGATTTATTGAGACTCAGAAGTCTTAATGTAACCTTCGATTCTCTTCTTTAAATCCCCATTAACTTCAATTTTTTTACATACATCGTTAAATTCCTTTTTCTTGTCCCTTATTTTTTTGTTTTCCTCTTTTATCCATGTTTTAAGATCACCGACTGCTTTCTCGCGGCTTCTTACAACATCCCTTAACCTTGTTGCTTCACCATTATAAAGCTCTGCCGTCAGTTGATGGCCTAGACCAGGAAATTTAAGGAACAGTGCACTTGTTTCATATTGTCTTAATAGTAATCCATCTTGTTTATTCATTTCTTCATAAACTTTGATGCTCTTCAAATGTTCATTGGATTTTTCATGTGCTTCTTCTATGAAAGCAGTCAGGAATGTCAATCTGTCCTGGTCTGTAAGCTCGCTCTCGACAAGTTTACGAATGTCGCTACCTGGTTCTAAAAGATAGTCATCTTGAAGATCATCCAGATGATAATCCAGAATAGAGTCGCTTGTTTTTCCTGTTTCCTTTGCGTATCCTTGATAAAATTTTTCAAGCTTTTCCACATCTTTCATCTGAGCTGTTTTCATCTGAACTGTATTCATCTGATCTGTACTATTCGCTGAAGGGGTTATTGGTTTGCTAAATTTTTCAAACTCTTCCCACTTGCTCATCATTTTATTGAATTCCTTTTCCTTCCATTGTTCAAGTTGTTTTACAGATTCCTTATGATCTTTTATTTGTTTCTTATATTTTTCTATAAGGCTTGTAATACCAACTGCGGCGGCCTGAATCCCAACGAGGGGTAAATTTACCCATCTTAGATCTGATTGGGATTGTTCTAATTTTTTTTCTAATTCAGCAATCTTATTATTATGATCAGCAATGTTTTGCTTATATTCTTCGAATTTATTATGTGCTCCGCTTAAGAACTTAACCAGGGATTTAAACCTTTTAGAGTCATTAAGCTCTTTTTCAACTTGTTTCATAATCCCATCAGAAGATTCTAATTGATGCTCTTCTTGTTGTGCCTGGATTTCCGAGTTAATTCCTTCGACAACTTTGGTTGATTCATCGTATTTTTCATAAAATCCACCGAACTCTTTCAAAAGACTTGGAAGCTGTTCTTTCAGTTCAATAGGGTTAAAGGTGTTGACTGGGTTAACGGTGCTATCATTTCGTTGAATTGAATGATAGTCTCTCTGAAATTTTTCTAATTTCGCATATCGATCTTTGGCTAATGTTAGAAGCCCATCCACTATTTCTTTGCGATTTCTTAAGAACACTTTTATCGGATTTTCGGGATTACTTACTGGAATTCCAGCAATTTTTTCCTCTAATTTTTTTGAAGCCTTATCTAACTTTACTAACATATGCTTCATAACTGCTTGTTCGTTTTTTATGATTCCCAGATTTTCTTTTATAATTTGTAATGATTCTGCTTGTTGGCTTGATTCAGTTACTGCATTTTTCAGTCCTGCAATTTCTGTTAATTTAGCATTCAATTTGCCTATGACGTAATTCTTGTATATTTTGCCTATAAGGGGAAGCCTAAACCGGGTTTCTTCGGTTTGTTTTCTATCTTCAAGACCTTTTCTTACTTCGTCCAATCCTTTAGAAAGTTTAGTGAAACGTATAGCTATTCTATTAAAATTAGTGTTCCCAATATTGCAACTTTTATCTTTTACGGATTTAACGAGCATTTTTGTAAAATCTACAATATTTTTAAATTTCGCCCTTCCCTGCTTTTGATCAGAAACAGTAATTCTTTCATAATTTGGACTAATATGAAGGTAATCTCTCCCATTCGAACGAACAAGTTCCGATGGCTGAGAAGAGATCTCAGAGGCAGGTAATTGTGTAGTTCCTGGTATCCTGGTTACTCGGTTTGTCTGATCATTGTTTGTATTTTCTGTCATAACATTCCTTGAGATTATTTAAATAAAAGGGGATTATGAATTTAAATAAAATAAACAGTCATAAAAATATCCACTCCTTAATTATACCAAAAAAACATTAATAAAATCATGATTTTATTAAAAATAAGTTTAAAATTAACTTAAACCAAATAAATCTAATAAATTCTATGGACTTTTTGGCCGGTCAGATGAAAAAAAATTCAAAAAAATACTATAACAAAATGGCGAAGACCTGCATAATAGACTTTTTTTGAATAAAGGACCTTGAGGACCTTGAGGACCTTGAGGACCTTGAGGACCTTGAGGACCTTGAGGACCTTGAGGACAAGCACCTTGAGGACAAAGGACGATGAGGACAAGGACCTTGAGGACCTTGAGGACAAAGGACGGTGAGGACAAGCACCTTGAGGGCGAAGACCTTGAGGACCCGCGAAAGGCCCAAGGGGCCGGCATCTCATAGCCCAGGCCGCAAGGCCTGGGTCGGACAAAACAAAAGACCGAGGCCTGAAAGGCCGACATAAACCGCACGCGCGAAAGTTTATGCCGGCCTTTCAGGCCTCGGTGTTTTGTTTTGTCCGACCCAGGCCTTGCGGCCTGGGCTACGAGATGTCGGCCCCTTGGGCCTTTCGCCGTCCTCAAGCTCCTTGTATAGTGGTCCTTTGTCCTCAGTCCTCAGTGTCCTCAAAGTCCTCAAGGTCCTCAAGGTCCTTGTCCTCAGTGTCCTTTGTCATCAGTCCTCAGTGTCCTCAAAGTCCTCAAGGTCCTCAAGGTCCTTGTCCTCAATGTCTTTGTCCTCAGTGTCCTTCCTTCAATAATGTCCATTTCAACCAGGAGATTTACAATGACACAACCAACACCTAAAGGTTTTATTCCTCCTCATGGAGGTTATGAGAGCTTATTCTCCTACCAGAAAGCAGAAATCATTTATGACGGCACGGTTTTTTTCACAAAAAGATTTCTGAAAAAAGGCGATCGAACCATCGACCAGATGGTTCAGGCGGCGCGATCGGGAAAACAAAACATCGCCGAGGCAAGCCTTGCCTCTGGCACCTCAAAAGAGACGGAAATAAAACTGACGAATGTGGCACGGGCAAGTCAGGAGGAGCTCTTGATTGATTATTTTGATTTTATGCGCACCAATAAAATTCAGGAATGGCCAAAAGAGCATCCCTATGCCAAACGACTCCAGAAACTGAACCGGGTGAGAAACCCTACATACGAAACATATAAATTAGGCATCGAAAATCCCGATCCGGCAATTTGTGCCAACATACTCATCGGGTTAATTAAAGTGACAAGTTATCTTCTGTATAAACAGATTTGCAGACTTGAAAAAGACTTTATGGAAAACGGCGGCCTGCGGGAAAAAATGTTTAATGCCCGCCAGGCCAGCCGTAAAAAGTAAATATCCATCACGAAGGCTGAATTATATTACTGTATATTTGCTGGATTTCTTCCTTTAACTCAGCCTTCCCCTCAATTTCCCGGCTCAAATGATCAAATTCATTCTTCCTATTCATTATTTCAGAGCAAGCACTTTCTTTGATAGCTTCAAGTTCTCGGACATCTTTCCTTAATATGAGTATCCTTGCTCTTAAAGTATTTATCATCGTATCGTAAGTACTCACATTTTCTAGATTCCTAAACCATATTTTTCTTTTTTCCTGCTCTAGTTTCTTTTCAGTTTCTTCTTTTGTAATTTGAGCTTGATTAAGCTGATTTTTAAAATTCTCAATCCTCTGTCTCTGTTCTTTAAAAGTCTTATACGATCTTCTTATTGCGCCAACCACAAACTCGAATCTTCTTGGGGCACCAAGCCTTTCCTCAACCGAAGCACGAAGGTCAGCAAGAGGTCTTAGACTTAATGCTCGAAAATCATCGCCCGTTTCACTCGTTTCATCGCCCGTTTCACTCGTATCTACGAACAAACCTTCATATTTTTGATTAAAATTCCCTAGGCTACGAACAAGAGTTCCTAGCTCATGTGTACCAACAAGTTCAGCAGTATCTGGTTGAGATTTACTTGCCTCACATTTACTCTTAAACTTTTCAAATCCTACCTGCTGTTCTTCGGCTGCTATAAGAACTCCATCCAGTTTCGCTTTGTACTCTTTCATAAGAGTTTTGGTCTCATGATTTGGATTAATCCTTTCCCCAAGTACCCGAATGTTATCATTCAATGCCTGTATTTCGGATTCTAGGCTGATAGATGAGCTACGAATTTCGTCCATCTCATCTTTTTGATTCTCTAACAAGAACTTTGTTTGCCGAAGCAAATCGATTTTTTCTTTACCTGCATCAATTTCACCACTTATATTTATAATTGACTGTTCGATAGGTAGTTTATCCTTTCTCAGAGATTCAATCGCATGACTATTACTTAATTTATAAACTTCTTCATCTATTTTACTACCTTTAAAACAACTTATTCTACGATTAATATCATCTATTGCTCGATTTTTTTCATCTAAGTCATTCAAAAGCTTTTCTTTTTGTAACTCTATAATATCCATTCTAGAAACTTCAAATGCAATTTTAGCGCTAAGCTGTGCTATATCGTCTTCAATGCCTTCAAATTTTTTAAGCTTATCTCGATTCTCTTCCAATATTTTGTTTTTCACTGTGATTTTCTCATTTGCTTTTTCAATGCGCGTATTTAATACACTATCAAATGTTTCCGCAAACGTTTGATATTCTGATGACGCCTCTGCCAAGCTTGTTATTATCTCTTTCATAATCTCTATTTGATTACTCACAAAGCCCAGATCATCATCTGCTAATTGTAAAGCCTCTTGTTTTCTAATTTCTCGCACATCCCTTTTCACCAGATCGATTTCAGATATTTTAGAATTCAATTTACTTAATACATAAGCTTTATACATCTTTCCTATAATAGGAATTCTGGCCCGGTTTACTTCAACATTTTTTTTACTTTCAAGATTTTTCTTTATTTCATCCAACCCTCTCTCAATTGCATGAAGTTCTCTTGATATTTGAGGAGTGATCTCGCTAGGTTTATATTTTTTGTCTTTGAAAGAACTGATGTATTTCTTTGCAAAATCAACAATGTTTTGCAGTTTCGCCCTTTTACTTTTTTCCTCAGTAACTTGAATTCCATTACCATTTAGACGAACATGTAAATAATCTCTCCCATTCGAAAGAGCAGCTTCCGCCTCATGAATATCCGGAACCCCAGAAGTACTTGCCCCTCCTGTTCCACCTACTTCCCTATGCTCAACGCTAATTTTTGGTAGTTCGCCTGCCATAATATTCCCCATGATTGCTTAAGTTAAGTTAATGTTTTCATCAACTGAATTAATTGTATCACATAAATATTATTAAAATCTGATTATTAATGTAAATTAATTTAAAATTAATACAATACTAACAAAACAAGTAAATTCTATACATTTTATTGAAAACTAATTCATATTAATAACATGATAAAGGCAAAGATGTGCAAAAATAGGAGTAGATGCTTACTTTCCAAGGCTGGGCATCAAAACTAGGGCAACTGACTCGAGTTTGGCAATATTCAAACTATTGTTGCTCGGCCCGAAGAGGCTGACAGGAAATTGGCATCTTGTAGACAAAATAATATTTGAACGCCCTCACAATATATTTTAGATGTGTAAGTATTTTATTTTAATGTTATTTTGGCAATTTCCTGCCACTCTCGAAGGGCCTTCACATACTATCGCTGGATGGCCTGAAGGGCCTTCACATAGTAGCCGAGGGCAACGCCCTCGGTAAACAATGCCGAGAAATAATGCCCTGAAAGGGCATAACTAAGTATGCAAAAATCACAATCTCTCTATCAGTCCATTGAGTGCTCGCATACAATTTTGTTATGCCCTTTCAGGGCATTATTTCTCGGCATTGTTTACCGAGGGCGTTGCCCTCGGCTAGTATGTGAGGGCCCTTCGGGCCGATAATTTCAAAAAGATGGTAATAAAAGGTGATGATAAAAGGTGGTGATATAAGGTGGTGATATAAGGTGGTGATATAAGGTGGTGATATAAGGTGGTGATATAAGGTGGTGATATAAGGTGGTGATATAAGGTGGTGATAAAAGGTGGTGATAAAATTTATGCGACAATGTGTTAAGGTGAACATTTACGATTGAGATGGGGAGAAACTAGAAACTCTCTGTAAACTTCTGTAAACTCTCTGTAAACTCTCTGTAAACTCTCTGCAAACTCTCTGTAAACTCTCTGAAAAATCACAACTCAGAAAAAGTACTCTCCGAATACCACTCATTGAGTGGCCTTGAAATAAATGAGGCAGGGAAAATTTCAACATCCTCCTGCTCAGGCAAACGCCCCTCCCCCAAACAAAAAAAGGCCGATCCAGATCCCGACATAAGAACTACTTCAAATCCCCCCTCCAACAACACTTCCTTTAATGCCCGGAGGTCTGACCGCAGGGAAAATGCAGGGGCCTCCAAATCATTAAAATAAGACATAGACCCCGCTAAAAAACCATCCAGATCACGCCTGACGACCTTCTCTGAAACAGCATCGCCAAAATTTAACTGTTTGTATACCGATGGGGTCGACAGGCCCCCGGCAGGCTTGACTATCCACACGGTCTTCTGCGTCAACGAGGGAAGATGATGCACTATCTCACCCCTTCCCGCACAATAGGCAGTCCCCTGCGAAAAAAAGAAAGGGACGTCAGATCCAATTTCAGCACCCCAATCCTTCAATGTGTTTAACGGAATATCGGGATTGGCCAGTTTGGCACAGGCCCATAAAGTGGTCGCCGCATTGCTACTACCCCCTCCCAATCCTGCTTGAGTAGGTATCCGCTTCTCTAAATGAATCCTGAACCCTCTCTCATAACCCGTTTTTTTCCTAAATAATCGCGTGGCTTTCAACACAAGATTGGAATCGTCTCTCGGCAAATGAGGATCAGAACAGGTCAATTCATCTCTGTCATGCAAATCAATTGTCAACGTATCGCCCAAACTGATCGCTTGAAAAACCGAAGAAAGCTGGTGATAGCCATCAGGTCGTTTGGAAACAATGCGTAGAAAAAGGTTGATTTTTGCTGGAGAAAATAAACGCATCATCGTGAATCATCATGTGTTATGTCTTCGCAATGCAGAGTAAAGGCGGACGCAATGCATGTCTATGCTTAGACTAAGAGGCCTAAGATAAAGGACAATGAGGACAATGAGGACATTGAGGACAAAGGACCTTGAGGACGATGAGGACATTGAGGAGCTAAAGGACAAGGACATTGAAGACATTGAGGACGATGAGGACAAAGGACAATGAGGACCTTGAGGACCTTGAGGACAAGGATTATCGATTTTTGTCCTCAATGTCCTCAAGGTCCTCAATGTCCTCAAGGTCCTCAAGGTCCTCAAGGTCCTTTGTCCTTTGTCCTCAAGGTCCTTTTCCTCAAGGCCATCATTGTCCTATCGAACGATTACTGCTGTTTATTCCTCAGGTTGCTGCTCTTTCTGGCCTTCTCGGCCTTCTCGGCCTTCCCGCCCCTCTCGGCCTTCCTGGCCTTCCTGGTCGCCTGCAAGTGATTGTTCTTCAGACATCACTTTTAAATTCAGTGTCGCAGCCACACCCTCTTTTAATTTAATGTGGATCACGTGCACTCCAGTCGCTTTTATCGGATGCTTCAACTGAATACACTTCTTTTCCAGTTCGAGGTTTTGCTGCTCCTGAAGCAAGTGTGCAATTTCATGTGCCGTCACAGAGCCATACATATGCCCATCGTGGTCGACTTTTACAATCGTTGTCAAAGTGATGCCATCGATGCCAGCAGCAATTGCATCTGCTTCTTTCTTGTCTTCCACCGCTTTCTTCCTGCGCTCTTCCTGAAGGCGCTCCTGCTGACGCAAAGCACGCTTATCAGCTATGACAGCTACGCCACGAGGTAGCAAAAAATTTCGGGCATATCCAGGCTTCACATTGACAATCTCGCCACTGCGGCCAAGGGCCTCGACATCTTCGATTAATAATAATTTTGTTGCCATTGATCTTTCTCCTGTTAACCTTAAACTTCAGCAACGAATGGCAACAATGCCACATGGCGAGCACGCTTGATTGCAGCTGTCAGTTTCTTTTGATGATAGGCAGATACGCCTGTAATACGCCTGGGCAGTATTTTACCCCGTTCGGTAATGAACTTGGTCAATGTATCGATATCTTTATAATCTATCTCTCGAACTCCCGCAGCAGTAAAAGGGCAGCGTTTGCGCTTTCTGGAGCGGGGATCCCCCTGCTCAGGATAATATTTTGGTCTTCTTTGCATCATAGTAGGCTCCTTATTGCTGCTCGACTAAGGGTTTGAATTCAATTTTATCCATCACTTTTTCCGTTCGCAATGTGATGTAACGGATAAGATCCTCATTGAGGTGATACTCTTGCCAAAGTTCAGCGATCGCAGACGTCGGCGCTGTGAAATAAACCAGATAATAGTATCCTTCCCGGTGCCCATCGATATCATAGGCCAGGCGGCGGCGCCCCTGCTCGTGAATCTTCCTGATTTCTCCGCCTCGATTCGTGATGCCGGCCTGGATGCGGTCCAGCGCCTTATGACGAGCATCATCGCTCAGCGTCGCGCTAATCACATACATCCCTTCATAAAGGTTCTGTTTGTTTTGCCTCATGCTATTCTCCTCGCCCCGTGACAGGGGGTTTTGTTAAATCTGTATTGACTACCGTCATGACGTGCGAAAAACTTTCCTTCATTAAACACATCAATGTTTCCGCGCCCCGGTCAATAAATTTCGGTAATTCCTGCTGTTCTTCATAACTAAAATTCTCTAACACATAGACCGCCAGCATCGCCTCGCCCGGTTGACCGATCCCCATGCGCAACCTCTTATAACCGGCTGTCTGCAAACACCCTTCCACACTCTTTAATCCATTGTGTCCGCCCGCACTGCCCACTCCCCTTAACCTCATTCTGCCAAAAGGAAGAGCAATGTCGTCCGCTACCACTACAAGGCTATCAAGCGGGATCTTAAAATAGTCGACATACCGCCGCACGGCATCCCCACTCAGATTCATGTAAGTCAATGGCAGGAGAAGATGGACCGTATCAACCCCTACAACTCCTCTGGCCGTGTTCGCGATAAAACGGCGGTCTTCTTTCCATGTTAACCCGAATCGCCTTGCAAATGCCTCTACAACCATGCGCCCAATATTATGGCGGGTATGCTCATATTGCGCCCCTGGGTTGCCGAGCCCGACAAACAAAAAATTCTGCGATCCGCTACGGTTCACATCTTAACAATTTTTATCGTTTTACAATGACTGCAACAACCTCGTTCAAATCGACGAGAGGGCGCACTGTCTTGGGCATATTCAAATCTCTTAATCTCTTCGATTGCTTCAGTCCTAAATCGCGCACATCCAACTCAAAAAATTCGGGTAGGTCTTGACTCTTCATACAACACACTCTAATGTGACGGATCACCTGGCGCAATACTCCCCCAAGCTTAATCCCCACGCAGTCGACCTGTCCCGTGCATTCGATGGGAATTTTCACGTTGATCTTATGATTTGGAACCAGTTCTTCGAAATCCAAATGAATGACATCATAGGTAGTGATATTATATTGAATATCTTTGACGACGACGCGACGCTCACCTTTTTTATCGTCGACTAAAGTTAAAACCGTCGTTGGCAAATGGCCAGGTTTTACATTGCGCAAACACGATTTTAAATCATTTGCATCAATAGCAATGCTCTCTCCCGCCTTTCCTTTTACATAGAGAACCGCAGGAACTTTGCCTTCCCGGCGAAGCTTTGTCACCTCGCCTTTGCTTTTCCCGGTTCTTTTCACAGTTTGCAGTTTCATGAATCCCCCAAAAAGGATAAAGTTAAACAATCATTTTGCAGCTTCCCATCATGGAAAAGCTAATAAATTTACGCGAAAAACATGATCGAAGAGAATGTGCTGGAGGCGATAATCTCCACAAATCTAAAGCCGGCAGCACTGCCGACTCCCTTCTCCTGGGATGCTTTCGCTGCTGACGACAAATTGCGCAGTGCGCTACTTCATCAGCGAGAAGTTCTTTTTGCTAGCAATCGCTTGTACCAATAGTTTGGGGTGGAAGGATTCGAACCTCCGCGTGGCGGTACCAAAAACCGCTGCCTTACCGCTTGGCTACACCCCATCAATTTCAGCCGATTGCATCAGCAAAGACGGTATCGTAACGATAAAACGTTTTTTTTGCAAGTAAATTAATAACGCCGGGTGCAATGAAAGTGAGGGGATGAACCATCCTCTCTGTGTTCTCTATGGGCTCTGTGGTTTAATAATGCTCAGGTTCATGTTTATTTCAAAAACTTTAATAACCACAGAGCCCACAGAGAACACAGAGGGACTAGTTCATCCCGCACTTTTAATTGCACCCAATAACGCCCCTCACTTTTAATGGCACCACTCTCATTTTTTTAGCGCCCGGAATTCCATTTTTCTGTATGTTAATCTTTCAACATCCTCAACTGAAGAGACACAGATTATGTACCTTGTCCACATTGCCTCTGAACTGGCCCCACTAGCCAAAGTAGGCGGTTTGGCCGATGTCGTTCTCGGCCTCTCACGCGAACTGTCTTGGAAAGGACATGATGTCGACATCATCATCCCCAAATACGATTGCCTGGACAGCGAACAAATTCGAGACTTGACCCTCGACACCAAAGACCTTCTCTCTTTTTATCAGGGACAATGGTTTTCCAATACGGTTTGGATGGGTTGGGTGGAAAATCTCAAAGTCTACTTTATCGAACCCCACCACCCACGCTTCTTTTTTAACAGGGGCTGCTTCTATGGCTGCGAGGACGATGTCGAACGCTTTCTCTACTTCTCCAGAGCCGCCATCGAATTTATGTATAAACGTCCTTTAAATCCCGATATCATCCATATCCACGATTGGCAAACTGCCGTCATCGCCCCCCTATACGAAGACATGTACCGTAAAATCGGTTTCACCAAGCCTAATACCGTCTTCACCATCCATAACATGGAGTACCAGGGAAAATGCGCTCCTGCTGATTTGACGAGCATTGGATTGGATGGTTCATACTACCTCAATTCCTCAAGGATGCAAGACAACAACGATCCAAAATTGATTAATCTTCTCAAAGGAGGGATCGTTTATGCAAATTTTGTCACTACCGTTTCTCCAAACTATGCTAAAGAGGTGCTGACGCCAGAGGGAGGGAAAGGACTTTCTTCAACCCTCATTCTCTATCAGGATAAATTCAAGGGGATATTGAATGGGATCGATTATTCCTACTGGAATCCTGAAATCGACCGTTTTCTCCCAGCCCATTTTTCCGCAAGGGAAATGCCCACGAGTAAAAAAGACAAAAGCACGCTAGATAAAAAGGGATTCATCAAAAAACTGCTCCGCGAAAAGCTCTTTCTTTCAGAAGAACATCGTCCGATTGTGGGATGCATTGCCAGACTTGTCCCTCAAAAAGGGATCGACCTCATCAAGCACACGATTAAACACATCGTAGAAAAAAAGGGACAATTTGTCTTACTTGGAAGCAGCCCCATCCCCAGCATCAGCGCCGAATTCTTGAGGCTGAAGCAGCAGTATGCTGATCATCCCCACATAAGCCTCAACCTGCACCACCAGGAAGAACTCGCCCATATGATCTATGCCGGATGTGATATGTTCATCGTTCCATCCATCTTCGAACCTTGCGGCTTAACGCAAATGATCGCTCTGAAATATGGCACGGTGCCCATTGTCAGGAGAACTGGCGGATTAGCCGATACCATCTTCGATATCGACAATTCGACAAAGCCGTTGGAAGAACGCAATGGCTATACTTTTGATGTCGCCAATTCTGCTGGACTGGACTCTGCCTTGGACCGGGCTATCCAATGCTGGTTCGACGACCCTGAAAAATGGCGAAACCTCATGATCAATGGCATGAAAATTGATTTCAGCTGGAATCATCCTTCAGACCTCTATCTAGAAATTTACAAGAAGCTCCGAGACAATCCCCGTTGAATCCCTACTGAAAATCAGGAAAAAAGGAAATGAGAACGTGACTTTCGCAAATTACCTCACTTTCATTAGAATTTTCATCAGTCCAATTTTCCTGTTTGTCTATTTGGAGTATGAAACATTCAACCTCAACTTGATTACCCTTCCCTACGTCCTTTTGTTTCTGTTCGGGATATCTGAGCTTTCAGACGCCCTGGACGGTTATTTGGCAAGAAAGTACAACGAAGTGACCGATCTCGGGAAGATATTGGACCCCATGGCTGACAGCATTTACCGCATTTCTGTTTTCCTGACCTTTACGTTACCTCCGGTAAAGTTACCGATGATATTAATCTTTATTATCCTTTATCGCGACTCGGTAATCAGCACATTGAGGACCATCTGCGCCCTCAGAGGATTCGCACTGGCGGCACGTCCCAGTGGTAAGCTAAAAGCAGCTATACAGGCTTTTTCGGTATTCGTAATCATCTTGCTGTTGATTCCCTTTTCACTAGGTTATATCGATCAAAATACCCTGCATTTGACAAGCACCATCGTGGTTTTTGTTGCCAGTATCTACACACTGTTTTCAGGGATCGATTACATCTATGCCAACAGGCAATATGTGAAAAAGCTGATCAGCCCAAATGCTACTCCCGGTGCGAAAGATTGCCATTAATGATCAGCTGCCCTGCGTCCCTTCCGATGCCCACGCCCGTTTCTCCTTCACGTGCCCGTGCCCGTTTCTCCTTCTCGTGCCCGTGCCCGAAACATAGCCCTGCGTCCATTCCGATGCCCGCGCCCGTTTCTCCTTCACGTGCCCGTGCCCGTGCCCGTGCCCGAACTGTTGCTCGTGCTCGCGCCAACGCATGGCAGGCATCGGAATGGACGCAGAGCTATGTTTCGGGCACGGGCACGGGCACGGGCACGGGCACGGGCACGAGAAGGAGAAACGGACGCAAGCATCGGAATGGACGCAGAGCTATGTTTCGGGCACGGGCACGGGCACGGGCACGGGCACGAGAAGGAGAAACGGGCGCGGGCATCGGAAGGGACGCAGGGCTATGTTTCGGGCACGGGCACGGGGTTTCATGCTACTCCCGGTGCGTAAGTGAATAATCACGAAGAACACGTATTAATGGACTGTTTCTAACGATGCTTCAGTTGAGAGCGGCTTTTCTTTTTTCGCTTTCTCAGGTACTGGGAGTTCGAAGGATATCTCATGACGAAGCATAAAGATACCGATTCCGTTGATAATCAGAAGAGAAACGCCTGCAATCGCCATCACACCTTGCGCCTGGGCAGTCCCCAGGAAAGAAAACAGAAGGAGAGCAGCCACCGCATAAACGTAGTATACCGGTCGTCCCCATCTGGGAGATAGCTGGTCCGCACACTTGAGCCCTACGCAAAAATAAGCGTTGATCGTATTGTAGCCAAGCAAGAAAAGGAAGACGGGCATAAAAAATTGCATATAAGGGAAATATTGCCCCAGTGCCGTTTGAACAAGCATGCTTGCTTCCATGGGTTCGTGCCAGAGGCCTGTCGCCATGATCAGGAATAAACTCGTCGTACATACAATGAAGGTATCCAGGAAAATATCAAAAATTGCCAGCGAAGCCTGCTTTTCAGGTACCTGAGCGCTGCTCTCGCTATGAATCACCGATGCGTAGCCAACGCCGATGTCTCCTGTATAGCATCCACGGCGGATTCCATGCGACATTGTCGCCATAATCCCTGCACCGGCAAATCCCCCAAATGCAGCATGACCTGTAAATGCTGAGGTAAAGATCTCCTGAAGTACGCCAGGAAGGACCGTCAAATTATTTAACAAAACCCAGGCACCCATACTCACATATATAAAAACAAAAACCGGTAAACTCTTGCTTGAGATACTCCCTACACGGCGAACTCCACCACTTCCCGCAAAAATGACCAATCCCAACAAAAGAGCAATGACAGCATAATAGTTGACTCCCCAATTTGTCGTGATGCTAGTGGTAACTACACTAAACTGATAAACCTCGACGCCATAAATGCAAAGGAGCAGGCAGACGAGCTGGGGCACCCAGGTTTTCTTGAAAACGCGGGAAAGAAAATACATTGGCCCACCATTATAGCCCCCTTTGCCATTGGGGACTCGGTAGCGCAAACCTAAATACACTTCAGAATATTTGATAATCATACCCGCAACCGCAGTCATCCAGATCCAAAACAATGCTCCTGGTCCGCCCAATTGCACTGCCGTGCAAATGCCCACGATATTGCCAATCCCCACACATCCGCCCACGGCAGCAAAAAAGGCTTTCAATGGATGAACACCCACCTCACCTTCTTTCGACCGAACTCGCAAAAAACCAAGAAATGTCTTGAATACAGTGGGAAGATGCCGTATCTGAAAAAAATTAGATTTTATCGTCAGGTATATGCCGAGAAAGATAACGATGGGCACCCCTAAATAAGTCCAAAAGATATTCTCTATAAAATCTAACTGCTCCGTTAACATCGACAGGTCCTGTAGTAGTAAAAATTTATGGTTTTCACAATAATTGTAAAATAAATTATTTTATTTTGTCAATTACTGATTTGATTTAATTCAAAAAACTTATCTTTCCAATGATAAAGATCCAATAATCCCTTTGTATTTCTGTTTAAAATCAAATAGCTTAGATAGATGGCTTCGATGGAGGCTAGTCCTCTATCGGGATCAGGGCAATCTTGCTGCCTTCTCGGGTAGGCGGTCCGAAAATGAGGGGGTAGGCTGCGGTAGAGGTAGCAGGGTTGATGATCGAAAAATTGCATCATTTTAGCTGCATAGCGCCAGGTAGCATCGATGATCAATAGTCCAGAGAAGCTGTCAGCTTCAGTTAAAGGAGGGGCATCCAGGGTCAGGACGATATAATTATCCAGATTGGGCAATGGATGATGGCGCCAGGTCAAGAAAAGAAAGTCGGGACGTGTTTCAAGGCCGTGCAAGCTGCATTTCTTCAAATTTTCAAGGCGATGCCTGATCACAACTGTGGGGGGATAGATGTCCATGTCACTGTTCTTCTACAGAAATTTCTCAGATTAAATTGCATCCCATTTTTATCTACCTGATGATTTTAATCCTATCTTATGTTAAATTCAAGTAAGCAAATTTGCATTCCTATAAATCAAGGGGGATACCTTATGAAAAAAATTGCAACTTTTCTTTTAACTGCCGTTATACTGAATTCGGCTTACCTGATGGGGCAATCCTATTCGCCTACTTATTCGCCTTCTTATCCATCTGGTTCTAGTTATTATCAACCAGGAAACACCTATTCATCACAACCCTGGAATCAACAATATCAGACCCCATCGTACCCGCAAAGTCAGCCTTCCTATTCCCCTACTCCCCAATCATCAAACCAAATAAACTGGTTGAGAAGCTATTCAGACGCCGTTTCGATGTCCCAGTCGCAATCGAAACCTATTGCGATTTTGTTCACAGGCACAAGCTGGTGCCCAGCCTGCATGAAACTTGAGCGATCGGTGCTCAACCACCCTGAATTTATTCGGGCCGTATCGCAAAAATTCGTTTTTTTGAAAGCGGAGTTTAATGAATATTCAGAGCAGGCGGTTATGGCTTCGCCTTATAAGCCTTTGTTGGACCGTTATGGTGTTAACTCCTTCCCCACAATTGTCGTTGTCAATTCGAATGGTCAACAACTTTTTAGGGTTAGCTACAAAGAAGGCGGTCCTATGACCTATGCCCAGGAAATGCTGCAACGACTCAACCAGGGCGGTGGAAACGCTTTTTAAACGCTAGCTGCGGCAGCAGCATAAGAGGTATTTGTCCCTTTAGTATATTGGCTTAGAGGGTGCCATGCCCTGCACTGCTTTTGCAGGCAAGGCAATGGCATAAGCAGCCTATCTCCATTATTTGGTGGCAACTTCAAATAATTTTTGAACAGACTTAGCGTCTTGACCTTCAACGTGAATGGAAATTCTCTTTATGCTTGTGTTTGGGTTTGCATTAATAAAGTCATAAATTGCTTTTAAAGAAATAGCAGCTGCTCTGTCTTTGGGAAATCCTGTACTTATTGAAGGAAATGCGATAGTGTTCTTTTTCTTCTTATCTGCAACAGCTAAACTATTATAATAACAGGAGTAAAGTGCTTTTTCTTTTTCAGTCGTTGTTTCTCCTTTTGGTTCGACTACCACGATAACATTATCGACCTGATGACTAACGTTCAGTTCTTTTCCACTTTCTAGCAAAGCAGCATGACCTGAAATATATCCAGAAGGATATTGATCTTTAAGCTCCTGGTGTGCTCTGGCATATTCTTGTCCACCTTTATCGTGAATTTTTTCATCAATGCCAGTTCCTTTTTTAAGGTCAGTACTAGCCGAATTTATAATTACCTGTGAATTGCTATGAAGGATATCTTGTTTTTTTATAGTAATACTAGGACCTGTGGATTTATATCTGATGGAAAGATCCTCTTCATCGTTAAAACTTGCCTTCAAATTGGACTTTTGCGAAGCAGTTAAATCACCCGTATAATCACGCAATTTCTTACATATAGCAATGTTTCTTTTATTCGGTTCTGGCTGCAGATTTTCTTTTGACGCTTTATTGACCTTTTCATCTTGTTCAGAATCCTCATTTTTTTTTGTAACGCGACCACAAAGAGAAGAAACTCCACAAGCAACTCCATACATGAATCCCAAGAAAACAGGAATCACAACCGTACAATAAGATAGACATTTTAGTGTTGCAAGAAAATTGGTTTTACTATCATTATTCCACAAATTGTACATTTCCCAAGGACCATTAGCGTATTCTGAACAAAAATCAAAGTAATTTGAACAATATTCATCTATTTTCATATATAACCTCCTTTTTTTTATGTTATTAATATTAAAGTATCTTAAATTTAAATACAACTTATATTTACAAAATATTTACATTAAATTTACATTTGATCCATTCATGGAGAAACGCGTATTAACCCTTTTGCAACTCTGGAAGGATCCGAGTATCTCTGGCTTAAAGCCAATTCCCATCCTTGAATTGAGGCGTGAGTTCTCTTCCCATATCTTGCAGAAGGCTTTTCATAATCATTCCAACCTGTCTTTCTGAAATATCTGGATTAGAGCCACTGATCAACCTACCATTTTTATAAGGACCTGCAAATACTCTTGTAAAAGTTCCATTGGTATTTATGGTTAAAGCTTCCCAGACGAACTCCAACTTTTCGTCAGTCTTTTTTGGTATCAACTCTCCAAGTTCATTGATTATTGATTGTATTTTTTTTCTAAAAAAATCTTCATCAAAGGCCGATTTATCATTCTTTATAATTACGTAGTCTTTCTTTATAATTACATTGTCTTTACTTTGCGAATTTTCACCTACATATAAGTTGAAGAAAATTTTCATAGATTTAATAGTTTTAATATTTGTCTGCGTAAAATCAGTTAATTCAGATGGATGCAGGCCATCTTTTAATAGAGACCGTTTCAGTCCATCCATTCTCTCTGAAATATTAATACATTTCTTTGGAGGTTGTGTCGGTTGCGTCCCGCTATCACTCTTATGGAATGAATCATAAAATTTACTCATTAAATAAAGACAACCGTAAACTGGGTAAGCAAATAGAGCAGCTACGGCAATTATTACTCTCCTGACTATCTCAGAGGCCATTTCTTTTTTAGGCCATTCCTCAAATATAGAAGTAAACTCAGAATGGAAAGAACTTAATGGTTTTGTAAGAAGATTTGCTGTCATCTATATTCCCTCAATAAAAAATTACACGTTTTACAGTCTTTACACAAACTCAAAATTAGCGTTGAGTTGAGGCTCGATTTTTCTATCCATTACTTCCAGGATGGATTTAATAGTCTCTTGAACTAGCTCTAAAGTAATGTTTGGGATACGGGATCCAGTCCAAAACGAAGTTCCTTGACTAGACCAGGCTCCATTCGTTCTTGCAAAAGTTGTGTTTGTAACTTTGATTAATGCTTCCCATTTGATGTCCATATCTTTACAAGTCTCTTTTTGTATCAATTTTCCAAGATCCTTGATGATTTTTTCAATTTCTTTGGTTAAAAATTCCTTATCAAAGGTGGATTTGTCTTTCTTTTTTATGATATAGTCTTTACTGAGAGATTTTCCATCTACGTTGATGTTAATAAATATTTTAGTAGATTGAATAGCTTCGATAGTCTTTTTCTTCATTGTCTCTGAAAACTCATCTAAAACATACTTTTTCAGGTCTTGCATTTTCTCAGAAATGTTAATACATTCCCTGGTTGATTGTGCCCCACTTTCACTCTTACTGAACGAATCATAAAATTTACCCATTAAATAAAGACAACCGAAAGCTGGGTAAGCAAATAGAGCAGCTACGGCAATTATTACTCTCCTGGCTATCTCAAAGGTTATTTCTTTTTCTTTTTTAGGCCATTCCTCAAATATAGAAGTAAACTCAGAATGGAAAGAACTTAATGGTTTTGTAAGAAGATTTGCTGTCATCTATATTCCCTCAATAAAAAATTA
>Ga0207131_1035_pt1 | contig 23129 bp, 27 predicted proteins | sample Alteio_BWMinHeat_13_FD_153557 | JGI IMG/M metagenome (GOLD analysis project Ga0207131, IMG submission 153557) | Enriched cells from forest soil in Barre Woods Harvard Forest LTER site, Petersham, Massachusetts, United States -... | ecosystem: Environmental > Terrestrial > Soil > Temperate forest >...
CCAAAGATCAGGCTCTGTACCTGATTCGCAGCAAGCAGATCGAGATGGAAAAGCGGCGGCGCAAGCAACGCGGCTTAGGTCGCGAGTTTGAGAGTCTTCGCGAGTACCGCGAAGGGGACGACTTGCGGGACGTCTATTGGCCCGCTACCGCGCGCCGCCATCAGTTGACGACACGCTCGTTTGAATCGGAGCGCAGTCAGATGGTGTGGATTGTAGTCGACGCCGGGCGCTTGCTGCGGGCACGAGTACACGACCCGGCGCGTCCCGTGCCGCTCTCGAAACTGGATTACGCGGTCAACGCCGCCCTCTCGCTGGCGCAAGTGGCATCGCAGACGGGGGACCGCGTCGGCCTAGTCGCTTACGGCCGCGCCATTCAACAGTCAGTGGCTGGTGGCCGCGGACCCTTGCAGATCCGGTCCTTCGTCGATTCGCTGGCGCAGGTTCGAGGCGAGGCCCTGGAGGCCAACCACTCGCTGGCGGCGCGCACGTTGCTCCAAAAGCAGAAGCGGCGGGCGCTGGTGGTGTGGATCACTGACTTCGCTGAAACCCCTGCCACACCCGACGTGATCGAATCCGCCGTTCAGATCAGCCGGCGGCATTTGGTCTTGTTTGCAGCCGTGAGCCAGCCGGACCTGGCGAACCTCGCGAACGCAATTCCGCGGGATGAAACGGAAATGTTCCGCCACACCGCGGCGGTCGAGATCGCGCAGCGCCGCGATCTGCTGTTGCGCGATTTGCGCCGCAACGGCATTCTGGCGATGGAACTGCCGCCGACCGGGCTCACGTCATCGATCGTGAATCAATATCTCGAAATCAAAGACCGGAGTCTGCTGTAGCCGCACCGTTGCGATGCGGTAAAAGCCACATGAGCAAGAGAGCGAACAAGACGGCGGCCAAGGAAAATTTCATCGCCAACGGTGAATTGCTAGCGGAGAAAAATCCTTCGATCGCACCGGCCACCAGCAGCATTGGCACAGAGCCCAATAGTAATCGCGCTGCGCGTCCGGCCGCTCGCGCCAATGATTCCCTGCGCGGCAGTGTTCCGGGGAAGAAGAGCCCGCGAGCGATTTCCAGCCCTCCGCCGCCGGCAATAAAAATGGCCGGCAACTCTAACACTCCGTGAGGAGCCACAAAACTCCACAAAGCCAGCGCCATGCCGGCGTGCCAGGTGGCAGCGCCCACCACGCCGATCAACAGACCATTGAACGCCAGCATCCATAAAGTCCCAATGGCGGTAATTCCCAACGCAAAAATCGTAAAGGAAACAGTGAGGTTGTTAGTGGTAATCCCCGATGCGGCCACTGGTTTCATGGCCACCACGGAGTGCGTCCACATCTCGCGCCGCTCGATGGTATCCATCATTTGCGGGCCTAGAATGCGGTGCGCGAATCCGGGATCGTGTAGCGTGACTACCCACCCCGCAATCGCCGCTGCCGCAAATACCACAGTCGCCAGCAAGGTGGAACGCCAAGTCTCGCGAAATAGGAGCGGATATGTCTGCGAATAAAAATGCCAAAGGGCGGCGGCCTTGGGACTCCGGCCCATATACAGCAAATTGTGACTTCTGCCGAGCAACTGATTCAGATAAGCTGCTAGTTGTACACTCGTCTTATCCTCGAGAACCACGGAAAGATCGGAGGCGGTTTGGCGATAAAGCAAGCCCAATTCCTGCAATTCGCCGCTATCCAGGGCGCTGAGGCTGTTGTGCGCCCGCTGCACCAGTTGTTCCAGGCGCTCCCAATGCGGCCTGCGCTTTTCTCTCCAGCGAACTGAAACCATGTTTCCCAACCAGCCTAACTCATCTGCGCCGCCCTCTTTGCACAACCCGATCGATGACCACCACACCATCGATACTCCGGAGCAGACGCGGCTGGAGTTCGCGGTCGCTGGAATCGGCAGCCGTTTCCTGGCACTTACGATAGACCTGTTGATTCAGGGCGCCGCCGGTTTGGGGCTGATCATCCTGGTGATTCTGCTGCGGCTGACTGGCTTGTTTAACGGTCTCCCGCTGAGCGGCCAATGGATCGCCGCGCTGCTGATCGCACTTACTTTCCTTTCGCATTTCGGATACTTCACTGTTTTTGAGATTCTATGGCGCGGGCAGACTCCGGGCAAACGAATGATGCACATCCGCGTGGTCAAGGATTCTGGGCGAACTCTGAGCGCCAGCGAAACCATTCTGCGCAATCTGATGCGGATCGCCGACCAGTTGCCCGCGCTCTACGCGGTAGGAATGTTGAGCGCGCTACTGACTGCGCAGAACCAGCGCTTGGGCGATCTCCTCGCGGGTGCCATCGTGGTTCGCGAAGCGTCGCTCGCGCAATTGAGACCGGTGTGGGACCGCAGCCCAGCCGCCAGTTCCGTCGGCGTGCTGGATTCACAGCTTTCCGGCGAGGACCTGGCGCTGATCGAGGCATTCCTCGCCCGGCGCAGCGAATTGTCCGGCAATGTTCGCGCGCGCATGGCGCACGGAATTCTCGAACGTTTACAAGCCCGCTCGCATGTGCAGGTCGACCGGGGATTGTCAGCCGAATCGGCGCTCGAAACGCTGGCACAGGGGCTGCGTTCGCGGAACAGCTACTTGTGACCGCTGCGAGGGAATGTGTACCATTTCATATCAGAAAGGTTTACATATGAAAATCACGGCACGCATCACAGTTAGCGCTGCGCTCTTGGCGCTGGGCTTAGGCTCCGCACTAGCGCAGGATAAAGGGAATCAGACCAAGGCGCCCGCGCCTCCGGGATTGACGTTGACGTCCAGCGGCTTCAAAGATGGCGACATTATTCCGGACAAGTACACGCAATCGGCCGGTCCCGCCGCGATCTCGCCGAAACTGGAGTGGACCAACGTGCCCAACGGCACCGTAACCTTCGCATTGATCCTGCACGATCCCGACACCGCTCTCCAAAAGAAGACCGACGACGTACTGCACTGGATGGCTTTCAATATTCCGGGAAGTGCCCGCGAGCTTGCCGAAAATATTCCCGCCAGCAGTGCGACGCTGCCGGATGGCACCGTGCAAGCGAAGAATCTCCGCGGCGGAGTGGGCTTCATGGGTCCGGGCGCGGGAGCGGCCGGTCCTTATCATCACTACACCTTCGAACTGTTTGCTCTGGATACCAAGCTTGACTTGGGCCCCGATGCAAGTCGCGCGGATGTGCTGAGCGCGATGCAAGGTCACATTATTGGCAAGGGCGTGCTGGTGGGCCGCTTCCACCGATAATTTACAGCGTGGGCGTCTCGGCTCGTTAATAATCCGGTATACTTACCGGAGCCAAGACGCCCATGAACTGCTTCACTGTTTCCGATCTCACCGTTGAGCGTGTAGAGGAATTTGTAGATCCGAATTGCGATCCTTTCATGTTCTTTCCGGAATTGACGCCGGAGATTGTCGCGAAACACCTGCATTGGATCGCGCCGCAGTTCTGGAAGGCAGAGCGCAACACCATCTCGATCACGATGCAGACCTGGGTGCTGAAGACCAAACACCATACCATCCTGATCGATACCTGCAACGGCAATCACAAGCCGCGTCCGTACTTTCCTGCGGCGGACCAACTCAACACACCCTACCTGGAGCGGCTGAAGGCCGCCGGATGCACGCCCAACGACGTCGATTTCGTATTGTGCACGCACATGCATATCGATCACGTTGGCTGGAACACGCGCCTGGAAAATGGCCGCTGGGTACCCACTTTTCCCAACGCCAAGTATGTGTTTTCGCGTAAGGAATACGAACAATATCTGCCGGAGAATTGCGCCAACGGCCAGCCCCCGATTTTTGCCGACGTGTTCGAAGACAGCGTGCTGCCAGTGATTGCCGCCGGGCAGGCCCAAATGGTTGATGGGCGTTATGAGGTGAATGACTCGATGGCGATTGAGCCTGCGCCCGGCCATACGCCGGGGCACTACCTGGTGCGCGCGGGCTCAGCCGGCGATATGGCGCTGTTCGTGGGCGATGCAATCCACAACCCGATTCAGATCGCGGAGCCGCAATTGAGTACGGCCTTTTGTACCGACCGCAAGTTGGCAGCACAAACTCGGATTGGAATTCTGGAGGATTGCGCGGAACACGGGCACTTATTAGTGCCCACGCATTTTGACCCGCCGCACATCGGGCATATCCGGCACGAAGGCCAGCAGTTCCGTTTCGTGCCTGGCCGGTAATCAGCCGATAAACGAACGCAGGAACGCGACGGCCACGATTACAATCGCGAACATCGCCAGCGCGCCCATGAAGATCTTGAGATCGGACGGCGCCTCGGGTGGTTCAAAGAGACGGCCGCAAGCCTCGCAGTAAGTCACCCCGGCGCTTGCGCTCGTGGAGCATTCGGGACATCGTTTCAGCATATGAACTGGCCCTCTTTCCATCTGCCTCTAAACTATGCAAATTAAATAGGGTGGTCGATGGACTCACGGAACTAGGCAATACTAGTACTCTCAAATCCGCCACGGACGGCGCGGGGAGGCCTAAAAGGAGTAAACTACCTACACGACAGCAACATCCCAATTGGAGGAAACACATGCAAAAGGTCCTTGGATTAGCTCTCATGTTGGTTGGAGCATCGTCAGCACTGCTGGCTGGTATTCCGGCCGTGCCGGAGATCGATGCGTCGACAGGCGCCTCGGCTCTGGCGATTCTTGCCGGCGGCATTTTGGTGCTGCGGGCCCGGCGTAAGAAGTAACTCGTAGTATTTTTTACGAATGGGAGCGGCGCTAAACTGCGCCGCTCCCTCTCTTTCTTCTTCTCTTCCATGCAGTGGGCGCAAATTGAGGCTCGCACCTTTTGGCTGGTGATGGCGTCTAGCTTTCTGCTGATCGCTGTCTGGGAATCGCTGCGGCCGCAACGCGATCTATCGATACCGGGAGAACGCCGCTGGAGCCGCCATGGACTTCTTCTCATCGTAAGCAGCGTGATTTCGGTAGCGATTTATCGGATCGGTCCCGTAGTGGTGGCCGCAGCCATGGTTCCCAGCCGCTTTGGATTGTTCCACCAAATTGCACTTCCCTACGCGCTCCGCTTCATTCTGACGATTTTGCTGCTCGATTTTGTCCGCTATGCAATCCACTGGGCCGAACACCACGTGCCGGTTCTGTGGCGGATGCATCAGGTCCACCACTCTGATCCAGACTTTGATCTATCCACCGGCGCGCGCGTTCATCCGCTGGAAATGGTTCTGATGCAAGGTGCGACCCTGACTGCCGTCGCGCTGCTAGCGCCTCCAGTTGCGGCGGTTCTAGTGGTGGAATTGGTCACTTGCTTCCAGGTCTTTTTCGCGCATGCGAATGTGTCCATGCCAGCGGGTTTGGAAAAATACTTGCGGCGCCTCGTGGTCACGCCGCAGATGCATCGCGTTCACCATTCGGAAGATGCCCAGGAACAGAGCCGGAATCTTTCCGACATCTTTCCCTGGTGGGATCACTTGTTTCGAACTTATCTCGCGGCTCCGGCGACCGGCGATCTGGGTTTGGTGGGAATGAAGGGTTTGCAGAATACCGCCAGCCTGGATCTGTGGTTCATGCTGTCGCAACCTTTCCGCCGCCAGGTCACTCAGGAAAGTTCAGCTCAATCGTGACGCCGTTTGGGTCTTCAAGAAAAAGCTGCGCCAGATTCATGCTGGGGACCAACCTTTCGCGGTAGGCACAACCGGCCGCGGCGAAGCGGGCCTTCATCCCCGCCAGATCCTGTGCCACGAAAGCAATGTGGTCGATGCTGCCCGTCTCGTCAGCTTCTTTCAGCGCACTCTCGCCAAGATAGTCAATCAGCGGCTGTGGGTTGGCGCGGTCGATCCCCACGACATGCACCACCGCGTGTCCGGCGTTGTACAGCCAGATCCCGGGAAACTTGAACTCAGGGCGCGGACCGGTTTCGAGACCCAACACAGCGGTGTAAAAACGCTCGGTCTCGGCGAGCCTGGTGGTGCGGATGGAATAGTGATCGAGCTTCCCCAGCGACATCCTTCACATCATACTGCTACTGGCGTTATACTGCGCTTTACCCGAGGAGGCATCATGCTACTGAGAACAGCATTAGTGTTGGGCGGGCTCGCGACGCTGCTACAGGCTCAGCCCAAGGGCGGCGGCCCGCCGGTGCAGCCTATTCAACCAGTCAAGCCCGGTTTGTACATGATCGCTGGCGCGGGCGCGAACTCGGAAGTTCGGGTCACCGGCGACGGTTTGATCGTTGTCGACGGCAAGCTGGCAGGCGAGCAGAATTACAATGCGCTGATGGAGCAGATCAAGTCGGTGTCGACCCAGCCGGTTAAATATTTGATCGTCACCCATCACCACGCCGATCACACCGGCAACAACGACCGCTTTCTCGCCGCTGGCGTGCAAGTCATTGGACATGAAAATCTGAAAAAGAATCTCGCAGCCGCTACCGGAAGCTCGGTGCCAACATCGCCGAATATGACCTATCCCGGCGACGATTACACACTGCGGCTGGGAGGCGTCGAGGTCCAGTTGCATCACTACGGCCGCGCGCACACCAGCGGCGATTCGGTGGTGTACTTCCCCGATCTGAAAGTGGTGGCGGTGAGCGACGTGATCACCACCGGCACCCTGGGGCCGCTAGCGGACTACGCGGGCGGCGGTAGTTTCCTCGAATGGCCCAAGGTGCTCGACAGCATTCTGAAGCTTGATTTCGACGCCTGCATTCCGGGTAACGGCGGCGTCTTGGCCAAGGCCGATGTGCAGGCCTACAAGACGAAAATCGAAACCTTTGTCAGCCGCGCGAAAGAAGCAGTCCGTAATGGCGCAACCAAGGACCAGCTGATGGCCCAGATTAAGACCGACGATCTGGGCTGGACGCCGCGCGTGCCCAATGTGGACGCGTTCTACGCCGAGCTGCATAATTAAAACCCATGAAAAACATAATAGGTTTGCTGATAGCTGCAGTGGTGGTCGCTTCTTTCAGTCCCCAGGGCCAACGAATCGATTACGCCAAAATCGAAATGCTGACCGAGAAAATCGCGCCGAACCTGTATATGCTCTCCGGTTCCGCGGGAGCCGATCCCGGCCAGCGGCTGGCGGCAGGTTCGGCGACCACACCGCCGGTAACGCCAACTTCGTCAAGATGGGAGCCCTGCTATTTGCCCGCGAAGAGCTGAGCGATGAACTGCTGCGTCCACCTGCCAATGGCGCCGCGGCTCCCGCGAGAGATCCGGCGCGGCTTCTGGTGATCACGTACGGCCTGGGCGATCCCGTGAAATTCCGCATGGACGGCGAAGTGGTCGATCTGATCCCGGTCCGCGCGGCGCATACCGGCCAGGGCACCATCATCAACCGGTCGGACATCATGCCCTATCGCGACATGATCCTCGGCGTACAAGCGAAGGTGCAGCAGATGATCAACCAAGTCAAAAGCGAGCAGGAAGTGTTAGCCGCAAGAGTGACAGGTCCCTACGACGGTTCCCGGAGGACTGCTGCCGGCACGCACGGGAACTAGCGCCGACCGTTTTGTCGGCATGGTTTATCCGCAGCTGAAAGGCGGAAAGTAAAGGGAGAGGGCCCCAAAGCGCCGAGCGCTTCGAGGCCCTTAGGGAGTTAGGACCAGATCGATTTTAGTGATGGAGCGCGATCGTAACGATGACACCCACCGCAAGAAAGGCCATCGCGGCGATGGTGATGCAGTTACGAGTGAAGCTTTTCGACGCCGGCCGCGTTGGCACGAACGACAGTTGGCAGCCGCCACAGGACCGCGCCGCTAGATCCAAGACTCTCTTGCACTGCGGACATTGTTTTTTCATCGTTTTGCTCTCATCTGCTTGCATGATGAGGTTTTAAGCGATGTTGAACAATGGATTTGCGGTACCGATCCGCACCGGACGGTGGTACCAGATGCGGATGGTACTGCCTGTCCATCCGGCTAGTCCTTCCGGCGAACCCGCCCAATAAGATAGATCACAATCGCCACGTTGATCAGTAGAACCACAATCTTGACCGCGGTCAAATGCCGGTGGATCTCATACAATTCGAGTGGAATCAGCCCCGCTGTCGTGATGATCGTGAAATACTCGGCCCATTTCTTCCGTAGCCACAGGCCGGTTCCCTCAGTCAACAGCAGCCCCGCATAAATGAAGGTGCCGGCGCTAACTTCCCTCAGTTGCTTAGGGCTGACCGCGAGGGCGCGCGACAACAAGCGGTGAATGATGCGGTTGTCGGGATCGACTCCCAAGACATTCACCCAATGAGAGACAACTTCTCCAACATCGCGGTGAAGCAGCCGCAGAGCGCCGATTCCCACCAGCAACAGCACCACTCCCTTGAACAATTTGAAGATCGCAATCGCCAGGAGGGTTTTCGAGCTGTGACGGCTGGTCGATCCCATGGCTCCAGGTTACTTACTTCTTTACGTCGGTTTTGGCTTTCTTCGCGGCGGGCTCCTGTGCCGCTCTGTAGCCGCCTTTCTTGGCGTCGTCTTCTGCCATGAACTTGCCTTTTTTGGTCTTGCCATAGAATTCGCCGTCCTTGTGATACACCTTGGTGCTGGTGTTTACCCACACCATGCCCTTCGCTTTGGCGTCGGCGATGTCTTTGTCGCTCGGTGCAGGGGCCGTGTCGACTGCTTTCTTTGCAGCGCTGGTCTTGGCCTGGTCACCGCTCTTGGCCGCCTGGGCAACTGCAGTCAGCGCTAGCGCCGCGGCGAGAGCGATCTTCCCGATTGATTTTAGTTTCATGCTTGTTTCTCCTTGGGCTTCGAATGAACCTACTCTACACAGATTGCTGCGCGCGTGGAACGTTCCACTCCGCAGTGGATTGTGAGGACGTATACTATGGAACGGCGCCGCAGCGCATGGAGGCTTCGAATGAGAATGAGTGTTCTGCAAACAGTGTTGCTCGTTAGCCTGTCCCTGGCGTCAGCCGCTTTCGGTGATGACGGCAACCGCCTCTTGCGGCTCGACCACTATGTGCCGGTTCAATCGGCCGTGCCCGCCATCGCCGGGCAGGCCACGCAGATTTATGTCCGCGAGGTGGTCGAAGCTTCAACCGTGTTGCGCGGAGGTCCGGCCGGTGATCGAGTAGCTCTATTCATCCACGGCGCCGGCACGCCCGCCGAAGTAGCCTTCGATGTTCCCTTCCAAGACTTCAGTTGGATGGCGTACCTGGCACATGCCGGCTACGATGTCTTCTCGATGGATATGACCGGTTACGGCCGTTCCACGCGCCCGGCTGCCATGAACGATCCCTGCGATTTGTCTCATGATCAGCAAGCCGCCTTCATCCCGGCTCTGATCCCTGCGGCCTGCGCCGCCACTTATCCGCATCAGATGACGACGCTCGCATCGGACTGGCACGATATCGACGCTGTTGTAGATCGCATTCGCGCGCTGCGGCATGTCGAAAAATTGAACGTGCTGGCGTGGTCTCTAGGCGGCCCGCGTTCAGCCGGATACGCGGCGCAGCATCCCGAAAAAGTCGCGAAGCTTGTCTTGCTGGCTCCGGCCTACAATCGGGCCGCAAAAGCAGATCCGCCGGCCCAAGTACCCGCCAACGGCGCGGCGATGAACACGCAGTCGCGCGAAGAATTCATCGTGAACTGGGATCGCCAGGTGGGCTGCGCTGACCAATATGAAAGCGGCACGCGCGATTCAATCTGGTCGGAGATGGTTGCTTCCGATACGGTCGGCGGCACCTGGGGAAGCGGCGTGCGGCGCGCCCCGCAAGTGACCACTTGGGGATGGACTACCGCGGTAGTAGCCAAGACGCAAATCCCAACGTTGATGGTCTCGGGTGCGCACGACAAACAAGTGAATCCGGATCGCGTGCGCGAGCTGTACACCGATTTGGGATCGCCCAAAAAAGTATTTGTCGATCTCGCTTGTTCCTCCCACAACGCCATGTGGGAAAAGAATCACCTGCTGCTCTTCAAGGCATCGCTCGAATGGCTGACGCAGGGTTCGGTCGAAGGCAAGCAGGAAGGGATGATTCGCCTGGGTTATTGATCCGGCCGAACTTACCTTACTAACGCTGGCAGTGTCGTAAAAGTGTGCGCGACCGGAATGCGAATTCCCAGCGCACCGATCTGCGCGCCCGCCGGCGTATCGAACTCGATGGTGCCGCGGATGCCGTTTGTGCTTAGATATTTATCGGTCACCAGCGTAAACGCCAAATGTCCGTTGGCGGCCAAGGCAATCGTATCGGTGGCGATCTGCGCGCCGGTATCGTCGCGAACCACCACGGGAATATTCACCGCTTGCGTGGAAACACTATTGATCGCAATACCCGTGGCTGTTCCGCCGGTGTTGTCGAACGCCAGGATATAGGCGCTCGAGTTGCGGCTTTCGAGCGGCACCACCGCCTCCTGCCCATTGGGGTTGTAACGGAAAATCACAAACCCGCCCACGTTGCCGTCGGTGGTGAGTTGCGCGGAGCCAATCGTGGGCGCCGGATTCGACAGCGGCGCCGCACTTTGCAGGAGGAGCGTCGCTCCGGCAGCCACGGTTTGATCCACGGCCGAAGAAGTCGACGTGGTGACTCCCGGCGGCCCGATCGGAATCGCCAGCGGCGTGCCGTCGTCCGCGAAGAACTTCAGATGCGCCTGTGCCGAAGCAGTGCCGGTGTTCACGAGCACGAACGTAGTCTGCCAGCCGTTGCCGGTGGCGATGTGCGCGATCGAGCCTCCCGTTGTTCCTACGTTTGCCAGCGCCGGAATGGTGGTGAGCGTCGTACTTGTGCCCAGCGGCGTCGTGCGGATGCCCAGTACACTGATCCGTCCGCCGGCCGGGGTGTCAAACTCAATCGTTCCGCGCTGGAAGCTCGTCATCGGGTACTTCGTCGATAAGACGAAGGACGTGTGCCCATTGCCCGCCAGAAAAAGGGTAGTCCCCGGCAGCGTGATCACCGCGCCAGTTTGACCACGAATGACTACCGGGATCACTGCGTTCTGCGCCGACACATTGTCGACGGCGATGCCCAATACCACGCCGCCCGTATTGTCGAAAGGCAGAATGTAGGAGCTTGCGGTGCGAGTCTCCATCGGCACCACCGCCTCTTGCGCGCTTGGGATCAAGTGGAAAATCGCGAAGCCATCCACCGCGCCCGTTCCTGCCAGTTGTCCCGAACCCACTGCTACCGGCGGCACTTGGGCGCCCGCGGTATTTACGACCAAGGAAGCATTCGCGGGCAGTACACGGTCGAAAGTAGACCCGATCAGAGGCCCGGATAAAGCGTACGCCGCCTGTGGAAACGCCAACGGCAGCGTCAACGGACCGTTACCGCTCGCGTCGACCGCGTCGCCAAACAGGCTCAAGCGCGCTGTCGCCGAACTCGCGCCCTTATTCACCATGGTGAACGAAGTAGTCCAGTTCTCCAAAGCCGCAAGGTGCGGCATCGAGCCGATCAAGCTTAGACCGGGAAAAGAACCCGCCTCCTGCTCGATTTCGAAGGGGACGCCCCCGATGGTCGCGGTGACCGATTGGTCCGCTCCCGCATTCGAGAAGACCCGATAAGTGAGCGCGCCGCTGCCCGTACCCGAAGTGGCGTTCGTGACCCAGCTGGGAGCCCCGGCGAGACTCCAGGGACATCCTGTAGCGGTCGAAATGTTTACGGTTCCGGTTCCGCCCGTCGCCGGAAACGCTTGTCCGCCGCTATCCAACACGTAGCCGCAAATCGCACCCTGGCCCAGCTGGCCCGAGCCGGTGAGCGTGAAGGGAAGTATCATTGACCCAAAAGGAGCCGTGAGGGTAAAGGAGAATGACCCCGTGGCGCCCGCATACGCGCCCGTCCCGCCATTGATCGTCGCGGTTCCCGTAAGTGCGTTTGGCGTGGTGGCGACCTGCGCTTCCGCCGACAACGTCGAATTATCCTGTATGAAGAATTCGAAGGAGATGGAAGTGATGGCGCCTTCAGGAACCCCGTTTACCTGAATCCGCGTCGATCCTAGCGGAGTGATCGTCCCCGTGCCGTTCAGAAGGAAACCGGCGGACGTGCCATTCCCGGTTCCCGTGAAGGAAACCGTGAGCCCCGTACTCTGAGCGCTGACGGTGATGCCAGCGCTCAGGAATAGAATGAGCGCAAAAATCGCAGACCGCTGGCTATGCATGAATTCCTCCGACTTATGCAGGAGCACAATGGTCTATCGGCTCAATCTGGCAAGGTCTATACCCTTGTGTATTTGTTGAACCAACCAATCGTGCGCTGCCAGGCCAGGTCGGCCGCGGCCTTGTTGTAGCGCTCAGGGGTCGCGTCGCAGTTGAAGCCGTGAACCGCCCCGGGATAGATGTAGCCTTCGTGTGGCACGTTTGTCGACGTCAAGGCCATGTCGTAGGCGGGCCAGGTGGAAGCCAGCCGCGTGTCCAGCTCGCCGTGATGGACCAAAATGGCCGCTTTGATCTTCGCGATGTCTTCCTTCATGGGAACCGCGCCATAGAACGGCACGGCCGCGGCGATATCGGGTCCCAGCCGCACGGCCAGGGTGTTGGAGATGCCTCCGCCATAACAGAAACCAGTGGCGCCGATTTTGCCGTTACAATCGGGACGCGACTTCAGCCACATCGCCGCCGCCACGAAATCTTCCGCCATCTTCTTGCCGTCCACTTTGCCGAACATCTGGCCGCCGCGGAAGTCGTCGCCAGGAAAGCCGCCGAGGGAAGTGAGTCCATCCGGCGCGAATGCCATGAAGTTCGCAAGCGCAAGCCGCCGCGCAATGTCCTCAATATGCGGATTCAACCCGCGATTTTCATGGACCACGATGATGCCAGGAAGCTTCGCTGCCGTCTCCGATCGCGTGTCGGCGCTCGCCGGCCGCACCAAATATCCTTTGATGCTGCCGTTACCTTGCGGCGACGGTACTGTCTCGTAGCTGGCTTTGATCCGGTCATCGCTCTTCGACACCTGCTGCCCCTGCGCGTAATTCGGCATCAGGGCATCGATCACGGCTGCCGTCGTGAGGCCGCCCACGGCGAAGCGTTTGACGCCGTCCATGAAGGCGCGTCGGCCGATCACGCCGTGAATAAATAGGTTATAGAGTTCAATTGCATCGCTGGGTAGTTTGGGTTTGGTTGGCTCCATTGGCTGACTCCTTTTGGGAGAATATCACGTCCGGTGGGTCCTACTGAAAGCCGGTCCCGGGGACCCCCCGTAAGCGCCACTAGGAACCGGCTGCCGGAAACTGGTACTCTATAGATTCCGATCCTGTGCGAGGTGAGTTCCGTTGGCTGAAATACATTTGAATGACGGCGAGAGTCTGGAGAGCGCGCTCAAGCGTTTCAAGCGAAAGGTCCTGCAAGAAGACATCATCAAAGATGTCAAGCGTCACGCATTCTATCTGAAGCCTGGCCAGAAGAAACGGGTCAAGGCGGCGGAAGCGCGTAAACGCGCGCGCAAGAAGCGTTCGCGGGACAGCGATTCAGATCAGCATCGCTCCTAAGTACGTCCCCGGCCCTGCCCAAGGCTTACTACAGAATAGACGGCATTCCGCTCGACGAAGGACCCGTGATCCGCTCGCTTTCGGGGTCCATCATGAACTGTAGGTCGAACGCTTCCTTGCGGACCCGCAGGTCGAAATAGAATACCGCCGATGCGATCAGCAAGAAAGGGCTCACCAGCGTGCTCGAGACGCGGTTGCCCAAATCCGCTACGAAGGTCCAGAAGCGCATCATATCCGGGTTCTTTAATCCGGCATATATCGCCATCGCCGTAAAGGGCGAGACCAGCAGCAGCGCCAATGCAAACACGATCACTATATACAGCAGGAAGATCACGAAGGCCCGTCCCGCCGCGCCCTGCGTGAGATCCCAACTGCGCGACATCGCGTCGCGCACGCCGCGGCTCTCGGTGAGCATCGCGGGGACGCTGACAAACAGCCGGCAGGCGATAAAGATACCCGGAAACACCAGCAGAAACAGGCCAAACATAACCACCAGGCCAGTCAGCATCCCCACGCCGATGATCGGCCCGATTTCTCCGCGCGTGCGGCGCAGTGACTCAAGAATCGAAGCGCTGCGCCCAAGATACAAATCCTTGACCGCCAAAATCGTCGCGCCTTGCGAAATAAAAAAGGCAAATACGCTGACGATGACAACCACCAGACCGATCACCAATCCCACCCCTAGTCCCAGTCCCGTGAATGCCCTCGTCGCGGCGTTATTGCCCAACAGCAAGGTGATCACATTAATAGCCAGCACCAGAGTCTGCGGAATCGCGGAGATTCCTATAAACAACAGGAAATTGCGGCGGTAAAGCGTAAACGTCCGGTCGAGAATCTCTCCCAAATTCAACGGGCGCAGGTCAAATGCGGTCATAACGCCTCCTCCAGCCCCAGTGTTGATGTACTATCATAGCTGCGAATTTAGCTTGCCACAATGTCGATCCTGCCCTACGCCATCCCGGCTCCCCGCCACCGATCTAGGGTCAGTAGATGTAAACTGGACTGAAATCCGCATACCAACTGCGGTTCCATACGGAGGTATTGTCATGTCATTGGTAAAACCGATCTCCTTTCTTTGCGCGTCGTGCTGGGCGGCGGCCGCTAGGACGAAGCACACAGCGTTGCTCTTGCCTGTCATGATCGCAATCATCTTGGGCTCGAGTCCCGCCAGCGCCCAGACCGCGTTTTCCTTCTCTTTTTCGGGGAATGGTACCAGTGGCGGCAGCGGCTTCTCAATGACGGGATCCGGAACAATTACCCCCTACGGGCCGACTACCATTTCAGTCAACGGTACCGCGGCAGGCGGGGGAGCGCTTGGCATTACCTTTGTCGTTACATTCGGCGACGGAAGCACCTGGAACGCCACCTCGACAGCAACTCCTACGTCCTCGACCTCCATCTCGGGAAACGCGAACATCAACTCGGGAACCGGCACTTTCTTGGGTGCCCATGGCTCCTTCTCGTTTGTCGCGTCCGGGCCGTTCACGACAGGCAGCTTCCCGTTCACGGTTACCGGCGCTGGGACTCTTTCCACATCGACCGGAACCCGGGTGGTGCCTGGCGCCTGGGGAAATAATACGGGCACAAACAGTTCAGTCGCCGGCGCCTCGAACTCCAATCGATATCAGGAACTCATCGGGCCGCAGCAACTTGGCTCCGGCACGATTATCATCAATCAAATTGCATTTCGTGCCTACGCTGGAACCGGCCCTTTAAATTTTACGATCGCAAATTTGGCGGTATATCTCTCCACCAGTTCGCTCTACCCGAACATCGACAACGGCAGAACGCTGATGTCGACGACATTCGCGAGTAATATTGGCCCCGATAACACGCTCGTCTTTTCTGGACCCAAGAACGTGAGCAGTCCCGGGTGCGCGGGGCCTTCGCCGTGTCCGTTTGACGTGGTGCTTCCTTTAAGCACTCCGTTCTTGTATAACCCTACTCTCGGAAGCTTATTGGTTGACTTGCAGGCGACCGGCTTTAACGCGACCGCAGGCTCTTTCGACGACGCATTATTTCCCTATCCTCCCGGCGGAGGCCTGGCGATTGTCACCGGCACGCTGGGTAGCGCTACCGGAACCTTCGCCCCGATCGGGCACGTCATGCAGGTTGGCTACACGGGATGCACCTTCGGTCTCAGCTCACCCGGCCAGACCTTCCCGGCGTCGGGAGGAACTGCGAATGTTACCGTCAACACGCCGGTGGGATGCTCCTGGAACCTTTCCGGCCTGCCAAACTGGGTTACGCCCAGCGCCCTGTCGGGTTCCGGCACAACGGCGCTCAGCTTTCAAGTGACGGCAAATGCCGGGGCGGATCAATCCACCACGTTCACCATCGCCGGCATATCCTTTACGATTCAGCAGCAAGCGCCATCGATTGCGAACCTGAACCTGATTGGTTCCATGGCGCACATAGCGGCGGAGGAAAATTGGGTCACTACGTTCACGCTAGTGAACAAAAGTAGCAGCGCGGCCACGGCGCGCATGAGTTTGTTCGGCGACCCGAACGACCCCACGGGCAGCGGTCCGCTGACTCTGACGCTTGCGTTTCCGCAGCTGCCGGTTTCATCAAATCGCCTGGATGCCGCCTTTTTGGACGACGCCCTTGCGCCCAACGCTTCCTGGATCTCCACCACCGCGGTCCAGCCGGCGTCCACCAGCCTGGTGGGATCCGCTCAGTTAGCTGCCACGGGTCCCGTCGACGGCTTCGCCATCTTCCATCAGATTCCGACCGCGCAAGAAGCCGTGGTTCCGCTCGAAACCCGCAACGCCAGTTCCTACCTGCTGGCTTACGATAACACCGGCAACATCGTCCTCGGCGTGGCCGTAGCCAATCTCTCGACACAGGCCGCCAATATTAACGTGGTGCTGCGTGACGACACCGGCGCGCAGATCGGTACCCCACTCCCCATTGCGCTCACCAGCAACCAGCACAAGTCGTTTGTGTTATCCACGCAGTTCCCCGCCACGGTCAACAAGCGCGGCACCATCGAATTCGACACGCCCGCCGGCGGCCGGATCAGCGTGCTGGGCATTCGCTTCACGCCCCCCAACAATGCGCTGACCACCATACCGGCCTTAGCCAATGTCGGTACCGGCGGCGGCAGTATTGCGCACCTGGCTTCCGGCGGCGACGGCTGGCAAACCACCTTCGTACTGGTCAACACCGGAACCAGTGCGACGTCGGCCACTCTCAGTTTCTTCAACGATCAAACTGGTTTTCCTGTGTCCTTGCCACTGGCATTTCCGCAAACCGGCGGCCCGACCAGCATGACGGTCCCTGCGTATACCGCGCAACTGGCGGCCGGAGCGACTCTGCTGATCGTCAGTGGTGGAGCGCAGCCACTCATCACCGGTTCGGCGCAACTCAGCACTACGGGAAACGTGAGCGGCTTCGTGATTTTCCGCCACAACAACCAGGAAGCAGTGGTGCCGCTCGAGAGCCGCAACGCCAGCGGATACATCATCGCATTCGATAACACGGGTGGCACCGCCACCGGTATCGCGGTTAACAGCGTTTCTGCGCTCCCTGTAAACGTACCTGTGATTATTCGCGACGACACCGGGGCGCAGATCGGCACCGACACACTCAACCTGGCCGCCAACGGACACCTCGCCTTCACCCTGGTGACCCAGAAATATCCGCAGACGGCGAACATCCGCGGCACCCTCGAATTCGACACGCCGGCCGCCGCTACTATCGGCGCGCTAGGGATTCGCATTCCCGGCGGTGCGGCCTCGACGTATACCACGCTTCCCGCACTCGCCAAGTAGCTCTCATTCGAAGCGGGCGATTCACGGTGCGCCCCAGCGTGCCTGGTTCGCCCGCCAGGGAGTGGTATTCTCATCCACGAGCCCTTGTTGGCGGGAACGCGACAAATGACGAGGTTTTCCCCATCTGATGTGACTATTCTGCTGTTGGACTCCGATTCGGGCATGCGGGCCGCGCTTCACGATGCGTTCCAGAGCGCGGGTTATTTGGTTGTAACCGCGGCCGACCTGGGCGAGGCGGTCGATCGTGTAAGCGAGATGCGGCCCGATCTCCTGATCACTCGTCCCTATATCAACAGCATGTCAGGGCGTATCGCAGCCGATTATCTGCGCGGCAGGCATCCCGGATTGCCGGTTCTCATCGTAGCCGGGGTTATGGACGATGACCGGCTTAATGTTCAAAACGCAATCGAGGAGTTTTATACTTTTCCGAAGCCGTTCAGTCGCGACGAACTGCTGACGAATGTCAGAAACGTATTGCAAACCATTCGCAGCAAAACGTAGAGCCGTCCCCTAACGAATCGCAACCTCAAGAGAAAGAATGGTGAGCCGGGCGGGACTCGAACCCGCGACCACCGCATTAAAAGTGCGATGCTCTACCAACTGAGCTACCGGCCCTTGGGAAATTCGGCGAGAGCTTTCATTGTAACCCGCGCTCCATAGCCGCCGCGAGTTTTTTCAGTCCTGAGTCCACGTCGGCGCCCAGGTGAATCCGCAGTGCGCGTCGTCCCCGTTCGCGGAGCACCGCCAGATCGCCCCGCGCCTGCGCCGCTTTGACGATGCCGAAAGTGTACTTCTGCTCCGGAATCGCCAGGTCGTGCGCGTCATCCGCAGTGATCTGCAGGAACACCCCGCTGTTCGGTCCACCCTTATATGCTTGGCCTGTCGAGTGCAGAAACCGAGGACCGGATCCCAGACACGTCGCCACTCGCTTGGAATCGCGGACCTGCTTCCGTATCGCCTCTAAAGCAGCCTCATGCGGCGGGTTCATTTCGATATAAGCCAGCAGCGCGAAATAGTCATTCGCATTAATAGAATTCAAATGTGCGCGCAGGCTCTCGGCCAGCGTCGTGCCCACCACTTTTCCGAAAACCTTGATGCCGTCTTCTTCAATCCCCGGCGCTTCCGCCGGCCCATATGCGCGCCACGCGATCACTGCTTTCCCACACGCGCAGATTTCCCCCCACCGCCTGCGCTAAAGCAGGCGGAAGAGTATAAGTCAGTGAAGTCATGATTACTGAACCGCTGCGAGCAGTTTCGTGAACGCGTCTTCGAATTGTTTAACCCCGGCAGTAACGAGGTCTGCCGTCACGGACGCCATCGAGATCCCAGTCGCCGCCAGATCCGTCATCACACGGCGGGCACCTTCCACGTCCTCGGTCAGCGACGCGCGCGGCCGCCCGTGATCCTTAAACGCATCGTAAGTCGCCGGCGGAATCGTGTTCACCGTATCCTTGCCGATCAATTCTTCGATGTACAGCACGTCCCGCAGCTTGGGATTCTTGGTGGACGTGCTAGCCCACAGCACCCTTTGCGTCTGCGCGCCCTTGGCCGCCAGGGCGTCCCAGCGCGGACCCGAAAAAATGCGCAGATAACGTTCATACGCCAGCTTCGCATTCGCAATCGCCACCTTGCTGCGCACCGCTTCCAGCAGCTTCTTCTGCGCGTCATCCGCCTGCGGAAGCCGCGCATCGATCAACGCGTCCACTGCCGTATCGATCCGGCTCACAAAGAAACTAGCCACTCCCGCCATCCCCGCCAGATCCTGGCCCGCCGCCGCCCGCTGCTCCAGCGCCCGCACATAAGCCCATGCCACTTCTTCGTACATCTCCTGCGCGAACAGCAACGTCACGTTGACGTTCACGCCTTCGCGCAACACCGTCTCAATCGCCGGAACGCCCGCCGGCGTCCCCGGAATTTTGATCATCACGTTCGGCCGGTCCACCGCCTTCCACAAGCGCAGCGCCTCGTCGATCGTGTCCTGCGTCTTGTGCGCCAGATACGGAGCCACTTCCAGGCTCACATAACCATCCCGCCGCTTGGTGCTCACGTACACCGGACGCAGCACGTCCGCCGCATCTCGAATATCGCGAATCGCCAGGCCCTCATAAATGCCCTTGGCGTCCAGCGATTTGTCGGTCTTCAGTTGTGCCAGATAGTCGGCGTATTCTTCCCCGCCCTCAATTGCCTTCTCGAAAATAGACGGGTTGGACGTCATCCCGCCCAAGCCATCTTCTTCCACCATCCGGCGGAGTTCCCCGCTGGTCATCAGGCTCCGGCGAATGTAATCCAGCCAGATGGACTGCCCGAAGCGCGTGAGCTGCTTGAGCGGATTTTCAACCGTGCTTGAAATGGTGGACATAAATGCGAATTCCTCTCTCCCTCAGTTTACGAAAATCGGCGGCAATCACGCCTGTGCGTTAGCTGAACACAACCGCGCCTCTAACCCAATCGTGTCACACTAGTCGGGGAATGTCGCTGTATGAAGTCGCCAAAGCCATCGAAGCCTCGCGCATAAGCACCGCCATGCGCGAATCGATGTACTGGTTTGCGGCGCTCAATCTACTCCATTTGCTGGGCTTGCTGATCGCCGCCGGAACCATCGTGTTCTGGGACCTGCGCCTGTTAGGAATCGGACTCCGCCGCGCCCCCGTCTCCCAAGTCGGCAAAAGTCTTCTGCCTTGGACCTGGGGAGGCTTCGCCGCCATGTTCCTCAGCGGCTCTCTGCTCGTGATCATCGAAGCGGGACGCCTCTACACCAGCGTTTTTTTCCGCATCAAAGTAGCGGCTCTCTTGCTCGCAGGCTTGAACGTACTCATCTTCCACCTGACCATCTATCGCAAAGTCGAAGAGTGGGATCGCGCCCCCACCACGCCCCTCCAAGCCCGCATCGCCGGAACTCTTTCCATCCTTCTGTGGTTCTGCGTCATGGCCGCCGGCCGCGCCATCGGCTACACCCTGGATTACGCCGTATGAACGGCTTCATCGAGTGGTGCCAGTATAATACCCTCAGCCTGTTCATGCGCAGCGCCAAGTGGCCCTACCCGTCGGTCGAAATCCTGCACATCGCTGGACTGATCCTAGTCTTCGGATCCATGCTGATCCTCAACCTGCGCATCTTCGGCCGCATCCTTCGCCGGGAGCCGGTCCCCGAGGTCGCCGCCGGCCTATCGCCGATCACCATCACCGGAATCGCCGCGCAATTCATAACCGGACCCGTCCTCTTCATGACCTCCGCCATGAAGTTCGCCGAAAGCACCCCGTTCAAATTAAAGTTGCTGCTATTGGTGGTCGCGCTGACCTATCACTTCGGCGCGCACCGCCGTTTTGCACTCGACCCCACGACTCCCGCACAAACGTTACGCGTCTCCGCGACGGCTTCGATGTTGTCCTGGATCAGCGTAGTCTTCGTGGGCTTTGCGATAGAACTGTTAGCGGGCTGAGGTGTAGTGCGCGATCTTCGCCAACAAGTCATTCGCGCGCACCGGCTTCGAAAGATAGTCATCCATTCCCGCTGCCAGACACCGCTCCCGATCCCCCGCCATCGCGTGCGCCGTCAAAGCAATAATGGGTATCCGCGTCTTCCCCGGCCCTTCCATCTTGCGGATCGCCGCCGTCGCCTCCAGCCCGCCCAGCTTAGGCATCTGCATATCCATCAAAATCAAATCCGCGGCGCCTCGCGAAAATAAATCGATCGCCTCCAGCCCGTCCCGCGCGATCACTACTTGGTAAGCGCTCCGCTTCAAAATGTTGGTCACCAGGACCCGGTTGTTCGAATCGTCGTCCGTGACCAGAATCCTTGGCGCGGCCGCGGAGCCGTCCACCGTCGCCAGCGGAACATCCGGAGGCAACTCCTCCACCGGATCATGAACCACCTTATTGATAGCGTCGAACAGCGAAGACGACGTGACCGGCTTGGTCAAGTACATCGAAATCCCCAACTCCTTACACATCGCCGGACTAATATGGCGCCCCACCGAACTCAGCATCACGATCGGCGGTGGAACTCCCAGCGGTTGCGCCATCAAGCGCCGCGCAAATTCCAGCCCATCGATCCCCGGCATCTGCACGTCCGACAGAATCAAGCGAAACCGCCGCCCATCCCGCGCCGCCGCCCGGAAAATTTCCAGCGCCTGAAATCCGCTCGCCGCCTCCACCGGCTTCGTTCCCCAGCGCCGCAAAGTCTCCATGAGGATTTTGCGATTAGTGGCGTTATCGTCCACCACCAGCACCGGCATGTCCGTAAGATCTTCGGCACCCGCCGGCGTTTGCCGCGTATGCGCCTCCGCCACGCGCGCGAAGCGCGCCGTGAAATGAAACGTGCTGCCTCTTCCCGGCGCGGATTCCACTCCAATCTTTCCGCCCATCAACCCCACTAGATTTGAGCTGATCGCCAATCCCAGCCCCGTGCCGCCATGCAGCCGCGTGCTCGACCCGTCCGCCTGCACGAACGCCCCAAAAATTTTCTCCTGCTTGTCCAGCGCAATCCCGATGCCCGTATCGGTCACCGCGAAATGCAGCATCACGTGCTCGCCGTCCTCGGCACCCTCATCCCGCGACACCCGCAAAACTACCTCACCCTGCTCCGTGAATTTAATCGCATTGCCGATCAGATTCACCAGCACTTGGCGCAGAGTCTGCGCGTCGCCCTTGACCCATGGAGTGACATCCGGCGCGACCTCATAAGTGAGCTCCAGCCCCTTCTCCTGCGCGGGCATCGCCAGCGTGCGAATCGTTTCGCCGATCTCCGTCTCCAGTTCGAACGCCGCCTCGTCCAGCGTGACTTTGCGCGCCTCCAGCTTCGAAAAATCCAGAATGTTATTGATCAGCCCCAGCAGCGAGTCCGCCGAATTCTTGACGATCTGCAAGAATTCGCGCTGCTCCGGTTCCAGTTCGCTATCCAGCACCAGCGCCGTCATCCCCATGATGCCGTTCATCGGCGTGCGAATCTCATGGCTGATGTTGGCCAGAAATTCACTCTTCAGCCGCGCCATTTCCTCCGCCTGTTCCTTAGCGATTTTCAGCTCTTCGTTGCTAGCCCGCAATTGCGCCGTGCGCTGCGCGATCAGTTCTTCCAAGTTCGCCCGCCGCTGCTCTTCACGGCGGTACTGTTCCCCCAGCCGCGCGTTCTCATCTTCTAAAAGGTTCTTCGCCAGCGCGCTGCTGAGCTGCTGGCCGATAAAAGCGATCGCATTAATTTCTTCCTCGCTGTGCGGACGCGGATCGCGATGATGAATATTGATGACACCGATGGTCTTGCCGCGATTGATCAGCGGAACCGACAACAACGCCTCGTAAGTGTCTTCCACCAAAGTCGCGAACGTCTTAAATCGTGGATCCTTGGCAGCGTTCGCGCCCAGCGCGACGATAATCTGGTGCTCCGCCACCCACCCCGTCACACCTTCGCCGAGCCTAACCCGCAAAGTGGCCGCGCCATAAGCCCGCGGAAGCTGCGAAGCACGCAGCACGTAATCCCCGGTTGCGGATTCGTGCAAGTAAATCAGGCAGGCATCGCAGCGCAGGATTTCAGCCGCCAGCCCGACAATCTGCCCCAGGACTTCGTCCAGAGAAAAATCGGAATTGGCAATCCTGCTGATTCGATGGAATAGCGGAACCCCAATATTTATGGCCTCATCTTCCACCATCTACTATCGAGCCTATGCTGGAAGCACGTTACGGTCCAATCCAAAATTCTTATAGAGTGGATTAAAACGAAATCTAGACCTTTCGGTCCAGCCAATCCCGCAACACCCCGAAAACTTCGTGATTGTTCTTCTCCAGCAGCATCAAATTCCCGTTCCCCAGAATCCCGTAATCGCGCAGCCGCAGCATCTCCGCCGAACAGCCTACTTGCTTCAAGAACGCCACGTTCGCCTCCGCGGAACCGCCCCCGCCAAACTCGCTGGTCAACCACCCCATCGGAATCCCCTGCAAGTTTTTCCACTTTCGCGCCGGCTCCGCCTGCAATTTGAAAGGTGACACC
>Ga0207131_1036_pt1 | contig 22975 bp, 22 predicted proteins | sample Alteio_BWMinHeat_13_FD_153557 | JGI IMG/M metagenome (GOLD analysis project Ga0207131, IMG submission 153557) | Enriched cells from forest soil in Barre Woods Harvard Forest LTER site, Petersham, Massachusetts, United States -... | ecosystem: Environmental > Terrestrial > Soil > Temperate forest >...
CGAAGTAGCTGGTGATGCAGACATAATAATTGTGCCAGATCTTGAATCAGGCAATATTCTCTATAAACAAATGACTTATCTTTCTGGTGCTGAAGCTGCAGGAATTGTGTTGGGGGCTACTGTTCCTATTATTTTAACAAGTCGCGGTAGTGATGAAATATCACGCAAGGCTTCGTGTGCTCTGGCCTTACTATTCGCGCATAATCAAAAGAAGAGTGCGAAATGATCAAAGTTATTATGGTAATAAATTCCGGTTCTTCAAGTATTAAATTTGCCATGTTTGAGCATGCAAGCTTAACAGTGGAGTATAGCGGTGAAATAAACAATATTGCAAAAGATCCAGTGTTTATAGTTTCTGATAAAAAGCACGCCGTAATCTTTAAGAAATCAATTACATCCGGCTATGCGTCAGCTTTTGACAGCCTTTTCACATGGACTGAAAATTCAACAGCAACATTTAGCATAATGGCAGTAGGGCATAGAATTGTGCATGGTGGTAGGTTTTATCAGGCCCCGACTATAATCAGCAAAGAAGTTATAGCTAATTTAAAGACGCTTATTCCCATGGCACCTTTTCATCAGCCACAAAATCTAGAAGCAGTAGCAATAATAGCAAAATCATACCCAGATATGTTGCAAATTGCATGTTTTGATACTTCTTTTCACCATACACAAATTAAATTGGCAACATTGTTTGCAATTCCCCGCGTATTGACCCAGGAAGGGATTTTTCGCTATGGTTTCCATGGGATTTCTTATGAATATATTGCTTCGGTATTACCGGAACATATAGGTGATAAAGCTAAAGGTAATGTTATCGTTGCGCACATTGGTAATGGGGCAAGTATGTGTGCGATGCATTTGCAAAAAAGTGTAGCAACATCTATGGGATTTACAGCATTGGATGGATTAATGATGGGCACTCGTTGCGGCAATATTGATCCAGGAGTGCTATTATATCTGTTACAAGAGAAAAAATATACTTTTGAGCAGTTGCAAAAATTGCTATATGAACAGTCAGGTTTGCTTGGGGTGTCTAATCTTAGTAATGACGTTTTAGAATTAGAGCAAAGTAAATCACCAGAAGCTGCAGAAGCCTTGGAATTATTCTGTTTTAAAGCTGCGCGGGAATTAGGTTCGTTAGTCACTATCTTAGGAGGGTGTGATGCGATTGTGTTTACCGCTGGCATAGGAGAAAATTCAGCTTCTGTTCGGCAAGGAATTTGTAAATGGTTAGGTTGGTTAGGTGTTACGTTAAATCACAAAGCAAATATTAGCAATCAAATTATTATTAGTAGATCAAACGCTAAGATTCTTGTTGCAGTTATCCCTACTAATGAAGATTATGTGATTGCAAAACATACTAAAACATTATCAACATACACATAGAACCTTTAATTTAGTGTTGAGGTCAAATTGAGAGCTGCTGCCGTTTAACATTTTCTTTAACAGAGTTTTGGTTAATAGCAGCAGTAATGGTAGCACTGATTTGTACTTGAATATCCCAAGCTGGTTGTACATCTGCTTTAAAAATATGTTCTCTGGTAATAGGGTGTATTTGTGTGCCAAGTGTATTAAATCTTTTCATTAACTCTGTATAGTCAAATAATATGCCAGCAATACGCACCGGAATATTGGGGATCCAGCGGGATATTGGGCAGCACCATTCTTCAGGTGGCTTTAAGTGTAGCTCTTCATACCAGGCCACATTGGATTTTTTGCCATTTAGTTCGTTAATAAAGGTGTATAGCGAGCTTCTAGAATCTTGATACAATAAGGTCAACATAAGAGTAGTGTTATTATGGGTATTAAGTGCAGCTTGTGCTAATAGTGAATTACCGGTTGGACAGACAGCTCTAGTTTTGTTGACACCAGCTTGTATACATGACCTTAATTGTTGCATGTCGTTATTCGTAAGTGCGTGATATGCCTTCATAAGTAATGAGTCATTAGTATTCTCGGTAACTCCGAAATGTTCTAAAAATATCGATAGTTCGTCAATTTCACTGTCAGCTAAAAATTTAACCACTGGTTCATCCATAGCGCAGCAAAATTTTGGCGCAGATAATTTTGTCAGATCTGTGGTAGCTATGAATTCAGCCACATCCTGCTGTACATCTCTGGCTGGCTGTACATCAGACATAAAAAATCGATCGTCTGGGTGAAAGCCTGGTTTTTGCCCATGCGGAATTTTTCTTGCACCATCAGGAAATATTGTCAAGCCAAGTAAAGCAGAATAGTCGTATAAAATACCATCGAGACGTACAGGGATGTTTACTATTTTCCGTGATATTGGACACAGCCACATTTTAGGTGGTGTTAAGTTTAATTCTTTGCAGATGGTCGCATTTAATTTGGTTTTAGCGGTAAAGGCGCGTAAATATTCTTTTAAAGATTGTCTTGGTTCTTGATACAATCTGGCAAGAATTGTACTTCTATTCTGTAGAGCTTGTGCGAGCATAATAGGCGATTGATTGAAACAATTTATTTTAGTGTGATCGGCAGAGTGGAGCAGTAATAACTCCACCATGTTTAAATGCCCACGGATAACTGCCATATGTAAAGGAGTGTTTAGGTCTAGGGTTCTTTGGAAATTAACATCAGCATCCTTTGTGAGTAAATAGCTGGCTATTTGTTCAAATCCATATATAGCTGCTAAAAATAACGGGGATTCACCGCAATTAGATACGATATTTGGGTTGGCACGATGCTCGAGCAAATGCTGTATCGTGGCCTCGGCATTGGTTTTAACACAAAACATTAATGGGGTCTCACCATTTTCATCTACACAATTTGGATCTAGGCCTAATTGTAATAAGCGGTAAATAAAATATTCTTGATTTTTTGGAGCACATGCTGCGGCGATAAGTAGTGGGGATACAAAGCCCTGAGCTGCATAATTGGCAATTTGCTGCGCATGTTGTGGGTGGGTGATAATGGCGTCAAAAATTTCAACAAGATCATTGGTTATTACCAGACCAAATGGGGTATTTGCTGTTACATTAAAGGTTGGTTTGCATTTGTTCGCAGAGTATAACTCAATGTTTGGCATACCAATTAGCAGGTTGGCCAGAGAAGTGTTCTTTTTGGATATAGCTAAATGTAAAGCGGTATTTCCTAAGATTGTTTTTTGATTAACATCTATTTTTTCATGGCGTAATAGTAATTTCATAATGTCAGTATTAGATGTATACGCTGCAATATGAAAGGGGGTGAAAGTATAGGTATTGCTAATTCTTAGGCCAAGATTACAATCAATTTTTGGATGTGCCAGTAGTTGTGTGACGCAGTAGACATTTTGAGCTTTTACTGCCATGAACAAAGCGGTTTCATCATTATCGGTGGATAAGTTTACTTGAATTTCTGGGTGTGCCAAAAGCAAATTAAAAGCTGGAATATTATTTTTTTTTATGGCTAGATGTAATGGTGTTATACATGTTTGTTCGGTGGCTCTGTTTACATTCGCACCAGCATTAAGTAGTGTTGTAACAATGGAGTTATAACTGCGATCAATTGCTGTATGTAATGCCGTATAGCCATCTGCTCCAGGTTGGTTAATAACGCTGTTATCATGGGTGATTAGGAGCTTAACAATCTGTAAACTTCCTTTAGTAACGGCGGTAAAAAGTGGAGTTAGTTTTTCGCTAGTTTCTAAAGTTAGATCCGCGCCGCGTAAACACAGCAATTCAACTATTTTAAGATGTTTGCTATGTGCCGCTACAAAAATCGCAGATACATAGCCATTTTCTGGATCTTGAAAATCGATATTGATACCCTTGGCATTCAATAATCCTGCGACTGCGGTGTAATTGCCGTCTTTTGCTGCCGCGATAAGTTTGCGCTCTAGCTCATACATTTTGGCTGTATCCTTAGGTTTTTATCCTACCGTGCCGAAAGACCCCTTGCTTTAGCAATGGAATGTAAGGCACTCATTTCGCGATACTAAAAATAAGGCCTTTGCTGATTTTGAATATACTCTTTGATCATGTCAAGCGAAGCACCACCGCATGAACCGACAAAATAACTTGGCGACCAAAACACGTTTTTCCAATAATACTTAGCAATGTGTTGCTTAAAAGTAACACGCAATAATCTTGATGATACGCCTTTTAAACTGTTGACTAGTTTAGACAAAGCTACTTTAGGAGGATAATTCACCAATAGATGGACGTGATCTTCTTCGCCTTCAAATTCAACTAATTCTGCATCAAAATTTTGGCAAATATCAGAGAATGTTTTCATTAAAAAATCTAACATTTGTTTGTTGAACACATGTCTACGATATTTTGTCACAAATACCAAGTGAGCATGTAGCGAAAATACTACATGCCTGCCAGTTCGTATAGATATTGTTTTAGCCATAGACCAAGAGTATACTATGCGGATGTTAATTAATAAAGCCTTTCGCTACAGACTAAAGCCAACTACTGCGCAACTTGCGCAGTTTGAATCATTTGCAGGGCATTGCCGATTTGTTTGGAATAAATTTCTGCAGTTAAACTTATTTCGGTTGAAAAATAAACAAAAAATTATGTTTTACCAGGAGATGGATTACTTCAGCAAACTGCTTAAGCTATCTAATGAATATGGATTTTTAAAAGAATGCCCAGCACATTGCATTCAGCAAAAGTTGCGAGATTTAGAGCGTGCTTTTAAAGATGGTTTCGACAAAACGCAACCTGGGAAACGCCTGCCTGTACGACGTAAAAAGAACATTCATGACAGTTTTAGATTTCCAGAGCCAAAACAAATTGAGTTGGAATATAATAGAATTAAATTACCAAAGCTTGGTTGGGTGAAATTTTTTAATAGCCAAAAAGTAATAGGCAGCATAAAAAATGTAACAATTTCAAGAGGTGGTAATCATTGGTATGTATCTATATGTGTAGAGCAGGAAATTACGTTGCCTAAGCAATTGCCTACCTCCTCCATAGGTATAGATCTTGGAGTAACTAATTTTGCTGCGCTATCTAGTGGCAGATTAATAGAGCCGATTAACAGTTTAAAAATATATGCTACACGCTTGGCAATATTACAACGACGTTTAGCTAAAAAGGAGAAATTCTCAAACAATTGGCAAAAAGTATTAGTACGGCTGCGCAATATACACCGCAAAATAGCACATGTTAGACGAGATTTTGTGCATAAATTAACAACACTCTTAAGCAAAAGCCACGCAATGGTTGTTGTTGAGGCACTAAAGATCAAAAATATGTCCAAATCTGCTAAAGGCAGTATAGATAATCCAGGCAAGCATGTTAAAGCAAAATCTGGGTTAAATAAATCTATTTTAGATCAGTCTTGGGGTGAGTTTAAACGTCAGCTTAAATATAAGTTAGAATGGTTGAATGGTAAATTTGTTGAAGTAACACCACAGTATACGAGCCAGAAATGTTCTATATGTGGTCACACCGATAAAAGTAACCGTACAACCCAAGCAGAATTTTGCTGCGTAGCATGTAACTATACTGAACATGCAGACATAAATGCAGCAAGAAACGTTTTAGCGGCAGGGCATGTCGTTTTGGCTTGTGGAGCAAGTGCATAGTCTGTCATTACGTAAGTATTGGCAAACAAGCGCGGCGATGAAGCAAGAACCTACCAAGAGCTAAGCTCGCGGGAATCTTCGCCATTTATGGCGGGGAGGATGTCAATCCTGTTCCTTAGATATATGTGTTAACAAAATGCCTACTCTTCTTTAGTCTACATCAAGATACAGAAGAGTCATTACCATAATGTATCAGAAAAAATTATTAAACCCAAGACTAGAATTTTAATTTTAGTTAAAAACTGGATGGTATGCTTAAACTTTTTGCTGCCTGGGCCGGGGATATTAAATTGGCAAAGCAATTGATCGTTTGGGGTAAAGAGCAGGTTCAATTGAATACAAAATGGTTTAATTTTGCTGGTTTCGGCAACTGTGAAACTTGGCATGATATTGTTGGTGAAATGATAGAAAACCCATGGAAGCTGCGTGAGCAGTGCAGCAAACATATAATAGAGTGCGGTATTGAAGATGTGCCATATCAAGATTTTGTGGATGCACCCTACCAAGAAGGTAGCACTGTGCCCCCTTTTGATAGGGGGCAACCGCACAATGGCATGTGATGTTAACCAAGTACCTATCGCGGTGGGGGATGTGAGCTAAAATTTACCCATTCACTTCATAGCTCCATGGTTAACAAACTACAGAATTAACACAGTTTATCTAAATATTCCCAGCAGAATTAACACGGAGTATTCAACATTCGCGCTGCAGTAGCAACTACAACATTACTTTGGGGTAGTTGTGGAGTTACTATTTGGCTAAGTGGTTGTTTAGCAGCAGCTTGTTGTTCGCAGGCTCTGTGGTAGTCTCTAATTCTATGAATTACTGCGTTATAAGCTTCTGTAATTCTGCTTATTTGTAAACTTTTTTCTAGGTTACATTCTGCAGTCATAGGATATAAAATTTTTACAGCTTGATGAAATTCTCTTGAAATGGCAATCAAGTCTTTTCGGTTCATTGTTGGCGAAAAAACCAATTTGGTCTTAGAACCAGCTCTTTTAAAAATTTCATTAACTGATGCTATATCACTGGCAATAGCGGTAGTTGTTTCGTTAATCATAATATTTCACTCCTTATATAATGGGCTAATACACATAAATTACATACCCGGTTAACATTTTGTATGTTATATGCCTACATACATGACAGTCAAGAAAATATTATAATTTAATGAAATCGTGATATTACTCCGAAATAAATGAACTTAATTGCAACAGATCTGGCCTAAAAGCAAAGCAGGTTTTTGATGTGCGAATAGATGTGTGCGCAATTGTTATAGCTCACTAGAGATTAAACTTATGGTTGGTCGTAATTTACAAGAAAACTTACAGGAATTAAAGAAATTTGCAGAATTTTGTATCCGAGCAAGGCAAGATGATGCAAGCCATAGCTATCAAGATCAATCGCCAGATGAATTAGCTAATGATCAAGATTTTATAAAAGCTCGAAGGAAGATAAGGCGCACATTCAATAAGCTTTTATCCAAAATTACATTTTCTGCTGAAAATACTAGTGCTCTTGGCTTGGAGTTGCAAGCACACGCGCAATTTGCAATGAGTCAAATTTTAGGTAAGGTTGAACAATTAAATTTAACTCCCGCACAACAAGAAGCAGTCCAGCAGCTATCAAGGCTGTTGGAAATAATCATAAAAGACAGAATTGAAAAAAAGCTATTTGTTAAATCGTGGGAGGAATATTTTTTGCGCGTCATCAAACTGCAGAAGTTTATGCTTATGGTTATGGAGGAAGCAGAAAGAGCCCTTTTGGAACAACTTAAGATCGCCGCGGAGATGGAAAAGTTAAGGGCCAGCATACAAAGCTTAAGAAAAGTGCAACAACTGTATATTCGGATAATATCAACCATAAGTGAGGTAGTAAAAGATATTGAGAAAACATTTGTAGCGCCTTTAAAGGGAATGATTCAAAATAATCAGAATATTATTGATGATAAAAAGATCTATATGCCACCTAAGGTTAAGGATGCCTTCATCAATTATACTAAGGAAGTTGATGCAATGCTCAAGTTTGTTGATGGGTATAAGGATGATTTATTAAGTGCTGGCCGACAATATGAAGATCGGAAAAAAGCGGTTGATACAGCAATTACTAAGCAGGAAGATCAGATTGGTGCGTTGCAAGGGATTAAAGATGATATAGAAAATGTGAGTGATATTGAAGAATTTCTGCAAAACATTCAACAATATCAACGTGGAGAAGCCAATGCTACAGATGTGGTGGTTAAAGAACAATATCAAATCACAGAGGAAATTCAGGGTAAAATTGATGACTGTGATGAACTTGGCGATCCTGAAACCGAAGACAAATTGAGAAAATTCGACAAAGACATATCGAATTCAAAAGAGGAACTTGCAAAATTACATGGTGCTTTTAAACAAATTGTTGCTGCAAATACGCAAATCTGTCAAGCAATAAAAGAACATAAGTTCAATTCCCCTGCGGAAGAGGCTGCATTACTGCAGCTTATTAAGGATAATGGAAACATGGTAAAACAATTGAATCAGCAAATCGTTAGCGAGAGGCTGAATTTTAAGACATTATGTGCAGATGCTAAAATAATAATCGCTGCAGTTCCTCAAGTAACCGCAGAACCATCCGTGGTAATACCGGATCCCGCTGTTAAAGCCTCGTCAGTATTAGATGAGATGTCTAAGGAAGCCATGAGTCAAAAAAATTCTGGCGTGGGGGAAAATATGTCGCCGACAATTATTTTCGGTAAAGGTAATCAACCTGGAGGTGCTCCTCTATCAGTTTTAGCGAGTAGGGGGAAAGCAGATCACGGTGTAAGTACTCCAGCAGTGGGACATCCTGTAACAGCGGGAGAGAATCACTACAACTCAACAACTCCGTAGTTTTCATTACGTGCATATAAAACTTCTATAATTAAAGCATGGAGCCTAAACAAGTACAAGCAGAAGTTGCGCGGTGGGAAATTTAAATATTCTAATGTAGCAATTCAGGCGTAACAGTTCAATACAGTGAGTATGCACATTTTGACAATGCTTATCTGAACCTATTAGGATATAGCTAAATTATCAAGCATCATCAATAGGAAGTAGAAAATGTCGGATAGGGGTTGCATTAGGATGTCTTTAGATGGCGGCGAAACGTGGGGCGCCCCTTATTGTGGCCCTGGTGGAAGTGATGGCCCCGGAAGAACTGGCTATGATGGTCGTGGCAATGACAATGGCAATGACAATGGCAATGGCAACGGTGGTGGCCATTGGACTCAGGATGCTGGTGGTAATGGTAATGGCTATCGTTTTGTTAGTGCTGAGGAGGCAGAAGCCACAAGAAAAAGAGAACAACAGCGAGAAGCAGAACAACGGCAACGCCAAGCAGAGCAACAGGCTATTCAATCTCTAGTTAATCAATCTACATCAACTCGAGGACTTGTTAACGCAGCTGCTGCTGAAGCATCCATAACTCCAGAATCTTTAAAAACAATAGATTCATTGGGTAACTTCACAGAAGCGGCACAATTAGGCACTGAGCTGCGTGATGCTAAAGCGCATCTTGTCGCAGTATTAAATGATAAATGTATGCTTGAAAATTGGGGGGCTTTCCATGCGCCAGATAATCCGATAGGAAGAAGCAATACTCCTTCTATGGTTAAGCTTCGCGCTCGCGGTCCGCATAGTTTTAATGCTGTTTTACAAGAAGCAAACGCTGACTGCGTTGCAGCGCGACAAGCGAAACAAGCAATTGAGCAACGAATAGAACAAGTTGCCACTACATTATTGGCTCAACAGCAAGCAAAGGTCCAACGCGTAGCGGATATGGCCGCTGCAGCAGAGGCTAAGCGTGTGGCTGAGGCTATGGAGGCGCAAAAGAATTTGTTAGATGCACAGAAGCAAGCATCAACACAAGCGTCTACTTCTGGAGCGGTACAAATTAAAGCGACACAATCTAAAAGTGGTATAAATAATAACTCGGCACATGGTGAGATTAAACCAGCATTAGCCTGGTTAGAAATGGCTTGGAGGTCATATAAAGGGGATAAATGCCCAGATGTATTAGCATGGCAGCAGCAAAACCGGGTAAAGGCACCATCAGTGGCTGCTGCATCAGACGCAGTGCAGAGTAGTAAAGCAAAAAAAGTAGCTGAAGGTTTGTATAATGGCGCTAATAATAGAATTATAGGAGCTGTGAAATTTGCAGCTGAAGAGGCTGCCCGCAAGCGCTTAGGCGAGCAAACAAAAACATGGACCGTGATGAAAACTGCAGGGACATTTGCTGGAGAAGAGGCAGCGAGATTCAAACTGCATAAAACTACGGAAACAATGCAGTTTGCAAATAAGGTAGGAGACTTTGTAAAAACAGATATTGCAAGATTTAGTTTAGGAAAACAAACAGTAACAGGTACAGCTGTTGCCGCTGGATTTGTGAAATTATCCCAGATGTCAGCAGAGGAATTAAGTTATAATTTGGGTGCGGTGGTTGGCGATATGTTTTTAGGATTTGGTGCCGCTAAAGCCTTTGGATTGGCTAATGCCGCAATACCTAGGATTACTAATAATGGTATGAATGTAGCGATAGATTTTGCTGAAGCACATAGTTTGAGAAGCCCATTAGTCATACAATTTGAGACTGGAAAGACTAAAGGCGTAACTTTTATGCACAACGGAATTAAACCTCCAGTGGATATCACTTTGCGTAATCCTGTTGTTAATAAGGTTAAGTTGAATACTGGTGGAGGGTCTGTAAGTTCTATAAAAATTAGCATACCTCAGGATCGAGCGGGTCACATTTTTAAAAATAAAGACGGACATATGGCCGATACCGCTCAAAATAGAAAATTATTAGTTGATGCTGCTTATAATTCAAATAATTTTAAAGGCGTAGATAAATGGGGTAACACTTGGCACTCTCAACTGCAACTGGATGGCTCAGAAATATGGACTCAAAGCAGAGGCGGTAGAATTATAAATGGTGGCATAAATAATCCTCCCAAAAAATGGCATCCAGAAACTGGATATTCTTTATCTAATAAACCCACTCAACCCAAATCGTAAGGATCCATAATGAATCGATTGAATCACAAAATATTTTTAATTGCGATATTTGAATATTTAAATTATTACTATGATGCAGGATATGAAGGCCTAGGAGGTTTTCTTGGTAGTTTAAATCCTGCGTATGAAGATGGATCATCAATGGATCCTGCTCTTTATAAAGATTGGTTAGATGTAATTAACAAGAAGGAAAATTTAGAGATAGAGGAAGCTTATAATTATATGATTAAATTTCTCGAAATTCAGATCAACATGGGATGGCCAGAAATTTCTGATTTTATATATAAAGAAAATTTAAATGGTGATTTGAAAAAAAATAGTGCTGTTCAATTAGCAAGGTGGAATGAGGCTGTTGCAAGAGCAAGCAAATATGCAATAACATATTAACTGCACTCAACTCATTTGTTACAGAGCATAACCCAAGCACAGGGCAGGTTAGGCAATGGAATGAAAGTTATGATCATTATGGAAAATAAAAATTAAATTTGCTGGCATGGTAACACGATCAAATATGGCAAGCGACAGGACCCCATAGGCCATTCATTTTGGTAGCAAGTGAGGAATATTACAATAATAATTTACTTACATAACCAGAAAGATGTGTATAAGATTCAGTTTAATAGAGAAGTCGATCCAACTCATAATTCAGCAGCACCACACATTGCGCAGCGAACAGCATTTTCTTTCCTAAACTTATCGTCTTCAAACCATGCCGTTTAAATCCTTTAACACTTTTTTTTGGTAACGCTAAATGGTCGCTTAAAATGAACACCGGGTTTATTGGCTGATCCTCTAGTAGCATAGTCCGAATATCTTCTCCTTTGGGCTCCAACAAATATACCGGTCTATTTTCCAGACTATCATCCCCCAGCAAACTACCCACTAATTTTTCTAAACCAAAACCGCTGATCTGTACCCCAGGGGCTACATCCATAGTTGTATTTTTCTGCAAACCTTGGCTATCTTTTAATGCGGTTTCTATCACATCCAGTACTGCAGCTTCATGAAAGCCGGCCAGAGATAAACCAGCGCTAGACGATAATTTTATGGTTCGTGGAAAATCTTCCGAACTATCCAGGACAATGTACACTTCAACATCATCCCGAAAGCCATTCGAAATAAAAAATGCATTAATTACCGCGTGGGCAATAACTTCAAAATGCGCGCGCGATCCTATTTGGGATCGAACTAACTCCCAGCGGGTGGTGCCTTTACGCGCTTTAATTATAAATGTACGCACTAAACAATCGTTCCTATCGCTTGACCAAATTGCACTTTACTCCCCACGGCTAAAGCATTATTCCAAACGACTCTATCACGTTCCATTAGCACAATAGCTGTAGAGCCCATTTTAAAATGCCCTAATTCTTCACCCTTGTGCAGTAAAATTTGCTGATCTAGTGTACTCGGATAATGTTTAGACAAAAGTGGCACCTTATGCTTTGGATTAATAGTGCCCGCCCACGCCGTGTTGATACTGCCAACCAACATTGCACCAACTAAAATAACTGCCATTTTACCGTGTTCCGTTGCAAAAATACTGATCACGCGTTCATTGCGCCCGAATAAATCTGGAATGGCATCCGTGGTAGCTTTGTTCACCGAAAACAAACGCCCTGGCACATAAACCATTTGCAATAACTGCCCAGTCATCGGCATATGGACCCGATGATAATCCGGTGGTGCTAAATATATCGTAGCAAAAGCTCCACCATTAAAAATGGTGGCATCGATAACATCACCACCTAATAATTCTGGCAATTTAAAATTTTTACCTTTCGCTTGCAAGATTAAATCATTTTGCAAATAACCCAGCTGCGCAATAGTGCCATCGGCTGGGCTTACTAATAAATCCTTTGCGCTCGCAATTTCTCTAGCTGTTAGTTGTAAGTGACGCGTAAATAACTCATTAAATGAGGCGTAAGCATATGGATCACTATCCACCGCCTCTGCCATATTGATCTTAAATTTTCCTAAAAAATATCGGATCAGCATATTTTTCAGCCAAACTACCCGGCTTTCCGCAAGCATCCCGGCAAATATTGAAAGCACCCTCTGTGGTGCCAAAGATTGCATCAAAAATCGCATATTTTTACCACCCTTTTTACCACCGTTTGTGCTACCATGTTGTGAATCCTTCAGCATGATACTATAAATTGAGGCCCCAATGGCAGCTAAAAAAGATAACTTAATCTGGATTGATCTAGAAATGACCGGGTTAATCCCGGGTAAAGACCGGATTATTGAGATAGCTACTATAGTAACCAATAATAACCTAGAAATTATCGCCATCGGCCCTGAGTTAGCTATAAAACAACCAGAAGTGCTGCTCTCTTCCATGGATGATTGGAATACCAAACAACACACTAAATCTGGGCTACTAGATCGCATCGCTAAAGTTGGTGTAACGATCGCAGATGCTGAACATGCAACCTTAGAATTTTTAAAGCAATATGTAGATGCCAACTCCTCACCAATGTGCGGCAACAGCATCTGCCAAGATCGACGCTTTTTATTTGTAGAAATGCCAATCTTAGAACGCTTTTTTCACTATCGGCATTTAGATGTAAGCAGCATAAAAGTTTTAGCGCAACGCTGGGCACCACATATTTATGAATTGACCAATAAAAAAACTTCTAGTCATCGCGCCAAAGATGATATTATTGAATCCATTGATGAATTAAAAGTATATCGGGAACATTTTATTGTTCACTCTTGATAATGCTGCACATAACTATCAATTAATTTACGCAGCATTTTTTGATATTGCGTATGATGCGATTTAGCTTGTATTTTAAAAAAATCTACACTGGCTTTACTAAGCGATAGTGTTACTTTTACTGATTCCTCTTTAAATGAAAGTTCTTCCGGCGTAGGTAAAAAATCTTCTATAATTTTTATTTTACCTATAGATTCATCAGTGTATTTTATTTTTTTGCGCTTGTTCATAAATTTTTACCCCCTTACGCCAAAATCCAGCGCCATAAATACGAATAATATAGTCTCGATATGTAAAACGAACGGTTAAGATACCGCCACTTACGCTTATCTTACCAAAACAGTAATACCGCGACTCAATTTGACTGTGAACTAAATCTTCGGCGATTACACGCATAGGATCTACAAAGGCATATTGTGCCTCTGTAAATGAAACCCCATGCTTATATTGATTCACCGCATCTTTTTTATGATCCCAATCAAAATTGATCCTCTTTATTATCATAGTATAATACTAACCCATATGATTTACCATACAATTCGCCATATAACTTGCCATGCTTTTACTAGCAGCTGTGCAACGCAATATCACGCTCTAGGCAACGCCCGGAGAGCAACTCACCGTATTCTTTAGCTACTGCACATTCCCAGGTAATAATATCATCCCGTTCTACACCCCTGAATTCTACAATAAGATCCTTACCAGTTTTATTATTAGCCAATGCTTGTGCAGCCTTAAGTTGAATTACGTATTCACCTTTATCTTCCCAAGTAACCATATTTTCCACATGTTGCGACAATGGTCGCGCTACTGAACCACCAGCATTACTACATTTAAACTGTGCACCATTGGTTAATTTATCTACGATTTTGATTTTTTGCGCATCTGCCAGCATAAAGACCTCGGCAAGCTTTGCGCGAGTAATATAGCCAGTGTAGGATGGAATAGCGATGGCAGACAAAATACCAATTATCGCCATGCTGACTAATAATTCTAACATTGAAAATCCGGCGTTATGTTTAGGCATAATTTATTCTCCAAATACTAAGGTACAATAGCCCATTATTGCATTTGGAATTGCAACAAATAATCCTTAAATTTTCTATAATAGAAATAAATCTAATTGTTTAATTGGTACCACGATTTGCTCGCGAAAAAGTTTTAGCGCAACGTTTGGCACCGCATAATTAAAAATGTTAGATGATGAGTTAGGGACAAGAGACCTCCGCCAGATAAATATCCATCTATTCCTTACTACCCTTCCAAGGTGCTCCTGGTAGCTTAGATATAAGTTTTGTCATAACCAACTCAAAGTCATGATCAAAATTTAATTTCGATTCTAATGGTAATAATGTCTGCATGTCATCTCTAAATTGTGGCATACTCCTTTTCCCTAATAAATTGGCCTCAAACTCTGCCCTAGATATTTTTAAACCCATAAATTCAACATGTTTATGGAAACAATATAAAAGTTGATCGATATTAATTGGTAATGATTCAAGTGCACGAACCATATCGAATAAATCTCTGCCTTTCTTGCGTTGGTACAATGCGCGCAATTTGGAGCCCAATAATTCATCTAATTCGTATGTTAAAATTTCACATTCCCCGCTAAACCACCTAGACCTAACAGAGAATTGTTTATGTATATGCTGCAAACATGCCTCATGCTCTCTAGTGTTTATTTCAACTTTTAAACGCATGATACTTTTATGTAGATCTGAGCCTTCAAATCTGTAATAAAGCGTCATTAAACCTTGGCCTTGTTTTAATCTACTTTTACCAAGCCAAGGCTCTAGTGTTTCCCTTAGGGCATCCAATATAGGACCTATAGGACTGGCATTAACTTGTACGCAGTCGATATCTTCGGAATAACGCGTTGGTGATTTATAAAAACATTTCTGCAAGGCAGTTCCACCTCTGAATGCTAATTCCTTTTTAAGTAAGGGGTGATTATATAAATGAACCAAGACTCTAGATATAACCAGATCCTGCTCAACATATAAGTCAATAGGCCATGGAGCATGTTCTTCTCGCCATTCAGCTAAACTTAAATTATCGATCATATATCAATATCAACTTCTGTGTTTACATGTACACGCCAAACTGAATTTTGTATTGCGCCAGTTATATTATCTGCTGGGTATAGTAGTACCCATCTAGCATTTTTACGTTGTATAATTTTAGCCAGCCCTTTTGTTAAATTAGCCCCTTCTACCTCTGGCAGGGACAGCAAGTACCCCAGCCTCTGTATAATTGGTAAATCATAAATTCCTGAATCTGCCAAATCCGTAAGTTTTTGTGAATCAATCACTTCTCTAAGCTCTGACAATACTGTTGCTATATTATTCCAATAACCAGCGGCTTTATAGTATTTACAGATATCAAAGGCCGTTGCCTCAGGGGTTGCAGCAATCATATAGCCAGTATGAACTTGAATTTTTTGAACTGGAATACTACTTATTTTGCTACAATATATAAAGCGTATATGGACTTGCTCAAATTTTACATCCCGCAAATCTTGCCCAGCTACCACTTGAAATTGCATAGGTTTCTGATGAGCTGCGCCATGGAATTGTGCACTAGAAAGCACCCCTACATAATAAGGTGTGCCTAAAAATTCCATCAAAGGATCTATGAACCAATCTGCCGGCATAATACCTAATTTTTGATACTCGATTGGTATTATTAATACAAAATGCGACTTAATTACAGCTATGCGTTTTTTCGCTCTCAACTTAACCAGCGCCTTTTTTAAAGCGTAAGGGGTACAGCCTAGATCAGCAAGAGCCTGCTCTTTTGTAAACCATAGCCTGCCTTTTCGTTGTAGAGTATCTACATATTCACTAAATCGCATTTTTTCAACTCAACCCCTGTTATATCTAGTCATACTATATTATAGACGGTAATTATGCAAATGAGCCCTATTTTAGGGTCTATTTGCATAATTTGAGGTTAAAGTTTTTAAAATATGAATCGCGTTAATTGTGCCAAAGCTTGTATATTCATGCATATAGCGGTTCAATCGCGCTCTATACAACGCCCGGAGAGCAACTCACTGTATTCTTTTGCCACTGCACATTCCCAGGTGATAATATCTCCCCGCTCTACACCAAATAATCCTTAAATTTTCTATAATAGAAATAAATCTAATTGTTTAGTCGGTAACACGATTTGCTCACTAAGAAGATCAGCAAACCTTACGCCTACGCCCAATAACCGAATTGCTTTGCCACCCCCCCTAGAAAACCCCTCGTCAAGCAAACTATTTAACTGCTCTATGGTTAATGTTTCTGCAATATTTTCTACTGTGGTGTGCGTAAAATCAGCAAATTTGATCTTAACAAAAATTTTACGGAACTGTTTATAACCATTATTACTATGTTTAGTATAATGCTTAGCCAAACGCCGCTGCAATTCCACCAGTAACGTAGCCAGCTCTTTTTGACACTGTGCTATAGTGCTTAAGTCTACTAAAAATGTCTCTTCCACGCTAAGTGATTTACGAATTCTATTTGGATTTACTGCGCGCGCATCAATTCCGCGTGCTAAATTAAATAAACTAAAACCAAAATTCTTACCAAAATGCCGCGTCAATTCCAACTCCGTTAAACCTTGCAATTCCCGACACGTAGTGATACCTAATTTACGCAGTTTTTCTGCAGCTTTGGGCCCAACACCAAAGATCTTAGTTACTGGTAACGCAGCTATGAATTCTTCTACTGCCTCTGGCGGCACCACATGCTGACCGTTGGGTTTATTCCAATCACTAGCTACTTTAGCTAAAAATTTATTTACCGATACTCCAGCAGATGCAGTTAAATTTTCTGTCGCATAAATCTTCTTGCGGATTTCTTGTGCCATCCACGTGGCACTGCCATAACATTGAGCACATTCAGATACATCTAAAAAAGCTTCGTCTAACGATAAGGGTTCAACTAAACTAGTATACTGCTGAAATATAGCACGAATGTTTTGAGACACGACTTTATACTTTTGCATATCCGGATGCAATAAAATAAGATCTGGACATAATCTTACTGCTTTGGCTGTTGCCATTGCTGAACGCACGCCAAAAGTTCGTGCCACATAATTAGCAGTACAAATAACTCCACGGCGATCGGCATCACCGCCAACGGCTACTGGTTTACCTTTTAGTGTTGGATTGTCTCGCTCTTCTACCGCAGCAAAAAATGAGTCCATATCTATGTGAATTATTTTTCTCATACTCAATCTTACAAAACCATCACCTCAAAACAAACCTTGTTACATGTGAGGATATTAAATTTATATTTTTTATTCGAGCCGCCTGTCTGAGCGTTAGCGAGTTTAGGCGAGATTAAAAAATATAAATTTCATATCCTCACATGCAACATGGTATATAATACATTATATCAGCGGGAGTTAAACCATGCTAATACAACAAATTTACACCAATAACCAACTACGTAATTTTAACTACGTAATTGCCTGTGCTGAAACTGGACAAGCACTAGCTGTAGATCCTTCAGCTGCCGAATTATGCTACCAAACAGCAAAAACTGCTGGTTGGGATATTACCCATATTTTAAACACCCACGAACATTGGGACCATATCGATGGCAACACAGAGTTGGTCGCCAAAACCGGAGCTAAAATACTTGCCCACCACAAGGCGATAGATACGATTCCCAATGTTGACCGCGGTTTAAAGGCTGGTGATATTATCCGTATCGGCAACAGCGTAGAACTAGAAATGCTCGATACCCCTGGTCATACTATGGCGCATATATGTATCCTGGCGCATACCCGGGAGCAATGTCCGGCACTATTTTCTGGTGATACTTTGTTCAATGCTGGATGTGGCAATTGTTGTGCTGGTGGCGATCCTAAAAAACTATTTACAACCTTTAGCCAGCAATTAGCAAATTTGCCTAATACCACTTTAGTTTACCCCGGGCATGATTATCTACTTAATAATTTACGTTTTTCCTTAAGTAGGGAACCAGACAATTCTAATGCTAAGCAATTGTTTGATCAGCTACAAGCTAGCAACTATGATCCAAATAATCCATACGTCTCTACCATGGCTATAGAAAAAGATATTAACCCATTTTTTCGGCTAGGTAATCATGCCATTATTTCGCAACTACGCGTTTATGGTTGTAAATTAAGCAATCACCCATCTCCAGAGGAAGTCTTTATTGCCCTACGCGCCTGCCGCGATAAGTGGTAGCAATTTATTCCAGTAGTGCTAGAATCCTAGGTGTTGAAAATTTACTTTTTTAAGCGAGCCCGTTGTTTGAGCGCAGCGAGTTAGGGCGAGATAAAAAAAGTAAATTTTCAACACCTAGGACTCTAGTACTACCGCTGCAATTTAATTCCACCTATAAAGTCGTAAGTGATCAATCTTAATAATGCCTTTCGATGCTGGGGCATCTTGCGCTTCACTCAACCCAACTCCACCCCAGGATGGCATCATTAAGCTAATATCTTCTGGAAAAACGGTCCTTCTGCTATCTAGCAAAGAATTCAAACAGTCACGTAAGTATTCTAGACCCTTTTTATTCCCACAGATACTAACCGTTTCTTCATCGTCATAACGGTCAACTCTTAAAAAATACTCCTCATTATCACTCATAGTTATTTTTTCCTTAAAACTTTACTTTTGGTAACTGTGTTGTTGGCTTAATTGTCGAATCTACTAACTGATCTCCTAACGGATATTTACGTTTCTCAGTTATTAATTTAGTACCTGATGGTAAATTTGACATCTTTTCGACACTTTCGCCAGTTTGTACATTTTTACGATGCACATCCACATGCGGCTTTTCCAACCCCTCTTTATACACTCGTTTATCTGCCTTATCTAAAAAATATTTTCTTCCACTAGTTGGATGAAAATATGCCCCCTTACTATTTGCCGGATCTTTACCCACCACCTTAAATCCTTCTAATCTAAGCCGTCGATCAATTTTACTAAATGTCTGTCCTTTGAACGGATCCGCTGCAAGTGATCGCCCTATTTTACGCATCGCGGCAACTCTATGTATTGCTTGCATCGCCAGCTGCGCGCCCTTGCTACCAGTAGCATATAACAACGCATTTATTGCTAAATCTTCCACTGACCCCGGCAACATTACATCGGCCACAACTGCTGTCACGCTTAAAGCACTACCAACAACACGTAATCTGGTTCGCTGCCCCATATACTGAGCTCCAGCATTAATAGCCGCAATTACCTTGCCCTTATACTTACCTAATACAAAATCTGCCTGCGAAATAGTAAGCAGATAATTAACCTCTGGCCTTACATGACTACGAAACAATACTTGATAATCACCATTTGCCTGCTGTTTGCCAATTGCTTGTATTTTATGATCCTGGTAAGTTAAAATTCTGCTAACAGATTTATAGTTATTAGCAAACTTAGCGTTACTGAATTTATACTCACTACGCTCTGCTTTGGATAAAGTGACTGCGTTGGTTAAATTATACCGCAATTTATGTTCAATTTTGGTGCGCAAGGCTAAAATTTGTTGCGTTTTTTCTGCATATTGTTCTTTAAACTTAACTAAATTAAATGGCTCTCTGTTTACAATATGATTGTCCTTGTTAGTTGCAACAAAATTATTAAGAGTACTATTTGGGACAAAAGCAAAGTTTATAGACAAGCCAATTTTATCTTCCTTATCACGCATTAAATTAGCTAGCGATCCTATCCCGGTTGCCAAGCATGATCCTTGCACCGATGCCGCCACAGAAGCACTAGTTCCAGCAAGCAGCGCAGGAGCAAAATATGCCCCTGCCATACCAGCTACCGTTGCTACTAAGTTTATAACCATCCCCTTGGATTTGGCCACTATTTTTTTAATTGCCTGTGCTAAATTATATTTAATAACCTCTAATTCTCGCGCCAATTTAGCGGTAATTAAATTAAGTTGATATACGTGCTGTGTATCAATTTCCACAGCCAACTGATCGCGCTGCTGCGCTATTCCTTGCCGTAAATTATAAGCATGTGATATTACTTCCATTTTATATTGTTGATATTCAACCTCTAACTTTTCCTCCTCCTGTTGCAAAACCTGTAACGCTTGCCTTAAATTTTCTGCCAATTCTAATTCATGCTTTTGTTTTACTGTCTGTACCAAAGCTACTTCTGCTGCGGAGGTTTGCAATTGTTGCATGTATTGTTCATCAGATTGATAACATGCCTGCAATACACCAGTTTGTTCATGTGTAGTTGCTATTAATAACTCTTGAATTTTTGCATGTAACGATTTTGCTGCAAGAGTAGTCAAATCTACCCCCTTAAAATTTGCTGCTTGAATAAATTGCAAATAATTTGCATATTGTTCTGCAGTAAGCTTATCGTGCAAGCTTAAATCATGCAGCCACGCTACTAATTTACTATACAGTGCTATCTTACTACCATGCTCTGTATTTCGATCTACTAGTCGCAAATATGCGGAAAATAATTCAGCATTATTGCTCGATAAATTATTTTTTAAATCATCATGTAAATTATTTACTGCAGTTTTTATTTCTGCCTTTTTTAATGCCACTTGTTGTGCAATTTCAGCAGCATACGCGGCATTTAATTGTTCTAAGTTAAACTTATATTCATCAGAAAAATGTTGCGCAGCTGCCGAAAAGTCTTGTTTTTTATCGTCGTAAATTACTGTCGCTTGCTGCAGCTCATTATTTTGCCATATATCAACACTACTCATTGTAGCATTGAACTCCATCTCTAATTGTTGTATCTTAGCTAATTTGTTATTAGCTATTGCTATGCGAGCATTTTCAGCGGCTACTTGCGCTGCTGCTAACCGAGCAGCAGCTGCTCGTTCCTCGTGCCGCTTAGCTTTATTTGGATGCAATTTTTTACCGATACCCATATAATTCCTCCATCACGGTTATTACGATCAATTGTGGTTAACTGTAATTCAGGAACTATTTGATTATTATCGTGATTTTATTGATTTGACATCTTCACTACCAAATAGTTTGATAATTGTTATGAAAATTTGAAAAGGTAGATTATGTTTTTTGCGTCACAATGGTTAAAAATGGCGGCTAATGCTGACTTGCATATAACCCCAAGAGAATGGGAACTGGCTAAAGCTGCTATGGAAAAGGAAATAGCGCACAAAAAAACACATGGTGATACCAAACCATTCAGTTTCAAAATAGAAAGAATTCATGCCGGTGGCAACGCGAATGGCGTCATTGGTTTAAATCATTCGTTCATCGTAGCTGATGGAAAACTTATTGCTTTAGCACGTGGTAAATCTTATTTAAATCTAGATGGAAATATTGAGGGGATTTTAGGCCATGGCAGCTATGGCGTATGTAAACTTGGCCAAACAGAAACTGGCGAGAAATTCGCGATAAAAATTGAACCTGCTGCTAGGAATGCTACAAAGAAAAAATTACACACGCTTGAAAACAACATCATGCAGGAATTAGGTATCATCAGAGGTGAGTTTATCCGTGATAGACCATTTTATAGCGCTTGGGTATATAACAAGATAATTAAACATAAGCGCTATATCATTCAAACATTGCAACCTGGAGCAAGTCTGAGATCCATGCTGCCAGATCCATATGGGAAAATTAACGGTTATACCCATAACGCAGAAATACATCTTGCACTTAATACGGCTATAGCCATCCAGCAAATACATGCTCACAATATCGTACATAGCGACTTAAACTCGGCTAATTTAATTGTAGACAAATTGCATGGCGAAGTAGCCGTTATTGATTATGGGTTTGCTATAAAATTAGCTGCCGGCAAAACTTTCGGACAAGCCCACGGGTTCACTAAGTATTACGCATCCCCAGAAATTATCAAGATCGGAAAATGCTCTAAAGCCTCAGATATATATGCATTAGGAAAAATATATCAACAACATTTTAATCTGTTATATATTATTGATGACTCAATTCTAGCTGGGAAAAATCTAAAAACTTTACTCGCCTCTATGTTGGCAAAAGAAAACAACCGTCCTACTATTGAGAACATTGTCACCGGGTTTAAAAATTACATTATTGTTAAAGAACAGCAAGAAAACATGAATTTTATGTCTTACTGGAAACACACCGATACTGGCAATATAATGTTTAGCATATCTGCGCAGGAGCGCATGAAATTTTTTGAACAATCTTTGGCTGCAAATTTAGCTCAGCATTATACATATAAAGACGAATTTCTAATGCAAACACATGCACAATTTAATGCGTGGATAGATCATGTTAGACATAACTTATTGCTAAAGCAAAAAATAGAAAACGATGATGTTGAAATAGTAAGGATCAAAGATTTTATTAAATACTTAAGCTCCAACATGCAACAAACTACCGATCCTGAGGAAAAATTAGATTTCTTAACTACGGCCGTAAATAAACACCAGGAAAATGCTAGTTATAACGCCCCAGATACGCAGCGTTATTTTAATGAAATAATAAATGATGCTAAAAAACTACTGCTAGAGGAAATACAGCTTACTAAAAAGCACGCACGCCTAAAAGAAAACACTTATGCTCACTATACTCAAGATCGTATTCGACATTTTACCGGTGATAGTCATTCAACCAGTAAAAGTACGCCTCCGCCACGGTCGCGAAGGACAAAATGTTAAACCCTCCATTCCGCAGCTAGCCGCATAGAAAATACCAATTAGCGCTCAT
>Ga0207131_1038_pt1 | contig 22937 bp, 14 predicted proteins | sample Alteio_BWMinHeat_13_FD_153557 | JGI IMG/M metagenome (GOLD analysis project Ga0207131, IMG submission 153557) | Enriched cells from forest soil in Barre Woods Harvard Forest LTER site, Petersham, Massachusetts, United States -... | ecosystem: Environmental > Terrestrial > Soil > Temperate forest >...
ACATGACTACCTATAATCCCCTACCTGTTGGACTGGATTTCTTCTTTCATTTAATTTGTCTTAAAGGATGACTACAGAAATATGGCTTTACCCCATCCAAGACGCGATGAAATCATTGAATTCCTCAAACATTTGAGGGAAGAACTCATCTCCTCTTTTGAACAATTCGAACCCATCGAACGGTTTGTTCGTCAATCGTGGAATTACCCTCATGAAGGAGGAGGGGAAATGGCTGTTTTGCGGGGCTCTGTGTTTGAAAAAGCAGCTGTCAACTGGTCAGGTGTGGGAGGCCCTTCTTTTCCTTTAGCTGATGGCAAAGGACCTTTCTTCGCGACAGGGGTAAGTCTGATCACACACATGGCTAATCCTCATGCACCCACAGCCCACTTCAACATCCGTTTTATCGAGACCGAAAAGCAATGCTGGTTTGGAGGCGGCTTCGATCTGACCCCCATGGGATTTCCTTATGAAGATGATACACAACATTTTCATCAGACCGCCAAAAATGCCCTTGCACAGTTTGGACAAAGACATTATGAAACTTTTTCACAGAATGCTCGCGAATATTTTTATATTCCTCACAGAAACAAAGAGCGGGGTGTCGGAGGACTTTTCTTTGATCACTACAGTTCAGGGGATTTTGACGAAGATTTTCTTCTTTGGAAGAGTGTGGGGAAGGCATTTTTGCCCTCTCTTCTTCCCATTTATCAAAAGCGGACCGGCCAATCTTTTACCGGCGAAGATCGCGAACTGCAGCTGAAGTTGCGCGCACATTATGCTGAATTTAACTTGCTTTATGATCGAGGTACTCGTTTTGGCTTTCAATCAGGGGGCAATCCTGAAGCTATTCTATGCTCCATGCCCCCCCTGGTTAAATGGTAATTGCAAAGTCGAAATAAAAAACATAGGAATTGCATATGCAACAAATGATATTACGTTTTCTTACACCCTTTTTTTGTCTAACACTCGCTTCGATTTTTGGCTTTATGCATGGAAAGGTCGACGTTGGACCGGCCATCATCGATGTCGATGTGTTGGAATCGGGAAAAACAATCGAAACCCTGCATATGAAAGGAGTGAAAGGAGATGCTTCTCTCCTGGTATATGAAGGATATTGCATTAAACCAGGTTTCCTGTGGGGTAAAAAAGGGCATAGCGAGTTAACTACAGGGACGATCGCCGCTGGTTATTATCTGCCCTTCAGGAATTTTAGATTTTTGCCACATGTAGGAATTACCTGGAGTTATTTACAGACGCGAGTAGATATAGAACAATTAATGCTCCACAATCTTAAGGAAAGATTTCGCTCGAGCAGTCCATTCATTGGAATGGAGATTTGTTATCTGCTGTCAGATAAGTGGACAATAACGGCTCTTTATCAGTATGCCTGGAGCCGCACGGATACAAAAATCGGTTCTATTGTGTCAGACAAAAGCCATTCATGCGGTCCGAACTATGGACTTGGTGTAGAATACAGTCTCAATAAGAACTGGTCGATCGTTTTTGGCGTAGGCTATAATATCACGTTGTCCAAAGAAAAACATGGCTTGCGTGGCAAGGGAGCGAAATTGAGCGTGGCCTATTATTTTTAAAAGATTCTCTTCCAGGTTGATGAACTGTTTCTAACCCTCATCTGTCCCAGGCGAAATCCACTCCATTTTGCCAACGATTGTAGGAGGGCGTAAGGAATAAGCTGGGGCGATTCGCGCCATAACAATTGCAGCAAAGCCCTGACATAGGCTCTGCCACGGCTGTTTTCCGAATGACCCGGTATTGAAAAAAGATCCTGATACTGTTCGCGGGATAGGCCCATATCAAAGTGCCGGCAAAATTCCTGCTTCAAAGTGTAATCATGCGAATGGTAGACCTTAGCCTCTGCAACATAAGCAATGCTATGTCCTTTGCGCAGCAGTCTGGCTGCTGTGATAGTGTCTTCTCCAAATAAAACAGAAGGAAAACCGTCAACCTCGTCTAATGCGCAATTTAGATAGGCGGCGCAAGAATTCGAACAAAAAAAAGTATAGGCACCATATAAGGAGGCATCAGACAAGTTTCTGACATGGCTCGTATCGGGATAATTAAAGTGCCGGGAAAACGACCCAAAAATGCCGGCATCAACCTTGGGAAGCTGCCTGGCATAGGCAAGGGAAACACGCCCTTCGAATAGAGGGAGCAGCAGTAGTTCCAACATGTCGGTAGATTCTGCGTAGGCATCCTGTGTCATCATCACAATTATATCCGTTCCCAAATACTGCCTCCCTTTCTCTCTCGTCGTACCATGATTGAACTCAGATTGGGGAATGACAATAACCTCTGCTCCCATTGTTTGGGCGAGATCAGCAGTTCCATCTTTGGAAGAAGAATCGATGATGAGAACATGAGGCTTCAAAGGGGATTTCAGCAACGGTGGAAGGCAATGAATCAAATGGTTTTTTGCCTGATGTGTTGGGATGACAATCCCGATCGATTTGTTCATTATTTACTCCCAGATTCATTTATTGGATATTGGCGGCAACACAAAAACCAATGAGAGCCCTTCCAAAGGCCCTGCAAGTGGCTTTGCCTCCAGATCATAAAAATAGTCCCCTTCTTTTAACAACCCGACGCGCGTGACAATTGCAGCATGAAAGCCAGGTGGAAATATGCCGTCCATTCCTGTTGTGACCAATATGTCATTCACTTTGAGGATGGGGACAGGGGCATCATGAGGGCGCTGAGTCGACTTACCACTATGTAGATCCCTGCTATCTCCCTCTTCATCGGAAAAATCATAATTAAATCCGGTTCCTTTTAACAACACATTTTGTCCCAGTCTGGCTGACGATTGACTTCCCAATAATTCACCTTTGGCTAAATACCAGGTCTTTCGTAGAGGCTTTAGATTCGACTGCAGTCGTTGCAGAAGTCCCTTCAGTTGATCTTGTTCATCTGGTGAGAGTGGAATATTCTTTCGATATTTTAATTGATACAACATCCTCTCCGCCTGTTCGCCAATCAGATAATCATGTTCAGCACCCCTGGCAACACGTACAGCAGGCGTCAGCTGGGTATCGCTGATCATCCGTACTCTCGATAGTTCTTCGCCGACATAATCGACGACTCCTACGATAGCTTTGCCAATAATAACAGGGCTATTATATGCGATCACTTGACTCTGACGTTTGCGGTTCTCTGCTTCGCCGGCATTGATCCAGAGAAAGCTATTCCACGTATCAAAAGTTCTGAAAATCACACGAGCTGGAGTTGCTTTAACTCTTATTTGAAGTGCTTTTAAAGTGTTATTAAGAGATTTTTGGTACTCTCCGGCAAGGGCGATGGCCTCTCCGGGATGATAAGGGGCTATTTGTTCTATTTGCGATGATATTAGCGATTGTTCGTGGATTTGCCTCTGTAGATGAGAGATTTCATTTTCAAGTAGCTGATTTTCCAGAAGCAGATTTTCTTTTTCCTCTTCAGGCGACAACAGTGATAAGGGCGAAGGTTGAGTAGGGTGCAGGATAAAATGTTTGGCGACGAGGAGCTTTTCCCATAGCGGTACGAGAAGGGCTGTGGAGTCTCCTCTGATTTTATCGCTTGTGCGGCGCGATAAACTCATCATGGCCATAAGGACAATGAAAATGAGTAAATAGCTTACGAAGAATTTCCTTTGCATGCCTTCAAAAAACAGGATTGTTTAAATTATTTGAGTTATTTAGTTACCATGGCCCATGATAGTGCTTCAGCTATATATTGCACATTTTGCGTGTTCAGACCTGCCAGATTAATCCTTCCGTTATTAGGCATATAGATGGCCTTTTCTTCTCGAAGTCTTTGTACTTTTTCGGGCGGCAGGCCGGTAAAAGTAAAAAGTCCACTTTGCTGATGCAGATTGGAAAAACTGTGCTCATGCCCCTTGACAAGGAGCGCTGCAATCAATGCCTTGCGCATTTCTCTTATCCTCTCACGCATGTTCGTCAATTCTTCTTTCCATTCACTCGTGAGCTGCGACGATTTTAAAATCGTTGTCACGATGCGGGCTCCGTGTAATGGAGGGTTGGAGTAATTCGAGCGGATGAGGAGTTTAATTTGGCTGCCGATTTTGGGGATGCGGTCGGCTTGTGAGCTTATGATAGAGAGAAATCCTACCCGTTCCCCGTATAAACCAAAATTTTTAGAATGGGAATAAGCAATCAGCATTTCATGGCCTTGCTCAACAAACAGCCGCACAGCACGTGCATCCTCAACGAGGCCTATTCCAAAGCCTTGATAAGCTATATCGAAAAAAGGGATCACCTTCTGTTTTTTTATGAGATCTGAAAGTTCTTTCCATTGCTCGAATGAAGGATCAAGTCCAGTGGGATTATGGCAGCAACCGTGCAATAATATCACGCTGGAAGGTGGCATATTTTTTATTGCCTCGCACATTCCATGAAAATCTAGTTGGTTTGTTTGCAGATTATAATAAGGATAACTTCCAGCGTTTAGGCCGGCTTTTTCAAAAATCTGTTTGTGATTCGTCCAGCTAGGCTGTGAAATGAATACGGTTTTGCTGACTAGTTTCGCCAGGAATTCTGCGCCGGTGCGCAGGGCGCTTGCCCCCCCTACTGTCTGGGCGGCAAAGTATCTGCCTGTTTGCCATAGAGGTGAATCCATGCCGAATAAAAGGTGCAGGGAGCATCGAAGAAACTCGGAATCTCCCTCGATAGGCAAATATTCCTTGTTTAAATTTTTCTGTAACAGAAAGTTTTCAGCTTTTTTTACGCTGGAGAGTACCAGAGGGACACCTTCGGCCGTTTTATAGGCGCCTATTCCCAAATTGATTTTATCGGACCGCGGATCAGCTGCAAAAGCAACAAGAAGACCAAATATCGGGTCTTCAGGAAGCAGAGGTACATCGTTAAAGAATGGCATTGTCAACTTTGGATTAAAGGAAATATTAACTCAAATTTCATCTTCGGCGTACTGAGCAAAAGACCCCCGGCTCTTTAATTTGCCCTCTTTAGATTGTTGAATTGATTTTTTTAATCTGTCATGTAATTGTCTTTCTTTGAGCTCACGCAATCCTTTTTGCAGCATCTCATGCAAAAAATCTTTGATCGCAATTCTTAATTGTGCACATCCCGTTTTAAGAAGGACGTGTTCCTCTTCAGGGATATCAAAACTCATTCGCACCATATGTTCTTTCATAACTACTCCAATAAAGACAGTTTCATTATATCAAAAAAACATATTTTCCTACAATCCTACAAATCTTATAATCTTATTTGAACCTGGGATATAATTGCACTCTGAAAAAATGTGTATTGACATATATACGCATATTCATATATTCATATAAATTGTGAGACAAAACCAAAAACAAGGAGTAGGGATATGGATTATCATTATCAACCTCAGACTGAATATGTCTATTATGTTGCGGCAAATACAATGAAGAATTCGGAAGATACAAAAAGGGAGGTGAGATCGGCCTATGGAAATGTAGCAGAAGCAAATAACAAAAATCAATGCTGCGGAAATGGAAGAAGCTGCTGCGGTGTTTTTGCCAAACCGGATGAGGCTTATTCGCAAGAATTAGGGTACTCTAAAGAAGAATTGAACAGCGTCCCTGAAGGCTGCAATATGGGTCTTGGTTGCGGTAATCCTCAAGCAATTGCATCTCTAAAGTCAGGTGAGTCCGTATTGGATTTGGGTGCTGGAGGAGGTTTTGATGTTTTCCTGGCGGCTAAAAGGGTAGGTCCAAATGGTAAAGTTTATGGTGTAGACATGACTCCGGAAATGATTACCAAGGCTAGAAATAACGCATCAAAGAATGGTTATAATAACGTGGAATTTCTTTTAGGGGAAATTGAGCATTTGCCATTGCCTAACAATACGGTGGATGTCATCATATCAAATTGCGTGGTCAATCTCTCCACGAATAAATCAAATGTTTTTAATGAAGCATTTAGAGTCCTAAAAGATGGGGGAAGATTGGCCATTTCTGATATGGTTGCCTACAAGCCATTGCCTAAAGAAATGCTTCAAAATGCCGAGCTCTACTGCAATTGCATTTCAGGGGCTTTACCTATCAACGAGCTTAAGACCATCCTGACAAAGGCAGGTTTTGCTGATATTGTCATAGAACCCCAAGAAAATAGTCGGATGTTTATTAAAGATTGGGTTCCCGGATCCGATGCAGAAAATTATGTCGTTTCGGCAAAGATAAGGGCTGTTAAACCAGGGTCTAAACGATGATTACACCCGTTGAATTATTTTCGCTTTTATCCGACGAAACCCGCCTACGTTGTGTGATTATGTTGCAACGAGAAAGAGAGCTCTGTGTTTGCGAGATTAGCCAAATAATAGGAAGTAATCAACCAAAGATTTCAAGACATTTAGCCCTTATGCGCAATTCTGGACTTGTTTTAGATGAGCGTAGAGGGCAGTGGATCTACTATAGTCTTAATCAGGAGCTACCTCAATGGGCTAAACGGATTATTGAATCCGCTTCGGATAACCTTATAAAAAAAGAGCCGTATTTTTCAGATGTGAGGAAAATAGGCTCTCTGAAAAAAGAAAACATCTGCAAGGCATGATAGAGGATAGGGTAAACTTCGTTTCTAAATCAACAGCAAGTGGTAATTTTTCAATTCTTTAACGATATAATCTACCCGATGCGATGATCGATGAGCCACTTCTGTATTTTTGTACATAATTGAGATATTTGCCCATCGCTCAAATCAGTTTTTTTATCTTTTAAGACTCGAAGAAAAATCTCATTCAACTCTTGCAAATGGCTCATCATAATAAGGGCTGGAAAAACTCCTTCAGAACTCAAAAAATGTTGTTGCATTTCGTCTGCGAGTTCTGCAAACAAAGAATATTTTGACAATATTCCAGTGTATTCTGAGAAAGTTTGGAGATTAACAAGCAGGTTCATAAAATAAAATTGCGTGACTATGACGAGGATTTGAAGAAAAAAGAGCTTCAAAAATTGAATTGCAATTAATCCAGAGTTTTTTTCCCCAAGTCATTCTCTTCAAAAACCTGCTTTACCTGCTCACGAGTAATTAACAATCCTCTTTTTATAAGATTATTCGCAACATCATCGATCCCTGGCTGTACTGGAGCTGATTTAATCGTTTCTACAAGAATTTCGACTGTGATCCTATTCGGTAGTTGTTCTCTGTGACCAACTTCAGTGCGTCGTTTAATCTGCTGATTACCAATAGTGGGGTCTGGGCTAATGTATAAAATGGATTTGGCTGGTTTTGCCATTGCAATTCTATTTGGCTTTAGGAGCATCTGTAATGAATTTTGAACGCGGATTTTAAAATGTTTTTCGAGTTCAGAATTAGTTTTGCCGGACTCAGACGTCATTATTACGTGAACTAATGTATTTATGAGAGTACCATGTGAAGAAAACCCGATATCTCCAAAACGCCAAAAGCCTTCTTCGTCAAATTGAGCAATTTCGGGAAGGGTATAATATTTTCCGTTGTGCGTATAGCTCGTTAAATGATTGAGATCACGTAGGTACCGGAAACCTGTGCTACGAGATGTCACTTGAAGTGCTTTACATATTTCATTCATATTGAGTACTTTATTTTTCTCAAATATAGCTCTCAATGTATTTGTACGCTTGTTTTTAATCATGTTTATCCCTATTAATAAGCAGTGGGTATATATCATAAAATATATATACCCACTGTCTTATTTTTTTACAAAAACTGATGGATAAAGAACGATAATGCTATTCCTAAAGCCAAATAACCATCTGTAAAATTTCTTCTATAGAACAGCTCAAAGCAGCCTATTCCCGTTATAAATAGCAGTGGCAGGATATCCGATGCTGAGAATCTTCTATTGATCAATCCCATATTGGATCGCATGGTTCTTTAATATATTTTCCGAGCTCTCTGCGAAAAGTTTTAAATCTTCCAAAACTCCTTTGTTCATACCATAAGAATGCAAATTTATGAAATAAATTTCAACCAGGTAACCGGGAATATCTGATTTAGAACTTTTTTATTGAGTGCTTAGTAAAGGCTCTCTGAGTCCATCAGAGCGGCTTATTATCCCAGCAGAGTTGGTCATTTCCCGCAATTCATCATTGGCACCAAATGTAATGTCAAATTCTTCCCAAACAAGGCCGTTGACGCAGCCTCTCTTATTTTTTACTTGCACTGTCCAACGGTCATTTGTTAAGCCATCTTGCTTCATTAATTTTGCTGCATCAATTGTCAATGTGGCGCTATCTGAGTCATAGATTAACCAGCCAGGAAGCGACGCCTTTCCTGGTAGAGAGCAACCGTTTCTCAATAATTTTACCGATCCCACGTTTGCTGGATTAAGGCGGATAATTGAGTGGCAAAAGCTACTCTCCTGGCCAAAGACAACATGTTTAGTGGGCTGTTTGTATACGCATTTCATGGTCTTTTTCCATACAGCATTACGTTTTGCATAAACGGCACCCGCAACTGAAAAGGCCGTGCCTATACTACCACCGATTTTTATCGCAAGTGTGACATCCGATTCACCGACGACATTGATAATAAAATCGACCGAAGTGGCGCCGACATCATTATGGGCCGTAAGCCGTACTGACAAAGGTCTGCTGCTCAATGCATTCGTATCTTTGCGACTTGGTGTGCCTGCAAATGTTCTTGTGACAGGATCAAAAGTGAGCCATGTCGGCAGTGCTGCGCTGGTTGTCAGGGCAGCTGTATAGTTTATTGCTTTTTCTATACCGGGATTTGGATTTCTGAATATGTTGTCCGGTACGACAAAACTGAATTGTGCCTCGACATTCGCCAGCAAGTTTGACAGCCGTGTGACGAGTCGCGGTGCTCCTACAACATGTAGATCGAAGCTGCGCGCCGCCGCCGCTCCAAAGGGATCCAAAGCCGCAATGATCACCGATGTCAATCCTATGCTCCCTTCAGGCGCTATTCCTGTAAATATTTCACTGGATTGGTTAAAGATCAACCAATTGGGGAGAGGTTGCTGACCTGCTATTGTAGCATTATAAATCAGGGGATCTCCGTCAGGATCTGTGAAGACATTGGAATCAAGAGAAAAATTGAATGGCATTTCCGGTTTGATATTTTGGTTTGGTAATGCCGAAGAACCGGCAATTGGAGCCGCATTGACAACAGTTATGGTTTGAGTGGCATTCGCAGTACCTCCGTGAGAATCGTCTGCGTAAATGTTGATTTTTCTGACCGTCACAACGGGAGGAACTACTCCAGACAGAGTACGTGTAGTCGAGTTAAATGAGACCCAACCAGGCAATGGCGAACCATCAGCCGAAGTTGCCGAGTAAGTTAGTGCATCGCCGTCGCTATCGCTAAATTCAGGGATAGTCCAATTGAAAGCATGGTGCACAGTCTGAGGGGGAATGGTGGGGGCCGTTGGTGGGTTATTGAGAACAGTGATCCAGAAATAGGCGCTTGCAGTCTCGCCAAGAGTGTCTGAGATCGTTAACTTGATAGGCAAGATACCTCGATTGATAGGTGAGGGTGTTCCTGATAGCGATATATTGTCAGAGGAAAAAATGTTGGAAGAGAAAATTTTTAACCCATCCTGGCCATCTGCAATATAAGCATAATTGCCAACGACAGAGACTCCTTGGGCATATTGAGTCACTGCACTTCCAATAAGAAAAGGGCTTGTTTTGTTGCTGATATCGATGATTTTTAACCCGCGGCCGTAGTTATCTGCTACATAGGCATAATTGCCAACGACAGTGACGCCATAGGCCTGCCAAGTGGCAACGCTTCCATCGAGGATAGGGCTTGTTTTGTTGCTAACATCGAATATTTTCAACCCACCGTAGGAAGCCGCCACATAGGCATAATTGCCAACGACAGCGACGCTATGCGCCTCTGGAGTCGCTGCGCTTCCAACGAGGAAAGGGCTTGCCTTGTTGCTGACATCGATGATTATTAACCAGCCATTGTAGGCTGCCATATAGGCATAATTACCAACGACAGCGACGCCCAGAGGGGATCCAGTTGCTTCACTGCCAACGAGGATAGGTCTTGTTTTGTTGCTGACATCAATGATTTTTAATCCGCCGTACTGATCTGCCACATAGGCATAATTGCCAACGACAGTGACGTCCCGGGCTTGCTGAGTCGTTGCGCTTCCAACAAGGATAGGGTGTGTTTTGTTGCTGACATCGATGATTTGTAATCCGTAGTAGGCAGCCGCTACATAGGCATAATCGCCTTCGACAGCGACGCCATGAGCATACTGAATTGCAGCGCTTCCAGCCAGGAAGGGATTTGCTTTGTTGCTGACATCGATGATTTTCAATCCGTCGGTCTCATCTGTCACATAGGCATAATTGCCAACGACTGTCACGTGATAGGCGTTCGAAGTCGCTATGCCTCCAACAAAAAGAGGGGTAATGCACATTCTCAACCAGCCGGGCAATGGCGCACCATCTGCCTGCAAAAAACGGATATCCGCCAAACTTCCTGAATAGTTAAACACCTGGCTGAGATTAACTTGAAGATTAAACGAGGAATTGGCATAGACACTCTGGTTAGCGATTGCATTTGTAACAGTGGGGACAGACAATAGTCGCCTTCCGATCAATGCTGTGGTTGCAAGTGCAGCCGATAAAGCATCTGGGGTCACATCATTGGGTCCCACCGCATATCCATCGGCATATAAAGTCGAGCGCACCCACCAGGCAGTGGCTGCTATCCCTGCTGCTGCGGCGGCGAGCACAACGCATTTAATGGTAGAGCTGTATCGAGTGCCTTGCTCTGGATGGACTTGCTCTACAACGCACTTTCTGGAGCTCTCCACTTCAATCGCGCGCCCGGTTAAAGCAGGAACAGTCACATCCGCTAGAGTGGGCCAAAAGTATTCTTTTACGGCAAACATCCAGGCAGAGCGTGCCTGGAGTGCGTTAGCGTTTGGCACAAATCTTGAATAAGTGCAAACGCCTTCTGTGTTTTCAGAGGATAATTTATGTCCATGTTGTCTTTGCTGAACATTTAGTGAATCTCTTATCATGGTATTACCTTTTGTATGTTTTTTATTGAGTGCTTAGTAAAGGCTCTCTGAGTTCATCAGAGCGGCTTATTATCCCAGCAGGGCTGGCCATTTCCCGAGATTCATCATTGGCACCAAATGTGATGTCAAATTCTTCCCAAACGAGGCCGTTGACGTAGCCTCTCTTATTTTTTACTTGCACTGTCCAACGGTCATTTGTTAAGCCATCTTGCTTCATTAATTTTACTGAATCAATTGTCAATGTGGCGCTATCTGAGTCATAGATTAACCAGGCAGGAAGCGATGCCTTTCCTGGAAGAGAGCAACCGTTTCTCAATAACTTTACCGACCCCACGTTTGCTGGATTAAGGCGAGTAATCGTGTGGCAAAAGCCACTCTCTTGGCCAAAGACAACATGTTTGGTGGGCTGTTTGTATACGCATTTCATGGTTTTTTTCCATATAACATTACGTTTTGCATAAACGGCACCCGCGACTGAAAACGCCGTACCTACACTACCGACGATCTTTATAGCAAGTGTGACATCCGATTCGCCGACGACATTGATAATAAAATCGACCGAGGTGGCGCCGATATCATTGTTGGCCGTAAGCCGTATTGACAAAGGTCTGCTGCTCAATGCATTCGTATCTTTGCGACTTGGTGTGCCTGCAAATGTTTTTGTGATAGGATCAAAAGTAAGCCATGCCGGCAGTGCTGCACCTGTTGCCAGGGCAGCTGTATAGTTTATTGCCTTTTCAATACCGGGATTTGGATTTCTGAATATGTTGTCCGGTACGACAAAACTGAATTTTGCCCCTACATTCGCCAACAAGTTTGACAGCCGTGTGACAAGTTGGGGTGCTCCTACAACATGTAGATCAAAGCTTCGTGCGGCCGCCGCTCCAAAAGGATCTGAGGCCGCAATAATCACTGGTGTCAACCCTGCGCTCTCTTCAGGCGCTATTCCTGTAAACATTTCACTGGATTGGTTAAAGATCAACCAATTGGGGAGAGATTGCTGGCCTGCCACTGTAGCATTACAAATCAGGGGATCTCCGTCAGGATCTGTGAAGACATTGGAATCAAGAGAAAAATTGAATGGCATTGCCGGTTTGATATTTTGGTTTGGTAATGCCGAAGAACCGGCAATTGGGGCCGCATTGACAACAGTTATGGTTTGAGTGGCATTCGCAGTACCTCCGTGAGAATCGTCTGCGTGGATGTTGATTTTTTTGACCGTCACAACAGGAGGAACTACTCCAGATAGAATCCTCGTAGTCGGGTTAAATGAGACCCAACCAGGCAATGGCGACCCATCGGCAAAAGTTGCCGAGTAAGTTAGTGCATCGCCGTCGCTATCGCTAAATTCAGGAATAGTCCAATTAAAAGCATGGTGCACAGTCTGAGTAGGGATAGTGGGAGCTGTTGGTGGGTTATTGAGAACAGTGATCCAGAAATAGGCGCTTGCAGTCTCGCCAAGAGTGTCTGAGATCGTTAACTTGATAGGCAAGATACCTCGATTGATAGGTGAGGGTGTTCCTGATAGCGATATATTGTCAGAGGAAAAAATGTTGGAAGAGAAAATTTTTAACCCATCCTCGCCATCTACAACATAAGCATAATTGCCAACAACAGAGACGCCATACGCATATTGATTCGCTGCGCTTCCAATAAGGAAAGGGCTTGTCTTGTCGCTGATATCGATGATTTTTAACTCGCGGTCGTAGGTATCTGCTACATAGGCATAATTGCCAACGACAGAAACGCCATAGGCATAGTAAGTGGCAACGCTTCCAACAAGGATAGGGTTTGTTTTGTTGCTGACATCGAATATTTTTAACCCGCCGTAGGCCGTCACATAGGCATAATTGCCAACGACAGCCACGCTACAAGCCTCTGAAGCCACTGCACTTCCAACAAGGAAAGGGCTTGCCTTGTTGCTGACATCGATGATTCTTAACCAGCCGTTTTTATATGCTATATAGGAATAATTGCCAACAACAGTAACGCCAAAGGCACCCCCTGTTGATTCACCTCCAACGAGGATAGGTGTTGTTTTGTTACTCACATCGATGATTTTTAACCCGTCGTAGTCGTCTGCCACATAGGCATAATTACCAACGACAGTAACGCCCCAGGCTCCCCGTGTCGCTCTGCTTCCAACAAGGATAGGGCTTGTTTTGTTGCTGACGTCGATGATTTGTAATCCGTAGTAGCCAGCCGTTAGATAGGCATAATCGCCAACGACAGCGACGCCTCCGGCGACCGAAGTCGCTGTGACGCTTCCAACAACGATAGGAAGTGTTTTGTTACTGACATCGATAATTTTTAACCCTTTGGAATCTACCACATAGGCATAATTGCCAACTACAGTAATGCCAACGGCATTTATCGTCGCTATGCTTCCAACAAGAACAGGTGTAATGCACATTCTCAACCAACCGGGCAATGGTGCACCATCTGCCTGCAAAAAACGGATATCCGCCAAACCTCCTGAATAGTTAAACACCTGGTTGAGATTAACTTGAAGATTAAATGAGGCATTGGCATAGACACTCTGGTTAGCGATTGCATTTGTAACAGTCGGGACAGACAATAGTCGCCTTCCAATCAGTGCTGTTGTTGCAAGTGCAGCCGATAGAGCATCTGGGGTCATTCCATTGGGTTCCACCACATCTCCATCGGCACAGAAGGTCGAGTGCACCCACCAGGTAGTGGCTGCTATCCCGGCTACTGCGGCAGCGAGCACAACGCATTTAATGGTAAAGCCGTATCGATTGCTTTGCTCTGGACGGCTTTGATCTACATCGCACTGGCCGGCGCACTCCAAATCAATCGCGCGCTTAGTTAAAGCAGGCACAGCCACATCCGCTGGAGTAGGCCAAAAGTATTCTTTTGCGGCGGCGAACATCCCAGCACAGCGTATCTTTAGTGCGTTTGCATTTGGCACAAATCCTGAATTAATGCCCCCTATATTTCCAGAGGGTGATCCATGTTGTCTTTGCTGAACATTTAGTGAATCTATTGACATTTTATTACCTTTGGTTAGAAGAAATTATGGTAACTTTCAGATGCCTCGACTTAAAAGGGCATCTAAAGTTAATCAAAAGGTAGTCAGGTGGTCCTGGCTTGAGTGCCAGCTAAGCTGGCGTGTAAAGCAATCAGCCTGCTTTGTGCGATCAAAGACCGCTTTTTCATTCAAGCCGGAATGGCCTGACTACCTTCTATTTTTTTATTGAGTGCTTAGTAAAGGCTCTCTGAGTCCATCAGAACGGCTTCTTATCCCAGCAGGGCTGGCCATTTCTAGTGATTCATCATTGGCACCAAATGTGATGTCGAATTCTTCCCAAACGAGGCCATTGACGCAACCCCCATTATTTTTTACTTGCACTGTCCAACGGTCATTGGTTAAGCCATCTTGATTCGCTAATTTTCCTGCATCAATTGTCAATGTGGCGCTATCTGGGTCATAGATTAACCAGCCAGGAAGCGACACCTTTCCTGGAAGTGAGCAACCATTTCTCAATAATTTTACCGACCCCACGTTTGCCGGATTAAGACGAGTAATCGGGTGGCAAAAGCTACTCTCCTGGCCAAAGACAACATGTTTGGTAGGCTGTTTGTATACGCATTTCATGGTTCTTTTCCATACAGCATTACTTTTTGCATAAACGGCACCCGCGACTGAAAACGCCATACCTACACTACCGACAATCTTTATAGCAAGTGTGACATCCGATTCGCCGACTACATTGATAATAAAATCGACCGAGGTGGCGCCGATATCATTGTTGGCCGTAAGCCGTATTGACAAAGGTCTGCTGCTCAATGCATTCGTATCTTTGCGACTTGGTGTGCCTGCAAATGATTTTGTGATAGGATCAAAAGTAAGCCATGCCGGCAGTGCTGCACCTGTTGCCAGGGCAGCTGTATAGTTTATTGCCTTTTCGATGCCGGGATTTGGATTTCTAAATATGTTGTCTGGTACGACAAAACTAAATTTTATCCCAACATACGCCAGCAAGTTTGACAGCCGTGCGACAAGTCGCGGCGCTCCTACAACATGTAGATCGAAGCTGCGCACAACCGCCGCTCCAAAGGGATCCGAAGCCGCAATGTTCACCGATGTCAACCCTATGCTCTCTTCAGGCGCTATTCCTGTAAACATTTCACTGGATTGGTTAAAGATCAACCAATTGGGGAGAGGTTGCTGACCAGCTACTGTAGCATTACAAATCAGGGGATCTCCGTCAGGATCTGTGAAGACATTGGAATCAAGAGAAAAATTGAATGGCATTGCCGGTTTGATATTTTGGTTTGGTAATGCCGAAGAACCGGCAATTGGGGCCGCATTGACAACAGTTATGGTTTGAGTGGCATTCGCAGTACCTCCGTGAGAATCGTCTGCGTGGATGTTGATTTTTCTGACTGTCACAACGGGAGGAACTACTCCAGACAAAGTGCGTGTAGTCGAGTTAAATGAGACCCAATTAGTCAATGGTGACCCATCAGCCAAAGTTGCCGAGTAAGTTAATGCATCGCCGTCGCGATCGCTAAATTCAGGGATAGTCCAATTAAAAGCATGGTGCACAGTCTTAGGTGGGATGGAGGGAACTGTTGGTGGGTTATTGAGAACAGTGATCCAAAAATAGGCGCTTGCAGTCTCGCCAAGAGTATCTGTGATTGTCAACTTGATAGGCATAGTACCTCGATTAAGAGGCAGGGGTGTTCCTGATAAGGATGTTTGGTCAGAGGAAAAAATTTTTAATCCGCCCTTCTCATCTGCCAAATAGGCATAATTGCCAACGACAGATATGCTTAAGGCGTTCGACGTCGCAGCGCTTCCAACGAGAGTAGGACTTGCTTTGTTGCTGACATCGATGATTTTTAACCCGTCAGTTTCATCAGCCACAAAGGCATATTTGCCAACGACAACAAGATTTAGAGCCTGTAGAGTTGCAACGCTTTCACCAACTTGGACGGGGCTTCCTTTGTTGCTGATATTGATGATTTTTAAACCACTGCCGTAATCTGCTACATAGGCATAATCGCCAACGACAGAGACACCTAAGATGTTCCCTGGGCTTTCACCAACCAGGTTAGGGATTGCCTTATTGCTCACATCGATGATTTTTAACCCGCCGGCGAAATCGGCTACATAGGCATAATTGCCAACGACAGTGACACCCCAAGCTTCGTGAGTCGCTGCATTTCCAACAACGATAGGGAGCGTTTTGTTGCTGACATCGATGATTTTTAACCCGTCACAATAGCCTGCCACATAGGCATAATTGTCAATGACAGTAATGCCTATGGCATACTCAGTCGATGCCGAGCTTCTAACGAGAAGAGAGCTTGCAGTGACGTCATTGACATATTCAGTCAATGCTGCCCTTCCAACGAGAATAGGGCTAGTTTTGTTGGTGACATCGATGATATTTAAACCGCCCATGCTATCTACTACATAAGCATAATCGCCAATGACAGTGATGCCCCGGGCGTAGAGCTTTGTTGCTGTGTTTCCGATGACGATAGGGTTTGCTTTGTTGCTGACATCGATGATTTTTAATCCACCATAGTTATCTGCAACATAGGCATAATTGCCAACGACAGAGACGTCTGTGGCACATGAAGTCGTTATGTTTCCAACAAGAATAGGGAAACCTGGCATTGTCAATGTCAACCAACCGGGCAAAGCCGTACCATTTGTCTGCGAACAACTAATATCTGCCAAACTTCCTGAATAATTAAACACCTGGCTGAGATTAACTTGAAGATTAAACGGAGTATTGGCAAAGACACTCTGGTTAGCGATTGCATTGATAACAGTTGGGACGGACAGCAGTCGCCTACCGATCAAAGCCGTTGTTGCAAGTGCAGCCGATAGAGTATCTGGGGTCACATCATTGGGTCCCATCGCATCTCTATCGGCATATAAGGCCGCCGAGCGCACCCACCAGGCAGTGGCTGCGATCCCGGCTGCGGCAGCGGCAAGCACAACGCATTTAATGGTAGAGCCGTATCGATTGCTTTGCTCTGGATGGCCTTGCTTTGCATCGCACTCTTCGGCTTTCTCCACATCAATTGCGTGCCCGGTTAAGGCAGGCACAGTCACATCCACCGAAGTGGGCCAGAAATACTCTTTTACTAAGGCAAACATCCCGGCACAGCGTGCTTGTAGTGCGCTTGCATTTGGCATAAATCCTGAATTAATGCCCTCTTTATTTCCAGAGGGCGATCCATGTTGTCTTTGCTGAACATTTATAGAATCTACTATTGTCACTGTATTACCTTTGGTTAGAAGAATTATTGTAACTGTTCACTGAAGGTAGTCAGGCCGTCCCGGCCTAAGTGTCAGCTATGCTGGAGTGTAAGGCCTTCAGCCCGCTTTTTCACTCAAGCCGGAATGGCCTAACTACCTTCTATTTTTTTTATTGAGTGCTTAATAAAGGCTCTCTGAGCATATCAGAGGGGATTCTTATCCCAGCAGGGCTGGCCATTTCCCGTGATTCATCATTGGCGCCGAATGTGATGTCAAATTCTTCCCAAACGAGGCCGTTGACGTAGCCTCCCTTATTTTTTACTTGCACTGTCCAACGGTCATTGGTTAAGCCATCTTGCTTCTCTAATGCTCCTGCATCAATTGTCAATGTGGCGCTATCTGAGTCATAGATTAACCAGGCAGGAAGCGAGGCCTTTCCTGGTAGAGAGCAACCATTTCTCAATAATTTTACCGACCCCACGTTTGCTGGATTAAGGCGGCTAATCGGATGGCAAAAGCTACTCTCTTGGCCAAAGACAATATGTTTGGTGGGCTGTTTGTATACGCATTTCATGGTTCTTTTCCATATAGCATTACGTTTTGCATAAACGGCACCCACGACTGAAAAGGCCGTACCTACACTACCACAGATTTTTATCGCAAGCGTGACATCTGATTCACCGACGACATTGATAATAAAATCGATCGAAGTGGCGCCGATATCATTGTGAGCAGTAAGCAGTATTGACAACGGTCTGCTGCTCAATGCATTCGTATCTTTGCGACTTGGTATGCCTGCAAACGTTCTTGTGGTAGGATCAAAAGTGAGCCATGCCGGCAATGCTGCGCCTGCTGCCAGGGCGGCTGTATAGTTTATTGCCTTTTCAATACCGGGATTTGGATTTTTGAATATGTTATCCGGTACGACAAAACTAAATTTTGCTCCGACATTCGCAAGTAAGTTTGATAACTGGGTAACAAGTTGGGGTGCTCCTACAACATGTAGATCGAAACTGCGCGCGGCCGCCGCTCCAAAAAGATCTGAGGCCGCGATGATTATCGATGTCAACCCTATACTCTCTTCAGGCGCTATTCCTGTAAACATTTCACTGGATTGGTTAAAGATCAACCAATTGGGGAGAGGTTGCTGACCAGCTACTGTAGCATTACAAATCAGGGGATCTCCGTCAGGATCTGTGAAGACATTGGTATCAAGAGAAAAATTGAATGGTATTGCCGGTTTGACGTTTTGGTTTGGCAATGCCGAAGAACCGGCAATTGGGGCCGCATTGACAACAGTTATGGTTTGAGTGGCATTCGCAATACCTCCGTGAGAATCGTCTGCGTGGATGTTGATTTTTCTGACCGTCACAACAGGAGGAACTACTCCAGATAGAATCCTTGTAGTCGGGTTAAATGAGACCCAATCAGGCAATGGCGACCCATCGACCAAAGTTGCCGAGTAAGTTAATACATCGCCGTCGCTATCGCTAAATTCAGGAATAGTCCAATTAAAAGCATGGTGCACAGTCTGAGGGGGGATAGTGGGGGCTGTTGGTGGGTGATTGAGCACTGTGATGGAAAAATAGACGCTTGCAGTCTGGCTAAGAGTATCTGTAATCGTTAACTTGATAGGCAAGATACCTCGATTGAGAGGTGAGGGTGTTCCTGACAGCAATGTTTTATCAGAGGAAAAAATTTTTAACCCGCTACAGTAATCTGCCACATAGGCATGATTGCCAACGACAGTGACGCCATAGGCATAGCCAGTCGTCGATGCGCTTCCGGCGATAATAGGGCTTGTTTTGTTGCTCACATCGATGATTTTTAAGTTGCCCTTGAAATCTGCCACATAAGCATAACTGCCAACGACTGTGACGCCATAGGCGTTCCCTGCGAACGCCGCGCTTCCAACAAGGATAGGGCTTGTTTTGTTGCTGACATCGATGATTTTTAACCCGCTGGAGTCATCTGCCACATAGGCATAATTGCCAATGACAGTGACGTCTCGAGGAAAGTCAATTGCTGCACTTGCGACGAGGATAGGGCTTGTTTTGTTGCTGACATCGATGATTTTTAACCCGTCGTCTTTATTTGCCGTATAGGCATAGTTGCCAATGACAGTGACGCTATAGGGGGTCCCAGTTGCTTCACTTCCAACAAGGATAGGCCTTGTTTTGTTGCTGACATCGATGATTATTAAACCATCCTTGCCATCTGCCACATAGGCATAATTGCCAACGACTGTGACGTCCCGGGCTAGCTGAGTCGCTGCGCTTCCAACAAGATTAGGTCTTGTTTTGTTGCTAACATCGATGATTTTTAACCCGCCGTAGTCATCTGCCACATAGGCATAATTGCCAACGACAGTGGTGCCTTGAGCGCTCGTAGTCGCTGAGCTTCCAACGAGGATAGGGTTTGCTTTGTTGGTTACATCAATGATTTTTAACCCGCCATACCAATCTGCTACATAGGCATAATTACCAATGACAGCGACGCCAATGGCATATGTCGTCGTTATGCTTCCAACAAGAACAGGGGTAATGGACATTCTCAACCATCCGGGCAATGGCGTACCATCCGCCTGCAAAAAACGGATATCCGCCAAATCTCCTGAATAGTTAAACACCTCGCTAAGATCAACTTGAAGATTAAACGAAGCGTTGGCAAAGACACTCTGGTTAGCGATTGCATTTGTAACAGTCGAGACAGACAATAGTCGCCTACCGATCAAAACCGTTGTTGCAAGGCCAGCCGATAAAGCGTCTGGAGTCACACCAATGGGTTTCACCGCATCTCCATTGGCATAGAATGCCGAGCGCACCCACCAGGCAGTGGCTGCGATCCCGGCTGCGGCAGCGGCAAACATAACGCATTTAATGGTAGAGCCGTATCGATTGCTTTGCTCTGGATGGTCTTGCTCTGCATCGCACTCTCCGGCGCTCTCCACATCAATCGCGCGCCTGGTTAAAGCAGGCACAATCACATCTGTTTGCGTGGGCCAGAAATATTCTTTTACGGCGGCAAACATCCCGGCACAGCGCGCCCGCAATCCGTTTGCGTTTGGCACAAATCCTGAATTAATGCCAACGCCCTCTGTGCTTTCAGAGAGTGATCCATGTCCATGTTGTCTTTGCTGAACATTTAAATAATTTATTGTCATAGTATTGCCTTTGGTTTGAGGGTATTATTAACTCACCTTACCCACCGGGAGCAGCATTTGGGCTGAGCCAAAGCCTCGGGGTTGAAAGATTGCAAAAGGGTCAATATCAAGAGAGATATTGACCCTTTTGCAATCTTTCAACCGCGAGAGCTTTCGCTTCAGCCCAAATGCCGCTCCCGGTGCGTAAGTTATTAAACACCCTCTTAGAAAATCACATCATTCCCCATTTGTATTTTTTTGGCGTTGAATTTTTTACTCCAGCACGCAACAACCAGCAAGACCGAACGGTTCCGACTGGGGATGATAGTTTATGCGGATTTCAAGACCCGCTTTCGTGAAATTGCCGATCGCTGTCTGGAATCCATTCAATGTTTCATGACAGTGCGTGTAAACTCCGTTTCCAAATAAAAGGGTGCCAGTTAGAGCATATTCTATTGAGGCACCCATGACAGCTTCCAGCATGGTAGGTGCCTGGTAGCGGATTTGTGCTGTACTATACCTTTCGAGAATGGGTATTTGTTCCTTGAAATTTTTTCCTTGGGTATCAGGCAGAGCGTCCCGAGTCAGGAGAAACCAGTAACCCTCTCTTCTCTCAGAAACTTTATCTCCAAATGGTTTCTTCACTTCGTCCCAATAACGACTATAGCGCACGGGACGCCCACTTTTTGGGGCGGCGATAAGTCTCTCCATACTATTCAGGGTTACATCTTTTTTAACGACTATCGATGGCTTGAATACGAGCAAATGGGTTTCAGCATTCGTTTTACCAGGGGCATGGCTGCATGGACTTGCGAGAAATTCCTGAATGTATGGGGGAAGAGGGGGTGCGACACCTGCATTTCCATATAGCATCTCCCATTGTATGGATCCAAACGCGATTGCGGGGAGGTTTGACAAGAGACCCTTGACTGAAGCTGCTTCGAGGTTACCCTCTGCAATTGCAAGCTCGAGAAATCGAAATGCCTCCGCTTGAGCTTGAGCCGCTTTTCGATTCAATTTATCGGAAGAAAACCATTCGAGAGCCACCTGTTCCGGAGAGCCGGCAAGGCTCCAGTGTCTAATCTGTGGCAAACCGACGATGCTTTGCAGATTTGGGCACCTTTTGGCTGAGAAATAACGGAGGTTCGTGAATGTGGCTGAGACAAAAAAACTCTTTTGCTTCGATTCGATTGTCTGTAAGGTGACAATATCATCGAGGATGAGTTCTTGAAGAATCGGGCAGTATTGACCTATCAGGTCGGTCGATTGCAATCCGGGAGAATGGCTGATGTCTAGATGGGTTAGCCCTTTGCCAGAAATACGGAGAATATCCTCTAACAGCCGGGAAAAATCGATTTCGGGCGAACACCAGCGCAGTTTGAGCTGGCTGGGGCGCAGATTCACGCATGCCTGCAAGATGGGTGTTTGAAAGGCGACGGGAATCGTTCTGAAATCCATTGTGTTGATGATCTCTTCCTGAAACGCAGGGTAGGCAGAAAGGGCCTGGAAAGAGGCAATCCTTCCTGCATTGAGATCTTTTTGCACTTCATGCAACTCGCCAACTCCTCTTCCCTTCCATGCCAGCTCTTTTTGGGCGCTGTTTAAACTCTCATTGGGAGCCGCCAGTTCAAATTCGATGGTATGAATGAGTTGCCTCTGATTTTGTCTGCCCAGCTCTGCGACTTCTTGCCGAATGGATTGCGCATCTTGCAGATCGCCTGTCTGGATTTTGAGTCTCTTTGGCAGGGCCTTACCCATCTGGTATTGTGCCATAGTGGTGGCAGTCGATTGTGTACAATAAGCATTCCCCTTGAGGCTATATCGATAAATGTCTTCAAAGTAGATCTCGAGGGGGGATTTGTGGGAGAGTTGGCCAAAAAATGCGGCGAGCTCAGGTTCGATATATCTCATCAGTTCGATGTGTGTACACCTCCCTTTTTGAAGGCGGCTCTGCAGACACACCGCTTTGCTATACAAACAGGAAATCAGCCCCTGGGGTAGGTAGGCAGGGACGTAGATCTCCTGTTCATTGAAGAGTTTTGAATAGAGGGCTGCTCCCTCCGTTGCATCGGTGCAGATGAGGCTGAAAATTTTGGTATTGTAATTTTTTAGCTCATCGAGCCATTGCTGTAAAAGAGAGGCAATGTCGAGGCGACAGAACATTTCGCATGCTTGTTGATCAATGACTTCTTGCATCTGGGGGAGGCAAAAGAGGATCGATTTGACCAGGGGTGTTTGTGTGCCCAAAAGCCCTTTATACACAGCCTGATGGGCAAAGGCGTGATCGTTGTCGACACAGGTCAAAAAAACCTGTTGGCCTTTGGGTGTTGCAATGAAATTGTCGGGGCGTCCATCCTCAGGTCTAATCAGGAATGCAGCCAGAACGAGCAGGCTAAAATTTGTGGGATTGATCTTGCTTGCAATTGTGGGATCTGCTTTGAGAAGGTCGAGAAAGTTTGTCCCCTCAATGGTCTCTGAAATCTGCACAAAAAGAGTGGAATGATCGCGCAATGTCAGGAAACCAAAATCGGCAAAGGCAGCGCCTGTGCCAAACAGAAG
>Ga0207131_1041_pt1 | contig 22579 bp, 21 predicted proteins | sample Alteio_BWMinHeat_13_FD_153557 | JGI IMG/M metagenome (GOLD analysis project Ga0207131, IMG submission 153557) | Enriched cells from forest soil in Barre Woods Harvard Forest LTER site, Petersham, Massachusetts, United States -... | ecosystem: Environmental > Terrestrial > Soil > Temperate forest >...
AACACAGCCAAAAAATCCACTTTCTGGTAATGTGTTCCATAAAAATTTATGGAATACCACAATACAATTTCAAAGAGAAAATATGCTAAACTATCGCCAGCTTTTTGCCTTTTTTTTGTTTCCCTTATCACTGCTTGCAACAGATTGCATTCCCGATTGCGAATACAATACCGATTGGACTTTAGAAATAAGAGGTGCCTATTTTTCAGTCCAAAACAAAGCCATTAAAAAAGTCTATTCTTCCCACTGGATAGATTATCAAGTCGAAGCCGCAAAACGCGTTCATCCATTTATTGAAATTTTTGGCGGTGTGAATTGGACATATAGGCAGGGACATACAAAAAGGTATTTTGGCTTCTATGGTGAAGAATTTAGGGACAGAACCAGAATTTATGTTCTTCCTGTGAGTCTGGGAGTTAAATTGATATATCCCATTTTGCCTTATGTTGATGCGTATGTCGGCGCAGGCGCCTGTTATTCATTTTTAAAAATCAAAAATTTCTGCAGGGAAGATTATTCTTATTTTATGCCCAGATCCCCATTCAAAAAAGCCATTTATAAAAGCCAATTCGGAGGAGTCTTTAAGATAGGATTTCAAGTGGCATTGAGCAAGTCAACCTTTCTGGACTTTTTTGTCGATTATTTTGCACAAACCTTTCGCATTTCTCATAAACGAGATTCCAGAGATGTGATTAAAAAAGTAGCGGACTGCAGCGGTTTCAAGTTTGGCGCAGGTTTTGGAGTTTATTTTTAACTCACCTCACTGGTTAACCAGCCTGCCTGTGTCCATTCCTGGAGCCATTTCTGAAGGTTTGAAGCGGCATATTCATAGATTGCCGCGTCCTGCTTTTCAAGGAATGCGCAAGCATCTTTAATATTAGTGCCGTTTTTAAATCTTTCGAGAAGGATAAATTCCTCTTTCTTGATCTCTCTCCAAGCCATGTTATTGTTGATATTGCGGTACAGAACAAAATAAAAGCTCTTCCCTTTCGGGAGTTTAGGAAAACGATGCTCCACCCAGTGATCGACTCCCTGTTTTAAAAAATTTTTGCGAAAGGTAAAAAGATCGTATTCCCACGAAAATAAAGCTACATCGGGTTGAAGATATAGCTGCATTGATAAAAGACCTTCAGGATCATTCTTGGCCATTATAGCGAGGTTTGGCGCAGGATGGCGCGACACAATGAAGCTAGTCAGGAAAGCCCTATCCAAATGGGTAGCATTTAATACCAAAGATTTATCCCTTTCTTTGTAAAATTCTGAGATCCACTCGGACATATTTTCTCCCATAACGTTTAGCGACCAATGATGAGGTGGATAGTGGAGAAGGTAGGGTACACCGATTTTTTCATTAAATGCACGCGTACCAAATAGCCGCGTGACCAAGGGAAAATTGGAGTGAAGATTTTTGAGCAAACGCCACCAGTATTGCTGGTTATATATTTGCATTCTTTGGTGAGAACGTAATTTGGGACCTGGCACAATATATTTAGAGGCTTCTTCTGCTATTAAAGTTCCATGCGGACTATAACGCTGAATTGTGTCGTTTTTGCCCATTTTATTTGTAATGATCGTCGCAAACCATTCCTGGGTTTTTTGTAAATGCAGAGGGGGCAAATCTGCAGTTTGACAGTAAGATTGATGATTCATTTTACACCTGCCTTTTTTACATTATTAAATGATGAGGACAAAGAATCCTGCTTGTGAATTCCTTTTTGAAATTCTTTTGCTTTAAGAGCTTCTGCCCAGGTTTGTTCGAAAGAAAGAAGATTGTCATCCCATTCCAACAATGTCGAAACCCCTCCAGTCAAGGGATAAATCTCGGCATAGAGATCCCAAACCTCATTGCGGACAGGATGATCGTGTGTATCCAGGACATAATCGCCATAATCAGAATGGCCAGCCAAATGGATTTGAAGGACCCTTTCCATTGGGATGTTTTGATAATACGTTTTGGGATCGAAACCATGATTTCTGCTGGAGACATAAATATTATTGACATCCAGCATCATATGAATATCTGCTTGTTCGACGACCGCGCTATAAAATTCCCATTCTGTCATTTGATCTTGTGTGAAAGCGACGTACGATGAGAGATTTTCTAAAGCAAATGGAAGCTCAAGAAAATCCTGTACGATTCTAGCCCGCTCTGCAACATAATCAATGACATCCCGTGTGTAGGGAAGGGGGAGGAGATCGTGATAGTGAGCGCCTGGCAGATGTCCCCAGCAAAGGTGGTCTGAAACCCACGGCGTTTTTGTTCTGCGGGTCAAATCCTTAAGTTTTTGTAGATAATCAAAATTCAAGGGAGCAGGACTGCCAATAGCTAGCGAAACGCCATGTTGAACAACCGGGTAGCGTTCTAAGATTCGATCAAGATTTTCTAAAGGCTTTCCCCCGACAGCCATAAAATTCTCGCTAATAATTTCAAACCAATCGATATTGGGTTGAAGGCGAAATATATCGTCGTAATGGGGAGGGCGCAGGCCAATGCCAATGCCTAAGTTGGGAAGCATCCTGGAACTCATGAAATTCCTTGCGATCGTCAATGTATAGGAGCAACAAACAATATAGGATGAAAAAAAATGTGCGCAACACACGTTGCGCACACAAGATATTCTCACATATGCAGAGGTTTAACGATTTTGCGAACGACTGCTGTCGTTCATACGGCGTTGAGCCTCTTTGACAGCAAGGTTTTTATCCTTATAGGAATCCTGGCTAGCTAATTGCAGAGCCAAAGTTTTTCCTTCTGGATTCAAGCTGGCATAGATCGCTTTTCCCTGAGGATTCAGCGAGTTCAAAAGTTGGCTCTCTGTCATTGTGTTTGATGGATTCGATTCTACAGCACCCGCATTGGATCCGCTATAGTCACGGTAATATCCATTTGTATTGCTGAAATCTGAGCCTGGACGGTTCATGTTATTATCGTTTTGATAATTACCATTTTGTCTACTTCCGCTTGACGCAGGGCAGCCATGCTCAGCGCAACCAGCAGCTAAAACAATACCGTCCGCTTCCATTTCAGCGTGGCTGCTTACAGGAGTTGTTGAAGCCAGTATGAATGCTGCTAGGGCGATTTTCGTTAAGTCTTTTTTATTTTTCATAGGTTGTTTTTTCCTGTTAAATTAGCCTGTGATTAACGATTCCAATTATTTGGATTGTTTGTGTTAGGACGAGGTGAATTTGGGCTTTTTGACATGCCTGGATCAAACTCATCGTAGGGGTTGCCTGGGCGGTTTGACATGACATTTGGATTGTTTCCATATGGCTGCTGTGATCCACTTGAGTTGGAGCTCATCGGATATGACTGATAAGATTGAGGAGAGCTGCTATATTGACTTGGCGTGTCATAGGTGGTTGTTGTGCTGTAATTAGAAGGGCGGTTGTAGGGATTTGATGTAGAATAGGAGCTTGGCTGATTAGCGGGTGAACCTCCACATCCTGCTGACGCACCGCAGCCGGCTTTTGAACCGCCGCAATTGCCTGCCAATAATGTTCCTTGAACAATATTTTCATCTGCATGTGTTGCAGCTGGCAAGCTGGATGCCAGTAATAATGCTGCGATAGCTGCTTTAGCAAGTTCTTTTTTCTTATTTTCCATAGAATCCTCCAATAGGTTTGGTAAAGTACAAATTTATCAAGAGATTTCTTGAATTCAATCTGACAATAAAATTTTGGTGCTATTTTTGTCCAGTGTCTAAATAATTCGTAGGATAAATGCCCCTCGGTGCACCTGGATACCCTCCATTGGGTCCTGGACCGGTACTCGTTCCTTGATAGGAAGATATGCCAGATGGAAAATCATAGCTGTCAGACTTATCAAACCTGCTTCCAAATCGGATAGAAGACCGAGTTCCTTCCCATTTCGATGCAGTATAGGGATAATTATAGGAATAATCGATAGAAGTATACGTTTGAGGCTGATTCATGGTGTTATATTGATAGCCGTAAGGATAAAAGGAATTTCTATACTGATAGTTTTCATATTGATAGAGATTCTCATAGGGATAATTATCGTATTGATAGGGATATCCATTGTATGAAGTTTGATAACCATTGTATGGGTACTGATAAGCATTGTATGGGTACTGAAAACCATTGTAATTGTAATAATCAAAAGGTTGATAATTAGGATAGTCTTCAGTATACTCATAGAGATTGTAGGAAGCTTGATCTCCGCTATATTCTTCCTGGGATAGTATCGCTCCCGGAAAAATCACCAAAAAGGTAAAAAGCGTCTGCGGTAAGACGATATCCTTAAATTTCTTACGCATATACCCTCGATATATAAAATTTTAAGTTAACTCCAAATCGAAAATAAAAGTATAGTAAATTTTACAAGATGGAGCGTAAAATGGACTCTTCCAACCCATTGCGGGTAACACAACTGATTCCTATTCTGCTCCTTATGGCTATGGCCCACTTTCTAATCGATGTCATGTTGGGGATTTGGCCCTTGTACAAGACAATGGTCAGTTTGGACATCGGATTGGCGGGGTTGATTGTGGGTCTTGGAGGATTTATTGGAGAAGGTTCGCAGCTGCTTTTTGGTTCTTTTAGCGATAAAGGATATCGAAAACTGCTTATAGTTCTTGGATTGTTTATCTCGTTAGCGGCTTCATTTTTTACTTATACCCTCAATTATACGGCTCTTTTTGGCCTTTACCTTTTGACATGCCTCGGTTCGGGTTGTTTTCATCCATCAGCTGCAAGTTTGGTCAGCAGCATTTCATCTTCCAGAAGAGGCTTGTTCATGACAATCTTGGCTGCAGGAGGCAGTTTTGGGATGGCTTCCAGCCAAATCATTTTCGCTAAAACACATTCCTGGTTTGATGGACAAACATACCTTCTGGCTATTCCTGGTATTGCTTTAGGATTGCTGATCGCGATTTATCCTTATCCCCGATCTGTCAATCAAAACGCCCAGGCAATCGGATCTCATCAAGTTCAACTCAAAGATTTTATCGATTTTTTTCGCAACCGGACTTTGCGCGTATTATACATTTCCCAAATAGCCAATCAATCTTTGTTATGGGGAATGATATTTATTATGCCTGATATGCTCAAAACATTGGGACATGAGGAATGGATATGTCATGGCGGCGGCCACTTTTGCCTGATCATGGGAGCCACTTGCATGATGATTCCAGGAGGATATTTGGCTGACCTTTATTCTGTGAGACAAATCATGCTGATAGGAGGAGTCATTTCTTGTGTATTGTATTATTTTGTTTTATATTCACCCTGGCTTCACATCGGGTTGTCATTGTCGTCGCTATTTCTTTTAGGCGCAACCCTTGCATTGATGAATCCACTGGCACTGTCTTTAGCGACACGCCTGGAGCCTTATCGGACTGGTGCGGTGAGTGCTTTTTTGATGGGGTTGGTGTGGTGCATCTCTGAGCCTATTGGTCCGGGAGGTGTCGGTTTGTTGAGTACAATGTTTGAGGAGAATGGGCCAATTAAAGCGATGGCAATACTAGGTGGTTTCTTTCTGATACAAATTTACGCCACCTGGTGCCTGCCTAAAGGAGTGTTGACAAACTCAAGCCCCTCAGGATTGCGTCAAAGCCTCGGGGATGAATAAAGCTGCGTAAGGTATATTACTTAAAATTGATAGGCGAGACCTAGCTTGGCGCCCACTTTTTTCCAGACCATTTCATCATGTCTGGATTTTGCTCTCCACCAATTAAAATCAACGCTGCCTGTGAAATACCAATTATTGGCGATATATCCGTAAAAGCCGACGATATTGTTGAATCCATATGCTCCGCCAGTACGATGGTAATCATCTACACAGAAGACACCTGTAAAGGATTTCCGTTTCCTATGGCAGCTGTCCAGAAAGTGGAATTCGGTATTCCAATAGAGTGTCCAATTGCCATCGCAAGCATAGGACATATCAGCACCCATATAAAAACCATACCAGGTGATACGATAAGTGTCGGTGCGATGGAAATTAATTAACCCTATATTTCTGGCGATATTGGAGCTGCTTTCGCTGGCAAAAGGATTTGAACACCAATCGCATCTTAGGTCGTTGCATGAATCAATAAAAAATGAGCTTGAAGAATGACATTGAAAAAATTGGCACGGATTTGTGGGCGTATCGCAGCATGAGGAAGAATCTTTGGATTCTTTTACCCTTAGGTGTTGCCGATGGAATGAAAATCCCAAAAGAGGAATAATGCATAAATGGCATTTGTAAAATAAGAAGGGATAACCGATAGCACCATCAAAATCGTAAACTTCGCTGCGGCGTTTGATTGGATCGCTGGTATGGAGGTTAAGGGGCCAGCAAAGATTGCAATTGCGGAAGTCAAAGTGTTCATGTGCACGACCTTTATCTGTTAACCCATATTCTGCCGAAGTGCGGATATAATAATGTTCTGCAAGCCACTTTGCATGACCGCTAATCGTATAGCTGTTGATATCTTTAAAAAACAGTTTGTCATCGATATTTCCGCTTAAATATCCTGAGCATAGATCTTTTGTTTTCCAATTGATGTAGTCGCGCCTCCAGCCCACTTCAAGATCGACAACCCGATAGCATGCGCCCTCACAGCAATTTGCGAAGGCAGCTTCATGTGCAACTATTCCTGTTAATATTGCAGTCAAGGCAAATAATAATTTAAACATCTCCGAACCCCTTTCAAATGCTGGATACTTTGTATTCTTTGAATAATAAAAAAATCAATAAAAAACTTGAAAAATTATGACAATGGTACCTGTAAAAACAAAAATCTAATAATTCCATGTCCAATTACGAATTTCGGGTAAATCATCACCATATTTCTGAATGTAATTTTTGTGCTCCAATATTTTACCTTCTACCATTTCTCTTAAATAAGCATTTTTGTTTGAGTTTTTTTCCACTCTTTCCACGATATCCATAAATAGATGAAAGCGATCAATCTCGTTGAGAACAACCATATCAAAAGGGGTTGTTGTCGTTCCTTCCTCTTTGTATCCCCTGACATGGAGATTTTCATGGTTTCTCCTCTTATACATCAGACGGTGAATAAGCCAGGGATAGCCATGAAAGGCAAAAATAATGGGTTTGTTTATTGAAAATAATTCATCAAATTCCTGATCAGAAAGTCCATGAGGATGTTCACTTTTTGGTTGTAAGACCATGAGATCGATCACATTAATAAAACGAATCTTCATTTCAGGAATATGCTGTCGAACAAGGTCAACTGCTGCAAGGGCCTCTAGCGTCGGAATATCCCCTGCACATGCTACAATAACATCTGGTTCATTGTTGAGATCATTGCTAGCCCATTTCCAAATTCCCAGGCCTTTAGAACAATGTTGCACTGCCTCATCCATTGTGAGATATTGCAATGCGGGTTGTTTCCCTGCAATAATGACATTGATGTAATTTTTGCTTCTCAGGCAATGATCAGCTACTGAAAGAAGCGTGTTAGCGTCCGGAGGCAAATAAACGCGGATAACTTCGGCCTTTTTGTTGACGACATGATCGATGAAACCGGGATCCTGATGGGAAAATCCATTATGATCCTGACGCCATACGTGTGAGGTTAAAAGATAATTTAATGAAGCGATAGGTCTACGCCAGATGATATGTCGAGTGCTTTTTAACCATTTTGCATGTTGATTGAACATGGAATCAATAATGTGAATAAATGCTTCATAGCAAGAAAATAAACCATGCCTGCCTGTCAACAGATATCCTTCAAGCCATCCTTGACAAAGGTGCTCACTTAAAACTTCCAGAACACTTCCATCCGGTGAAAGATTTTCATCATCTGTTGCATAAATCTTTCCGTCAAAAGCCCTACCGGTCACCTCGAACAATTTGTCCAATCTGTTGGATGCTGTTTCATCAGGTCCTACGATGCGAAAATTGCGGTTGTCCTGATTCATTTTCATAATGTCCCTTAGGAACCTACCCAGTACGCGAGTAGCTTCTTCATTAACTTTTCCCGCTTTGGGTACTTCGACGGAATAATCATAAAAATTGGGCATGCGTAAATCTCTTAGCAGCATTCCTCCATTGGCATGGGGATTCGCACCCATTCTGTAGTTTCCTTTGGGAGCCAAATCAGCCAACTCGGGTTTTAGCCGCCCTTGCCCTTCAAAAAGCTCTTCGGGTCGATAACTTTTCATCCAATCTTCAAGAATTTTTATTCGGCCCGAATTTTTGTCAAAATCAGCAAATGGGACCTGATGTGAACGCCATGATCCTTCCATCGGCTTTCCATCAATTTCTTTAGGACCCGTCCATCCTTTTGGTGTTTGCAGGATAATCATAGGCCAGCAAGGGCGTTTGGTGTCGTTTTCATTGCGGGCTTGATTTTGAATTTTTTTGATTTCAGAAAAGACTTTGTCCAGGGTTGCTGCCATCAACATGTGCATTGTATGAGGATCAGATCCGGACACAAAATACGGATGATAACCATATCCCTTGAATAGATTTTCCAATTCCTGCTGGTCGATGCGTGCAAGCACCGTCGGATTTGCAATTTTATAGCCATTTAAATGAAGAATGGGTAGAACGGCCCCATCATGAACAGGATTTAGAAATTTGTTGGAATGCCAACTTGCCGATAAAGGTCCTGTTTCTGCTTCTCCATCGCCAACTACACAACAGGCTATTAAATCAGGATTGTCAAATACGGCTCCATATGCATGTGCGACTACATATCCAAGTTCCCCACCTTCGTTAATCGAACCTGGGATTTCAGGGGCAACGTGGCTTGGAATTCCCCCGGGAAATGAAAATTGCTTAAATAGTTTTTTCATTCCTTCTTCATCCTGCGAGATATTAGGATAAAATTCAGAATAGGTTCCTTCAAGATAAACATTTGCTACAATGCCGGGCCCTCCATGACCGGGTCCTGTCAAAAAAAGGACATTGCATTTTTGGTTGTTTATCAATCGATTCATGTGGGCGTAGATAAAATTCAACCCCGGCGTCGTTCCCCAATGTCCCAAAAGCCTTTTTTTAACGTCAGTGAGGCTGAGAGGTCTTTTAAGAAGAGGATTATCGAATAAATAGATTTGACCCACTGTAAGATAATTTGCTGCACTCCAATAAGCATCGATTTTTCTGAGTTCATCCGGGGTTAGCTTATTTTCATATTCTTCTTTTTTTAAAGTTGACTCCAATTCTTTAAAGTAATCCATTAGACCTCATTTCTGATATTTTATGAGCAATACACCAATCTTCCTGGGCTTTAACGACCAGGATGTCTATTGATGAGCAACCGGAAGAGATGAGCTTATCTCCGGAACAGGACAGGTTTTTTTGTTCATCGATAATGACCCCAACATGCTGCAAACCTTGACAAACTTTTTGACGGATTAAAGCCGAATTTTCTCCTATCCCTGCAGTAAAAATCAGGGTGTTAAATCCATTAAGAATTCCTATCATGGCCCCAATATTTCTTTTCACAGAATAAACATACATTTCAAAGCTCAACTTGGCTCTTGGATCATTTTTAGAACATAAATCAATAATGTCTCGCATATCATTGCTGCTACCGCTAATTCCTTTTAATCCTGATTCATAATTGAGTGTCTTAAAAATTTCTTCTGGGCTTTGATGATATTGCTGTTCTAAAAATAAAATAATGCCGGGATCGATAGACCCGCACCGACTTCCCATCATGAGACCTTCAAGGGGGGTAAATCCCATTGATGTATCAATAGAATGAGTATGATCTATTGCAGCAATGGAAGATCCATTTCCAAGATGGCAACAAACTGTTTTAAATTCATCTTTTTTCAATAAGACTGAACATCTAGCCGAACAATATTCATAGTTAATTCCGTGAAAGCCAAACCGTTTGATTCCGAGTTCTTTCCATAAATATGGCCCTGGATAGGTGTTTGCATAGTCAGGAATAGTTGTATGAAAAGAAGTATCGAATACACCAACCTGTGGGATATTGGGCATTAAATTTTCTAGATTTTCAATTAATACCAGACTTTTTGGGATGTGCAAAGGCGCTAAACATGAAATTTTATTGAGTTTTTTTTTACGGTCTCATTAATTATGACAGGCTGTAGAAATTCGTTTCCCCCGTGCACAATTCGATGACCGATGACGTCAATTCTTTGTGAAGGAATGGGCATGCTTTCCAGTTTTTCTTTAATCTCCTTCGTGTTATGGTGTGAAATTTGCAGATCATGCAATTCACAGCTGCTATTCCAAATTGGAGATTGAGGTTCACCAAGGTTGGTTTCTTCTAGCCTATACAATGTAAATTTACAGCTGCTTGAACCGCTATTAATCACCAGTATATTCATTTACATTCCTCCAGACTATTACTTACTCTGATAGAACGATATTGCTCACCCAGAAAGTCGTCAGGCCTCTCGGCCTGACTACCTTATGAGGCGAATATTTACGCAGTATTTTTCCACGATTTGTTCAAAAATACTGGATATAATTAAATGCGTCAACTATAAATCATGTCTGATAGACACACCTCTTTTTCACAAAAAAACATGTTTTTTTTGCTAATTTTTTTTATTCTTTGCAATTCTCTGCAAGCCTCCGAAACTGTTCCTTCAAAGTTAAAGATTAACATTATTGGACAGAACAATGGAAAAGGTTTGGAAGTGGACCTTAACATACTCACCGAGGTTATCGAATATCATGGCCATACCGTTCAAAAAATAACCGAAGAGGTCGACAACCCTTTACCTGCTGATATCAATATATTTATTCAACACATTAATTCTTTCCAACTTTCATGGGCAAAATTCAATTTTTTTATCCCAAACCCCGAATGGTACACGCAGGATGTTTTATTGCTGAATAAAATCGATCTTATCCTTTGTCGTACTAGACAATGTGAAAAAATTTTCAAATCCCTTGGACACACAACTTGTTATATTGGTTTCACAAGTTACGATTGCTATTTGCCAAAATATAACAAAAATTACTCCCATTTTGTCCATTTATCAGGAAGCAGTAATTTAAAAGGTACCGGTGAAGTTTTTTATTTTTGGAAAGGTAAACTGCATTTACCTCTTCTTACTGTGGTCAAATTCTTTTCCCCATATGTTTCTAAACAACCCAACCTTCAGTGGATTCCTTACTGTTTGCCGATCGATGAGCTTCGCATTTTACAAAATCAGTGCGGCGTACACCTATGCCCAAGCAAAGCGGAAGGTTTCGGACACTATATCATGGAAGCCATGTCCACCGGTGCCGTTGTCGTCACCACAAATGCCCCTCCCATGAATGAACACATACGGGATCCAAGATGCCTTGTTAACTATGTGAAATCGGAACAAACCTATCTAGGAATAAGCTATAGCATTGATCCGATGCATTTTGAGCAGCAAATTGAGAAAATTGCTGCATTACCCGCGGGCGAATTGGCAGCAATCGGCGCGCAAAATCGGGAGACCTATCTCAAAAAAAAGCATGAATTCTATAAAATAATGGGGGATTTATTAGCCCTTTATTCATATTATAGGTAATAGACTCACCTTACACACCAGGAGTTGCATTTGGGCTGAGCCCAAATGCTACTCCAGGTGTGTAAGGTGAGTAATAGACATGGATGTAACATGACACACTATCTTTTCACATCTGAATCGGTCTCTTCAGGCCATCCTGATAAAATTGCCGATCAAATTTCTGATGCCATCCTCGATGCCTGCCTTGCTACGGACACCAACTCGATGGTTGCATGTGAAACCCTCGTCGCTCAGGGACTCGTCATACTTGCTGGCGAAATTACAACTTCTGGATCTATCGATTATCAGGATATTGTACGAAAAACAATTTGTGAAATAGGCTACAACAATTCTCTAGAAGGATTTAACAGCCAATCCTGCGGGGTCATGTGCTCGATCATTAAACAATCACCTGATATCGCCCAGGGAGTTAATGAAAAGGGAAATATCTATAAGGAACAGGGTGCTGGTGACCAGGGAATCATGTTTGGCTTTGCTTGCGATGAGACACCCGAATTTATGCCTTTGCCCATCATGCTCGCCCATCAAATCGTCCGCACATTGCGTTTAAAACGTCAGCAGGGAGCTCTTAAATACCTTCGGCCCGATGCAAAATCGCAAGTTACCGTCGAGTATGACGAAAACCACCATCCTGTGCGCGTGCATACCATCGTCATTTCCACACAGCATTCTGAAGAAGTCAGTCAGTCTGCCATTGCTGAAGACATGAAAAATATGGTGCGTGAAATCGTCCCTTCTTCCCTTATTGATAACAACACTCTTTTTTATATCAATCCAACAGGTCGATTTGTTATTGGCGGCCCTTCGGCCGATTGTGGTCTCACAGGTAGGAAAATTATTGTCGACACCTACGGCGGAATGGGAAGGCATGGCGGCGGTGCTTTTTCAGGCAAAGATCCTTCAAAAGTGGATCGCTCTGCCTCTTATGCCGCGCGATATATTGCAAAAAATGTCGTTGCTGCAAAACTGGCAACGCGATGCGAAGTGCAGTTATCCTATGCAATCGGCGTTCCCTATCCCATTTCGATCAAAGTAGATACATTTGGAACAGGAACAATTAGCGAAGATCTTTTAAACCATATTATCCCACTTGTGTTTCAGCTTACTCCAAAAGGGATTATCCACATGCTGGATCTTAAACGTCCTATCTACCGACAAACTGCTTATGAAGGACATTTTGGACGAAATGAACCCGATTTTACTTGGGAGAAAATTGATAAAGTCGAACCCCTGCTTAATGCTATCAAGCAGGAATCATTCCTGGCTTCGAGTTTTAAAAATGGAAATGAAACAGCCCATAAATCATGAAAATTCCTCATTTCAACTATGCCTTGATGGAACTTTTATGCAAAGAACTGCAGGCAAGTGCTATCGGCTTGAAAGTCGCTGTCTGCTACCCCAACGATTTGCATCGTTTTCAAATCGTTTTGCATGAAAAAAATCATCTCAAATCGATTTTTTTTTCATTTACCGCCCCTTTTATGCGATTTCACCTCTTGAAAAATCCGGTCATGCCGAAGTTTTCAGCAGAAATGCATCCCATGAATCTTTACTTAAAAGACGCGATATTCAAACAAGTGGAATTGCTTTTTCACGACAGAATTTTACAAATCACTTTTCATACCCCTAAAAAAGAGCTGCTGTTATTTGTTGCAGAGTTCTTTTTTAAACATCCCAATTATTACATTCTTAAAGCAAACCAAACAATCCTGTTTTCTTTGCATCCTCTGGGCCAAGAAAAAATAACGAAGAAAAACGCTACCTCGCACTATAGACCACCCCAACCTCATTCTATTCTTAAAGAAAAACCTTCATGGCACAATCATGAGGAAGTAGAAGATGCCTATTTCGCAATGGAACAGCAATGGGAACTGTTGCAAGAAAAACAAAGTTTGACTCGAACTTTAAAGAAGCAAATTAAACGACTCGAAAGAAATGAAAATGCATTGCGAGATAATCTTAAATTGTGCGGACAATGGGATATTATACAGCATGAAGGGGACTTGATAAAAGCCAATTTGAGCATTATCCTGAAAGGGAGCTCCGCGATTAAAGTCACTGATTGGCTGAATGGCCAACCTCTTTTAATTGAATTAAATCCGGCTAAATCTGCTTTGGAAGAAATGGCTGCACGTTATAAACGTGCCAAGAAATTGCTTGCAGGTAAAGAGCCTTTGATGAAGCAACTGGAACAAACTCAATCCCGGCTTTTATGTATGAGGAAGCAGTTGGAAAATATTCAACTGGCTGAAACATTGCAAGAGCTTGCTGAATATCAAACTCAACTCAGACCACCGATTCGAAAACAGATAGCGCCAACCAGAACGGAATCCGCTTCATCTATCTACTATGAATTCAATTCAGCTAACGGTACCAAGATCTGGGTGGGAAAAAATGCCAAAGCAAATGATAAATTAACGTTTAATTTGTCTAATGGTAGGGATTGGTGGATGCACACAAGGGGCATTCCGGGTTCGCATGTTGTGATTCGGATGGACAAAGACCAGGAACCCGATGCAGAAACACTTCTGGATGCGATGCAATTGGCGCTTCATTACAGCAAAGCGCGTGGCATGGAAGAATGTGAAGTTTGTTATACGCAACGCAAATACGTTTCACGCCTAGGAAAAGGGAAGCCTGGCCTCGTTCAGATGTCTAAACAACAATCGGCCTGGGCCCGCTCTGACCGTGCTAGGTTGCAAAACATAAAAGCGCGCAGGCAATATTAATCTTCATCTTTGAAACGATACCCAACGCCCCTTACGGTTTCAATACCTTCGAAATTAGGACCCAGTTTTCTGCGCAAAGCTGCAATATGGACGTCGATATTTCTATCAATGATGAACGCGTCGTCATTTTGAACATCGTCAAGCAACTGATTGCGCGTAAGGACCTTGCCCCGATTCGCTAAAAGACGTCGCAAAATCCCGAATTCAGACAGCGTCAATGTAATGACTTTGTCTTTTTTTCGGAGCAGATAGCGATCCACTTCCATTGTGTAGTCACCAAATGTCAGAATCTTGCTCTCTTTTTCAACTTCTTTTCCACGACGCAGCACGGCCTTTATCCGTGAAAATAAAACCTTCAGCGAGAATGGTTTGGCGACATAATCATCGGCACCAAGCTCCAATCCTAAAACAACATCCAGTTCTTCCGTTTTTGCCGATATAATAATGATAGGAATATCATTCAGATCAGGATTACTTCTTATTTTCCGACATACCTCAAGGCCATTTAATCCAGGTAGCATGATATCAAGCACTATCACGTCTGGATGATCCTTTTCAACGGCCATAAAACCGTTTAACCCATCCGATTCGACGGAAATCTTGTAACCTTCAAGTTCGGCTTGAAGCCGGATTAAAGATGCAATATCTTCTTCATCTTCAATAAGTAAAATTTTAGTTTTGTGCATTGTTACTCCAATTGAGGCATTTTCAAGGAGAGGCCTAGTCTATCATAATTATCCAATTAATCACTCAAAACTCAACCTTTTTCCTTGCCTCTCTCAGCAATTTATGGAAACTCCCCTCTTTCTTCATTATACAAAAAAAATAATTTAACTAAAACTTTATTTTATAACAGTTAAAAAATGATAGTTTTTTAAAGGAAAGAGTTAATTATTGCAAAATATTTTTTCTTGCAGGCTGGGAAGGCTGATCCTTACCCACAAGATTAAAAACCGCGAAGTTCGCGAAGCCAGCGAAGAAAACGCGAAGAAGGTTTATAGGGGGACATAAAGCTTTCTTCGCGTTTTCTTCGATTGATTTGCAATAGGTTCAAAAATTGCCAAACTCGAAAGGCTAAAGCCAAAGAGAAAGACTGTCCTATAACCATAAAAACTTAACGCAATCTTAACGAAATCTTTGCAAAAAATTCTCTTCTGCGCAATACTTCATGAGCAAATTACAAAAACATAGAGAACAATGACTAATTAACAACAGGATTCGTTTATGAATAGTTATTTTCAAATAATTTTTGCCCTGTTTTGTCTATTTACTTGCAAATTGAATGCACTATATAGAGATTATAATGCCATTTGCGACAGAAAAAAATGCACCCAGAATATTATCAAACATACTGTCTCGATCATACACCACTCGCTCCTGACTGGATTCCGAATAATCAAAAAAAAATCATCCCTACATTGAAAGCTAAATGTTCAATATGTAATCGCTCTTCCATTTATCTCGGCTACTTTGATCCTGACTTCAGAAAGTTTAGAGGCCATTTTCTTGCATATTTGGAATATTGCAATAAAAATAGTTCCTGTAGCTGTTACTGGCCTGAAAAGGCCACAGAAGCGGCAAAGATTAGCGATTTGGCCTATCTATTATTCAAAGATCTCATCAAAACAACCGCGTTGTCTGATCTTTTAAAGAATGAAGAAGATCAAAAAAAATTTATTGAGAATCCTGTATGGTTTCTAAACCTGCATGGGCTAACCGTTTCTTTAATTGCACACCAGTTTCTATTTTCAGATTACTATCATACGAGTAAGGTCGTAGAATGCTATGCTGCTTCAAAATATAATGATAGGGAACGGGCTAAAATAAAAGACATGTTTGAAAGCATTTTGGACACCCTTTATCCAAAATTTTTGTCCCTTTATAAGGCTTGCTACAAAAGACATCCAAATAAAGTCATCGAACAGGAACTCGTTTTCATGAAGTTGCTTGTTAATGATCTTTCAGTTTTGATAAGTTCGATCGATTCGGAAAAGATAAATGGTGGTGGTGGATCAATCGACGAAGGTAAGGAACTGCACCTCGCTATTCCAGAATTAATTTACAATTACAATGAAGATATCGCTTTTCACGAGGAAATCAACCACCACTCCCAGACAGAAGAAACTCACACAGAGTTAGGCGATTTCAATTGCGGAATTATTAGGAAAGCAGATCGAAAAGAGAACACTCCCGTTTTTTTTCCTGTTCATTCTGAAATACTGCTTGAATTGGGGTCGGTACTTAATGATCTTCTGCTTCACACACAGGCTATTGATACACTTACGCAAGCCATCAAGTATAACCGAAATAATCGCGAAGCATACATAGAAAGGGCATTAGCCTATTTTGAGACAGATCAAATTAAATTGGCATTAAAAGATTATGAAAAGGCAAAAGAGATCGATCAGAGTGCAAATTTCCTTTTCCACGGTGTAAAGTGCGGACCATATATTCCTAAACAAAAAATGGAGTTTGCAAAAGGCCTAATAAAAGGAATCATTCAGGGATCACAAGTAACAGCAGAAAACTTTGTTCCAGAAACCATAACTTGTTTTAGAGGTATTTTACATGGCTTGTGGGCTTTTGCACTATCACCCTCCGAAACGAGCCGTGAAATGATCAATGCAGCTTATGCCATAGGTGAATTTTTAAATGATCACGATACCCTGGAATGTTTGGAGTGTTTGGTGCCTGAGCTAAAAGATCTATCAAAAACATGGCATAAAATTGACGATTATTTGCGGGGAAAAAAAATTGGATTTATGATAGGAAGGTATGGGTTGGAAATTTTTGCTTCCACAGGTGTCATAAAAGCTGTTTCCAGGTTGAGAGCCTTGAAAAGAGCAAATACGATATGTTCTCTGGAAGCTTGTGCGCTATCCAATAAACAAAAAAATATAATTCTTGAAAGAAGCTCTCTTTTTGCCTCACAAAAAAAGGACGCTATAAAAAATGCAGCAAAAAATGGCAGCATTTTCATTAGAACTGAAAATACGATCCATCATGTTATGCAAAAAAAGCATCGTTGGGAAAAAGTGATAACATTAACTGGCAATAAAAAAGAAGATTTCAAAACCCTCTTAAACTTTCTACAAAAAGAAGAAATTATCTCAAAGAAATATTTATTAGAATTTGAAAAAGTTGCTGATAATATTTTTTTAAGAGAATATGAGAAAGTTATCGGAGATCAAACTGTCAAAGTTTTTGTTAATGAATATATTGACACTGGAAAAGTTTTTTTAAATAACGGATGGGTGGTTAAAAAATGAAGAATCGAAATGGTTTATTACAGCTTATTTCTGAAAGGAAATGGGACGAGATTGTCAAGAAATTTACCATTGATGAAATTTGTCAATTCTTGAGTTTTAAAGAAATAACGGCTCTTGCTTATGATTTATTTTTTGAAAATTTCAGGGATGATGATGAAATTCCAGACTATGCAGTACGATTATTCTTTTCCATAAAGAATCATTATTCTTCTGAATGGAATTCAGATTGGAAAAATGATGCATTTCTCGGGAAATTATGTTCAATAACATGGCGATACGATGAAATGTATCAATGTTTCAAAGAAGCATATGACAAACTTTCAGATCCACCCGATTCATTGTTATTGCTTTTAGCAAAATGTAATAGTGTACCGGAAGAACCTCCGATCACTGCTAAAGAGTCTGAAGAGTATCTTATACGAGCCTTGGCTAAAAAGCTCACTTATGAAGCAGCTTTGAGAATGAGAGCATTATCAAGAGAAAAAAATGAAAAAGAGCAGGAAGAATATTGGGATCGCATGTGCGATGATTTGGAAAAACGCAATGTGCACACAGAAACCATCATCCCTGATGTTCTTTCATCGCAAAATAGAAGATGATCGATTGAATGCGGAATCGAAATGGGTTATTACAGCTTATTTCTGAAAGGAAATGGGACGAGATTGTCAAGAAATTTACCATTGATGAAATTTGTCAATTCCTGAGTTTTAAAGGGGTGCAATTAAATCAGAGAGATTCTAATCATTTGGCTGCCGATTAGCAAAATTTTCAGTCATTCTTCTTTGTTCATGGTTCCTCCAAGTATATTTTGAAACCAAGAAAAATATTATTTGCTAATTTTTCAAGACACTTTTGCCAATCTCTCAGATTTAATTGCCCCCCCCCCAATAAGTTCTATCTTTATTTTTAAATGTATTTAGGGTAAAATCGCTCTTTTAAAAGATAATGTTGGTATAAGTTTCATGATACAAGTCCTTTTGCTCTATGCCTTATTTGCAAGCGTATTCACGATCGCGAAAACGGGGTTGATGTATACTCAGCCCTTTTTTTTGGTGGGCACGAGGATGTTATTGGCGGGGATTCTTCTTGTCGCGTACCAATGTTTGGTCCAGAAGCAAAAGCTTTCCTTTAAACGACCGACATGGATCCGCCTCCTTTTATTGGCATTTTTTAATATTTATCTCACAAATGTATTTGAATTCTGGGGCCTGAGATACCTCACGTCGTTTAAGACCTGTTTCATCTATAGCCTATCTCCATTTTTATCAGCCCTATTCTCATATTTTTTCCTCTCCGAAAGGCTCAGTGGCAAAAAATGGCTGGGTCTGCTCGTGGGTATTTTAGGTTTTGTTCCCATTCTTATCAGCCAAACCTCCAATGAAGAGCTCACTGGACAAATCTTCTTCTTTTCCTGGGCGGAGATCTCGGTGATGCTAGCTGCTGTCTGCAGTGTGTACGGATGGATTGTTCTCAAGCAACTAGTCAATGAAGATGAACTTTCCCCACTTATGGCCAATGGGGTTAGCATGCTGGTGGGGGGCGCCATCGCTTTAATCCATTCTTATGCTGTTGAGGAATGGAATCCGTTTCCTGTAACGAATTATCCCATCTTTCTTGAATGCACAATTTTGCTCATATTAATCTCAAATTTGATCTGTTACAACTTGTATGGAGCCCTGCTCAAACGATATTCGGCCACTTTTATGTCTTTTGCTGGCTTCACAACCCCTCTTTTCACGGCGTTATTTGGATGGCTGGTGTTAGGGGAAGTGGTGACCTGGCCATTCTATGTCTCATTTATAATCGTCTTGTTTGGATTGTTGATATTCGATCAAGACGAACTCAAACAATCTTATCAATTAGCGGCAAACACTTTAGATTAAAAATATATTGTCTAAATTTTGTATAGCATTTATAACTTGAACTCTGACTCGACTTTGCTAAGAGGGCGATAAAAAATTGCAAAATCGAATCCCGGAAGACGCAAAACCTTTAGGAACAATATGGCTACCTCTACACTCGAAAAAGATTTTTTTATTGAATTTGATAAGGAGATTTATAACGATCACATACGAAATTTAACTAATTTTTTTACAGCCAGGATTCAAAAAATTTTAAGGTCTTATACATTTTTTAACCTCTTCTTCTTGCTATTAATTGCAGGGGAAATCATCTATTTTTTTGTGCACTTGGCATTACTGGCCCAGACATTTGTCATGGCCATCCATCTTGCGCTGATATTTGCTACCATATTTTGTTATTTTACCCTTCACATGTATGTCAACACGCAAAAAACTGAAAAACTGATAAAGTTAAAATCCGACTTTAAGGAAGCATGCAAAAAGATCCAACACGATATGGATGAGGCTGAGAAGCATTTGACGACGGCTCATGCCTGCTGTAAACTGGCAGCCGAGCTTCATGGTCTCGAGTATCAGATTTATAAATGTTGGTCAAAGCTTGGATTTTTAAGTGTTTCACTGGAAAGATTAAATTGCTGGTGGTTTTGGGGCGACATTCATTTTATGAAAGAATTGCTCCTACAAATATGCGTGAGCGAGCACATTAAATTAGTTCGCATGGAACCCACTGATCCAGGTGCTCATACAGGTTTGGCGAATGCCTACGTAATGTTGTCAGGACTCTATGTCGATCCGCGCACCATTGAGGGCTTGGATGATGATCACTGGATACCACCTGCCAAATACAATGAGTCATTTCAGGCCAAGTTTCGCGCGGCAGCAGAAAAGGCTGTCGAAGAATTTAAAATCCTCAGCGTATATGCCCCTCATGATCCCTGGGTACATGCGCAGCTCGCTTACAGCTACCATGATTTGCAAATGCCCATGGAGGAAATCAGAGAATACGAAACGATCATGCATTTATGCCCCGATGATAAAGAAACCCTCTACAAATTAGGCAAGCTCTATTTTGAACAGGGACAAAATGCCAAAGGACTTGAAGTCTACGAAAACCTCAAACGTTCCAACTACCAAAAAGGGGAAAGTCTAATCCACTTTTACGGTGCCTAGATTCATCCTTAACATTAAGAGAAAAATATGTTTTGTACCTATTGCGGCACTAAAGTCGATGAAAATTATAAATTTTGTCCGGGCTGCGGTGTCTTGCTTAATCCTGAAACAATCACAAATATCCCCCCAAAAGATCAGCATTCTTCTACTCCTGATACACCGCAAATGAAAAAAAAACCGATGCCCTTCTGGTTTAAAATTATTGCTCTTCTGGCTATTCTTGCTCTGATTGGTGTGACGGCTGGCATTTTATTTACAGAAAGTTGGGTAGATGTCGTCGACCATCAATTAGAAGCTTTGCGGCAGGGCGACATCCCTAAAGCATATACTGCCTACACTTCAAAAGATTTTCAATCAGCAACCTCGCTTGATCAATTCCGTAGCTTCGTAGAAGCCTACCCAGTTTTTCATAACAACAAGTCTGCACATTTTACCCAACGTTCCATTGAGCACAACATCGGAATCATCAAGGGAAAGCTAACCTCCCAAGAACATGTTAATACCCCGATTGAATATAAGTTGATCAAAGAAGATGGCAAATGGAAAATCCTCAGCATTCGGTTATTAAAGCCAGAAAACATTCAAAATGCTAAAGAAACAGACCACGCAGAAGATCTTATCGAAGCAGCAAAAAGTCAATTAAAAGATATCCAGGATGGCAAATTCGACGAAGCTTATAAGAAATATGCCTCAGATAAATTTAAAAATGCAACTTCCCAAGAGGCTTTTCTCATGTTTGTCAAAAGATATCCTATTCTTTCAAAATATCGGGTCGTTTCATTCCACAAACCCACCATTAAGAATGGTGTGGGAACTTTATCAGTCATCTTGCAATCAGATCAGATTGCAGCATACGTGAAATATTATTTTATCTATGAAAACAATCAATGGAAGGTTTGGAGCATGCGCATCCTTTCTCCTTCAGAAGGAGAAAATGCCAACCTGGTTGAAGCAGGGCAGCCTGTTCCTGCAGTCTTGCAAATGCATTTTGGAGAGATTCTGCTTGGTGATAGGTTGAATGAAAAAGGGGAGGTTGAATTTTCCAAATCGAAGTTCAATCTTGGCTTGAAAGATCTCTATGTGGATGTTGAAGTGATAGGTGGAGCCAAAGGTACAATCGTACATTTAAGTTTAAAGCACCTTGACAGCGGTATTATGATCCCCGCCAAAGTAGAAGTTAGTGAATCGTTTGACAGCATGCTCCTTTCCGTCTTTACTGCGCCTGCAAAAGGATGGCCTAAGGGGCATTATAGTCTCACTGTTTCGACTTCTCCCAACATTAAAAAAACAGTTGAATTTGATATTGATGAATAACTCACCTTTCGCACCGGGAGCAGCATTTGGCTCAGCCCAAATGCCGCTCTCGGTGCGTAAGGTGAGTTAATAATCGAGAGCTATCATGTATATTATCGCGGGCCTGTACGGTAGGCAACGACTTAAAACGCCCAAAGGCAGCCAAACACGACCCACTTCCAGTCGCCTAAGAGAATCCTTATTTAATATTTGTCGTCAATCCATTGAGGGGGCAAAATTTCTGGATATATTCGCCGGTTCAGGTGCCATGGGGCTGGAAGCATTAAGTCGGGGTGCAGATTCAGCAACGTTTATTGAATATCATAAGGACGCAGTTCAATGCATCGAAAGCAATATCCAACTCTTGAATGTGAAAGGACAATGCCAAATACTGCGTGGCGATGTCTTTACAAAGCTGCAGTTATTGAATACGCAGGAAATGAAATTCGATATCATTTATGCAGACCCTCCCTATCGTACCTTGGCACCTCATTCAAGCCATTATTTCAGTGCTGAAATTGTTCATTGGCTAGATAAACATCTATTATTGGTAGATGGGGGAATCTTATTCATTGAAGAAGCTTTTCGAAGTGAGCCCCAGCTAGAAAATCTTCAAACGCTCCAACTCAAGGATAGCCGCCGCATGGGAGAAGCAGTCCTTCAGCAATATATCCTCACTCCCGAAACCAACATTTTAAAAACAGAGCTTTGACAGTATTGAGAATGTTGCACCCATATCTAGGTTATGGTTTGAGGGCGACAAAATTTAAAATTGACTCTGTAAACGTCA
>Ga0207131_1042_pt1 | contig 22563 bp, 17 predicted proteins | sample Alteio_BWMinHeat_13_FD_153557 | JGI IMG/M metagenome (GOLD analysis project Ga0207131, IMG submission 153557) | Enriched cells from forest soil in Barre Woods Harvard Forest LTER site, Petersham, Massachusetts, United States -... | ecosystem: Environmental > Terrestrial > Soil > Temperate forest >...
AAAGAAAGAGCTGAACCTAAAGATTATTGGGAAGATAAGGAGAGATTATTTAGTGAGCTTGGTATTGAATTTCACCCAAATAAAATAAAAATTCCTGATTTTGTGGCACTTCGTGCTCGTTGGGAAACATTACAAAATAACCACCCTGATCTAAATCTTCCCGATTTAGATCTAGTACTTACTATGGGGCTCATTGATGCTGAAACATTTACTCATCTTAATATAGCCCACAATTTTGTTTTGGCAAGCGATATTGAACAATTACATGACCATTTGGCTCATGGTACTACTAATGAAGATTCGATATTTGAAGACAGACTTTATAAATTGGATCAGAAAAAACAAATATTTGGTGAGTTAGGTTGGTCTAGTATTACTGATTCTGATAGGATAACAATGCCCACCCTTCAAGAGCTTAAAACCAAATGGGAATCCTTTAGAGAGAAACAACCAGATCTTGATCTTCCTGATTTCGACATGATAAGCACCAAAAATGTATTCGATAGTAATATTTTCACGGAGTTTAAAATAACCGATAAAAACATTCAGAATAGATACAAAAACAAGCTAAAATCCATGGGATTACAGGATGATAAATTGCATCCAAATGATCAAATGACTGCACTCTTTTTTCTCTTAATTTCGATAATGGATCATACGCTCAATAAGAAAGAAGATTTCATTCATGAGATTTCAGCCAGAAAGAAATTTTATTTGTTAATGCGTCATCAAATTGAGCTACTCAAAAATGATTTTTGTGATGTATTTAAAGATACAGCTCTTAAAAATTCTATAGAAACTTTAAAAAAAGAATATTTATCATTTTTTATTGAATCAGAAGGGTCTATAGTCGACTTTATTTCTACAAAGCAACTTTATATTGAAATACCATTATCGAGTATTGCTATCCTAGAGTTTTACATACCGGGCATTTGGCGTGAGGATTCAGATTATTCTCGTTCTCTGCATGAAAAATTCCCAGAACTACCTGTTGAAAAAACGGTAGAGGCCTGGAAAAAACTTATTAGACTTTATGATTTATATAAACTACCCGATCACATTCGATCAAAGATAATAGCCATTGATGATAAAATTGCATTAGCACAGGATGAAGATGAAAAACTCAAACAATCTGGAAGAATTGCAGATGCAAATCATTTAGAGAGAGAGCTGCCTTCAATTCTAGAAGAAATTAATGAACATTCTTTAGATGAGTCTTTATTAATTACAAGATTTATTTTAAATGATAATGTAAAAACCGATATTTGCGAGCAACAAATAGTTACAAACTTGGAAAATGAGAAATTTGATTTGGCAGCAAAATTTGCAGACTATATACCAGATAAAAGTAGGAGGTTTGCATATCTCCTAATTATCTGCAAAGCAGCATTAGATAAAAATGATTCAACATGGGAGAAAACAATCCCAATCCTCAAGGAATTTTTAAACAAAGATATTCCTTTAGATACATTTAAAGAAATCTTTCAAGAATTCACAAATGACTCCTCAATAGAACAAGCTGAAAAAATTAGAGATCTAATGGGTGAAAAGACTGAAATTTACAAGATTGCAAATGAAATAGTCAAAGATAAAGTAAATTGGCAAAATTTTGAGAAAGACGGAGATTTTAAAACTGGTGATTTTTTGTTCGACTTGTGATTTTTTGTTCAATTGAATCTATAAAAAAGTGCCGGTAGCTTGTTTGGGATCAGACGTGACTTGTTGACTTATTTTGCAATTTGGTATTCGGGGCAGACATATTTGGGGTTCATATTTGGCCCGTCTGTCTGACCCCAAACATTCAAATTTATTAGTATACTATTTTGATTATTTTAATTTATGATAAATAAATCAAATACAAACACAAATAATTAATTGTTATATTATAACCATTGTTATGGGACGGTCTAAGTAAGTTTGTTTGTTAATGTTTTTATTATAAACTTTTAATTTATCTTGTTGGTTTGTTTAAAACTAAACATTGGAATATTAGTAATTATATTAGAGGTTTTTATATGTTTGAATCATTTTCTCCTCTTGGACCTTCATCTGAATACTTAGATACCGGAAATAAGCCATTGCCCTCTTCGCTTCCCCTTGCGGATGAGTTAGCTAAAAACACGACTGAGGTAGCTCAAAACGTTTTGCAACCGCAACCCGGTGAAAAAAAACCGAAAAAGAAGAGCGTGATTTACAGAAATCCAAAAAAAGCTGGTCGCAATAGAAGCAATTCACTATCTAGTCAACCGGAAGGACTTCCTCTAAAACGGGAAGATCTACAAAAACTAAAAACTCAAATGGAAGCTCAAAAGTTAACAAAACCACATAAATCAGAAACGTCTTCTCCTCCCAGTTCAACGTCTTTACCTCCAAGTGAAATTCGAACTTCCTACCCTCCTGTATCAACTAACAGAGCAGAGATAATGGCGAGTAAAAACGCCCAAATTTGGAAATGTGTTAATTTCGAATATAATAAAGTGGGCGCCCCGGTGATTGGAACAAAAATTGAAAAAAAACCGGAAGATGGAGAAAAACCGATAGATGGGATGGAACCAAAGGATGTGTGGAGAAGGGGTTACGTAGGAATGATATACGACTTTGTACCTAAGGAAGAATATGACCTTACAAAAGAATATACCACGGAAAGGCAAAGACAAGAGTGTGTAATAAGGGTAAATAAGAAAACAGATGAAATAAAGCCAGCATTTGAACCTATTCCTGGGGAAAGTAGAGAAAAAAAATCTCAAGAATTTTTAGAAATAAAAAAACAAATCCTTAACAAGCTAGGTCTTGAATTTAGTCCTAATAGAATTAGAATTCCCGATTATACCGCACTTAAGGCTCGCTGGGAAGAAGTAAGGATAGAATTTTCTTGGCTTAATCTCCCAGATTTAGACCTAATCCCAACTAGAGGTCACATCGATAACGAAACTTTTTTCAAACTTAATATTCTCCACGACGGTATTCAAGCAACTGATCTAGAACAAATTCATGACTGGACTTGCCATATTGGGGATTATATAGATGCTAAAGAAGAAGAATGCTTGAATAATTACAAAGAAAAGATAAGACTATTAAATTTTTTGGGGGTAACTACTGATTATATTGATTTGAAGACGCTATTAATACAGCCTGAAGCATTTACTGACCCACAAAATGTTTTTAATCTTGGGATCCTAAAAATGGGCTGGGATTCAATAAAAGAGCGGAAACCCGAACTTAATCTTCCTGATTTTGATTTGATATTGAAGAACCATGATAATAAACGTCCCTTCTATCAAGTTCTTAATGAAATATTAGAAAATAGTTTTATAGAAAGTAAGTTTATAGTGCTGAGAGAGAGTGGAAAAGAATTGAGTTTTATAAACTTTATTCCCGATTTTGAATTACCCGATCTTCAAGCGCTAAAAAATAAATGGGAATCATTAAAAACCGATCGACCTGATCTTAAACTTCCTGATTTTGATTTGATATTAAGCAGTGATATTTCCGGCATTAAATTTTTTAATGATCTTAAAATAACTGAAAAAACTTGGGATAAATATAAAGATCAGTTACCTATAGGACCGCAAGCCAATGAAAGTTCACGCATTTTTTTTCTTATGAATGCCATCTTAGATGACAGACTTACTCAACTCACTAATGCTCGACTCAACATGGAAAGGAAAAAATTTTATTTATTAATACAAAACAAAATCGATTTACTTAATAACAATTTTGAAAATTTTTTCAAAGGAACAATTTTCCAAGAATCATTAGAGTCTCTAAAAAAGCTTCAAAAGGTTTTCGTTGAAACTTCTGGAGCCATTGTAGATATGCTAGATGCGCCACGAATTGGTGATGAAGAACTTAACATTAATTCTTTAGTAGAAGAGCTATGGGATGAAGAATCAAATTATTATCGATCTTTAACAGAAGCCTGTCCAAATATGACGTCTGAAGATGCAATTAATGCCTGGCAAGAACTTACTAAACTTTATAAGTTATATAAACTACCAGATCAAATTTTTGAAAGTAAGATAGCACCTATTATTAAAAAAATCAGAAAAGTACTGCGTAAAAATGGAAATGGAAAAAATGCAAAAACAAAACAGTTAGATGCGTCGAAATTAGAAACACCCCAATCTACAATTTTAAAAGAAATTAATAAATGTCACTTTGAGGAAGCCCTATTAGTCACAAGCTTTATTCCCAATAAAAAGATAAAAACTTATATTTGTTTGCAAAAAATGCTTGAATTCATGGAGAAGGGAAGAGAGGATCTTGCAGTAAAATTTAAGGACATTATACCAAATATTTCAAATAAAAATGTAAAAACTGATATTTACGTACAACAAATACATGCATGCCTGGAAAAAGGGAGATTGGATATCGCTGTAAAATATGCTAATTGGATACCAGATGACGATAAAAAAATTGAATGTCTTTTAAAAATCTGCGATAAAGCATTAAGTAACAATGATACAAAAACAGGCAAAGCTATCGTCAGTATTTTTAACAAAGATATTCAGAATGATACTCAGTTAGATATATTTACTGATAATTTTGAGAATTTCACAAACACCTCCTCAATAGCACAAGCTGAAAAAATTAGAGATCTAATGGATGTTGGGTCTGAAATATACAATATTGCAAGTGATACAATTGAAATATTTGAAAAGATAACAGATATTAATGAAGAAATCATCCTAGCGAAGAGTGAAGATGCAAGCGCCCGAGCACATGGAAATATTGCAGGGGCAAATCACCTCAATGCAGCACTGACTTCAATTCTAAATGAAATTCAGGAATATTCCATTGACGACGCTTTATTTGACGACGGTTTATTCATCACAAGCTTCATTTCAGATGATGAGGTAAAAAAGGATATTTGCATGCAACAAATGATTGCTTTAGCAGAGGAAGGAAGAGATGATCTTGGAGATCAATTTGCCGACATTATACCAAACTTTTCAAATAAACAAGTACAAATTGAAATTTACAAGAAACTAGTACTTATATTGGTGAAGAAAGGTCGATTTGATTTGGCAGTAAAATTTGCTAACGATATACCAGATGAGGGTATGAGGATTGAAAATCTTATAATGATCTGTGATAAAGCATTAGATAATAATGAATCAACAATTGCAAGAACAATTGTTCGTGATAATTTTAAAAAGGATATTCATTTTGATAAATTTTGGGATATTTTTGAGAGTATCACAAATAATTCAATGCAAAAAGCTATAAAGATTAGAAATCTAATGGAAGCTAAGACCAAAATGCACACGCTTGCAGATAAAATTATTAAAATTAGATCCGAGGAAATTAGTAAAACTGAAGATCGTTTTAAAAAGATTGCTGATTTGACCATTGAAACTATAAATGATAATCTTAGAAAAATAGAAAAAAATGATAAGCAAATTCTTGAAGTTGCTTATAAAACTGTATGTATGCACTTGAGATTTCAAGGGAGAATTATTGAGGCGGAAGAGTTGGAAAAAGAAGCAAATATCCCTCCCCAAATTTTTACTTTTAAAAAGAAGTGAAGAGAAAAGAATGCCAAGCCAACTGTAGAGGTGAACAAAGCCAAAATGAGAGCCAGCGGTGGTGGCGTAAAAGGACCTTGAGGACAAGGACCTTGAGGACCAAAATAAATAGTCTTTGTCCTTTGTCCTCAAGGTCCTTTGTCCTTAAGGTCCTATCCTATTTATCCTGTCAGATTTATGTTAGTTGAACGATAGTAAAAAAATATTTACTTGACATCAATCATGAAATATTTGTATAACGCCATCATGAGAGAACTATGCAAAATTACAAATAGATAGTTTTCCTCGTTCTTTTTATAATTTTGTTTTTTACTTTTCAATAGGAGATAGATTATGGCAGCAGCAGTTTCTACTTTTTCATTGGCCCTTCGTCCTGATTTTAGAGAAGCTCGAGATAATTACCTTGCAGCATCGCAACCAGTGATGAAAATCCAGGCAGAAATTAATAATATCCTTATTGAAATTGGATATAAAATAAGTGAGGGCCCAAAAAATTCTGTATTAGTATGGGATGAAGTGAACAAAATTATTATACGTCATATGGATCCTAGATTTGAATCTAATTTCAGGAAATCTTTGAATTCATTTGACTCCAATACTCTTGAAAAAGTAAGAGTAACTATCGCTAAATATTTTAAAGCCATAGATGACGAAGGACTCAATCACGCTTTTGTCGTGGGAGAAAGCATGAGACTTGCTTCCTATGCAATGATTTATAGAAATATCGTAGCTCATACAAAAATTTCTATTGCCGAAAATGAGCTTCTTTTCTCTAAAATATGCAAACTATTAACAGTCACTCAAGTAAAAGATGGTTTAATAGAACAGTGTGCCAAGGCCAAATGCAGACTCTATGATAAACAGATTAAAGTTCTTGTAGCTGGTGTAAGCGAACATTCTAATCCTGAGTCAGAGGAATTAGTACGGAAAGTAAAAGAAATGATAGAAAAGGGTAGCGCAATAACGATAGGAGAATTAAATGTTAAAATAAATGCATTTGCAAATGCTGCGCTTCCAGATACTCTTGAAGAGTATCTACGTTTTTTAGGGGTGAAAGGAGATAGCCTGGCGGTACTCTCTGATAATCTCCTTCTTAATTCGCAATATCAAGCATTATATAGGTTAAAGGGATCGGGTCCTGCTATGTGCTATTTCATCTATTATCTCGATCGAGTAGTTGGGGAAGAAGAATCCATTAAAAATGACGCAGATTTAAAAATTCTTCTCGAGCCGTTGATCGCATTACCACAAGAAGTCAATAATATGCGCAAAACTCTCCGAAGAGCCTATTTTACTGAATTAGACACCGATGCCGAAAACGGTGGAATAGGAAAGCATTGGGCCGATTTAATAAGAAATAGCGAGGATCATAAGCCTTCTAATATCGATGCTCTGTTGACCTATCTTGCTAAAAATCCCGATGCATTTAAGGATTTTGAAGACATCGAAAATTTTGTCGCAATCACAGATGCAATGAATGGTATCAATATGAACCGTCTACTCGATTCACAACTCGTGAATGGAAGTGAGGAGAATCAACAACCCACGGCACATGCCCTTGCTGCAAGAGGATTCTTTAAAACGGCAGTGCAAGCCCTTACACAAATCATTGAAGGGAAAAAAACTGTCGGAATCGAATAACTCCTGATCAGCTAAGACTATGCATAGGTGTCAGGCCATCTCAATCTGATTTTTCTTTCAACCTGGGACGGCCTGACTACCTTTTTAAGCGTGTCAAAGTATCCATCGATTTTATAGAGGCCTTTACACCCATGCCAATAAGGATAATACCCATCATCCCAACAAGGAGAAAATAGTACATTATTGTAAAAGCCAATTTTTGGAGGTACGACAATCCAGTTTGTAAAGACCTGTTTAAAGAAGCCGACACTCTGACCAGACTGCTTCTGAGGATAGCCAGACCTTTTTTTGCTGATATTGCACCATGTGCTCCGACATCCAAACAAAATTTTATGGCAAGAATGACAAGTCTCCCCAGCAGCGAGTAAGTTCGCACTCCCATCTTGATGAGAAATTGCGTGATTGGATGGGATAATATCCGCTTCAACAAGCTCTGCCAAAATTTAGGCAGCTTTGCCAACAAGGGATGTTCAGAGAGTTTTTGAAGCAATCGCGTTGGGGATAACCCCATGAGTTTTTCGTTCTTCTTTTGTAAAAACGTTATCGCTTGACGGTGTTTGTCTTCGATAAATTTGACTATATGCGACCATTTCGAAGCAATACTCCCAGTAAATTTACGCCAGGGGGGCAGCAACATCTCTTTAACGAATTTTTGGATGGGTTGGAAGAGATTTTCCATTCCAGCCTTACCTCGCGAGAAAAAATTTGAAATCTGATTCGTCATCCTTAACGACAACGCACGCGATTTGCTAAGGCGATTTTCCCATTTTGCCTGGAATGAAACCAGGCTTGTTTTCAGATTGTCAATTTGCGCTATACCCCAATCACGAAACATATAAGGAGCATCTCTCAAGAATTGAATCCCTTTCTGCATCATTTCTGAAACAATGAGTAATTTATCCGAGCCACTTTTTCTTAATTTCTTGAGCTGATTCAACCTTCCCGACATACGTGATCGTAGCCGCTTCAAAGGCTCACCAAAAAAAGAGGCAACTTTTTGAAATTCCTGTCGAATTAACTGCAAAGCCTTCTCACGTAATCTACGCAGTTTCTTTTGGATAGCAACCGCAATATGAACGATGGGTGTGATTAGTGCTTTTTTTGCCTTTTCGAAGTATTTTATGGTTTGAATAAAGACCTGGTTTACCGGTTCCATCTGCTTTCGGGCCAACTCTTTAATTTTCTTCCAAATCCATTGGCAGGAGGAATCAACGACAGGAATAGCCTCTGCAGACACTAATTGAGGTAGACGATAAAAAATCATATAAGGAGGGAAAACCAATACCATTAAAACAAATTTGACGGCCGGCACGACTTTTCCAGCAGATTTTGAAGCATTATTTAATCGTTTGAATGCATCTTCTTCAATTTTCTTTTTGGAAAAGTCGATACTATCCTTGCGAACGGGTCCTTTTTCGATCTTGTTTGGCTTTATTGAGGGATGGTTCCTCACATCATAGATGCTAGAGTAGTGATTCGGATCGCATTTCCTTAAACTATCTTGTGTACGAAAAACTCCCATTAAAGAACCTCATATTTTCTCAGTATTATAACAGTTCTGTTAATTTATTTCAAAATAATCGTAACTATTCACGCCTGGGGGCTAATCGTTACCCACAAGTCTGAAAACCGCGCACTTCGCGGTTTTTAGACTTGTGGGTAAGGATCAACCCCAAGATGTGAACAGTTACTAATAATCCTGGATATGTGAAATAACACTTGCGGATAAAGAACAACCTTTATATACTGCAGGGTCATATGGAAAAAAGGAGTATACAAAATGGTCCGCATAAGCAAGCAGGCAGAAAGACGCAGCCGTTTTCCTCGAAAGAATCGTGCGCCTAGCGTAAAAACAGGTTCTCAAAAGGACAATCTTCCCAATGGGTTTAAAGGCCACGCAAATGCAGTAGAGGGCGATTTAGCTCAAATGGTATTTATACCGAAAATTAAATAACACATACAATTGAAACTCAAATAAAGGAATCGTCATGTCAAGGCATCCAAGTTACGGTAAAGGAAGAGCAACAACGAAACGCAATGTATTAAAGCGTTTTGAAAGAATCGATGTGTTGAAGAAAATTGGCCGTTGGAAACCAGCTGAGAACCAGCGAGTTACAGGTCTTCCCAAAACTCCCGTGACGTAACCTGTGTTTAGGATCAATTCATTTCACAATTTCGTTATGAATTATCGAATTCGAAAGTTCTCTCGTGATCATTAACGTGATTGATCGCCAAAGAAACTTATCCATTTCTTCCGCGCAGGTACGCCGCATTGTCAAAGCAGTTATTACCAATGAAAAGCAAAAATGCGATGAAGTCGGCATCTTTTTTGTGGAGACATCGGAAATATGCCGTTTGCATGAGCAATTCTTCAATGACCCCTCCCCTACCGATTGCATTTCCTTCTCAATGGATGATTGCACTAGCGAAAATATGCCTTTTCGCCAATTGGGAGAAGTATTCGTCTGCCCTGCTACGGCTGTTGCCTACGCAGCCCAACACGATGAGAATCCCTTCAAAGAAACGACACTCTATATCGTTCATGGTTTATTGCACCTAATGGGATATAATGACATTCAGGAAGAGGATGTCTCTTTGATGAGGCAAGCAGAGGCCATGCATATGCTGCTTTTGCAAAATGATCCTAAGATAGGCAGGTATAACTGGCTAGAAAAAAAAAGACATTGAGAATATTTTTTAGCGATAGTACAAAATATCATGATTGATTATAAACTCACCTTATGCACCGGGAGAGACCTCATTCCTGCTTTCCGTGCCCGTGCCCGAAAGATCGCCCGCACCCGAAATAGGTAACGCGGGCATGAGCGAAAATCGGGCACGGGCACGGGCACGGGCACGGAAAGCAGGAATGGGGTTTTTCCCAGTGCGTGAGTTATAATCTCTTTATCCCCTGAGGAGCATGATCTTATCGTTTCCCATCCTTTCATTATTGCTTGCAATCCTTTTACTTGGTCTATTCTGCCTGACTGCGATCAATACAGCCTTCCGCGCCCTTCAAAGAAAAGAATCTAATAAACAGCTTAATGTTGCCGGAAAAATCTTTTTTTACCGGTATCTTTCCCGCCTTTTCTTTCCAAAGCACGAATATGAGGATCTTTATTTTGCTAGCATCTTTGCACAAAACCTCACCCGCTTTTGCTACGCCATCCTTTCAGTTCTTTTCCTGGTGAACTGGAACCTTGCAGGGTGGGTATTAAGTCCCCAACAGCAAAACTATTCATTTTCTCTTCAGTGGCCTTCAGGCATTTTTTTACTCATCGCATTATTTTTGACTTTATTCCTCGTTGGCGATTTTCTTGGACGCATTATTGGAATCCGCTTTCCCGAATTTTCTATCAAACTCGCTGCTCCGATAGTCTCCTGCTTTATGATTATCCTTTTTCCTTTCACTTATATTTTCCTGAAATTTATCCATAAACTTCCGACAAGTTTTTATTTTGATCCTACTCACGAACCCACGCAAGAAGCGAAGCAGGAACTTATCGAAATCATCGAAGAATCCAACCTCAATTCGCATTTAGATCCTCACGATAAAAAACTCATCGAGTCAGTGATGGAATTTAAGGATCGAATAGCTCGGGAGGTTATGGTCCCACGCGTAGATATTTTTTGTCTGCCCCAAGACACCCCTCTTGATACCGCTGCAATCTTGATTTACAAAGAGGGATATAGCCGCATTCCTGTCTATAAAGACACGCTGGATAACATCATCGGCGTTTTGATGTATAAAGATGTCCTGGCTAAATATATGGAGCAAGCGGCAAGTGGGGATAAGGCCATTTTACAATCTCCTATTTCCACCTTTGTCAAAAGCGTTTTATACACGCCTGAAACAAAGAAAATATCCAGTCTTCTACAAGAATTCCGCAAACAACAAGTGCATTTGGCTATCATTGTCGATGAATATGGTGGCACAGAAGGGATTGTAACAATTGAAGATATTCTCGAAGAAATCGTAGGGGATATTGCCGATGAATATGATGAGGAAGAAGCATTATTTATTTCCTTGCCTGAAGGAGGATGGCTCATTGATTCTCGCATGAGCATTTTGGATGTTGAAGAGCAGCTGGATATTGAAATCCCTCAAGATGGCGATTACGACACGATTGGAGGTTACATCTTCCACGAAACGGGAACCATCCCAACAAAAGGCTTTATTATCCGCAAACCGACTTTTGAAATCGAAGTCGTCCGGTCTAATGACCGCAGGGTGGAAAAGTTGCGTATCCGTTCCCTCGTGAATCATGAGTATTCGGACTAGATTTTCAAATGTCATTTGTTTATAATCGGCCTACCTGACCGCTGAATGATAATAATGATTTTTTTTATAATATGTTCTAAGCTATTGTACATCAAAATAAGTTCATGTTTTCAGCGAGTCATACTGTATTAGAAGGATATAAAAATTCATGAGTGAAAATCCCCTTGCCTTATATTTGCTGATATTTTTGCTTGGAACCATTTTGGGAGCATTAACATTTTGGCTTTACCATAAATTTGCTCTTGGAGGTGTAAAACGCTTTCAAACCGAAATTCTCAACAGGGCTCAACAAGATGCTGAGGAGATTAAACGAGCAGCAGAGTTAACCCTAAAACAAAAACACATTGAGCAGCAACGCGATCTGGAACAGATCTGGCAGCAGGAACGAAAAAAAATCCAGAGAGAAGAAGAACGTATAAAACAGAGAGAAGACAAGCTTGAAAGCAGGATGAATCTCGTTGAAAAAAAATTACAAGACATCGAAAAGCGGGAGGCTGTCCTCATTGGCCGAAAGGCTCAGTTGGACGAGGAGAAGAAACAGACATCAGAAGCACACGCCCAGTTAGTCGAGCAACTGGAAAAAGCTGCCGGCCTAAGTTCTTCCGAAGCCAAGGAAATGCTGATTGACAGATTGACAAACGAAGTCAAAACTGACGCTGCTAATCTCATCAGGCGCATCCAAAAAGAAGCTGAGGAAGAAGCCGAGAAGCGTGCCTCAACAATTATCGCCACTTCAATCAATCGCCTTGCCGTTTCTTGTACATCAGAGATTACTGTATCTACCGTCGCCATTCCCAATGAAGATATGAAGGGGCGCATTATCGGAAGAGAAGGAAGGAATATTCGTGCCCTTGAAAGAGCTACGGGTATTAACTTCATTATCGATGATACTCCTGGAGCTGTGGTTTTATCAGGATTCGATCCGGTAAGAAAGCACATAGCCAAGATGGCCCTTTCTGAATTGGTCCAGGACGGCAGAATCCACCCAACCCGGATTGAAGAGATTGTGGAAAAAGCCACGATTAATGTGCACAAACAAATCAAGCAATACGGTGAAGATGCTGCTCTGCGCGCTGGGGCGATGAACCTCCATCCTGAACTCATCAACCTGTTGGGCAAACTCAAATTTCGGTATAGCTATGGTCAAAATGTCCTTGATCATTCCCTTGAGGTTGCTCATTTAATGGGATCCATAGCTGCGGAACTAGGACTGGATATACGGCTTGCTAAACGAATTGGCCTCTTGCATGACGTAGGCAAGGCAGTCACCCATGAAATCGAAGGCTCGCATGCCATTATCGGCCATGATTTAGCCCTTAAATATGGTGAGAATAGGGAAGTTGCTAATGGTATCGGATGTCATCACCACGAGATGCCTCCACTTACAGTTGAGGCGGATCTTTGCAGTGCTGCGGATGCGATATCGGCATCAAGAGAAGGGGCCAGGATCGAAGCAGTTGAAGAATATATCAAACGCCTGAAAAAGCTAGAAGATATGGCATTAGAATTTTCGGGTATTGAGAAGGCCTATGCCATGCAGGCAGGCAGAGAAATTCGGATAGTGGTGCTGCCTGATCAAATCACTGATGTTGGCGTAGTCAACCTTGCAAAAGATTTGACCAAACGTATCGAGCAAGAACTCAGTTATCCTGGAAAGATCAAAGTCACGGTGATACGGGAAAAAAGAGTTGTGCAATATGCTGTTTAACAGCAAAATAATCTCTAATTTATAAAAGGAGCCAATCTTCATGCGACGTTCCATTTGTTACTGTGAACCCAACTACGCTTTAGCTGGTGAGTGGAAAACCTGGAAATTCATCTTTACCCCTGCCAATAATTTACCAAAGGGAACGAAACTGAAATTTGATTTACAGTCGAAAGGAAGGGATATCGATTGGCAAATTCCGTCGGCAAACCTCAAAAAAGGGGGTTCTGCCATCTATGCGCAAATGCCCAACGGCAAGATTTTGCAAGCGACAGAAGTGGATTCTCCAGAAAGTTTTACCCCCCAGTTTGAATTTATCCTCCCATCGTCTATAGAAGCAGGCTCTTCTCTTACTATTATCATGGGAGGTAAAGAGGGTGAATCTGCGAAAAAAGAGCAGGGAATACGCGCTCAAACGACATCCCAAAGGCGCCGTCCATTTTTACTTTACGTCGACCCAACTGGCAAAGGAAATTATCCTGAACCAGAAATGTTCACGATAGACATCCGTGGTAATAAATTGGCCAATATCCGCATCATTACCCCCTCTTTCGTGTCAAAAAATAAACGTTTTGATGTCATCGTACGCTTCGAGGATGAATTCGGCAATTTAACAAATAATGCACCTGACGACCTTCTGATAGAACTTTCTCATGAGCATTTGCGCGAAAACCTGAATTGGAAGTTATTTGTTCCAGAGACGGGTTTTATTTCATTGCCGAATCTTTATTTCAACGAAGAGGGTGTGTATACAATCAAACTCCTCAATACAATGACGAAGAAGGCATTTTGGTCGGCCCCAATCCGTTGTTTTCCAGACAATAACAAACACCTTTTCTGGGGCCTTCTGCATGGTGAATCTGAACGCTACGATTCCACCGAAAGCATTGAAAGCTGCCTACGCCATTTTCGCGACGAAAAGGCATTCAATTACTATGGTGTCTCCCCTTTTGAAAGTCTTGAAGAAACATCAAACGAGACATGGAAATCCATCGCACAAAATGTCAGTGAATTAAATGATGACGAACGATTCACCACGTTTTTAGGTTTTCAATGGCAAGGTGACAATCAAAGTGAAGGATTGCGTCACTTCCTTTTTGCAAAAGAAAATAAGTCGATCTTGCGTAAAAAGGAACTGAAAAACAGCACGCTCAAAAAGATCTACAAGAGCTTTTCTCCTAAAGAGTTCATCTCCATCCCTTGTTTTACCATGGCAACAGGGACCGAATACAATTTCGATCAATTCGATCCTGAATTCGAACGGGTTGTTGAAATTTATAATGCCTGGGGAAGCTCTGAGATGCCGAAGAAGGCAGGAAATATCAGGCCGATCAAATCGACAACCTGTGTCAAAGAGGCCGTAGATGGCTCTATCCAAAAAGCCTTGCAGCGCAATCTTCGTTTTGGATTTGTGGCAGGAGGCCTGGATGACCGTGGTGCTTACACTGGGTTATTTGAAAGTGATCAGGAGCAGTACTCCCCCGGATTGACAGCAATCATCGCCCCGACATATAGCCGTGAGGCTTTATTTGAAGCGTTGTACCAGCGTTCATGCTACGCCACGACAGGCGAGCGCATGCTTGTCGGGTTATATTTGGCAGGGATTCCTATGGGGAAAGAGACAAGCACTGCTGATAAGGCCGGATTGGTGGTCAACCGCCATCTCTCAGGCTACGTTGCTGGAACAACCAAATTGAAAACGGTGGAAATCATTCGAAATGGAAAAGCCATAAAGGTTTTCGAGCCTGACAATTATTTCCTTGAGTTCGTCTATGACGACCTGACTCCATTGGAGAAAGCCGTGTTGCCAACAAAAGACAAGAAGCCTCCATTCGCCTATTATTATTTAAAAGCAACCCAGGAAGATGGTCATATTGCCTGGAGTTCTCCGATATGGGTGGACTTTATCCCACTGTCATCTCTTCCGAAACCTCAGCCAAAACAACAGGTAAAACCTGTAGCAAAGAAACCCTCCATTGAGGAGGATTTCGAAGAGGATGAAGACGAGGAGGATTACGATGACTATGAAGATGAGGAATAGTCTTAGTCTACGTAGGAAACATGCACACTTGATTGATCTTTAAGCAATGGCAAAAATCGGTATTGCTCAGTATTATAGTAACTAACGGCGGCTGATTCGATATCGAAATACCACCCGTGCAGCTCCAACTTGCCTTCCTCTACTCTTTTTTTAACAAATGGGAATGTCATCAAGTTTTCCAATTGAACGATGACTGAAACTTCACCGGCTGTGTTGTACAGTTCAGATTTCGGAGTAGAGGGTTTTGCAGCCAGGAGAGTCATCCGCTTTGCCTTCTCTCCAAGCTTTAGCCAATTTTGTAGAACATCCAAACTAGGTGGTAGATCTTTAAAAAGTCCTTCGATAGCGCCGCAATGTGTGTGTCCACAAACAATAATGTGACGGATATTCAATACATCAACGGCATATTGGATTGTTGCAGCAACACCATCGACGTTTTGAAAACGATAGGGTGGTACGAAGTTACCCGCCGTTCTGATCACAAATAATTCGCCTGGTCGGCTAAACAAGATCAACTCGGGGATAACTCTTGAATCACTGCAGCCAATAAAGAGTGTCCTCGGATTTTGCCCTTCTTTCACCAATCGAACAAAATCGGCTTCATGCTGCTTAAAATATAAATCGCGAAATTCCTGGTGTGATCGGGCTGCATTCAATGTATCAATCAATAGCTTATTTTCCGTAGCTGGTGCATTCAAATTCGAACCTGACACAGTTGTGTTTTGGGGCTGATTTTGCTGCGTCTGTTGGGCAGATAATTCAAATAATGCACTGATACAAAAAAACCATGCTAATATATATCGCATAAAAAAACTCCTGTTAATGCGGGCCACTTTTCCTATCTGATTATATTTTGAATAAATTAATTGTCCACTACAAAACAGAAGTGAGTTTGGGTGTAATTTAATCTGAGAGATCTCAGTAGAAGAACAGTGACATTGTCCATGTCTGTCCACGCCTACCCAACCTGACACATTGTCCCGGTTGTGTTTGCGCGCTGTGTGATCAAGGACATGGGTAACATTCTATCCAAGGACCGCGTAAGGCCCAACGGGCCGACATCTCATAGCCCAGGCCGCAAGGCCTGGGTAGGCCAAAAATCCCTCTGAGCCCTGTAAGGGCGGCATAAAATGGGCCGCCCAACCTGACACATTGTTCCAGTTGTGTTTGCGCGCTGTGTGATCAAGGACATGGGTAACATTCTATCCAAAGACCGCGTAAGGCCCAACGGGCCGACATCTCATAGCCCAGGCCGCAAGGCCTGGGTAGGCAAAAAATCCCTCTGAGCCCTGTAAGGGCGGCATAAAATGGGCTGCGCCTTCAGGCTTGGGCATTTAGCTGGGCCTAAAGACGCGGCCCATTTTATGCCGCCCTTACAGGGCTCAGAGGGATTTTTTTGCCTACCCAGGCCTTGCGGCCTGAGCTACGAGATGTCGGCCCGTTGGGCCTTGCGCGGTCCTTGGATAAAATGTTACCCATGTCCTTGATCACACAGCGCGCAAACACAACTAGAACAATGTGTTAGTATGGGTAGGCGTGGACAGATGTAGACAATGTCACTGTTCTTCTACTGAGATCTCTCAGATTAAATTGCACCCTGTTACTGAGTTTTCGTTTACGAGAAGATTGCATTTATGGTAAGTTGGTGTAAAAAGGAGACCCTTGTGTCTAACTTATTCCTAACGCTAGTCATCGCATTTGTCATCATTGTCTTTGCGATTGCTTTATTGGCTATTGGTTGGCTCATCACAGGAAAAACCAAAATTGAGAAAGCTTGCGGACGCGACCCCACAAAGAAGAAAGACGACAGCTGTGGCTCCTGCGATGTTTGCGCCCTTCCCCCCGTTTCCACAACTACAGTTGAGAAAAAAGAAGAAGGCAACAACAATATCCAGACACCTTCTTAAGGAGCTGTCCGAATTCGATGTATAATAAAAATGCTCCCGGCTCTATTCAATCTTTGTTTAATAGCATTGCCCGGCGCTATGATCTGACAAATGCCATCCTATCCTTTTCTTTACATAAGCGTTGGAAAAAAAAACTCGTCCAACTTGTAAGCCTTCAAAATCAACCCCTACAAGATCCAAAACACCATAAACCTTCGAAAAAAGTGAAACCCGTTCCTAATGCCTCCATATTAATCGACCTTTGTGCAGGAACAGGCGACATTGCTATCGACTTTCTCAAAAAAGCATCACATTCATGCCATGCTTATCTAGTTGATTTCTCAACAGAAATGCTAAAACTGGCCAGGCTAAAGGCCGATAAAAGCCAATTTCCCGCTTCTCACACTCTCACCTATATCGAAGCAGATGTGCAACGCATTCCCCTGCAAGACAACGTTGCCGATTGTGCAACTATGGCCTATGGTATCCGAAATGTGAAGGATCCCAATCAATGTATCCAAGAGGTCTACCGCACCTTAAAATCGGGGGGATGTTTTGGCATCCTCGAACTCACTCGCCCCAACTATCGCATCCTCCGTTTGGGTCACCAAATCTACTTACGCACGTTTATTCCACTGGTGGGAAAACTCATCACAGACAATAAACAGGCTTACCAATACTTATGTCAGAGCATCCAGACATTTATTCCTGCAGATGATTTGGAAAAACTATTAATCACCAACGGTTTTACACGCACCCAAAGGCATACGCTTGCAGGAGGTATCGCGACCGTCATTATTGGTTACAAGTGATCGCATGAACTCATACACTTATTCTTGCACCGTTCCATTTCACCTTTCCGATCCTGCGGGAATCCTTTTCTTTGGACACGCCTTCACATTATTTCACCAGGGTTTCGAACATTTCGTAACAGAACACCTCAAATGTCCCTGGAAAGAATGGTTTCAAAATCCTCTATGGTTTGTTCCCATCAAACATGCAGAGGCAGAATACATGCTTCCGGTTCATGCAGGACAAGAATGTCATTTAGACATGAAGCTCGCTTCATTCTCTAATTCGTCTATGACAATGCAATCTGTTTTACGTCAGAAAGAAGTCTGCTGTTTGATCAAGACAGTGCATGTTTTTTGCGACAAGAAAGCACAAAAAAAAATCGCTATTCCAGAGAATGTTCTATCGAGTTTGAGAAAGGTCTAATTTTTCCCAAAGGAGATCGAGGCAGTGGCATAATGCAATGAGTTTTTCTAATTTTTTCAAAAGGGAGGACCTTCAAATTAAAAGCATCGACAAGAGCTGACACGTTATTTTCATTTACGCACTCTGCGGCCATATGAACACATTTTCCAAGCCTGTCGTCAGGCATCGCAAATAACACCACCTCCGTTTCCACAGACATTTGCATCGCCAATGTCTGCAAAAATTTATTGAGGCGGAAAAGATCAACATTTTCCCCACTGACTTTTATCATCGAATCTGCCCGACCAGCAACAGTTACGCATCTCTGGTCAATGCTACCTCGATCCTCGCTCATATACCATCCATTCACCTTCGGATCGACAAACCTAATCTCTTTCCCTTCAACGAAAGCGTACAAGCTTAACAGAGAGCTTCCTGAAAATGCCAGCCTATCCTCCTGAACACGGGCTTGGATATGATTTAGCAACTGCAAATCGGGGTACTTACCATGCGTCCAACTTTCAAGGCCTGCCGTGGCTACCTGTGAAGCGCACTCGGTCAACCCATAGCTAGGCAGCACAGGCCATCCCAACTCCACTGCCTTTTCATATAAAAGGGGTTGCAATTCTCCTCCTCCAATGATCAGAGCACGCAAGCTAGATGGAGGCCCTCTGTTCAATTTTATCAGGTCATGTAGCTGCGCAGGCACTAATGAGGTGAGGGTTCCTCGTTTTAGCCTGATAAAATCAACAAATGCTGAGGCGTCCCATTTCCGCTTCCAACCTTCAGTAAAATCAAATACCGTCGCCCTACTCAAATCTGCTCGAGCATATATTCCCATTCCTCCCACATGAAAATAAGGAAGGGCATTAATCCAGATATCCGCCTGATCGCTGGAAAGATGATCATTCACCGACTTTGCAGACGCGAGGATTGCACTTTTTGCCAGTCCTACCCATTTTTGAACAGTCGAACCAGAAGTCGATAGCCAAAGATGTGCTGGCAATGCATTTGAATGTTCTAAAATTGTAAGAAATCTCTCTCTATCATGTTGTAAATAGCAAGGATTCATAACTACAGCAGAATCTAGACTGTCCCATGAAAAATCCATTACAAGCTCCTCCATGTAGAGTCTAGTTCCTCCAGTTCCTGATCAAATCCAAAACCAGTTCCCAAGGGAAAGTGAAAACGAGGGCCATTCCAGTTTAACAATGAACTGAATGAGGTTTGCTGATAAGCATGGTGAGATAATAGTCCATGCACAGAGAGGCATGCCGGATCAATAATCGCCGCAATATAGGCTGCAGCCACCTGTCCCAAAGGATGTCCTAAATAGGAGGTGACGAGGCATGTTTGGGCTGAATTCAGAGGTAATTCGAAAATGCTTTGGATGGCGGGTTTTAGGATAAGTATGGACGCGGATTCCTGCTGGTTGGCAGCGGCGTCTGCTTGCCTGTCGCAGGCCAGCTTCCACCCGGCATTTTGGATGGCAGCCCAATTTGCAGGATGATACGGAAAAGGATCTTCAATAAAATCAACCTGGTCTTTAAGCCCTTTAATCTGATTCAAAAACGAATAAAATTGGTCATCAGTCAACATTTCATTGACATCTATGCGCAGTTTCAAAGGAACATCTCTAAATATGGCAAGCAGCATTTCTGCTTCCTGTTGGATATGACGTCCAGCTTTAATCTTGACATGGGTGAAACCCTGATGGACAAGTTTCTCGATATCTCTCGAAGAACAACTCATCAGGTCTGTGATTAAAAAGTGGCTTTTGGGGCATCGATCAGTATTCCACTTATCGCCTTTTTTCAAACGTAGTGTGGCATCGACCAGCGCGAGTTCTATTGCACATTTAGTTAGCCGTGTCCGTACGCCTTTGGCGAGCATTTCCAGCTGTACATCAACGGGTAGATCGCCTAGCTCAGGCCATGGATGGCAGTCGGCATAACCTATTGCACCGGAATTGAGAATAACCCTGATTAATGCCCCCTTTCTGGCTGTAGCGTGAGAGCGGGAATTTAGCAAATGAGTGGCGAAAAGTTCGTAATAGGCGTAAGAGATCTTCATGATACAACAACGGCAATGGCAAGCAAGATGCTGAAATAGAGTTGGCATAGGGCGCTTTTTGCTAGGTATCCGTTGTAAAGAGGACTTGGATCTGTTTGCCAGATCATTTTCAAATTCTGGATGATGGGAGGCAAGGCTAAAAGAGGCAAACCAGCCATCCATCTTGTATCTTGTGACAACCAGAACAAACCCAACGCAAAAGGGAGAAGTGACAGGAGAGTGATTTCCCATCTGGCAAATTGAGGTCCGAAACGGACGGCAAGTGTTTTCTTGCCGACGGCGGTATCTGAAACATAGTCGCGCAAATTATTAATTGCGTGAGGCACGATAGCTAAGAGACCGATTTGTGTTGCAGCAATGAAAACAAAAAGATCGACCCGTCCAGTGAGCAGATAGAATACAGATGCTGTGCTTACCCAACCAAAAAATATGAGGATAAAGATATCGCTTACTCCAATATAGGCAAGAGGAAAAGGGCCTCCTGTATAGCAGTAACCGCATAAGACGGAGATGAGGAGAACGGCAGCCAAAGGCCATCCGCCAGTGATCATAAGGGGGATTCCAAAGAGAAGAGCGAAGACAAAACAGAGGCAACCTGTTCGGAGAACCTGGTTATAGGATAGTAATCCTTCCTGCGTCATGCGTTTTGGGCCGAGCCGATTGCAGGCATCGGCGCCTTTTTTAAAGTCGATCGCGTCGTTGATCAGATTAGTGCCGATTTGAATGCTCAATGAACAGATCAGAGTACAAAAGATGATGAACCAGCTCAGTTGCTCAACCTGTGTTGAAGCCAAAGCGGTACCGAGAATGATTGGAGGGAATGAAACGGGCAAGGTCTTGGGCCGTGCAGCCAACAGCCAGGCTTTTGCAGCGTTCATTTTTTTTGGGAGAAGTATAGAGGATTCACTGTCCATCAGATATTTCCTGTCAGCCTCTTATGGCAGCCTTGGAAACTGCGTAAAGTCGGGCTTTCTTTTTTCCAAGAAAGCCTGTTTGCCTTCTTGCGCTTCTTCGGTCATATAGTAAAGCAGAGTAGCATTGCCTGCAAGGTCGAGCAACCCTACCTGCCCATCGCAGTCGGCATTCATACAAGCTTTCAGGCAGCGCAATGCCAGGGGCGAATGCTGCAAAATTTCACGGCACCACTTCAGTGTTTCTTCTTCGAGTTTAGCCAGGGGAACGACACAGTTGACGAGGCCCATATCAAGGGCCTCTTCAGCATTATATTGCCTGCAGAGAAACCAGATTTCGCGTGCTTTTTTTTGGCCGACGATTCGAGCTAAATAACTGCTACCAAGGCCGCCGTCGAAGGAACCGACTCGGGGACCAACCTGTCCAAAACGGGCATTGTCTGCAGCGATTGTTAAATCGCAGACGACATGGAGGACGTGCCCCCCACCGATGGCATAGCCAGCGACCATGGCAATCACTGGTTTGGGGAGAGAACGGATCTGCTTCTGCAAATCGAGGACATTAAGACGAGGGACGCCATCACTACCTACATAGCCTTCGCCACCTCTGACTCTTTGATCGCCGCCTGAACAAAAGGCATGAGGGCCTTCTCCTGTGAGTATGATTACGCCGATGTCAGGATCATTGCGGCAGATATCAAATGCACTTTGCATTTCTTGGATTGTTTCAGGACGAAAAGCATTGCGTATTTCAGGACGGTTGATAGTGATTTTTGCGATCCCATCTTGTGTTTTTTCGAAGCGAATATCTTCATATTGTTGGATTTGCATCCATGAATGAGCAAGTGTGGAAGTCATCTTACCTCGTTATTAATAAATGAACAATAATGTGAAAATAGCCTAATAATGCAGCATCATTGAAAAAAGAAAATATTAGGTCAAGTTTAAAACTGAGGGGAAGATGAGGTCTTTGGGCTTATCCTTGCCCATTATGCCGCTTTTGAAAAGCACCAGCCAGGCAAAACACGAAAAAAAGAGAGGACATAGAAGCGAACGTCCCTGAACCTTCAAATCGCTGATTCTTTCCTTCGTGTATTGCCGGGCTAATGATGATACTATGATATTAAACTTCTTGAACACGAATAAATATAACAATAGTTTAAAATATAAGTCAATAGTAATAAATGTTTTAATTTATTAAAAAATTAAAGTATTAATTTTATTTTTATAAAATTATTAATAATTAATTATAAATTATTATGATACGTAGATGTAATTGTTCACCATAAGGACCGTGAG
>Ga0207131_1043_pt1 | contig 22417 bp, 19 predicted proteins | sample Alteio_BWMinHeat_13_FD_153557 | JGI IMG/M metagenome (GOLD analysis project Ga0207131, IMG submission 153557) | Enriched cells from forest soil in Barre Woods Harvard Forest LTER site, Petersham, Massachusetts, United States -... | ecosystem: Environmental > Terrestrial > Soil > Temperate forest >...
CCAATTAGACATTAGCAGTATTTGACATGAAATTCATTTTGCCAATGATATTTAGCTGGACAGCGGCCGTACTTTCGGCCGCTTCTACGCATTCTACCGCATTAGGCGATACGCTTGAAATGCTTGCCGGTCGAGGGGCTAAAGCACATTCTCCCTATGTATATAATTCACTAATTCCATTGCAAATATGGGATCAATTAAACCCCTATTTTCTTCCAGAGGATCATCCAATCAAAGCACGTCTTGACCGCCTATTTAAAAAGAAGCGAGTCATACGATCGGCGTCTTCATTTATGCAGGCAGGATTCAAAATCTCTGAAAAGAGACGGCCTAACAATGCTGTGATTGGGAAGCATCCTGCATTTGAAGGTTATATTTTTAAGGTCTTTCTCGACAGGCAACCGGATATCTGTGAATGGTCGAACTGGGTAAATCGAATTGAAGGTGCAAAGGCCATTCAAGCTTGCATTGAGAGGCATGGTTTTGAAAATTTCTGTGTCCCTAAAAAATGGATTTATCCTCTACCTATGTACCCATCGCCGCCGGAAAATGATCGCATCCATCGAAAGAATTTTATACTGATTGCTGAAGAGATGGATATTCTTCCCTTAAGAGATAACTTGAAGGCGTTCAAAGAAAAGATGAGGGCAAAAATATTAAGAGAGTTGATGGTAATCCTGACAGAGGAGGGATTGATTGATTCTATCTATCCGGACAATATTCCATTTACAAGGAATGGAAAGCTTGCCTTTATAGATACTGAGCACCGCTATCCTGGACGATCTGTAAAGTTTGAAACTTTGCTTCCGTTTCTTTCCGATGAAATGCAAAATTATTGGAATATGTTGATAAACTCATCAGTAAAGTGAGTTTCCGCCCCAGGGGTTTAATGAGGAATGCAGGAATGGATGCTGGTTGTTTATAATTTCAATGGCTCTGTTTTGTATGGTTGAAGAGGTTGCTAAAGTGGTGTTTACACGGACACTATTCTGAAGTGCATTCTTCTTTGTTGAAGGCTTACGTTTTTGGGTTACTTTCATAGTTTTCCCTCCCTTTAAGTTCATAGCAAATCCATACTGCAGCTTATGAAAGAAAAACTTTTTTTAAAAGGATTATTTTCCTAAAGGGTGCAATTATCTCTGAGAGATCTCGGTAGAAGAACAGTGACGTTGTCTACGTCTGTCCACGCCTACCCGTACTGACACATTGTTCCAGTTGTGTTGCTCGCTGTGTGACCAAGGACTTGGGTAACATTCTATCCAAGGACCGCGCTAGGCCCAACGGGCCGACATCTCATAGCCCAGGCCGCAAGGCCTGGGTAGGCCAAAAAACCCTCTGAGCCCTGTAAGGGCGGCATAAAATGGGCTGCGCCTTCAGGCTTGGGCATTGCGCTGGGCCTAAGAGGGTGTTGACAAACTCAAGCCCCTCTGGATTGCGTCAAAGCCTCGGGGATGAAAAATCGGAGCCAGGTCAATATTAAAGATATTGACCTGGCTCCGACTTTTCATCCGCGAGAGCTTTCACGCAATCCAGAGGCCGCTTGAGTTTGTCAACACCCTCTAAAGGCGCGGCCCATTTTATGCCGCCCTTACAGGGCTCAGAGGGATTTTATTGCCTACCCAGGCCTTGCGGCCTGGGCTACGAGATGTCGGCCCGTTGGGCCTTGTGCGCAAACACAACTGGAACAATGTGTCAGTGTTCTTTAATCCTTAAAAATATCTTCTTTGAGTTGTTGAAACAGTTTGTCCATTCCAATTTTGATCCCTTTTTTCTCCCATGCTTTCAGACGTTTTAGACAGTACGCGCTAAATATAGTACAGCGATCCTCATTTGATATAGATTCAGGAGATTTATCTTCAAAGAGAATATCATCTATTTTATCCAACTCAACAGTAAAAATGACTTTTCCATCCATGGCAACACCAGCAATGTTCTTTTTGTCTTTTAATTCATCATTAATCTTGTATTGATAGATAACTGCTCTTGCCGATTCAAAAATTGCTAATGAAATTGTTATTGCAACTCCTGCGGAAATACCAGTGATTACAGAACCTGTGGAAATACCAGTGATTAGGGAAATTGGGACAAATTCCCCTACTCCACGGAACAGGTTTTTGAAAGCATTCCATAATTCTGATGCATGTTCATTTATTTCTGAAAGCGTTTTTAAATTTGATAAAATTTCGAAAATCTTCATCACAGCATTCTTAATTCTCGCTAAACCTGAAGCCATACTGAATATAGGAGAACACCCCATCCAGGTAGCTAAAGGAAGAAATGATCTATATTGCCAAGATTTTATATCTTCATTTTTGGGCTTTATAAAAATATTTAGCATATCCGGTTGAACATCTGTACCCGTATAATAGGTGTCATTGTAAGTATATATTCCAAGAGAACTCATGTTTTTACCTCAAAATTGTTGTTAAATCGCCTATTCTAATAAACATTTTAATTAATTTCAAGAATAAACGGTAAAACACCCAACCGCAAAACATGCCGGCGCCTATGTAGCATAGGCCTTCCAAAGATAGATTAAATCCGATTTGGTAAGAATCTAAGGTCGCATGAAATATATCTCTTTCAATATCATTAAAAAAATAATAGGGTCGCAACCAGATGGGACTTTGCGTCAAATGATCTAAAGCGGAATGAAGTTCTTGCCAGCGGGTGACAATGCCATGCATAAAATCGCCTTGCTGAATAAAGTCCATGTCAGTGCTATTTTTAAATTTTTGGATATATTGTTCTAATGTCTTATGTGAAAGCGACGCCATCTCTGTCAGTTGAATGACCAGTTTATGCAATGCCTCAACATGGCCTGATAATCGTTGTGTATATAGCTGCATGAATTGAGGGATCTGGCTACCAATAAAGGCTCCGATGACCACAGAAAGACGATCTATAAGGCTTCCTGCAATAGAAATAATATTCATGACAAAATTAATTCATAAACGGGGTTTGTTCAGACATGAGTCTAAGTCATACAAAACAAATTTACAATCAAGAAGTCAATATCATGCCATTTTAGCTTAAACCTTGACCTTGACCTTGCCCAAACTCGGTCACGGTCACGCACGGAGGCTTTACGAGACCGAGCCCGTGACCGAACCGTTACCCACATAAGTCTGAAAACCGCGAAGTTCGCGAAGCCAGCGAAGAAAACGCGAAGAAGGTTTAATTGTAGTGCTTGCTTTGAACAGGTGCATAAAGCTCTCTTCGCGTTTTCTTCGCTGGCTTCGCGAACTTCGCGGTTTTCACACTTGTGGGTACGATTCAGTCTCGGTCACGGTCTCGGTCACGGTCACGCACTGAGGCTTTACGAGTCCAAATTACGAGAAGAATGGGATTTTCCCAAAAAAATAATTGATTATAATGCATTAAAAATGATATTATACCAGTCTTATCACTTAATAAGATTTATGATTTATTTAAAACACAAAATACTTAACTTTATCTATCTTTGTTTCTTTGTCGGCATCAATTTCCTTCATGCCCAGGACTCTAGTGACGTTTGTTCGTATTCTGAAGCTGTTAGTAATCAACGACAAAAGACAGAATTAAAGATCACCAAATTAGATATTGACGCCCTAAATGCAGCGATTGATTTGGGGGGTGGAATGTATGATGAAAAAATTGGAGCGATAGTCCCTTTTTTTCCATTGTTAGTCGAAGAAGAATGGGAATTCTTTAGAAAATCTATTGCAACCAGGATCGGGACTCTATCAACCGGAAACATTAACGAAAGTAAGAAATGGCACAATGATGCCGTAACAATCGAATCACTAATGGAACATGCGAAAATTGCAGCCCCCTATTTTAAGGATATGTGTTTGTCAATAGCTCAAAAAACAGGCACCACTGCAAATTTCGGGATTGATAATCATAACCTCTTAAAACACAAAATAAGCATCCAGCGAAAGGTCGATGAGGCAATAGAGGCAGGCATTTCAAGGCAAGAGGCTGTTGCTACATTAAGGGATGCTGTAAGGGGTACCCTCATCGTCGATCAACCTGAGCAAATTCCCGTAATTGTCGAAGAACTTAAACTTGCCGTCTCCAAAATAATGAGGGAGGCTATTTTTATCAATATATGGGAAGAACAACGCCCCTCAGGCTATGTTGGAGTTCATGCCAAAATTTTGTTTCCTGTCTATGATCCAAATAACATCAAGATAGCTGGAAATATCATTGCAGAAGTCCAAATTCATTTAAGATGCATCATGGACGGGACAGTGACATGCGTAAAAGATCGGCTCCCGAGTTTGTACGATCCAAGAATGGAGGTCGACATTGATCGCCATATCCAATCTGCAGCCTCAAAACTCCTTTATCTTAGTGCGATAAAACAATGTCCCAAAAAAGCTGATATCCTTATCCGATCAGTTTCTCAGTTTAGTCCTCGTGCATTCATCCCCCATGATGATGGTGGTCATTACTACATGAATGATTTGAGGCATTTTCTATTTCAAAAGATCCTTGAACCGTCTCCTCATCTTTGGGCGATCCGAGTTTCGCAGCGCAGTAAGCGTGAATGATGCCAGCTAAAGATGCAGTTTTGTTGACAAAGTAGGTCAACGGAAACGAAATTTCCATTGCGTTTGCAAATTTTACCTGTTCACTGACCAAGCCACTATAGTTCGCCAATTCGAATAAAAATGGGGTGTTTTGTTTTCTATGATAACGTTCCCAGATAAGAGATATCGCTAATAACGCAAATCCTGCAGCGCTAAACATGCTTGTGAATCTGAAAAATCTCTCTACTCTCAACAAAGATAAGATTTTAAAATCATGGAGAAACTTGGCACTTGCCAGGAAGTGGGATACGATATGGCAGACCCGGGAAAGGGTCTTCAAATAGTCGATTTTTTTACTCTTACCGGAGTTTTGCGTATTTTCCGTATCTTTGTAAACGACGATTTTTCCCCTTGCAAGCCTGTATAAATCTGCTCCAAAGCATAAAGCATGCAAAGCACTCTCAACAGCATGAACAGAATGGTGCAATTGTTGAAGATTCTCAAACACCTCAGCAGGTAGCCACCGTTGGAAAAAATCATCAAGAAGATGAAAACATTCATCAGCACCATGCAGAATTTTCTCCAGCAAGTCTACCTGGTAAAACCACCGGGAAACTCTATCCAATTGATTTTTATAAGTACCTGTAAAATAAATATGCTGTTTATTATTTTCTTTTACGATTTGAGGCTTAATGTCTGTTATTCTTCCATGTCCCTGAATAAAATCGGTGCAGCAACTCATTCATTCCTCTATTTCAATATTTAATTAGATACGGCCTTAATCTCGAGTTAATGCTCACATTGGCTACTTTCACAATTCCATCACCAAAGACCTTATCATCTTGCTCATCATGCCGCTTGCGATCCTGCTTATCCTGTAAAAATGAACAGGATAAGCAGGATCGCAAGCGGCATGATGAGCAAGATGATATCCATTTTAACGAAATTGTGAAAATGGCCCTCACATTTATGAAAATGGCCCAAAGTGGAGCATACTTGGATAGGATGCTTGAAATGAGACTTAAATTGCAAATAATAAAAGAGATAATGTTCATCTTCTAATAAAAATAGTAAAAGAGGTAAAATGAAGTTGGGTGAGCGTTTAAATTTGAAATTGGAGTCCTTATGTCAACACTACTTATCGTTATTTTGGTCGTCGTATTACTCCTTGTCTTATGGGCAATAGGAATATACAATCGATTGGTACAGTTGCGCAACCAGGTGAAGAATGCCTGGAGCCAAATCGATGTGCAGCTTCAGAGACGTTACGACCTGATTCCAAACCTGGTCGAAGCTGTCAAAGGTTATATGACGTATGAAAAAGGGACCTTGGAAGCCGTCATCAATGCCCGAAAGCAGGCTCAAGATGCCCGAAACCAGATTGAGAGAAGCGGGGGGCCTACGGAGAGTTCTATTAAAGATCTTGCAGTAGCCGATGCAGCCGTTAGGGGTGCCGTTACCAATATCATGGCCTTAGCAGAAAATTATCCTCAATTGCGTGCCAGTGAAAATATGCATCAGCTACAGGAAGAATTAAGTTCCACCGAGAATAAAGTCGCTTTTGCTCGCCAAGCCTATAATGACAATGTCATGCTTTACAATACTTCCCAGCAAGAATTCCCTGCTGTATTAGTGGCCCCCACATTAGGCCATCATCCTGTTGAACTATTTCAGGTCGATGACCAGCAAGCCAAAAAAGCACCAAAAGTATCCTTTTGATAGCGGAGTCTATTTTATCCTATGGTAATGAATTTCTGGCAAGCGCAGCGAGAGGCTAAATCCAAAACTGCGATATACATCGGTTTATTCATCATCCTGACGCTGATCGCCTCAGCTTTGGCAGAATGGGCTATGCGCGTTTTCGCATGGGATTCTTATGGTGATCCTGAGATCCCCTACGTGGGTTTTGGATTTTTGGGAATCACTTTTTTAGTTGCAGGCTTCAACTATATGAACTACACGCAATCGGGCGGTAGCTACGTAGCAGAATCCCTCGGTGCTAAACTCGTCGATCCAAACGTGCATTCACCCAAAGAAAGACAACTCATGAACATCGTCCAGGAAATCTCCCTGGCCACTTCCCTTCCGGTTCCGCCTGTTTATATTCTGGAGGCACAAGAAATCAATGCTTTTGCGGCAGGTACGAGTCCCGATAATGCCGCAATTACTGTAACAAGGGGTTGCCTTAATCTCCTCAATCGCGATGAACTCCAGGGTGTCCTTGCACATGAATTTGGTCATATCTATCATCGCGATATGACCATCGGCATGCGCGTGGCGGCGATGATCATGGGCTTCTTTTTCGTGACGTACATCGGCCTCAGACTTCTTCAGGGTGCCGCCTTTTCCCGATCGGATGATGAAGAGCGGCGCGGCGGAAATCCTATCGCCATCGTCGCCTTGATATTTCTTATTGCCGGATCCGTCACATGGTTTTTTGGATCAATTCTTCAAGCCATGGTCAGCAGACAAAGAGAATATTTGGCCGATGCCTCCTCAGTCCAATATACGCGCAATCCTGCAGGTATCGCCAATGCGCTGAGAAAGATCGCTTATTCTCAAATATCCGATATGCCACGAAACGGTCAACCTTTTGCCCACCTTTATTTCAATGAACACTCCTCATTTTGGTCGCGCATTTTCGCTTCTCACCCCCCCATTGAAGACCGGATTGCCGCTATTGAGGGAGGAAAATACGACATGAAGGAAGATCCTTTTTTTAATAAGCGTCCCCCTCAACCCCCTCAACTTTAGACTTAGATGACAACTCAATACGATGCATTAATTGTTGGAGCGGGCCCTGCAGGCTGCCAATGTGCTCGAGATCTTTCTAAAGCCGGATTTAAAGTCCTTCTCATCGACAAGGCTGGTGATGTTTTTGAAAATAATTATTCCAGCGGCGGCGCTCCAATCGATATCATGGAGCAATTCAGTTTACCCGATTCAGTCGTTGGAACATACTGGAACACTCTCAGGATCCATTCCACAAAAATCGAGTCGGTTTGGACATCTCCCTCCCCTTTCGGCCCTATTCTCGATTTCGATAAGTTAAAGACATTTTTGGCTGCTGATGCCACCAAATATGGATGCGAATATCGCTTGTGCACTCAATACCAGAACCATCAGAATTTTTCTGATTGTGTGGAAGTGTATTTAAAAGATCTAAATAACTCGTCCATTTTCCCAGTCCGAGCCTCGGTGGTCATCGACGCAACAGGGAGTGAAAGAAAGGTCTTGGCCAAGCACAGCTATGAAAAACAACAAGCCGTAGTGGCCACGGGAATTGAATACCACATCAACGTTAAAGAGGAAATCTATAAAAAATATTCGAATGCCATGAATTTCTTTCTTGGCCATCATTGGATGCCTCAAGGTTACGCCTGGATATTCCCGATGGCAAACCCTGGTCTAAAAGTAGGCGTAATCCGCTATTTTCAGAATAAAACATATGTACCCTATCAGCCTTCATATAAAATTTATCTGAATCGTTTGCTGCAATTATGCGAAGAATTTGAGATCGTAGACAGGCATGGCAAAACAATCCATTATACTGAAAAGCAAAGAGATCTTAGAGTCCAGGGTCGCATTATAGCTATTGGCGATGCCATATCTTCTATAAATCCGTTAGGATGGGAAGGAATCCGCCATGCGATGCAAAGCGGACAATTCGCTGCACAGTCCATACAAGACTACTTGTCAGGTAAATCACCAGATTTAAATGGTTATAACAACTCCTTGAATAAATACTTTGGCAAGAAGTGGTTTTTTTCGGAAAAATTCATCCATCACCTCTTCCGCGCAAAGAAAGATGCCTATATCGATCAGTCGGTCGCTGCATTTAGCATGATGGATAAAGTGCAAATCATACAAGTCATTTTCCAGTATAAATTTAGGCATACGCTTAAATCCTATTTTTGGTATTATCTCACCCGTCTCATCAATATGATACGGAATATATGACTCTTCTCAGCTGCCAAGGGCTTAGCAAATCATTCGGAAGCCGCATCCTGTTCAAAGACCTTTCATTTGGCATTGCAGCTGGGGATAAGATCGGCCTCATCGGTCCTAATGGTTCAGGAAAATCGACTTTATTGAAAATATTAACGGGGCTCGATGCTCAAGACGAAGGAACGGTCATTAAAAACCGATCCCTGCGCATCGGCTACATCCCCCAAGAAACCCTTTTTCCAGATTGTTCTATCCAAGATATCTTGCTCAATGCTTTGGTACATGACCATCATTCAACAGAAGAGCTCAAGAAAACGCAAGCTGCAATCTTGATCAGCAAAATCGGATTTGCTGATCCTATGGCCTCTGCTGCTTCTTTATCTGGTGGGTGGAAAAAGAGGCTGGCAATAGCTGCTGAGATGATTCGTTCGCCTGACATTTTACTCCTCGATGAACCCACCAACCACCTCGACCTGGAAGGAGTGATTTGGCTGGAAAAATTTCTCAAATCCGTTCCTTTCGCATACATGATTATCAGTCACGACCGCTATTTTCTGGAAAATACGACAAACCGAATGATGGAACTCGACAAAAGTTATCCGAAAGGTTTATTTGCTGCAGAGGGTTCTTACAGCGTTTTTCTTGAAAGAAGGGAAGAGTTTCTCAGCGGACAAATGCAGCAAGAGAAGTCACTTAACTCCAAGGTTCGGCGCGAGGTCGAATGGCTTAAGCAGAATCCAAAGGCGCGTACAACCAAATCGCAGTCGCGGATTCAAGAAGCAGAGCGACTGATTAGTGAGTTACATGAGATTAAAAAACGCAACACCACCACTAAAAGCCAAATCGATTTTTCTTCTTCTAAAAGAGAGACTAAGAAAATGCTCGTGGCAACCAATCTGACAAAATCGATGGGAGGACGTTTATTGTTCGGCGGAATCGATCTGGTTTTTTCTCCTGGAGTTCGCTTAGGTATTGTGGGTTTGAACGGTAGTGGAAAAACGACCCTTTTAAGGATCCTCGCCGGAGAGCTACTGCCGGATAAAGGGACGATTAAAAAAGGTGATGGGATCAAAATTGTCTATTTCGACCAACATCGCATGAAGATTCCTGGAGATATATCGCTGCGCCGAGCATTATCGCCTGAAGGAGATACAGTTTGTTATAGAGGACAAACTATTCATGTCAACTCATGGTGCCGTCGTTTTCTTTTTTCTCCCGACCGGCTGGAATTGCCTTTCGGTCATCTATCGGGAGGAGAAAAGGCAAGAGTGCACATTGCCAATCTCATGCTCCAATCTGCAGACATTCTTCTTTTGGACGAACCGACGAATGATTTGGATATCCCAACCTTGGAAGTACTGGAAGCCAGCCTCCAGGATTTTCCTGGAGCAATTGTGTTGATTTCGCACGATCGCTACATGTTGGATCAAATCGCTAATGTGATTTTAGGATTGGGCGGACAAAATGACGGCGAGTTATTTGCCGACTATCGACAATGGGAGAAACACCAGGAGCAAATGAGTCCTGAAAAAAAGCCAATTAAAGAAAAAATTGCAGAAAAAGATACTCCATCTAATAAAGTCGTCGAAAAAAAAAAGTTGAGTTTTTCCGAGAAGAGAGAATTGGATCAAATGGAAGGGAAAATTGAAGCACTGGAAGCAGAAATTGCCCTTCTTCAAGACAAAGTGCATGATCCAGCTATCATAAGCCAGCCTGCTCTCATGCAGAGTACATGCCAGGAATTGGATTTAAAGCAACAGGCCTTGGAAAAACTCTTTCAGAGATGGGAACAACTTGATTTTTAAGGTTAAACTTTTAGAAGGATAATTTTTTTTATGACATCATCGGAGACGCGCAAAATTAAAGAAGCCTGTACAATGAGGAGGACTTTTGCCATTATCAGTCATCCTGACGCAGGCAAAACGACTTTAACTGAAAAGCTCCTTCTTTATTCTGGCATGATACACACAGCAGGGATGGTCCGGAGTCGGAAGGGAAGAAAAGCTGCGGCATCCGATTGGATGGCAATGGAGCAGGAAAGAGGGATCTCTATTACTGCCTCTGCAATGCAGTTTACCTATAAGAATACAATCATCAATGTTTTGGATACGCCTGGGCATGAAGACTTTTCAGAAGACACCTATCGCACATTGACAGCGGCTGATTGCGCCATTATGGTGATCGACGCATCCAAAGGCGTGGAAAAACAGACACGCAAATTATTTGAAGTTTGTCGATTGAGGCAGATTCCCGTGATGACTTTCATCAATAAAATGGATATGCCGGCTCGAGATCCATTGGATTTGATGAATGAGGTGGAAGAGGTTTTAAAGATTCATTCAACGGCCCTTAATTGGCCTATTGGCAGTGGAAAAGAATTTGTCGGGGTAGTTGAACGGCAAACACAGGATTGTCTTTTTTTTACAAAAACTGCCGCAGGAGGTGCTCAAAAAGCATTAATATCTCGTATCCCCTTAAGAAGTGCAGAAGCAAAGGAGCATTTGGGAGAAGAGCGATATCACCTGTTGTTGCAGGAACTGGAATTATTAGATGCTGCAGGCAACAAGTTTTCTCACGAGTCCTTTTTATCTGGAGAAGTTACACCAGTCTTCTTTGCATCGGCATTGACGAATTTTGGAGTAGAGCCCTTTTTTGATGCATTTATCCACATTGCGCCGGCGCCTCATGCCCGTTCAGCCTACCAAACTAATGGGCAGGAAGTTACCATTGAGATTGATGCGCCATTCAGTGCATATGTCTTCAAACTGCAGGCCAATATGGACCGCCGTCATCGCGATAGCATGGCTTTTTTGCGCATCTGTTCCGGTTGTTTTGAAAGAGATCTTTCAGTCAAGCACCATCGTTTGGGTCGTGATATCAGGCTGACGCGTCCCCACAGCATGGTTGCTGGAGAAAGAACAACGCTTGATCAAGCTTTCCCTGGAGATATTATTGGTGTGATCAATCCAGGTGTATTTGCAATCGGAGATACGATCTCGCTTTCGGGAGGCTTTAATTTTAAACCTCTTCCTCAATTTCAACCTGAAATTTTTGCTCGAGTGCAACCTAAAGATATTGGAAAAAGGAAGTCATTCGACAAAGGGGTTTTGCAATTGACTGATGAGGGGACCATTCAGCTGCTTCGGCCGATGGAATTAGGAAGCGATTATATATTTGCTGCTGTTGGACAATTGCAATTTGAAGTGATGCAATATAGGCTTAGAGATGAATATGGGGTGGAGACGATTGTCAATCCCCTCCCCTATCAATGTAGCGCGTGGTTGATAGGAGATTTAAAAACATTTAAGAAAACGACGACAGCGCTGATTGTTCGAGACAGGTTCGACAGGCCGATTGTGTTGTTTGGCGAACAGTGGGAAAAACAGTATGCCATCAAGCAGAATCCCGAACATCAGCTAGTGGATATGGTTACGTGAGTACCCGTAGTCCATGCGTGACCGAGACCGAGACCGAACGCTTTGCGATCATGTTCATAATGCCGAATGTCCGATTTTTGAATGTATCGCTCGACGGCCCAAAGGGCCATCACATTGTAGCCGAGGGCAACGCCCTCGGAAAACAATGTCAGGAAATAATGCCCTGAAACCTACTTTCCGCTAGTTAAAACACCCTATTTTTGATTTTTTTTCAGACAAATTTTTAACCCACTTTTGCTAATATTCCACGCCAGTATTCGCTCTCTCCTATCGATAGTAAATTTAATATCGCTTTCTGAACCTCAGACAAATTTTTTTTCATAATTTTTTACTTGTATTAATTTGATTGATATATAAAAATATCAATCAAATATGTCAACACAAATTTTAAAGAAAATTCAGGACAAAGATAAAAAGCGCCAAGAATTACTTTCTCAATTAGTTTTGGAAAGGAAAATGGTAAAGGGTTCTTTTTGTCAGATATTCGTTAAATGTGGGAGCAAAAAGTGCTGGTGTTATTCGGTAAAAGGTCATCCTCATAAACGCATGTCTTTACATGAAAATGGTAAAAATTATACTAGAGCAGTGCCTGTTGAAGACCACGAGTGGATGAAAGAAATGACGGAGAGTTATCGAAAATATCGCTTAATGAGAAGGCAAATGAATAAATTGGAAAACGAAATTAAACGATTATTGGATCAACAAGAAGAAAAAAGTTTAAAGCGAACAAAAAAAGGAAAAGCATATTTGGAGATTCCAGGTGTTTCGGAACCGATATGCTAAAAATGTTCCGGAGCTCAAAAAGTGAATAAATTGTAAGCTGTTTATTTTAAAAAATTTAAATAAAACAAAAAATCAAAAATAGGGTATTTTAACTAGCGGAAAGTAGGTGAAAGGGCATAACAAAATTATTTGCGAGCACTCAATGATGACCATGAACTTCAAATACCGCCAATTATTTAGAAGGACATTCTTAGGTTGAGGGGGATAGAATTCGACTCATACAGGCAAACAATTTGGAACAATATTCATCTTGCAAAATGGGTCGATGATGCCTAGTTATGCCCTTTCAGGGCATTATTTCCTGACACTGTTTTCCGAGGGCGTTGCCCTCGGCTACAATGTGATGGCCCTTTGGGCCGTCGAGCGATACATTCAAAAATTGGACATTCGGCATTATGAACATGATCGCAAAGCAGCATGATAAGCACGATGTAGAGAGTGTGAATTTGAGGTTAATATGACGAAATTGTGAAAATAGCCCATTTTTACAGGATAAGCAGGATCGCAAGCGGCATGATGAGCAAGATGATAAGGTCTTTGGTGATGAAATTGTGAAAGTAGCCCATAAAGCTCTCTTCGCGTTTTCTTCGCTGGCTTCGCGAACTTCGCGGTTTTTAGACTGTGGGTAACGGTTCGGTCTCGGTCTCGGTCTCGGTCACGGTCTCGGTTACGCACGGACTAATGAAGCAGTACCGGGTGCAATTTAATCAGAGAGATCTCAGGGTTTCAGGACATCATAAATGAATGCAGGATTACCTAGCGTTTCAGCAAAGATTTTATCCTTATCAAAAACACCATTTGTCATATAATTTTCAAAGCCGTTCTTAATTAGGCGTCTACATCCTGTTTTAATAAAAATCTTACTAGTGACTTTCTGTGTAAAAGCGGTTTGAGCATCCTCGAAAATCTCACCTAAAATACTTTTCATCTTAATTTTTTGTAATGAGGTTGGCTCAGACTTCTTTACAGCCGGTGCCGATGCGGAGGGAGCTTTTACTGCAGAGATTGGCTTATAAGAAAGTTGATCAAGAAACTCTGCATTACACATGGTACCAATAAATATTCTTTCTTTGTCAAAATTACGATAGAACTTGAATTTTTTGAAACCTTCCTTAATTAAGTATTCACACCCTAGATTAACAAAATCACCACAATCAACTCTTTCACGGAAAACGGACTTAGCTTCATTGAAAATTTCTTTTAAAAGTTGCTCCATCATTTCTATTTCTTGGATTGAAGGTGTATTTGCGTCTTTTTCAATAGCAGATTTTTGCGAGGGTGCAGATTGAGGTTCTGGCTGTGTAACTTGTGTTGAAACGGATTCTTGAAAAGAAACTTTTTTTGGCTGAGTTACTCGACCTGCTTCAACTACAGGTTGAGGTTGCCCGTTTTTATCTTGCTCTGCATTTGGAGGCAATTCATCGTTTACCTTAACAATCGGAATCTGCTTATTTACTTTTGGGACTTGAGAATGTTCTCCGGAATGAGGTAAGGAATCCACTTTTAGAGTAGAATCCGACTTTGCTTCATGCAAGGTCGGCTTTGCTTTATCTGTTTTTTTGGTAGAAGGCGAGCCATCTTGGTCCTTAACCACTCCATTTGCCGTTGCTACATCCTCTACACGAGCAACTTGAGAGGGCTTTTCTGCTGGTTTTATCTCAATCACTCGTTTTTTATTATCCCATTCGAAACCCCATATTTGATAATTTTCTTTCAATGTTGGGAAAAAAATAGAGGTAATGGTAGATATAGGCCAACATAACAGGAGGTAAGTAGTTATCATTTTTATTTTTGTTTGTACCCTTTGAAAAGAAGTCAATTCTTCTCCAAAAGTCACATTTATCTTTGTTTCTTTAGATGTTGCCCACACCATATACGTTCCTTTACTACCTTCTTGTATTGCCTTTTTGCACACCTTCAATTAATATAAAAAAAATTATAATGTTTTTCATATTAATTCAGATAATTTATCGATAGTCTACCATTTTAATAATTTTTAATCAAACTTTATTTTCGTGTTTATTTTTATGCACCTCGCTTAACTTGTAAAGATAGATAGGAGTGTGGTAAAGATCTTGAGCATATGCAACATAAGTAGGGATCCAACCAGGAATAGCAAAGGTATGGCTAATCACGTAGGCACTTTTAGGTAATTCTTTTTCAAATTTTACCTTCAATTTTACCATCGCACCAGGATAAAGGTAGCAGACAACCAGAGAGGTTTTATCTAGTGAAATACGAAAAAAATCGACTCGCTTTATTGTGAGATTCGAAAGTTTGGCAAAATAAGAAACAATTTTAGAAACAACAAATGGGAGGGGTGAAATTTCATAACCGATGACTTTGCAGTTGGGATAATGTTTTGCTATGGCAAAAGCCAAATTTCCCCATCCAGAACCTAATGCTACGATCTCCCCTCCAACGTGGGGCAAGAGCCTAATAACCTCTTGTTCGACTATAGCAGATGTAGGTGTGGGAGTGATTCCATATCCGATCGAATACCCGATAGTCATAATCAATAAAGATATAAGGCTGATAAAAAGAAACCATTCCATCGATTAGCCTTCTATTCGACTTCGAATCGCACCCTTTTCGTACCAGGAGTTATCAAAGGACGAATCGAGATTAATGCTTCTTGAATATCTGGGTGCTGTTCGTTATCTGGATTAAGGATACGGTACATCTCCAGCGCTTGCTGGAAAGCAACCAATGCCTCTGGTTTGCGGCCTAAAGCTTTTAGACTTCGTCCTACCCCAAGTAGGGACATCGCAATCTTGCGTTGGTATCGGCCTGGGTAGAGTGCGCGATACATCGCTTCCGCTTTCCGGAAAGAATCCAGTGCCTCTTGATTGAGGCCTACAGCTTTTTGACTACACCCTAACCAATGTAGGGATAACGCAATCTCAGTATGGTTTTTGCCTTGGTAGAGAGCGCGATTCATCTCTAGCGCTTGCTTGAAAGCAATCAATGCCTCTTGATTGCGGCCTAAAGCTATTAGACTCCGTCCTAACCCGTGTATGGAACCCGCAATGTCGGGATGGTTTTTGTCTGGGTAGAGCGCGCGATTCATCTCTAGCGCTTGCTGGTAAGCAACCAATGCCTCTTGATTGCGGCCTAAAGCTATTAGACTCCGTCCTAACCCGTATATGGAACGCGCAATGTCGCGATGATTTTGGTCTGGGTAGAGTACGCGATACATCACTTCCGCTTGCTGGAAAGCATCCAGTGCCTCTTGATTGCGGCCTAAATCTATTAGACACCATCCTAACTGGTGTAAGGAAGACGCAAACTCAAGTTGGTTTCCGTCTGGAAAGAGTGCGCGATACATCGCTTCCGCTTGCCGTAACGAATCCAGCGCCTCTTGATTGCGGCCTACAGCATTTTGAATACGTCCTAACCAAAGTAGGGATAACGCAATCTTAATATGGTTTTGGTCTGGGTAGAGCGCGTGATTCATCTCTAGCGATTCTTGGAAAGCAACCAGTGCTTCTTGATTGCGATCTAAATTAAATAGACTACGTCCTAACGAATGTAGGGATAACTCAATCTCAGTATGATTTTGTTCTGGATAGAGCGCGCGATTCATCTCCAGCGCTTTCCGGAAAGAATCCTGTGCCTCTTGATTGCGGCCTAAAGCTATTAGACTCTCTCCTAACCAATGTAGGGATAACGCAATCTTAGTATGGTATTGTTCTGGGTAAAGCGCGCGATTCATCTTTAGCGATTGCTTGAAAGCAACCAGTGCTTCTTGATTGCGATCTAAATCAAATAGACTACATCCTAACCAATGTAGGGATAACGCAATCATAGCATGGTTTTGCTCTGGGTAGAGCGCGCGATTCATCTCCAGCGCTTGCTGGAAAGTGTCCAATGCCTCTGGTTTGCGGCCTAAAGCTATTAGACTCACTCCTATCCGATATAGGGACATCGCAATATTGGGATGCTTTTGGCCTTGGTGGAGTGCGCGATACATCGCTTCCGCTTGCCGGAAAAAATCCAGTGCCTCTTGATTGCGGCCTAAATCTTTTAGACACAATCCTAACCAGCTTAAGGAACGCGCAATCTCGGGTTGGTTTTGGTCTGGGGAGAGTACGCGATACATCGCTTCCGCTCGCCGGAAAGAATTCAGTGCCTCTTGATTGCGGCCTACAGCATTTTGACTACGTCCTAACCAATGTAGGGATAACGCAATCTTAGCATGGTTTTGTTCTGGGTAGAGCGCACAGTTCATCTCTAGCGATTCCTGGAAAATAACCAGTGCTTCTTGATTACGATCTAAATCAATTAGACTACATCCTACCCTGTGTAGGGATGTCGCAATGTCGGGATGGTTTTGGTCTTGGTAGAGTGCGCGATACATCCCTAGCACTTGCCGGAAAGCGTCCGATGCCTCTTGCTTGCGGTCTAAAGCGCTTAGACACTTTCCTACCCAGTGTAGGGATGTCGCAATGTCGGGATGGTTTTGGCCTGGGTAGAGCGCGCGATTCATCTCCAGCGCTTGCCGGAATGCATCGAACGCCTCTTGTTTACGGTCTAAAGCATCCAGACTCACTCCTAAGCAAAATAGGGCCGTCGCAATGTCGGGATGGTTTTGGCCTGGGTAGAGCGCGTGTGTCATTTCCAGCGATTGCAGATAATAATTTAGCGCATCCTGTTTGCGGTTCAACTCATTCAGGTATACTCCCATACCAGTTAGAGCTGAGGCTATATCGGGATGGTTTTGGTTGGGGTATAGAGCATGTAGCATCTCCAACTCTTGCCGACAAAAACCTAAAGCCTCCTCATGGCGCTTTAATCTGAACGAAACAACTGCCATTGAGTTGAGCACTGCAACTTTGTCCGGATGATTTTGTTTCGGATAAAGTCTGTCGCCCATTTTAAGTGCCTGTTTGCCATACTCTAACCCCGTTTGCGCACGATCTCGTACCGCCATTCTGTATAAAGATTGCACTAACTCCAAATGGTCTTGATCGGGGTAGAGCATGCGGCGCATTTCAAGTGCACGCTTATGAAAAGTGAAAGCCTTATTCGATAGACCTAAACAATTGAAAACCTCTCCCACCTCATATAGCGAATGAGCCAGATCGACATGATTTTCCGTGCCACAAAATTGCTGCCGCAGATCCAGTGCTTTTTGGCTTTTGATGAGGGCATCCTGGAATTGGCATTTATGTCGTTGACACTTGCCCAATTGCCAATAAAATCTGGCCAGCAGGGCGGGATCCCTTATTTCTTCTATTTCAGGATTGGAGGCTGTTTCAAGGGCAGACGGAAGCCACTGCTCACACAATGGCCATGAGTCAATTTTCTTTTCATCGAAGCCCTCGATCTGTTGCACTAAAAGCATGAGCGGCGCCCTCACGCCCTGATATGGTTCCATGATTATGTTCCTTAAAAGTAATCATTGCTTTTTCGATCAACTTCAAATGCAATGTTTGGTTGTTCTGCAAGTATAACATGTCGCGCTATAGGATGCGCAACTAGATCAGCGATTTGCAAACCGCAGCTATTTGGGTTCTTATAAGCGAACTTGATATCAAAAGGATGTGGCAATTCATAGTTGCGGCAAAGCGTGACGTGTGATTACAGCAAAACTAACGGTGGCTTGGCTGGGTAGATATTCATTAGTGAACATCTACCGCAAAGATTCAATCATTTATTTTCTTCTTTTGGCACATATTTATTGTGAATATATTCAGCCAACTGATAAGGGAAAGAATAATCGGCCGGAACATAATCCCTTCCTGTTTTTTCTTTTACAGTACCGATTTCAGCTACTATCCGAGCTAGAACTGCCTCTTTTTTTACTTTCTTTACACCTACCTCTTTTTCATCTAGCGCTCTGGTAATGACGGTAGATTTAGATGAAGTTTTGCTTCTATCTTCCAATTCACTCACCATTATACAAGCCAACATAATGATCCCAGAAAGATTGTCTCCTCGAGTGCTACTAATGAATACGTTGCCTTCGGCATTTTTGATTTTGTCTATGATGTCTTTAAAGGGTATCGTTTCGCCAAACTCAGCAAGAGGTATAGTTACATATTTGAAACCAGGATTTTGGATTTCGCGCGACGACAAGTTTATAATAGTTTTAACGCCCCCTGCATTTAACTCCTCCTTATCCAGGGCCATTAATTCGCCTCCAAATCGGATAGATTTACCGAAAAGCTCTATATAGCCGTTTTTCTTTCCAAAGCTGGTTTCAAAAAGAACCCGTATGTCCTCTTCAAAGCTATAACTCTTACACCGTTCCTCCAAAAAATGGAAGTTGCTGAACAAAGGTAGAACATCTACAAGGTTTTTGTGATGTTGTTTACACTTCTCAGCTAGGATATCGATGACTTGCGAGTAACCTTTAAGCACGATCAATTTTGCTTCCGAAAATTTACTTTTCGTTTGTACGTTATGTTTCGCCTCACCATTTTTCACTGTCTCATCATCACGTAGTCGAAATTGGACTGAAGTGCTTTTTTCAATCTGAGCTATGTACTTGTCGGCTAATTCTTCAGGTATTTTATGTCTAGTTAATTTTGCTTTCAATTCTTTTTTCGTATCAGCCAGGCTCTTGTTGTCATCTTTTAATTTAATATATTGGCTGCTTACTGGTGGCTCTTCTTCATCACGATGAACGATTGACATCATCGCAGCTTTTAAGGTGATATCCCGAGCAGCAGGGAATAAGGTCTTAAACTTGCCATTTTTTATATCGGATAAATAGTGCAAAATCGCGGGTTGCCTCAACGTTGCCTTTTCATTTGAATTTAATTTTTTGTACTCTGGAAGCGCTGTCATTTCCTCCATTAAACTTTGAAATTCTGCCAAAACTGGTTCGGGTTTTCTCTCAGGCGCCTTGTCCTCTTTCTTAGCGATTTTACTTTCATGTTTAATAGGCTTAAGAGAGACAACTTTGATAGCAGGGTTTACTTGAGGAGCAAATTCTTCCTTCAAAAGCATTATCATTCTAGCTGGAGCATCGGCTCGTACATCTTTTCCGTAGCCTTTCGCTTGTAGGAAAGCATATGCTTCTTTTTTAAATGTATGATAAGATTCTTCTCTTTCACCTACCGCAATTCCATCGTAAATTTGTTTGATCACACCATCTACTGTAATCTCCTTATCAGTGGGTTCCGGCTGAGATTGCTGCTGTTGTGTTATTGGTGGATCGATGCTATCGTTATTATTATTTAAACTTTCATTTTTTGAAGGTTTGATTAATCCATCTGCTGCACCATCAACACGGCTTTCTTCTTTAGAAGGATCATCCGTATTTAGTGGAACTACTCTTTTGTTAGTATCCCACTCCTTTTTCAATGCTTTGAAATCCTCGTTTAAGGTTGGAAAAATTTTGAGAGCAATCCATACAAACGGCCTACACAATAACAAGCTGACAGCAAACATTTTTAGTCGTGTGGTTACCTTTTGAACAAAAGTTAAATCTTTTTCAACAAATGCAATATTTGGGGATTGTGAACTTGCGGCTTCAACTGGCATAAAAAAGCTCCTTTTAAATTTTAATTACATTAACCTGTAGAGGCAGTTGCAAAACTCGGAGGAGATGCTATCATACCATCACTTTTTAATCAATTGTTTATTTTTTATTTTCTTGTATACCCAAGAAAATTCAAAAGTTTGCCAAAAACAACGATAGAAGCAAAATGTTACCACGTATCAAAATTAACGATGGAAACGATATAACGATATAACGATAATTTTTTTGGATATTCAAAACGATACTATCTCTTCAACTCGACATTGACAGCTCTACCACCTTAATCCAGAAATTGAACGGATCACAACCTTTACTTGAAAAATACCAAATACAGATTTATAGTCTTTTTTTCAGCTTTCCTTTTTCCAATGAGGTTTTTGCATGGCAGCCGCACCTTCTTCTTCTGCTTTAACGTTGACAGCGATACAAGCAGCCTTAAATGCTGGAGAAATTCTGAAAAAAGGATTTGGCACATCCTTCGAAATTTCAAGCAAGCCAGGAAGGCAAAATTTTGTTACCGCCTACGATAAAGCTTCAGAAGCGGCCATCATTAATTTTATTCGAGAACATTTTCCTTCTCACTGCTTTTACGCCGAAGAAAGCGGTCGCACTGGCGAATTCCATGAGGATAAAATCCTTTGGGTCATCGACCCTCTTGATGGGACTACAAATTTTGCCAGACACATCCCCATTTTTACGATTAGCATTGCAGCTTATCATCGGGGGCAGGTAGTATCTGGGGTCATTTTTCAACCACTCACGCAAGAATTATTCATTGCCGAAAAAGGAAAAGGGGCCTTTTTAAATGGAGTGCGTTTGCGGGTCAGCAAAACAAACCAGATTGAAGATGCTTTGATTATTGCTGGACTCCCCTACGACGATACTTCTTTCAATGCAATCAATTTGGATAAATTCGCTCAAATGACGCGGCAAGGCGTTACCTTGCGCAATCTGGGCTCGGCCGCCTTGGCTCTGGCCTATGTAGCAGCTGGTAAGGCCGATGCTTTTTGGATGTACAACCTGCATTATTGGGACATCGCTGCGGGGCATCTTCTCATCGAAGAAGCCGGTGGATTGTTGGAAAAGCGTGGGGGTGATTCTTCGATCTACTCATCCTCACATGTTCTTGCGGGCAACGAGTCCCTTTTCAGAGTGCTGCAAAGCCAGCTCTTTGGTGAAAATGTTCAACCTTTTTCAATGGATGGCGCTTGAGAGTCAGCAAAACAAACAAATTGAGGATGCTATGTTTATTGCTGGACTCCCCCACGACAAACCTTCTTCAATGCAATCGATAGTTTTGTTCCAATATTATTGCGCCAGTCTCTGTTGTTCTTGGACCAGTTCTCGTAATTGCTGTTCCTTTTCTTGTTGTACTTCTTTCCAATATTCCGTTTGTTCTTTTACTGCTTGTACATGTATTCCATAAAAATATGCACCTTTTTTAGCTACCTCTAACATTTTTTCTGTTTTTTGTAGCCTTTCTGGGTATTTTTTCGAAAGGATTCGCGATCTTTCCAATCTGCAAATTCTTAATAAAGTTGGGATTTCATCTTGTATTTTATTTATTAGTTGTGATATTTTTTCTCCCTGTATTGGTGGTGTAGCCGACGGACGCAGCAGATCGAGTCTTAATGTTTCTATCCAGTCATGACATTCAAGCACATCGTAAATCCTTGTCATTAGTTGCCATTGTTGTGTTCGTGGCCATTGAAGTGTATTTACAACTCTGTCCAGTTCTAATAATCGATCTTTCATTTTTTCCAGTGCTCTTTTTTGCCTCTTCGTAGGTCCTTCTTTCATATATTGTACTTCTTCTTGAAGAGATTCTACATTTTCATTATAAAAATTTTGTTTTCTATCATACCGTTGTTGGTCATCTATAGGGATCACTGCCATTTCTTTTAATCTCTCCAATTCCTTTTGTTTCTCAATTATTTTCTCACTTAATCCTACTAATTCCTTTCTTCTTGTAAGGACTCGAGGAACTAGGCAAACGGCCGCACCCAAACAGGCCAATACGATACGTCCCACAACTGGGGCTAAAGAGGTTTGAGAGCCATCCAATTCGGTAGCCAATATTTGAGAACCTAATCCAGTTGGCTGGACAGTAGCGAGCGTTGTCATAACACATTCTGTCGCAAGACCTGCGATAGCACCCACGACAGTTGCTGCATACTCCTGCCGAAATGATAAACTTCCTACCACTTGCAATAACCCTTCAAAGAATGTTGGCTGTGATA
>Ga0207131_1045_pt1 | contig 22131 bp, 15 predicted proteins | sample Alteio_BWMinHeat_13_FD_153557 | JGI IMG/M metagenome (GOLD analysis project Ga0207131, IMG submission 153557) | Enriched cells from forest soil in Barre Woods Harvard Forest LTER site, Petersham, Massachusetts, United States -... | ecosystem: Environmental > Terrestrial > Soil > Temperate forest >...
TATGCCCGGAATACACCCAATTCCCACCAAACTATAAAAATACGGCCATGCTAAATGATCCGCCATCCAACCAGAAAACATCGAAAAATTAACCCGCACTAAAGATGCGAACGATGATAAAATTGCATAATGCATCGCGGTATGTGGCTTTGAACATAATTTAGATAGATAGGTTATTAACGCCACCTGCCCCAAACCACAACTAAAATTTTCTATACCCATAGTTACAAACAATACATTAAGATTATTTCCCATTAGTGCTTGCGTTATAAACAAGCAACTTGCCACTAATTGCAGTCCTAAACTCAATGCCAAAATTGCCCGTAAAGAATAGCGCCAAAGTAATGCACCAGCCACTATCCCACCAGCAATCATCGCCATGATCCCAAAAGTTTTGGCCACATGCGCTATTTCAAGCTTATTGAAACCAATTTCCAGTAAAAATGGCATACTCATCACATTTAATACTGTATCACCTATTTTATATGAAACAATAAACGGGATGATAATCCACCAATCATGACTTAAAACAAAAGTCTTTATTGGAGTTAACACCGCACGTTGCAACAACTTGCTACTGCCTAATCCACCTACCCTACTGTGCTGTTCCTGCGGCGCAGGAAATGAATTGGTAAGAAATAGCGTGGTAAACACCCCAAATAACATAAATAGCGCCATAACATTATAAGCCATAGCCCAATTATTAAAAAAAGCCGCTAAATATATCGCCCCAGCGCCAGAGCACAACATTCCAAAACGATAGCCCAGCACCGAACAACTGGCACCTAAACCACATTCTTTATCCTGTAATATTTCTATTCGATAGGCTTCAACGACAATATCCTGGGTAGCCGAAAATAACCCCACTAAAAATGCGCTAATTGCGGTATATATAATTCCCTGCTCTGGTGCGCTAGCACCCAACGCAACCAATGCCGCAATCAGCATTAACTGGGATAACAACATCCAACTGCGCCGTTGACCGAGCAATTTAGATAAAATTGGCAATTTGTAGGTATCAATTAGTGGCGACCATAAAAATTTTAGGGTGTATGGCACCGTAACCCAGGCTAATAAACCTATTTGCGTTTTACCCACCCCAGATTCAGTTAACCAAATACTGAGCGTCGACAGGATTAACAAAAATGGTAAACCACTAGAAAATCCTAAGAAAAATATAACCACCAAGCGTAATTTATTAGTTAGGTTGTTGCTAACATCCGTTACTGCATATGGAGTGGCAAAAGTTTTAATATTCATAGTGCCTACTTTATAGCTAATATTGCTTTTAGTAAATGCAAGCGGCACCTGCAATTACGTCTGGTTGCACCTGGTATAAAACAATGCTAGAGTGCGTGCTTATACCCATATATTATTTCTGCCTAACTTTGGACTAAATTTCAATGAAATCACTGACCGTGGCAACTACTAAAACCATTATCACCGCATTAACTCTGCTAGCCATGACTTTGGCAAGTAATACAGCTTTTGCTGATAGCGATAACGACTACAATAACGAAAGCGGCTTACTTGAGGAGTCACGCCCTAACAACAATACCAGTAATACCAGCAATACCGGTATTACTAGCACTGGCAGCACTACTCGCCCCTTAAACTTCATCGTGGATAAACATTATTCCATGGTCGTAGGCTCGGACTTAGCCCAATCAGCACTTTGGGGCTACCAGTTATTTGATGATTCCATGATCTCTAGCACTGAAGGCGATACGCAACCGCAAACTATGTTCGCTAGGTTTGGTAAATCATTAATAGAATATACACTGGCTAACTGGGTTATGGTTGCGCAACATGAATGGTTTGGACATGGTGCTAGAGCGCGTGAGTTTGATCTATCCAATGTTCACTATAAGGTACGTCCTTACAGCGGATACACTAGTTTTTCCCAGGCACAATACAACCAATTGACCCCAGCACAGAAAATTGCCTTAACAACTGGGGGCATGGAAAGTACTTCGCTACTTGCTTCAGATTTACGTGAAAATTTCTTGCATGGTAGCGCAGTTGATATTCGTGCTGCGCAACTATATGTGACTTCATATTTAGATCAATCGCTATATGTATTCGGCACTTCTGATTCAGATACCAATTTGGGTAACGATATCACTAGCTATATTAGCTCTGTCAACGCGTGGCAAAATATTAATGGTGCAACTATTACCAAAAGGAATTTGCGTCACCGTTCCAATATAGATTTTCTGGATCCATTTTTATTTTATTCCATCTTTGGCATCGTAAATTATATTGCAACTGGTGAACAGCAATACGATTTTTATATGATACCAATTGCTGGCTTTAAATATTTACCAAGTTTCCGTAATGTGTTAGCACCATGGGGACCAGAATGGCAATTTAATAACTACATTAAAAATCCAGCCGACCAGTTGCTGTACATCGGTTTACGTAATGGCAAAACTGGAAATCAATTATCAACTGCCATAACAGTAAAAATAAGTGAACTCCTTACTTGGAATAATGTATATTTCGATGCCAGGGCAGATTTATGGAAACAGCCAAACATAAAAGCTGTTAACCTTGCCACTGCTAAAAGTAAGCTCGGCCTTGCAGCTTTCTCTACCGCGAACTTTAAACTTAATTCTACTATGAAAATATTTGGACAACTTGGGTATAAAACTGCAGGTTTTATTCCTGGTGAGGCTTTGAAGTCTAGTTTGATCGCGCGTGCAGGTGTAGGGTTCAGTCTGTAACCAAACGTGGTTCAAACATTGCACACATCCTATACGCGACCCCCTATTCTGCCTCGCAAGCTCGGCCTTTTCCCCACAGGGAAAAGTTTATTAATTCGCTGCGCTCATTGTTTAAAATGATAAGCGCAGCGAATCAGGGTATTTTCCCTGTGGGGAAAAGGCCAAGCGGCGCTAGCCGCGCCGGCATAAGGGGGTCGGAACAATCTAAAAGCTATTTGTGACCAAGAGACAGCTATCAAAAGGGGGCATAGCGCACTCAAGATTATAGCTACTGCTGCACTGACCAAACACCTTTTGAATCACGCACATCGCGGCAAGCTCTACCATTAACTTTTTGTTGCTCGCCATCAATAATTACAGTCTGCACATAATCACGACATACTTGGTTACTACGTTCTACCGTATTCGTAACCATAATGCTGCCTTGGTGATTATTGTTAGGATTTTTCCAGGTATAGGCCCGATTATCTGGTGCAGTTTCTAAAGTTCTTTGCGCCGCTTGCGCAGAAAGCTGCCGATCACGTTCATCCATCTTTTTACCAATAACGTTACCTAATTGTGAACCTAATAGTGCACCAATTCCTACACCTACTAAACGACCACTACCTTTACCAAACTGCGAACCCAATAATGCACCAGTTGCACCACCAATAAGTGTACCGCCAACTTGATTTGGGCCATCGGTAGAACTACAACCAGCAGTTAAGCTAGCCACTAATACAATTATTAATAATTTCGCCTTCATCTAAATTCTCCTCACCTCAATTAAACTAAGTTGGCAAGCATAACAATAAAGTAATAACTGGTCAATTATTCGTATCCATAACGGGTGCGGTTGCCCTCTTTTTGTGCCCACTTTTGATATAAAGTTGTATCCTTCATTCCGCAGCTAGTCGCATAAAAAATTCCAATTAGCGCTCATTTGTCTAATTAACTACAGAGACATTCACAGTCTCTATGACTCAATTGCTGTTCCACAATGAGTTGGCGACATATATAGTTGCTTTACCGTGACCATGTGATTTGATCATCCCAAGCTGAATTAATTTTTTTAATTCACGCATTGCCGTGTCATCACTTATCCTTAGTGCTGCTGCCACATCAGATTTAGATAAAGTTTTTCGTTCTTGAAATATATTATATAAATTTATCTGGCGTTTACTTAGTTCTATACCCTTTATATTGCTATTATTAATTCTAGGATAAAATTTAATATTAAAAAAATTGGTTATAGCTAATGCATATCCAGGATTGTTATTTTCTTGGAGTGCATGCTGCATCCTGCTAAAACCACTTCCAACTCTTTCGATATAACCGGCCCTATGCAAGAAATCCGCAATCAATCTATTTCTGCGAACACTACGTTTCCCTAGATCTTTCTCACTTAAACCACGATACAATCCTCCAGGACTTTCAATTTCAATGCGATCTGGGTACATATGAATATAAATGTGCGAACCATCATAATTATAATCTCTATGTGTTACAGCATTTACAATGGCTTCTCTTAAAGCTATTAACGGATAATCATAGATGTTTTTCCTAATTGCAGAAAATTTTTCTCGATTATCAGTAATATCCATTGCAACTCGCATATTACGAATTATAAAGGACAAGCTTTGCTCTATTTGTTGGATCAAACCTCCAGTAAAATCTTGTTTATCAATAATAGAAAATCTATCGGTAGTACTATATAATACCGCTGTAACATAACCTTCCCTAAAGAATTTCTGTGGATTTTTGGAAAAAAACAAGATCCCTGCGTTAGTAAATTGTAATTTTCCACTTTTATCTCCATTTATTGCCGCGCCTAAGTTAATTAATATATCTTGTCTCTTAAATTTTTCAGTGATATTTATTAATTTTAAATAATTAGTTAACGCTTCAATATCTAGATCTTCAGGATATTTAAAAATAGTATTTGTAGTTTCATCAAAATGTATTTTGTTGTTATTTACTATTAACTCTACAATTTCATCACGTTTCAACTTTTGTGAACTAGGGCCAATTCTTACAAAAAATCCATCTTTACACCTGTATGGTTTATCGGTTCCCTCTGCAACGATTATTTCTAACACTTTTTCTTCTAGATAAACAACTTGTGATATTTTGATACTTGGATCACAATTTCTAGCTATGTCAACAACAGAACTTTTAATTTTATTATTTATAGTTATACCCGTAATAACCCCATCGTCAGTAATACCTAAGTATATTGAACCACCAACCGAATTAGCAAATGCCACGATTTCGCGATCAATTCCAGCTGTAAGGTTTTCTTTAAATTCAACGTTGCTACTTTCGCCATCTTTGGCTATTAATGCTAAATTTTTATTACTCACCATATTGCTCATAAAACACTTAATCTCATGTTATTTACATTTTATAGCATAACAACAAATTGACCATTTTGCAAATATTTGCGTCGCATTTGCGTCGCATTTGCGTCGCATTTGATGAAAGACGCATGCATTTTCCAGTGCATGCGCACCATTCGTACACACAGAGTAATCACACCAATGTATTTTTAGTTATAAGTCGTAGTTGCTCAGCAATAAAGGTAGCTAAAGCTTGGTTTTCACCGTAATTATGGGGTAGCGATTTAAGATTTAATTTAATTAAACCAACACCTCACTTTCTAAATCCAACAACCAGCTCTGCTTGGCCTTAGCCTTTTTTTGCATACTTACCTGTTGTTGTACACCCGACTGAATATCCACAGTAAATTTAAGCAAAGTTTGGTCGATCCAGCTACTCCGTTCTGTAACCAAATTTTCTTTAATACTGTTAATACTAGGGTTGCTAACAATACCCGTGGTAGCAATACCAGTGGTGGCAATACCAGTGGTGGCAATACCAGTGGTAGCAATACCAGTGGTAGCAATACCAGTGCTGGCAATATCAGTGGTGGCAACTTCCCCCATCTCTGTTATTACCACAGCACTCACTTGTTCTAGCACTAGCAACTCTACTAACGGCAAATCCTGCTCCGCCTTAAAATTCCGAAACCCAAGCTCATATTGCAGCTGCACATTCCAATCTACTTGCACATCACGCACATTGCTAGTTAACAAGCTATCTGCTGTTTTAATACTTACTTTCTTTTGCAGCGCAACTTTACTACCAATGCTGTCTTGCTCCATCACTAGATCCTGCTCAATAAGTTGTGGCAGCTGTGATTGCAGCTCTATAGGTAACTCTATAAATAACTCTACAGGTAACTCTACAGGTAACTCTACAGGTAACTCTGCTGGCAGCTTTAGTAAGTCAGACCCCAAATTGTCTATTTGATCGTTACTTTGCATAAGTATTTCCTTCCTCACTTAGTTCCCTTATACTTGATGGGTACTAATAGGATACAAGGTAATATTAGTCTGCGCGAGTTTTTGTACGCGTTTTAAGGAAGAAAACAGTTCAAATGCATACTTTATCAGTTCAAACCCAAATACAAAGCAAGTTATCACGCACCGATGTCTGCATCGGCCTAATCCTATCTTCTTGCGTTATTAATGTCCTTGGGTTGTGTTTCCCCATAATACTAATCCAGGTATACGATCAAATCATTGCAAATAAATCACCAGCAACACTGATGTTACTCATGCTTACCTGCATAGCTATTATATTATTTGAATCTGGCATAAAAATAGCGCGCGCCTTTATCAACGAATTGGGCGATGCAAAACTAAACTTTAATCTAAACTACCAAGCCTTTACTAATTTAATCCACAGCAACCAACTGGATATAAACCAGCAAGGCATTGGCGCCTACCTAGAACGGCTGAATGCCATAGATGCATTAAAACAGCTGCTAGGTACCCAACGCATAGTAACTATGTTAAATATTCCATTTATGTTTCTATACTTGGCAATTATTGCCTATATAAATGTAAAAATTGCCAGCTTAGTGTTGGTTATTCAAACTAGCTTAATGCTATATATGTACGTACAAAGTATAATATTTCGCACTAGCTTAACCAGACAAGCCGAGCAACAAACAATTAAAAATAATTTTTTGCTTGAAACGATTTCCAGTATTCATACCATTAAATCATTAGGCAGCGAAGCCCTACATGCTAGAAAATTTGAATATTTAACCAACAACAATATTCATGAGGATTATAAGGTTTATCAACAAAATAACGCCATGGCACGCACAGTAAATATAATAACCAAAATTAATCTTCTCGCAATCTTCGGCTGCGGCGCAATATTAGTCATGAATAATGAACTAAGCCTAGGAGCTCTTACTGGCTGTGCCCTATTATCGATACATGCGCTACAACCATTAAGCCAAATTATGGCTCTATGCCAAAAAACTTTAGCACTACGCATCGCTAAACAGCAACAGATCCAAGTTACCAACCCAAAGGACCATGAACAGGGGCATAATTTACCGCAGATGCCGCAGATGCCGCAGCACCTGCATGGCAAAATTTCCTTACGTAATTTAAGCTTTCAATATAGTCCGCACGATCCATGGTTGATACACGAGATTAATTTAGACATATTGTCCGGGGAATTTATCGCCATCCACAATGGCACTGGCAAAACTACCTTGCTCGCTATTTTAGCAGGACTACTGCTACCCACCACTGGTAAACTAATTATCGATGATAAATATAATATTGCACAATACAACAACTTAAGCTACCGACAACAAATTGCCTTTATTGCTGCCAACGGCAAACTTTTTGATGGCACCATCCTAGATAATTTAATTGGCTTTAATCATGCCACACCTGAAACTGTGCATCGGGTTATTAATGAATTGGGTATTGCCAATACCGTTGCAATGTTGCCAGATGGCCTACAAACTTATATTGGTAATGCAGTGGAAACTAATGTTTCGCGCGGTTTCAAACAACAATTATTAATTGCCCGCGCCTTAATAACTAATCCTAAGATTATAATCCTTGATGACGCCACCACTTCTCTAGATTTACAAGCTATCCAAGCATTGGTCACCTATCTGCAAAAACTAAAGGGCACGGTAACTGTAATTATGACTACTAATTGTCAACAGCTATTGGCATTAGCCGATCAGCAATTCAATATTGAGAATAGTAAACTGGTAATTCACCACCCATTGCAGGAATATGAGGCATATGAACACCTATGAACACCATGGAGAATAATTTTACTGCTGCTTCCACTGTTGTTTCCACAGATATTCGCGATTTTTTCAGCACTGCCTCGGAATTTCTAAATTTACTTCAGCCACTGCTAACTGCTTTATCCTGGCAAGGTAATTTTCGCAATTTATTTGAAGCACTACCGGAGAAAAAACAATCCTTTGGCTTGCTTGATTTAATAATGGTACTGCAGCGTCTTAATTTCAAACATATGCAATTAAAAAAACCGTTAACTAAAACAAATACTACCTTAACGCCATTTTTATTAGTACCCAGCAATAGCGCCGCAGTACTGGTATTGCAATTAACCAAGGATACTGCAACCATCATCAATAGCATCAGCCAACAGCAAGAAACTATCCCGCGCACAAAATTGCGTGGTACAGCTTATATTTTTACGCCATTAGTATCACCAGCTAACGCTAACCATATTAACAACTCTGGTTCTTGGCTAAAACATAATTTGCGTAAATTTTGGCCAACCTTAATGCATGTTGGTATTATTAGCATGTTTTTGAGCATCTTTAGCCTAACACTACCAGTATTTGCCATAGCAATTTACGATAAAGTACTACCAGCTAAATCAATGCCGCTGTTGATCTTTTTTAGCCTTGGAACCAGCTTTGTCGTGTTTGGCAGCATATTTTTACACAGCAGTCGCACAACATTAATTGCCAATTTAAGCATAAAAATTGAACAACTTACTACTGAAATAATTTTTAATAAACTATTACATTTACCACCTAAATATACTGAAACCGCTAGCGTAGGTTCTCAACTATCGCGCCTGCAAGACTTTGACATCATTAAAAATTTTCTACACAATCCTAATATTAAGGCTATATTTGATCTACCTGGCATAGTTGTACCGTTGTGCGCAATTTTTATCCTAAATACGCCTTTATTTTTAATCACCATTAGCGCTATTTTAGCATTTAGTGGCATATACCTTAGCTTAAATGTTTTTTACCACCGGCTTAATCAAAAACATCTGTTGGCAAAACATTACCAACAAACTTTTCAAACTGAAGCATTGACTAATCTTAACACCATCAAAGCCTATGCGAGTGAAAATATTTGGTGTGAACGCTATAAAAATATTTTCACTACAGCTACCACACAAGGATTTTATGCCAAATTTTATGCTGCAGCACTAATTATTATAGCAGAAGGCTTAATGTTAACTACCGGCGTTCTTATGGTTTGGCTAGGCACCCTAGAAGTGATCCAGCAACATTTAACGCCCGGCACATTACTTGCCATTCTGCTACTTTCTTGGCATGCATTAACCCCAATTAAAATTGTATTTTCTCTCTTGCCGCAGTTAGCCACTGTAAAAACTAGTATTTTACAAATCGATAAACTACTAAGCCTAGAAGCGGAACCAAGTAAACATAGCAGTAGCCAACCATGGCCAACTACAATTCACGATGGCCTAGAATTTAATAAAGTATGCTTTACTTACCCAGAAGAAGCCCTACCAGCACTAACCAACATCACCCTTACAGTCCGCGCTAACGAAGTAGTGTGCATTACGGGCAGGAATGGATCAGGCAAATCTACCCTACTGAAATTGGCGCACCGCATGTATACCCCACAACATGGAGTAATCAAATTAGATAACTGCAATATCCAACAACTAGAACCAGTATTATACCGGCAAACTATCAGCTATTTAGCCCAAACTCCGCAATTATTTGATCTAACCATTGAACAGAATTTATTACTCTCCAATCCCACTGCAACTAACGCAGATATAATCACGGCAACCCAACTTGCAGATGTTTATACTGATATTATGCAACTTCCGTTACAATTTAAAACCCCGATCATCAGCAGTGAACATAATCTACTAACCTCCAGCAGTTTTAAACAACGCTTAGGATTAGCTAGAACATTTATTCGACGGACACCATTATATTTATTTGATGAGCCAACCAATGCGCTGAATCATGAGCAGTTCAATGCCTTTATGCGCGCGATCGATTTTTTACGTAGCTACGCTACCGTTTTGATAGTAACCCATCACCCACAACTCTTGAAAATTGCCGATCGGGTGGTATATTTAGAAAAAAGTGAAATCGTGGATATCCAAATGCCAGAAATTTTGCCGGTGCCAAGCAATGATCTGGTTACAGAAATAATATAATTCGAGGATTACAACCAATCATGCTACACCAAGATATAACATTAAATAAATTCACGCGTGCCAATGTACTTCTTAAATTGTTACTGGCTGGTACAGGTATGCTGGTTATAATTGGCTTAACTATATTTTTAATTTACGGTCCAGCTGCAACCAATGCTATGGTGAACAAATATTGGCATGGCTCACCAGCTACGCTTGTTGCACCAGATGTGCCTGTTGCACCGACTACTCCTGCTACTCCAACTACGCCAAAGCCTAACACTAGCAACGCTGAGCCACAGGTTGAACCTACCGCTACAAGCCGTGTAACAGCTAAAAATTTATACCATGGTGGGATAGATAAGGATGGCATTCCAGCGCTACTTAACCCGCAATTTGTTGCAGCCACGGAAACACCCTTTAAAGATGACGCTTTGATTATTGGCATAACCCATAATGGCGTTAGTAAAGCTTACCCTTACGGTATTTTAACTTGGCATGAGATCGTTAATGATGTCATCGGCGATCTACCTATAGCAGTAACTTTATGCCCATTATGCGACACCAATCCAATTTTTATTCGCAAAATAGATAATAACATTGTTAATTTCGGCGTCAGTGATAAATTATTTCAAAGCTGCTTGGTTATGTACGATCACCTTAGCGAATCACTCTGGAGCCAACCATGGGGTCTAGGTATAGCTGGTGAACGAAATAATACCGTACTACAACAAATTCCTGGTATAAAGACCACCTTAGGCAAATGGCGTGCTGTTTATCCTGATACCGTAGTGTTATCTACCGCTACTGGCTACAATAGAGATTATAACAGCTACCCTTACGGTTTATATGCCACTGACAATGCTATAATGTTCCCAGTCCGTAATACCGAGAAATTAACTGCTTCTAGCAAAGATATTATTTCCTACATATATGTGCATAACAATACGCGGCCAAAAGACATGTTTTCTGGCAACGCATATGCCATCAACCACAATTTGGCCCAACAACAACCCATGGCACCATTTAGCTTCGGAGATCAAATGCTGCGTGTTGTTTGGGATGACAAATTTGATACCGTAAGGTTTTATAATGTAGCTAATAATCAGGAAATACCTGCTAGTACAGCATTCAATTTTGTATACCCAGCTTTTTTTGAATAATGAAACGAATCAATCTGGCTAAATAATAGGCTTAAAATATCGTAAATAGCTTGGAATTGAGTCTAGCCCCTGTTTACTTATTGATGTTGAATATGGATCATAAGTAATAGTTCTATTTGCACCTTTGCAATATTCTTGAACCAGCTTGCCTCTAGCTGCGGATTCAGCTTGTTCCAGTACCTCTATAGCTTGCTCTCTTCTTGCTAAATACCCTAGTAAAATTTCACGGTCTTGATTATATGCAGTTAATACTATTTTTCTAGCGTTAATTTCATCACTACTTATTCCACGTCTAGGCGCAACTTGAATTTTAAAAAAATGCTCAGATAAAATTTTTAATCTACCATGTTGAAATTTTATAAATAAATTTTCAATATCATCATCATTGGTATTTAATATTTCTGCTCTTTTATTCGGCTCTTCATCAAGTTCAGCCTTAATAGCTACTATCAGTTGTTGCGCTTGCTTTTGGTGACTTTTATCTTTTTTCTCTTGCATACGTTTTTTTTCTAGCGTTTCTTCTCTTAACAATCGAATTCTATTACTTTCAGCAATTAGATCAGCATCGTTATCTTTAGATAACTCTGTTTCATTATCTGGTATAATTATTACTGATTTTCGTAAAATTTCACTTGTGAATTCATGAAAAAAACCTGACAAACTGGCGTCAAAAGCAACTAATTCTTTAATTTCAAGATCTCTTTTAACCTCATCCATATTTATTAATTTATTTATAAATTTATTATAAATCTTGTTATGCAATTCTCGTGCAAATTGACCAGATGTTTTTGCAACATGATCCTCATGCAAGCGATATAGAATAAATCCAGCATGATCGGTAGCCGTACCAATGTCTACCAGTTGGTTCTTTTTTTCTAATAATGTTGAAGGATTTAGTTTTAAATGTTTTTGGTAAGCGCAGGCTATGGCATGTAAAATTGCATAAGTATACATCACATAAATTAGCTGCTGTGATGCTGGATGCGTTTGAGCAAGAATTTTATTTAAATTAACTTCACAAGATTTATATTCCAGATTGGCCGCTGTACAAATTTCATGTTGTATAGCTTCACTATTTTCAACTGAAAGTCTAAATGAATATGAATAAACTTTGGCATAATTGATTCTAATGTCGGCTTTTATTCCAGTAAATTTATGCCTAAATAACGGCATAAAAGTAAGGAATAAAGAGTTATCTAACATGAAAGTGTTTTTTATACTAAAGTCACTTTCAATATCAGCTTGGGATATAATAGGTACATATTTTGCTAATAATTCAGGCTCTAGGGGTGGCAACTTTAATGTATAGCCGTGATTAAACTCTGGATCAACTACCATATAGTGATCTCTTAATCGGCATAAAATTAGGCCTTTATCATTATGTTCCAAGCCTAAGATTAAAAAAGTACACATTTTTACACTTATAGATTCAGTAGTTGGTGTAGCAATGCCAGGAAAATAATTACTTTTTGTTACAAAATCTAACCAGCAATAATATTTTCTATACCCAATATAAGCATATCGAAAATATTCAGTATTTTTATTATTAATTTCAAAATTCTTTTGTACACAGTAATGAAAATCATTATATAGTTTAAACAATTTCTCAAGTTCAATTTGTTCAGGTTTATATTTTAAAAAATCTAAATACTTAGAGAAGCTCTCATAGTAATATCTTAGGGCCAATGTAAAGACTATATATACATGTTTTTGACTAAACCCCAAAGTCACTTCGTTGCCGTTGGCATCTTGAGTAATATATGGATAGGAACCAAGCAAAAACTTGGACAGCAATAGTTGTTTAAAACATTTCTCATTCATTAATAAAGGTTCTTGATGATAATATTGTTTCGCAGTGCCATCAGAAACTCTTACCAAATTGCTTAAGAAAAAATAAGAATAACTGTATTTTAAATCTAAGATAGGTTCAACAATTTTAACTAAATCATAATTTTCTATGTGAGGATTGCTTAAAAATTTAGCAATGGTAATAATGAACGTTATTTGTCCTGCATGAGTATGGGAATTAAAAGTTCCGGCATTTGCTAAATCATTTAATCTCTGCATAATACTATTTAAAACTAGGGTTTCTGATTCATGGCGTAAACTAGATATCATGGATGAAAATATAGTATCAATAGCTACAGTAGCTAATGTCGATGAAGATTCAGGATTTTGTACTATGTCGCAGGCATATTCTAGGGACTTTAATATATCTGACATATGTTACCTCCTGTAATTATAAAATTGGCTTGAACTTAAGCTGTGGCAGCTGCTCGAATAAATAAGGGTTATTTTGTCGAGTTCTTTGAGTTATTCCTACACAGTATTCTTGAACAAAATCTTTTCTAGCATTATATTCGGTCAATATAAGATTGTTAATTTCTAGTTTTGCGCTTATATACATACTAGCTTCATTGTTACTTTCATCTCTTGCTATAGATTCAGCTAGTACAAGTTTCTTAGATTCTTTTTTAAGGCGGTTTAGTATTTTATTTGTAACTAATCCTTCCTCTCTTTTTATTTGTTCTTTTAAGATTGATAAAAGGTTAAGCTGGGATCTATTAATAGCTTCTCTGCTGTTAAATTCAGTAACATATAAATCACAAATATTTTTCTGTGCATTTTCAATTCTGATACGCTCCATTTTTTCTTCGTTTCTAGTAGCGGTCAAATTATATTTTATTTGCTTCAGTGCTTCTTGATTTTTTTCTGCTGTTAACAATTCGCATTGAACAGTGTAAGCCTCTATAGCAGCTATAGCACTATTGACAGTTACGCCGGGAAATCTCTTATTAAAACTGGATGTGAATTTTATATGAAATTCATGCAATTCCTCAGAAAAATCTGCACACATTTGAATTTGTTGTTGCGCCAATTCGGTTTTAACACTAGTTACTATGCTGCCCAATATACGATAATCATCATTGGCTAAAGGTCGTAAATGTCTAGAGGTAGAATTATGCAATTGATGAGCTTCATAAATACGCACCAAAATAAGACCAATATGGCATGCTTGCACTCCAGCTTGTAAAGCCGCATGCATTTTTTCAATTAATATCTGTGGTTGATCGATGCTTGATACTGTAAGATTATAATTAAATATACATAAGAATAATCGTTCGTAAATATAATAGGCATAACATAGATCTAATGCTTCAATCTTTGCAGGATCTACTTGTTTGTTGACTAAAAGTTTCTCAAATTTTTTATATTCTTGCCCAAGTTCTTCTATAATCTTTGTTCTATCTAAATTATTAGATTCTGCAATGTGCAAATTATAAACAGAGCTAATAATTTTAGCATAGCTGTATGCTAGACAGTTGCGTTCATTAGCAAATCTGGCTTTAAACAAAGGTAGAAATATAAGCTTAAGTGTTGGATCTATAGAAAAAACAGACTGCACACATGGATCATCTTTGAATTCTGAAGTTAATGCTAGTTTTGAAAATTGTTTAAATTGTTTATTATTAAGCTTGCCTGCGTGTTGAGTTTTCATAAACTGAAACTCTGGATATGTTACTGAGCAGTGTCCTTTTAAGCTAATTAAGATAATCCCATTATTTCCTCGTTCTATGCCTAGTTCTAAGGCTCGGTTCATGTTTTGAATTATAGTCTCAATATTTGGTAATGCTGATATATATCTGGACTGATTATTTTTGATAAATGAATATAATTCTAAATACGTGGAGTATGCCATATGCAAGAAATCTTTACACGGATTAATTTCATAGGCTTCCTGTAAACAGATCTCATGTTGTTGGTATGCTTGTGCTAGTAAATTATAGACTTCTACAGTCGGTGATGCATTCAATATTTGCGATATATGGCTAATAATCAAGCTATTATAATGGCGTAAAGCACGTGTTTGCATGAAATATAAAGCATCGAGGCTAAATCCTAATGTTATTGGATCGCCTAAGATGTTATTGGTGTTATACGGGTACTCAAGATTCAGTGATTTTAAAATTCTTTTTTCTGTTAATATTTGTTCAAAGCAAGTTGAGTTTAAAAGATCACATCTTTTGTGACAATCTACAGAAACATCGTCGGTGCCTATATAGAGGTTGGCTATAATAAATTTAACATAACTATAGTCCATGGTTTTAAGGAGCAGATTCATTTTTGATGTTTTTGCAGCAATATTTTCAGCTATACTGAAAATATCAAGAATTATTTTAAGTATTTTCAATTGCTCAAAATTTACTATGCCTTGAGTGTTACCACTTAAATACTTCTGTATTTTGTTTTGTATATCAAAAAGCATAGTTGCTATAATTAGGAATTCGTTATGATATGTACTTAGATTAATAGCAAATTCAGTTATAGTCTCCATAGCTATGGAGACCATTATTGGAGTAGATTCAGGGGAGTTAATTACTGAATAGGCATAATTTACGCTAAGCACATTAATTTTGGGCATATATACTACAATTTTATTTCGCAAACACTATAGAAACAGAATACTAGCATTATTGTTAATTTTTGCAAGATCTATAGAATTTTATCTCTAGAATTTTAGGTCCTAACAAATTAATTTTGCCAAATAACTTTTAGTTTTCTAACAATACAAACTTTTTTAAACCAAAATCATATCTAGATAAAATACTATGCTGAAGATCATAATGCCAACCATGCAATTGCAGCTGCTGCTTATTCACCAACTCAGCAATCCAAGGGTAAGTCATTAAATTTCCCAATGATAAAATTATTGCTTCGCGCTCACATAACATACACTGTGTAAGCAAATCTTGATTTACAGTAGCAGCCAACACCTGATCTTTAACACTCCTGGCCAGCCCCATCCAATTATCAATATACGACGCATTAACTCCATTGCCATTAATTGGGCTCTCTAGCAATGCTTTAATGCCACCACAATCTGCATGCCCAAGAATTACTAAATCTTTCACCTTCAAGACCGTAAGCGCAAACTCTAATGCCGCACTAGTACCATGGTATACCCCAGCAGATTCCATCGGTGGTACCAAATTGGCAACATTGCGAATTACAAATAACTCCCCTGGATTAGCGTCAAAAATAATCATAGGATCTACGCGTGCATCGCAACAAGCTAAAATTGCAACACTTGGTGCTTGCCCAGCAGCTAATTTTGCTAGACTATTTTTATTGTCCAGATAATAACTATTGCGAAACCTCTGATAACCATCTATTAATTTGTTTGGCATGCTACTTCCCTAAGTTCTCGATGTCGTACCACCACGTTACTTAACTCTTGCCTACATGCAAGCGCTAATTGTTCCGCAATATATACTGAACGATGCACGCCACCAGTACAACCAATGGCAATAGTCAAATAACTGCGCTCTTGCTCTTGAAATTTAGGCACCCAGTTGCGAATAAACTCTGTTAAATCCGCTAGCATTTTAATTACTATTCCTTCTTGCTGCAAATAATCTTTAACCGGCTGTTCTAAACCAGAGAGTTGCTGCAAATCTTGGCGCCAATATGGATTTGGCAAGCAGCGCACATCAAACACAAAATCTGCATTGTCCGGCAAACCATACTTAAAACCGAAAGACTGAATTAACAACTGCAATCTATTTATATTACTACTTAAACTCTCTATTCGCGCACGAATTATTTCATGCAATTCATGTTGGTTCAACTTGCTAGTATTAATAACGTAAGTAGCACAATTTGCTACTGGGCTAAGCAAAGCATCCTCGTTGCGAATAGCTTCACTTAAAGATATGCTATCACTGGTCAATGGATGCTTACGTCGGGTTTCACTAAATCTATTGATTAAAATATTTTCTTCTGCATCCAAATAAATTAAATCACAACTACTATAGTTTTGCTTCAATTCAGCCAATAAGCCTTTAAAATCATAGTTATCAGCAGGTAAATTGCGCGAATCAATACTCACCGCAATATTAGGGTGCAAAGTACCTATTTCTTTGTGCATCGCTCCTAGCAACGACGCTGGCAAATTGTCGATACAATAGAACCCCAGATCTTCTAACACATGCAGTGCTATGGTCTTACCCGATCCAGATCGACCACTAATAATTACCAATCTCACAATAAAATCTCCATGTTGCTCTTTGTCGCGCCTTGTCGCTCTTTGTCGCTCTTTGTCGCTCTTTGGGGAAGGCTCTAGGTGTGGTTGTTGCACATTTATTTTTTCATCTCGCCCTAACTCGCTAACGCTCAAACAACGGGCTCGCTTAAAAAATAAATGTGCAACAACCACACCTAGAGCCCTACATCAACCACACCTCAAGCCCTACATCAACCACACCTCAAGCTCTACATCTCTTTTGCAGGATACTCGCATAATTTGGCAACATTACACTTAATGCATAGTGGTTTACGCGCCCGACAAACATACCTACCATGCAATATTAACCAATGATGTGCATCTTGTTTATATTTTATCGGTACAATTTTCTCCAACTCCTGCTCTACCTGCAACGGCGTGTTGCCGTGCGCCAAGCCTATGCGCTTAGCAACGCGAAATATATGCGTATCCACCGCGATAGTCGGCTGTTGAAACGCCGTATTTAATATTACATTGGCAGTCTTGCGTCCAACCCCAGGTAAACTTTCTAGCTGCTGCCTATCACTAGGCACCTGCGAATTATATTCGGAATATAATATTTTACAGGTGGCTAAAATATTTTTAGCCTTTGTGTTATACAACCCAATGGTCTTGATATACTTTTTCAAACTAGCTAAGCCCAAAGCAATTATCTGCTCCGGGGTATTAGCCACTAAGAATAAATCTTTGGTGGCTTTATTCACACTGATATCTGTGGCCTGGGCAGATAGCACAACTGCAATCAACAATTCAAAGGTAGAAGTATAGTTTAATTCCGTAGTTGGTTTGGGGTTATGTTGCTTAAAGATCGCAAATATTTTACTACATTGGTCTCTAGTCATGTACCATACCTATTTTATTCACCCTGTACTCTTACACCCTTGTACTCTTAATAACGCCGCTTGAATATCCGTCTTCAGAGTTGCACTCCTCTCTGCCGCAGAACTAAATACCGGCAAACACACTCGCTGCTGTTTAGCCAAGCGTTGCTTTCTTGCGCGGTAACGTTGTTTAGCCTTCTCTGCCCTAGCAGATTTGTCTAAGGTAAAATCTATCGCGGTAGTAGCTATAGCTTGTAACCGTTCCTGCAATGGCTCCATGGTAATGCAATCCACCGGGCAGGCGGGCACGCATAATTTACAACCAATACATTCATCCAATAATACCGTATGCAAGTACTTTCTCGCCCCAACGATGGCATCTACTGGGCAAGCTGGGATGCACAGGCTACAGCCAATGCACGCAGATTCATCAATAATTGCCGTTTGCATCATACCACCTATACTCGGGTTTCAGGTGTTGAGAAATTATTTTTTTTAAGCGAGCCCGTTGTTTGAGCGAAGCGAGTTAGGGCGAGATAAAAAAAGTAATTTCTCAACACCTGAAACTCGAGCACGACTAGCATTACATTTCTCAACACCTGAAACCCGATCACGACTAGCATTACATTTCTCACTTAACTCGCATACCAGGCTTGGTCTGCACATTTGGCTCTAAAATCCACAAATCTGCACCACCAGGCCCTGAAGCTAGCACCATTCCCGCTGATACCCCAAAGCGCATCTTGCGCGGTTCTAGGTTGGCAACCACCACCGTTAATTTTCCAATTAAATCCTCTGGCTCATACGCCGACTTAATCCCAGCAAATACCTGTCTAGTTTCTAGGCCTATATCTACGGTAAGTTTAATTAACTTGTTGGCTTCTGGCACAGATTCAGCATTAACTATTTTCGCAACCCGCAAATCTATTTTAGCAAAGTCATCGAAAGAAATTGTTGCCGCAATTGGTTCCATGCCAGTCTCTACCCCAATCTTTGTTCCTGTCTCTGTCTCGATCTTTGTTCCAGTCTCTACCCCGATCTTTGTTCCAGTTTCTACCTCTGCTCCAGATTTTAGTTCTGTCTCTGGTGCTGCTAGATCTAACATTTTTTGTACCTCATTATATTCTATTCTACGTAACAATGGCTTGAATTCATTAATCTTATGCCCTAATAATGGCTGGGTTATTGCATCCCAACCTAAACCAGCATCCGCAAGATCCGCAACATTTAAAAACTCTGCTACTGCAACTGCGGTAGTTGGTAAAATTGATTGCAAATAAACCATTAATACGCGGAATAAATTGATACCGAGGCTGCAAACTTCATGCGCCAACTGCTGCTGGCTTGGATCTTTGATTAACAACCAGGGTTTATGCCCATCAATAAAGCGATTAGCTTCATCGGCTAACGCCATAATTTCACGTACAGCTTTACTATACTGTCGAGCGTTAAACATCTGCTCCAGAACACTACGCTTAGAAATAAAATGCACATACAAGTCAGTATCATAACAATTAGCAGATAACTTGTCGGAGAAATTTTTATGAATAAATCCAGCACAGCGGCTAGCAATATTCACAAATTTGCCAACCAAATCTGCATTAACCCGCTGTACAAAATCAGTAAGATTTAAATCTAAATCGTCCACGCCATCGCCAAACTTAGCAGCAAAATAATAACGGAAATATTCTGGCTGTAAACACTGCAAATACTGCCGTGCGGTAATAAAAGTTCCACGCGACTTAGACATTTTTTCGCCATTTACCGTTAAAAATCCGTGCACACATACTTGCGTAGGTTTGCGAAAATTAGCTCCGGTCAAAATTGCTGGCCAGAATAAAGTATGAAAATATACTATGTCTTTGCCAATAAAATGATAGAGCTCAGTAGTAGCATCGGCAGCCCAGAAGCGATCAAACTGCTCTTGGCCAATTGTATTACACAAATTCTTAAAACTAGCCATGTAACCAATTGGCGCATCCAACCATACATAAAAATATTTATCCGCCGTACCAGGAATTTTAAAACCAAAATAAGGTGCATCGCGGGAAATATCCCACTGTTGCAAACCAGCGGTAAACCATTCTTGCAACTTATTGGCTATTTCTGGCTGCATATGTTTTTGGCTCAACCAAGTTTCTAACACTTGCTTATATTTTTCCAAACAAAAGAAATAGTGCTCGGATGCTTTAGTTATAGGCGTAGCGCCAGAAATAACCGATACCGGATTTTTCAATTCTGTCGGACTATAGTGCGCGCCACAAACCTCGCAGCTATCACCATATTGTTTGGCGGCATCACATTTTGGACAGTTACCAACTACGTAGCGATCCGGAAGAAAAATATTTCGTACTGGATCATAAGCTTGCTCAATAGTTTTGGTTACAATATCGCCACGCCGTAATAAACGTTGATAAATTTCTGTAGCTAGCGCTTCATTTTCTGGTGAGTGCGTAGTATAAAAATTGTCATAATTAATATTAAACGCTTGTAAATCTTGACTATGCTCTGCTTGATAGTGTTTGGCTAAGGCTTCTGGTGCAATCCCCTGTTTTTCCGCAGCCAACATCATGGTAGTACCATGCGCATCTTCACCACAGACAAAATAACAGGTATTACCCAGCAGCCGCTGAAATCTAACCCAAATATCACTTTGTACGTGCTCCACCATATGCCCTAAATGCAATGAACCATTGGCGTATGGTAAGGCACTAGTAACTAATATTTCCCGTTTTTTTCTCATCTTATACTACCTGTATTTGTACTGTTAATGTATTCATACATAAGGACTCAAGCAGTGGGTAGCGAAAAATATATTTTTTTAAGCGAGCCCGTTGTTTGAGCGAAGCGAGTTAGGGCGAGATAAAAAAATATATTTTTCGCTACCCACTGCTCGAGTCCACATAATAAAACTACTCTCCGGCGATCATCATGGTATCTAGCAGCAAGGAACCAACCCGAATATTGCCGCGATAATCTACATCATTCCCAACGTCTACTATGTTGGCAAAAATATCTTTTAAATTTCCAGCTATGGTGACTTCTTCTACTGGATGCTGAATTTGCCCATCTTGCACCCAAAAGCCACAAATGCCGCGCGAATAATCTCCGGTAGTCATATTAATACCATGCCCCAACATTTCTGTCACAATCAAGCCACGATCCATTTTGGTTACTAAAGCATTGAAATCACATTTGCCAGGTTGCACTATCAAATTATGTACCCCACCAGCATTCCCAGTGGTCTGCATACCAAGTTTCCGCGCGGAGTAACTTCCCAACACATAGCCTTGTAAAACTCCAGCCTGGATCAAATCGCGCCGTTTAGTTGCCACCCCATCATTATCAAATGCAGTACTACCCAACGCTTTCAAAATATGTGGATCTTCATAAATATGCATAAACTGCGGAAAAACTTGCTGCTGCAATGCATCTAATAAAAATGAAGTTTTACGATACAAATTGCCGCCAGATATCGCCGATACAAAACTAGAGATTAGACCGCGCGCCATTTCTGGTACTAATAACACTGGTGCTTTGGTAGTTTTAATCTTCCTAGCGCCAAGCCGCGCAATAGTTCTTTTGGCAGCTTCAATACCAACTTTATCTGCAGCATGAAGATCTTGCAAATCGCGCGCAGTAGTGTGATCCGCATCACGCTGCATGCTACTACCGTCTTCATTTTGCCCAATTACCGCGCAAGACAATGTATACCTGCTACTCGGGAAACCAGCTAAAAACCCATGACTATTACCGTATGCCCCATAATGTACATTGCCATAAAATGTCGTGCCATCGGCATTTTTAATTCGTGGATCATAAGTTAAAGCATGCTGCTCACATGCATGCACAATAGCCAACGCACGCTCCGCACCTAGATCAGTTGGTGGTACACAATGAAATTAGCTAAACAAGATAGTTTGTTAGATTCGATTAATGCGAATACTGCACAAGAACTGCAACAAGTAGTTGGCGACATTTTGCAGTTGGCTAAAACGCAAGGAGCGAGTCAAGCTGAGGCTGCAGTGAGTATGAATCTTGGTCTATCGGTAACTGTACGTATGGGTACCGTGGAAGCCATTGAATTTAATCGCGGC
>Ga0207131_1046_pt1 | contig 21796 bp, 19 predicted proteins | sample Alteio_BWMinHeat_13_FD_153557 | JGI IMG/M metagenome (GOLD analysis project Ga0207131, IMG submission 153557) | Enriched cells from forest soil in Barre Woods Harvard Forest LTER site, Petersham, Massachusetts, United States -... | ecosystem: Environmental > Terrestrial > Soil > Temperate forest >...
GGAAGCCGGGTGAAGTGTCGCAAGTTCCGGGATCACGGTCTTTTCGGGCGTTCTGGTTCGCTGCCAACTTACTCCATCGGATAGAAAGCTAGCCAATGACTGTCAGTGTGAAAAAAATTAGTCTCGTGCGCGTTTTGCGCATCGAAGAGAGGTGCGCGAGATCGTAGTCTGGTTGAGTTTGGGACTTTTGCTGGTTTGGACTATCGGTCCGTTCGTGGTTTTTATCGTTTATCACGTTCCACCACTCCGCAGATTTCTTGGACTCGATGATCCGATCAAGTGACCCTGGGATCTCGGCATCCCGGAATGAATGGGACCCGCGAATTTTGACCGCCGATAGTTGAAAAGATTGTTTGCCCCTCGGAATTCGAACCCCGATATGCTGATCCAAAGTCACAGCCTCCATTTCCTCGTAGCCATTCGAGTCACCTCAGCACCTTCGACAGTTTCAACAGTTTCAACATCGCTTGGCTTCGACACTTTCGACTTCCGCTCAATCTTCTCCTGAAAATTCAGCGACTTACGGTTTTGCAGGTTTGGCGCGGTTCTTGCCCTTATTCCGCATGTAAAGGAAAGGCAGTGTTCAAGACTCTGGGCTCGCCTTTCGCTGGCACATAGCTAATCAGGAGGTTCGCTATGAACCACAAATCAGAACCAACTATGACTTGCCTGACTGATCCTGCAGCGGAACAAATGCTCGTCGTTGCCGCCAAGAACGGAGACGAACAGGCATTTGAAACTCTCTTCAAACGTCACCGGCAAAAGATCCTTCGTGTTGTGCTGCGATACGCACATGTCCGGGAGGACGCGGAAGACATTGTCCAGCTGAGCTTCCAAAAGGCTTTCGTCCATTTACACAAGTTCGAAGGGAAATCCTCCTTCTCCACCTGGCTAACACGTATTGCTATCAACGAGGCGCTTATGTTGGTGCGTCGAGGTCGTGCGCTGCGCGAGATACCCGTCGACGATTCACACCACCTAGGAGGCGCCGCGGCAGCAATGGAGATACCCGATGCAAGTCCGGACCCCGAAACCAGTTACTTGCGGCGGGAGAGAGTGCAAATCCTGTCAGAGACGCTTGGGAATTTGCGACCGGGAATGCGGAAAGCCATCGAGTTGCGGGAACTCGCAGAGTTATCGACTGAGGAAACTGCCCGGCGCATGGGTGTTTCTGTCGCGGCCGTCAAAGGACGGCTCTTCCATGCGAGAAAGAAGTTACGTGAAAGATTGAGCCATTGTCTGAAGTCCAATTCAACGTATGGGAAAGACACCACAGGTATAGGCGATACCGCCGGACACATTCCGCAACGTCAGCTCTGCAACGCTTCTGCTCTGTGAGGAAAACAACATGTTGAAGATCAGCTTTAGTGAAATACCTACGGAAGAGAAATGGATTCTAGACGGCCGCCTCACTGAGCCCTGGGTTCGAGAACTGAGGACAAGCTGGAAGAGGAATCATCGGACAGCTAAAGAGCGTGCTTGCATCGTGGACCTGAAGGAAATCACGTTCGTCGACAAGAGCGGCGAGCGACTTCTGCGCGCCATGGTGAGGGAAGGAGCGCAATGCGTCACCAGCGGGATCTACATCAAACACATTCTTGAGAACTTGACCACCAAAGGCAAGGGCTCGGTCCTCAATCGGTTTGGCGGATTTTTCCTTGCGGCAGTGGTAGCAGCATTCGCCGTACGCTTTGGAGCGGAATGCATTGCCACTGGTGTTTACATCAAACACGTTTTTGAGCAATTGACCACCAAAGGCAAAAGCTCGGTCCTCAATCGGCTTACGGGGTTTTTCTTTGCGGCTGCGGTGGCAGTATTTCCCTTCCTCATTGGCAGCACGACCGCCAAGGCGCAGAACACTTCGGTCACCGGAAGCGTGCCGAGCGGCCCAGCCAGCGATCAAGTTCTCCAGCTGACTCTCCGGGACGCCATCAAGATGGCCTTGCGATACAACCTAGGAGCAATTGAAGGCGGAGAAAACGTTCAGATTGCGCGCGGTCAGCGGCTGCTTGCGCTTAGCAATCTGCTGCCACAAGTCAGCGCCGGCGCTTCGGAGAACGTCCAGCAGGTGAACCTCGCGACGTTCGGGCTCAACAGGCTAAAAACAGGAATTCCCACTGTTGTTGGACCGTTCAGCTACAGCTCGGTGGACGCAAGCATCAGCCAAACACTCTTTAGCTATGAATTCATCCAGCGGTTCCGCGCAGCGCGCACTGCTGAACAGGCCGCCCAACTGAGCTATCAGGACATCCTGGATGTGGTCACACTCACCGTCGGCAACGCCTATTTGCAGATCATCGAGGCAGACTCTCGAATTAAGGCCCAGGAAGCCCAGGTACAGAATGCGAGAGCTCTTTACGATCGGGCAGTCGATCAGGTGCAGGCGGGTACGGCCCCACGAATCGAAGCAACACGCACCGAAGTTCAGTTGCATACCGAGGAGTACAACCTAAGCATCGCGCGGAATAATTTCCAAGTAGCGAAACTAGCCCTTGGACGCGCGATCGGACTCCCGCTCGGGCAACAGTTTGAATTGGCTGACGCGCTCCCTTATTCCGACATCAGTCCGCTCAGCGTCGACGAAGCGCTGCAAATTGCGTACAAGTCGCGCAGCGATTTCCGTTCAGCGCTCACGTCCCAAAAGGCCGCCGCGCAGACGCTTTCGGCTACTAAAGGCGAACGATATCCCGTCGTAGCCGTGAACGGAGACTACGGCGACGTTGGGCCAACGTTTGGCCACTCGCATGGAGATTTCACATTTCAGGCTGGAATCAGGGTTCCGCTTTTCACTGGCGGACGGATCAAGGGTGACATTACCCAGGCAGAAGCTGAATTACTGCAGCGAAAGGCCGAAGCGGAAAACATTCGCGGGCAGATTGACTATGACGTGCGAACGGCCTTTCTCAATTTCAATGCTGCCAAAGAACAAGTCGCGGTTGCGAAACAGAACGTCGAGCTTGCCAATGAGAGCCTTGCTCGGTCGAAAGACCGCTTCACTTCCGGAGTGACTGACAGCGTGGAAGTGGTGCAGGCCGAGCAGGCTCTCGCCAGCGCCAACGATCAATTCATAACCAGCCTCTACAACCACAACTTCTCAAAACTTTCACTGGCTCGTGCACTCGGAGTAGCACGCACGAACTACGAACACTATCTAGGAGCAGAGTAATGCCGAACAAGAATGGCACTCAAACCATGGACCCTGATGAAAAGCTGACAGTCGATCTCACAGATGATAAAGCCGGTTCGCCGTCGAAAATGAGAACCGACAAACCCTTAACAAGCCGGCGCAAGAAAGTCCTCGTGATCTCGGCTGTGATCGTGGTTGCCATCACAGCCGCCTATTTCGCGTGGAATGCTTTTCGCTACGAAGACACCGACGACGCGCAGGTAGACGGACATGTTATGCCCCTGAGTGCCCGAATCAGTGGGCACATCCAAGAGGTGCACGTTATTGAAGGCCAGCTTGTTCGTGCCGGCGATGTACTTGTCACGATTGATCCTGAGGACTACAAGATCGCGGCGGAACAGGCGCAAGCGAATCTGACGAATGCCCTAGCCACAGCCGCGAGTTCGCATTGGAGCGTTCCGATTACCTTCATAACGGTCTACAGCAATCTGGATTCGGCGAAAACTGCGGTGGCTAACGCTGAAGCGGGACTCAGGGCAGCCGAGCAAAATTACGAATCGGCTAAGGCTGCGCTGACGCAGGCCGAGGCCAATGCTGTCAAGAGTGATGCAGACCTCGAACGCGCCAAACAGCTCGTCGCGAAAGAAGATATCTCCCGCCAGCAGTACGATCAGGCGGTCGCCGGGGCAACAGCAAACCGAGCGGGGGTCGTCTCCGTACAGGCCGGCGTCCACGCCGCCGAACAGGCCGTGCAGCAAGCACAAGGGAAACTTTTGCAGGCCAAAAACGACTTGAAGACGGCAGAGACCGCGCCCGACCAGATCTCCCTGATGCGTGCCAATGCCCTAGCAGCCGATGCGCAGACGTCGCAAAGAAAGGCGCAATTGGCGCAAGCACAATTGAATCTGAGCTACACCATCATTCGCTCGCCGGTGACGGGAATCATTGGAAAGAAGAGTGTTGAGGTCGGTCAGAACGTGAGTATCGGCCAGGAAATGCTGGAAGTTGTGCCGCTCAATGACATCTGGGTTACCGCCAATTTTAAGGAAACGCAGCTCGAGCACATGCGGCCCGGGCAACGCGTGAAAATCAAGGTAGATGCTTACGGTCGCGCGTGGTACGGACACGTGACCAACATGGGCGGCGGCACAGGGTCAGTTTTTAGTCTGCTGCCTCCGGAAAACGCGACGGGCAACTACGTGAAGGTCGTGCAGAGGGTCCCGGTGCGCATCGATTTCGATCGCACTGAGAGACAGGATTTCAACGCAGAAGGGCTGCTAAAGCCGGGGCTGTCAGTAGAGCCGGATGTGAGGGTGCGATGAGCACAGCGGGCGCTCTGACGACTGAGCAAGCCGCGTGGAAGCCAAAGGTCAACCCATGGATCATCGGCGTCGCGGTTTCGCTGGCTGCGTTCATGGAGGCGCTCGATACCAGCATAGCAAACGTGGCCCTTCCACACATCGCTGGCAGCATGGGCGCGAGCAATGATGAGAGCACTTGGGTCTTGACCAGTTACCTGGTGTCGAACGCCGTTGTGCTTCCGATCAGCGGCTTCCTCGTTGGCTGGCTCGGACGCAAGCGCTTCTTCCTGATGTGCGTCGCCTTTTTTACAGTTAGCTCGTTTTTGTGCGGCGTCGCGCCGAGCCTCGGACTGCTGCTTCTTTTCCGAGTGCTGCAAGGCGCCTTCGGTGGCGGACTGCAGCCGATGACGCAGGCAATCCTGGCGGACACTTTCCCTCCGGAGAAACGCGGGTTGGCCTTCGCATTGTATGGAATCACGGTCATCTGTGGCCCCGCCATTGGCCCCACGCTAGGCGGCTGGATTACCGATAACTATTCCTGGCGCTGGATTTTTTATATTAACGTTCCAGTAGGAATTCTGGCCGTCTTGCTGGTTTCTCAGCTACTCGAAGATCCACCCTACTTGTCCCGTCTGAAAACTACCCTGGCGAGGTTCGACTACGTTGGGTTCGCGCTGCTCACCGTCGGTGTAGGCGCTCTCCAGGTTGCGCTCGACAAGGGACAAGAAGACGACTGGTTCGGGTCGCGTTTCATTACCACACTGATCATTATTGCCGCCGCGGGTCTGGTGTCCCTCGTTATCTGGGAGTGGCGCCACAAGGAACCCATCGTGGATGTCCGTCTCTTCAAAGGATTTAATTTTGCGAGCTGCAATCTCATGATGTTCGTGCTTGGCGGCGTTCTCTTCAGTTCCACCGTCCTTCTTCCTCAGTTTTTGCAAACGCTCATGGGTTACACCGCGCAGAAGGCCGGCATGGTCATCTCGATGGCGGCTATTCTTCTGGTCTTTCTTTTACCGTTGGTCGGGCGCCTCGCCGGGCGCTTTCAGGCGCGGCACCTTCTCGCTTTCGGCTGGATCGCACTCGCCGTGGCCATGTATTTCTCATGCAAGCACATCGATCTACTCATCAGCTTTCGTTCTGCCGCGTGGATGCGCATTTGGCAGTACCTGCCAGTTGGATTCTTATTCGTCCCGCTCACGATGGCTGCCTATGTCGGCTTGCCGGAGTCGAAAAGCAACGCTGCGGCAGGTTTGATCAACTTCACGCGCAATATCGGGCAGAGCGTAGGAACCTCGGCTGTGACTACGTTGCTTGCACGCCGAGGTCAATACCATCAGTCCGTTCTCGCCGAGTACACACGCTCTCATCGGTTCGATGTGGCCGTCGCAGGCTTGACGAGCCGTTTGACACATGTCGGTTTGAGCATGCACTCCGCTCAACAACAGGCGCTTGCCAGAATGTACAGCGTGGTGTTGGCACAGGCTCAAGCACTGTCCTACGTCGATATCTACTGGCTGCTCGCTGCCACTTCCGCGCTGATGTTCTTGCTGTGCTTCCTACTTGCCAAAAATGAACCCGGCAAGGGCGGCCAGGTTGCCGTTCACTGAGGGCGTACTTCTTACGATGTCCTTATTTCGTGAAATCGGCACCACGGTTCTGCTGCTGATACTTACGCTCTGGCTGCAGTCTGCCGGGCGCGCGGCGCTAATATTTTGGGTCAGACGCGCTGTAGCCGGTGATCTCCACAGACTCGGGCCGTTTCGCTCTACCACACTATTTGAAGTCACACCAGATCGAGACCAGCTCAGGTGAATGGTACGTTTTCGCCGTTAATTTGGCGGCGCTTGCCATCGTCCTGCGCGCGATCGCAGCGAATATACGCATTCCTATTCGGATTGCGTCGCCAGCTTCGACAGTTTCAACAGTTTCAGCATCGACAGTTTCGACTTCAAACTAGCTTCCACTGAAAAATCAGAGACTTATGGCTTCGCAGGCTTGGCACGCTCCTTGCCTTATCCCGAGTGGGAGGAGTCATGAAAGCAAATTCAATAGTTATTCTGGCGATGTTAATGGCGATGATGCCGATCACCTTATCGGCGCAAGTCAAACCGGGAGATGGTAGCGCGAATGCTCCAATTGTCATTCAGGATTCGGCTCAAGACGACACAGCCCTCAAGGACGCCCAGAGTGCCTCAGATGTCGTACCCCGCGCCCCGAAGGAATTGTTGCAAGAGTACGAGGCAGAAATGCAGGCCATCACGCAGAGATTTGCTGCAGTCCTCGCGAGTGTCACCGAGGCTGTAGGACGAGGAGAACTAACCAGCGAGCAAGGGCAAAAAATCACCACTGAGCTATATCAAGTGGCACAAATGAGATTTGAACTGCTCGGTGCCTGGCGAATCATGATGGAACACGATCTGGCGCAAGTTCCAACCGCTGCTGCTCCACCAGCTCCCGCCATAAATGAAAACAGAGAAATCGTAATGGTCGCATTGCCGTTCTCATCATTTGAACTCAACCCTTCCTTGGCTGAGTACTTGAACTTAAGTCAATCACAAATTGAAGCCATCCAGCAGGTAATGGCACGCGAACGGGGAAGCGTTCAGCCTCTGATTGCGCGACTGAAAACCGCAAAGGAGAAGCTGCTGGCCGCCGATGCCCGGCAGCTCAATGATAAGAACATCAAAGTTCTTGCTGACACTCAGGCAGGTCTGTTGGCGAAGTTGATCGTAGCCAATTCTCGCATGCAATCCGAGATCTACAAACTTCTCACGCCTGAACAGCAAGAGAAACTCGACTATCTGAAACGGAGCAACGAACCAGCCACGATCGTAGCCAGCGCCAAGTGACGTTTGGCTCTAAGTTCCCGGAAGGGATCCGGCGAAACGGAAACGACGGCCAATCGAAGTCAAAGGAACCTTTTGTACAGGACGACAAGACTATGAAAGCACCCAATCTGGCCACGAAAGCTCAGAACATGCCAACAGGCATTCAGTCGGGTGTGCCGGAAGAAACAGGCAAGAACGGACCATCCTTCGCAGAAATCCATGAGCGAGCGCGTGAGATCCACATCGAACGTGGCGATCACGTTTGCGACATGGACAACTACTTGGATGAGTGGTTGCAGGCGGACCGCGAGCTCCAAGAAAAGTACAACAATAGCTGTTGCGAGTAACAGGAAAGATGATGCTAAAGGAGACACAAATGCGAATTCAACAAAACGGGAAACTGCTTTCGTCGGCACTTATCGTAGCGCTTATGTTGGTAACAGCGGGGACGTTAGCCGCGCAAGACGTGCGCTATAACTCCATGCCGGGGGCAGATTTCTCGAAATACCATACTTATAAATGGGTGAACATCGGAGGCGCTCATCCCGACCAGATCATGGACGCGGAAATCAAGCAGGCTATCGACTCACAACTGGCGGCGAAAGGGATGACCAAAACTGATGGCGACAAAGCGGGTCTTTATATCGGCTACCAGACCACCGTCCAGCAGGAAACACAATGGGATGTCGAAGGCTCGCGAGCCTTCGGTATGGCCTCGGGATCGTGGACTAGTTCGACGATCAGTGTCGGGACCCTAGTTCTTGAAATGTACGACCCAGCAAGGAAGCAGCTCGTCTGGACTGGAAGTGCGACCAACACAATTGACACCGGCTCAGACCACGAAAAGCACATGAAAAAGCTGGACAAAGCCATGGCGAAATTGCTGAAGAACTACCCTCCTAAACAGAAGTAGAGGTTATAAGTCTGCAAGGAGCAGACCAATTATGCTTCGAATACCAGAAGATTCTCGCGCACCGCGACGCGCTGTAATTTCAGCAGGCAACCTTAAAAACATTGGAACGTTCCGTCTGAATTTACATCTATCAAGTGGGAGTCGAATGGACATGTCTCTTAAGAGGAAACTCAGCAGCGTCAACTGTCAAGGACTTGCAAAGGAATTCTCGAAGCTGCACATTGCGCAGCGGGCGCTGGCAACTTTGCTGGCATTGGTTTTATTGTTCGCAACGTATCCACAAAGTTTAATCGCTCAGGAACAGCCAGGTCCGCTACAGGCCCCGTCTGGACCGCCGTACCAGGAACAAACTCCAGAACAATTACAAGAATTGGTGGCGCCCATCGCCCTCTATCCCGATTCACTCGTAGCGCAAATACTGGCGGCCTCGACGTTCCCCGAACAGGTCGTCGCCGCCGACCGGTGGGTGCAATCGCATCCCGATTTGAAGGACGACGCTTTGGCCCAAGCAGCGGATCAACTGCCTTGGGACCCGAGCGTCAAAGCACTCGTTGCGTTTCCGTCCGTCCTCGGCAACATGGATAAAAACCTTTCGTGGACCTCGTCCCTCGGCGACGCCTACTTCAACCAGGAACAGGACGTGATGGACGCTATTCAAGTAATGCGGCGCCGCGCACAAGAAGCGGGCCATCTCAACTCCACGCCGCAACAGACCGTTACGACAGAAGGCTCGGACATCGAGATCGAGCCGGTCAGCCCCGAAATCGTCTACGTTCCTGCCTACGATCCCTGGATCGTCTATGGAGGCCCGATTGTTGCTTGGCCAGGCTGGTATCCCTATCCGGGCACCTGGTACGACGGCCCGATGATCTTCTTCGGAGTGGGCTACGGCACCGACTTCTATGGGGGCTACGGATGGGGCTGGCATCACTGGGGATGCGATTGGCACCACCATTATGCGGTCCACGACCACGAGCGATATTACTCGCAAAGCAGGACGTTTTATAACCGCGACAGATTCTATCGAGGCGAACACGCCCGCAGTGATTACAATCACATTGAAAGAACCCCACAGCCCTCAAGCGGGGACCGCGAACGCGCACAGGGTGATCACAACCGTGCCGAAAGAACGCCACAGCCTTCCGGCCGGGAACGTGAAGGCGCGCGCGGCGTTGAAAACCGCACCGCCCCAGCGGCCAGGCCCTTTGAAGGAAACAACAACGCTGCTCGAGGATACGCAGAACCTCGCGGTCAGAGCGGCGTTCGCTCGGGTGCCTTCAGCAACTACGACCATGGCGGGCAGGAAAGGAGTTTTTCGTCACGCGGAAGTGCCAGCTTCGGCGGCGGAGGAGGGGCGCGTGGCGGCGGTGGCAGGCACTAATAATCGGAGTTTTGTCAGATTCGTAGTACTTCGTGAAATTTAGAAATGGAGAAAAACGACATGTGGCGAACAAGGCTGAACTTCGGCAAACTTGATTGGACCAATCTTCTTGAAATGGCTGCTGTCGGTATCTTGTTGGCAGGGGGCTTTCCGGCGCGTTCCGTGGGGCAGCAACAAGGGCAGAAGACGTTTTCATCGGCGGAGAACGCGATCAACGCGCTCGTCACGGCAGCGCAGAATAATGACGAAGAAGCGATGCTCGATGTCCTCGGACCAGACGGAAAGCAAATCGTCTCTTCGGGTGACGAAACCGAAGACGCCCAGAACCGCGCTGATTTCGTGCAGAGATACCAAGAAATGCACCGTTTGGTTAAAGAGCCGGATGGAACTATTGTTTTGTACATCGGCGCGAAAAATTGGCCGACGCCTATACCCCTCGCCAACAAAGGTAATTCGTGGTATTTCGACACCGATGCAGGTAAGAAAGAGATTCTGTTTAGACGAATTGGCCGGAATGAAATATCGACTATTCGTGTTTGCCAGGAGCTCGTGGCGGCGGAAAAGGAATATCACTCCGCAGAGCACGCTGAGTATGCCCAGAAAATCTTCAGTGATGAAGGGCAGCACAATGGCCTTTATTGGAAAGTCTCAGACGGTGAGCCGCAGAGCCCAATCGGACCACTGGTTGCGTCCGCCGTCGCGGAGGGCTACGTAAAAGGCAAAGACGCCCCGTCGACTCCTTACCGAGGCTATTTCTTTCATTCTCTGGCGCGCCAGGGGAAGGATGCTCCCGGCGGCTCAAAGAGTTACATCGTGGAGGGCAGAATGACCGCGGGATTCGCGTTCGTAGCTTATCCCGCCGAATACCGCTCCTCCGGTGTGATGACATTCATCGTGAACCAGGATGGCGTTGTCTACCAGAAGGACCTCGGCAAGGAGACCGAAGCACTCGGCAAGGCCATGAAGGAATACAACCCCGATTCCAGTTGGAGCAAGGCGGAAGAGGAGCCGCCGCAAGCCAGCAGTGCGGAGAAAGCTAAGTAATTTCGATCAGCTTCGCACGTCGGTCACTGAGCATTGGACTTTTTGGGGCTCCAGCAGTCTTCTCCGGAACCCCATTCACGAAGCAGGTACTGAAACGGTCGCCCGCAAGAAATGAATATGTCGCTCCCGCAATATGCTCGCCTGATTCGAAAGAACCTGCTTGCGCTTGGCACGATGGTGTTATTGATTTCTTCAATTCCAGCCCTTGGCCAGGTGCCTGGCTCCCAGTCGGAGCTGCCCAGTGCGCCCTCTGCCAAAGCAGAGTCGCATAGCTCTCAGCAGTCCAAAACTAGTCTCGCTGGTACTGATCAAACGTCTTCCATCGAATCCGGAAAGGAGACCTTGACCGAGCAAGCGGACTATTTTGCTCCAATGACCAACCGTGAACGGTGGGACCACTACGCATATTCCCTCGTCGAGCCGCAAGCTTTCTTATATCCTGCTGTTCAGGCCGGCCTCAACCAGGCCCGCAATAGGCCTCACGAATGGGGCCAGAGCGTGGAAGGTTACGGACGGCGGTTCGGTAGCTCCTACGATCAGCACCTAATTGGCTCAACAGTCAGCAACGCAATCGCTTTTGAGTTGCATGAGGACAACCGTTATTTTAAATCTGGGAAGACCGGGATAAGACGTCTAAGCTACGCAATCACGAGTACGTTGCTTGCGCGGATTGTGTCCCCCATCCCGATGGGGCGCATGGGTAAACCCGAGGAAGTTGCTAAGGTGGCGTTGCTTCTGGCGTCGGATGACTCCAGTTTCGTTACGGGTATCGAGCTGTCCGTTGACGGTGGGAGAGCCCGGATCTAACCGAAAGGGCGAGAGGTTTCTTTGGCGGGCTCGCTCGGAAGGCCCGAGCGACGACATTGACGAGCCAGGTCGTAGGCAGTTGCTTTAGGAAAGGAGCAAGAATGCGATCCGAAAAGACCATAATGACTTCAAGACGGGAGTTCCTATCGAATGCCGTCGGAATAGCTCTCGTAACGGCTTCGACTTGGCGACTCCGAACTGACCGAGCCCGTTCGATGCACGGACAATCCGACGGCGGTACCTCCAACTCCGGACGGACTACTCAGAAAATATCCCTGAGCTGGGACGTGTTCCTTGCGCCCAGCATACCCGCTATTACGAACGATTTGGCTCCAGGCGAAAAAGAGCGGCCGTGGCCGCCTATTTCGTCAACGCTTATTTCTGGGGAGCGTGACGCTGTCCTGGTCGACACTCCTATTACGGTCGAGCAGGCGCATGGCCTGGCGAATTGGGTTGTGGCGAGCGGAAAGAATCTGACGACGATCTACGCCACGCACGGCCACGGCGATCATTTCTTTGGCACCAGTACAGTTCTGGAGCGATTTCCAGGTGCCCGCTTTGTCGCGCGGCCGGAGGTGATTAAGGTTATGCGCCAGCAGGCATCGCCAGAGTCTCTCGCTACGTATTGGAATCCGCGTTTTCCCGGCCAAATTTCCAGCCATCTTGCAATTGCCGAAGAGCTGGCCGGAAACGTCATTAACCTGGAAGGCCACGATTTAGTCAGTGTGCCACTCGGATTCACCGACACTGCTAGCACAACCTGCCTTCACGTTCCGTCCATCGGTTTGATCGTTGCGGGTGATGCCGCCTACAACGGCGATCATCTGCATCTTTCAGAGTCGCCCGATCAGCAGAAGCGCCAAGAGTGGATTGCCGCCCTCGACAAAATGGAGTCGCTTAAGCCACGCGCAGTGATCGCCGGGCACAAGCGCGTCGGGAACGATGATAGCCCTCGGATCCTTGGAGAAACGCGGCAGTATATACGCGATTTCGAGCGCCTCGCCATGCAGACGACGACCGCGCGGGAACTCTATGACGAAATGCTCAAGCTGTACCCTGATTGGATCAATCGCGGTGCGCTCTGGAGTTCAGTGCGTGCGATGAGAACTTAAACATTCTGTTGGCGCCTTCGGGGCGGTTAAATGGCTCCGAATTTCTTGTAAGCGACACCAGATAGGGCACTTAGATTTTTGTCCACCTCGGCTGTTAACCGAAGGGTTGCTAGTACGAATCTAGCCCGGGACCCAAATTCTCCCATTACCTCTCAGGCTTCGGTATCCCTGCGACCCCAAAGTTCTACGACACTTGCCCTGGATTGTGTATAAGCAGCTCCAGTTCTTCGGGAGTCTTGGGCCAATCTTCGCGGAGCAGGCGCGATAAGGCACGGTCGGCGAGGAGTTTTCCGCCGGTCTGGCAGTTGGGGCAGTAGTTGGTTTCGTTGGAGGCGTAGCGAATGCGCTGGACCTTGGCGTTACAGCGCGGGCAAAGCTGTTTGTAACGGCCGTGAACGGACATGCCTTCGCGGAAGGCGGTGACCTTTTCGGGGAAGGCGTCGCCGGTTTCCGTGCGCAGGCGCTGGAGCCAGTTGGTTAGCGTGGACCGCACGGCTGCGAACAGGCGCTCGATTTCCGTGGAATTGAGTTTTTGGGTCAGAACGAGAGGCGAAAGCCGAGCGTCGAAAAGGATCTCGTCGGAGTAGGCGTTACCAATACCGCTGAACAATCGAGGATCCGTAAGTGCCCGCTTCAAAGTGTGATTGGCAGAGGTGAGAACGGCGGCGAAGCGGGCGAGTTCCGATTCAAGGATTTCCAAACCGCCGGGATCAAGCGCGCGAAGTCCGGACTCGCCCTCGACCACGTGAAGCGAAGCGCGTTTTTTGGAACCGGCCTCGGTCCAAAGCAAAGTTCCATTTGGAAAATCAAAAGCGGCGAGGCCGCGAGGGCGAGAAAGCTTGGCCCCGTGCGCGCGCCAGTGCAAACGGCCGGCGATCATCAGATGCAGGACAAGCCAAAGATCGTTTTCGAGGCCGATACAGATGCGTTTGCCCATTCGGCGCAATTGAACGACGGATTGACCTTCCGCGCTGTTTAGCGGTGGCGCTGCGGTACGCAGCAGAAAAGGGCTGACGATTCGCGCATGCTCCAGCGTTTGACCGAGAATGCGCTTCTCAAGCGCTTCAATGTAGACGACGATGTCCGGCAGTTCGGGCACGGAAGTTGACCTCAGCGCAAGGCGTGAACAATCCTACATCCACGGGTTCGATACTAAAACTGCGAAGGTGCTGGTCCACAAAGATAGGAAACGCAAAACGACGCGATACAGCGCTGGACTGCGGCGCAACTTTCCGAATTGAAGACGCCACCATCGGCGAATTCATTGCGATTCTGATAACATTTGCAGCGCAGCGAATGAGACGAGGTAATTCATGAAGCTGGTCAGCTTTCACGGCGAGTCGCGGGAAAACCGCATCGGTGCGCTCACGGCAGAGGGGTGGATTGTCGACCTTAATGCCGCCTATGCGTGGTTTCTAAAAAACGTCGAGCGGGAAGGCCCGTTCTACGCGCTTGCGGATGCGCGCGTGCCATCGAACATGCGCGGCCTATTCGAAAATGGCGACCGCGGGCTGGATGCGGCTCGCGCGGCGTTCGAATACGCGACAAAAGAAGGGCCGGAAATGAGGGGAGTTTCCGGCGAGCCGATTTTTTTTCGCCGTGAAAATGTGAGCGTCAAGGCGCCGATCGCTCCCAAGAAATTTTTTCACACAGCGGGAAACTTCCGCGAGCACCATGAGGAAGCACAAAAAGCGGGATTTTCACACCCCGTGCTTCCCTGGATTGTGTTTTTTCAAAATGTTGACGCCATCATCGGTCCCGACGAGGCGATTGTGTATCCGGAGCAATTGACGGAAGAACTGGATTACGAGCTGGAACTTGCCGTGGTTCTGAAAAAATCGGGGAAACATTTTTCCGCAGAGCAAGCGCGCGAGTACATCGGTGGGTATGTGATTTTCAACGATGTGACGGCGCGCGACATTCAACGGCGGGAGATGAAGTCCGGCGTTTTCAGTTTTTGCAAGGGCATCGATACATTTTGCCCACTTGGGCCTTACATCGTGACTGCAGATGAAATTCCGGATCCGCAGAATCTGAAGATGCAGCTTCGCGTGAACGGAAAGACTCGGCAGGAGTCACATACGAAAAAAATGTCCGTGACAATCCCGGAAATCCTGGCGCATTACTCGCCGATGGGGTATTCGGCGGGCGACGTGCTTTCGACGGGCACGGTTTCGGGAGTTGCGGCGTTCAGCGATGATCCCAAGTCGCTCTATTTGAAACCGGGCGACGTGGTGGAGTGCGAGATCGAGAAGATCGGCGTGCTGCGGAATCCGGTCGTATCGTACAGGGAATTGCACGCGAGGAAATCGGTGACGGCATGAGCGGCTCGTCAAAAACGGGGAATGTTGTTCCGCGCGACACGCTCTGGGTCAGCGAGCTGAATCACCGGGAAGGAGTGGAGCGAAAGATTGCTGCGAAATCCGTAAAGTTTTACGATACGACGCTTCGCGACGGGGAACAGAGCGTCGGTGTGGTGCTGACGCCGCAGCAGAAGCTGGAAATTGCGCGGGCTCTGGATGATCTCGGTGTGGGGCGAATTGAAAGTGGATTTCCGCGCGTATCCGCGGACGATGCGGAAGCGTTTGGATTGATTGCGAAAGCCGGGCTCAAGGCCGAAATCTGGGGATTTGGGAGAGCCGCCAAAGCGGACGTGGATGAATTGCTGAGGCTTGGGGCGCGTGCCACAGTGATTGAGACGCCGACCAGCGCAATCAAGCTGAAGGCTTACGGATTGAGCGCGGAGGAAGCCAAGCGGCGCGCGGCCGAGGCGATTGGCTACGCGCGTAAAAACGGAGTGAAGGTTGCGTTCTTTAGTGTGGACGGCACGCGGACGGAATTGAAGATTCTTCAAGATTTCTACAAAAGTGCTCTGGATGCCGGCGCGGAAGAGCTAGTGGTGGTGGACACGATTGGAGCGTGCGGTCCCGAGGCAGTGGAATTTCTTGTGCGGCAAGTGCGCGAATGGGTTGGGAGACAAGTGCCGCTGCATTTTCACGGGCACAATGATTTTGGTTTGGCGACGGCGTGCGCTATTGCAGCGGTGCGCGGCGGGGCGGAATGGATTCAAGGGACGATCAACGGAATGGGAGAACGCGCGGGGAACGCGGACCTCGGCGAGGTGGCAATGGCGCTAGGCGGGCTCTACGGAGTGCCGGTGGAGCTGAACTTGAAAAAAATCCGAGAAGTGTCGGCTCTGGTGCGGCGCGCGGCGGGCTACGAGCTAGAGCCGTGGAAACCGGTGGTGGGACAAAATTTGTTCATGCGGGAGAGCGGGGCGGTGGCGAGCCAATTTCACATCCCGGAGGCCATTGAACCTTATTCCGCGGAGCTGGTCGGTGCGACCCGGACGATCGTGCTGGGAAAGAAAAGCGGGATCGACAGCATCGCGATCAAAGCAAATGAACTGGGAATTCCGCTGACGACCGAGCAGCAGCAGGCGGTGCTCGCGGTGGTAAAAAGAACGGGTACGGAAAAACGTGGGCTGGTGAATGATGATGAATTTCGAGAAATTTGCACGCGACTGCAGCAACCGGTGTGACAAAAGCGGAATTATTTCTTTCTGAAGTGCGGCAAGACTTTTTCGCCGAATAGCCGCGCTTGTTCGAGCCGGTCGTATCCCCAAAGTTCCAGCATGATGTGCGTGCAGCCGGCGGCGCGATATTCTTCCAATCGTGCGATGCATTGTGAGGGTGTGCCCGCGATGGGGCACACTTTTTCGAGCACTGCATCGGATACGGCGCGGGCCGCGGCTTTTCGGCCGCCTTGTTCCATGGCGTCGGCGATGGGGTGGATTTCTTCGAAGGAAAGTTCGGCGCATTCGAGCAGCGTGTCGGCGGAACCGCGAATGTTCTGAACTTTGTTGGCGAGATACATGGCGGCCATCTCTCGGGCGCCTTCGCGGGCAGACTTAGAATCTTCGCCAACACTCCCGACAATTACGGATCCGAGATCGAGCTTGGAAGAATCCTTTCCGCCCTTGCGAGCGCCTTCTTCCATCATTTTGCGCGAATATTCCACAAACTTCGGGGTGGTGATGCTGGCGGTCAACAAGCCGTCGGAATGCGAACCCGCGAGGCGCTGCAAAACCGGACCGGTGGCGCCGACATAGATGGGAACGCGCCAGCGGGGGACGTGCGTATCGGCTTTGAGGGCAGGCGCATACGCCTGGAACGCTTTGCCTTCGTATTTCACTTCGTGGCCCGCGAGCATGGCTTCGATGATTTCGATGCTTTCGCGCATCACCGTCGCGGGACCGACTTCTTTTCCCTTTTCGCCTTCGCCAATCTCTTTCATGAAAATTTTTGAAGCGCCGAGGCCGAGGAGGAAGCGGTCTTTGCCGGCGGCTTCCTGCAGGACGCGAGCCTCCATCGCAATTTGAACCGGGTGGCGCGTATAGGGCGAAATGATGCCCCAGCCGATGGTGATTTTCTTGGTTTCACGGGCGACGATGGCGGTGACTGCGGTCGAGGAGCGCGCTTCCATCGAGTGCTTGCGCCACCAGGGATAGGCTTCGGCCAGCCAGAAAGTATCGAAGCCGGCGGTGTCGCAGGCCTGGGCCATGCGCACGGTTTCGTCGAGCGGCTCCATGCTGAGCTGCAAGACGCCGATTTTGAAAGGCGTGCTCATCGTGTCAGTTCTCCCTAGTGCATTGCTCGCTGTAATCGCCGTTTAACTCGGATCGGTCCAGGAATGTTCCAGGCCTTTCACGAGTTGCCACAATGCGCGGTTGAGCGGAGTGGGCACGCCGGTTTTCTCGCCCCAATCCGCGATCGCGCCGTTCATGAAATCCACTTCGGTTTGGCGTCGGGCGATTATGTCCTGCAGCATGCTGGCCTTGTGCTTGCCGGGTGCGCTCGCACCCTTTTGCACCAGGGCCCGGGGATCACCATGGAGTTCGATGCCCAGCGCTTTGGCGACGGCTTCGCCTTCGGCAATCAAGGCGTTGAAGAGGGCGCCGGTGGGCGCAAATCGCGTTGCTGCGCCGTGGTGCAAAAGAGTCAGGGCACCAACCGGGTTCGTGGAAGCGTTGAAAATCAGCTTAGTCCACTGCGCGCCTCGGGCGTCCTTCAAGGCAACTACTTTCAGGCCGGAACGATTGAGCAGTTCTGCAAGCTGCTCGACGAGGGAGAATGGAGTGTGGGTGGGTTCGAACGGGCCGATCCAGGTGTCGCCATTGATGTCGAAGCCGACGTGGCCCGGCTCAATCACGTGCCCCGCAGGAAACGTCGTGCCGCGAATCACCCAGGGAACATACTGCGCGAGAATCTCCTCGTTGCCGACGCCGTTTTGCACGGAGCATACCGCGCTGCCCGTTTTGAAAATGTGGGCGGTTTGTTCGATGGCTGGACGCGTGTGCGTGCTCTTTGTGGCAACGATTCCGAAATCACAGGAGGGAATCGCGCTGGCGTCGGAGGTGGCGTGAAGCCGGGCGGTGAAATCCGCCGCGCCGCTGATGCGCAGGCCGTGCTCGGTGATGGCGCACGTTTGCTCTTTCGAAACATCATAAGCATGCACTTCGACATCTTCGAGGCGCGCCAGGTGGGCGCCAAAGATGCTGCCGATGGCGCCGCAGCCGACAATGCAAATCTTGACCTTCATGCCGTCTTCAATTCCTCTAATCCTGAATAAAAACGCCAGGGCACGTTGGCGAGACATTCGCCTTCTTTTCTGCCGACGCGGTAGGTGTCCTGTGTGTACAGGCAGACCTGACCCTCCTGATCGACGACCTGAGGATGAAAGCTCAGAACCATATTTTCTTTGAGCGCGATCTGCGTATTCGCGCCGATGGCGGGATATTCCAGCATAGTCATGCCGATGGAATGGCCGGTCAGGTGGCCCAGGGCAAAGCCGGCTTGCGCAAAAACATCGGCTGCGGCCTTGTGAACTTCGCAAGCGAGCACGCCGTCGCGCATCTTCAAGCGCGCCGCTTCCATCGCTTGCGGATAGACATCGCTCATGGCGCGAGTGCGCGAGCTGACTTTTCCGCGAATGAGAGCGCGCGAGAATTCGATCCAGTACCCGGCAGCGCCGGTAACTTCGAGAGAGTAGAGCAGCAAATCATCCGCAGCGACTTTGCGTTGAGAGGGAACTTTGAAGAAGGCTTCCGCTTCGCCGTTGCTGCCGCTCAGAACGATGTTCATCATGCGCGGGCCCGCGCCGCGCGCGAAAAAACGTTCCACTGCGGGCGCCATGATTTCGGCTTCGGATTTCCCTGGCTCGTAAGCCTTGAGGAGCGCGTGGAAGCCATCAAGGATGATATCCATGCTGTCGCGGAAGCCCTCGAGTTCTTCCTCGCTTTTCACCGCCCGAGCCATGTCAAAGTGAAAATCAAACGGCACGAGTTCGAATGCGCCTTGCTGCAGTTCGCGATAGTCGCGAACTGCCATCACGAAGTCCAGGCCATAGACGGCCACGCGCTTCCAGTGACGTTTCTCGCTTTCTTCGCGAAGCCACTTGCCGGGAATCTCCGCCCAAACTTTCTCGCGCACCCAGGGTGCTTTCTTGTCGCCGATCCAGCGCGCTTCGCGCGGAAACACAAGCGTGGGATCTCCGGCGAGCGGGATAAGGACGTAGACATAGCGGTGAACAATTTCGAAGCCGGAGGTGTAGCGTACAGCGCCTTCAAATCCGGCGTACTGATTGCCGCAGATGACGAGAGCATCGACTTGTTCCGCTTCCATCGCCGAGCGGATGTTGGCGTAGCGGCGATCGATTTCTTTTTGACTGGTCATCGGTGGCAGACGGCTCTCCTCTCAGTGCGCGCCGCAAATCTCCGCAACGGCCAAGGCATATACCCGGGTAGTGTTCACGAGCGTTTCGATAGCCACTTTTTCGCCTTCGCCGTCGCGCGGCCCGCTGGAAGGGCCATAGTTCAAGGTTTCGATACCGTAACGGGTCATGACCGAAGCATCGGAATCCCAAAGCACCGTGGCGTGTTTCGGCGCGGTGCCAAGAACCCGCAGATGACAGAACTCGATCGTTTTCACTAGTTCATGATCCTTGGAGATTTCAGCGCCAGGGACGGAGACGAAAGTTTCGTATTCCACTCCATAGTCCGGATGCTTCTTGCGAAGGTCCAGAACAAGCTGCTTGATGGAAGTCCGCACTTCCTTGAGCGGCATAGTTGGCGGGACGCGGACATCCAGGAAGACAGCGGTGCGGTCTGGAGTTCGGCTAACGCGCCAGGGATGCCCGCCGCGGAGGCAGCCCACGTTAACTACACCCGCCTGCCCATCGTAAGACGCTTTCTTCTCCCATGCGGCGATCCAATTGTAGACGTGGTCAAGGATCTCTTTCATGCGGAAAATGGAACTGTGATCCTGCTTTCCGCGCGTGAATGCCGTGTGCACGTAGTGGCCGCGGGTTGAAATACGGACCCAAACGGTTCCGTAATGGCCGAGCACTAGCTGCATGTCCGTAGGCTCACCGAGAATGCACATGTCCGGCAGGACGCCGTGGTTTACAAGATGGTGAGTACCGACGCCGTAGCCGCGAAATTCCTTGCCGACGAATTCATCGCTCCACTGCGTCTTTTCAATTTCACCAACGACCGCGGCGATGGTGACATCACCTTCCAGTTTTACGCCTGCGCGCATGAGCGCTTTCACGGCCTGGGTATAGCAGACCAGCGCGCCCTTCATGTTATAGATGCCGAGGCCGTAGATCATGCCGTTACGGATGGCGGCTTTTGCTTTGTAGCCCAGTCCGGTGAGAAAAGTTTCGCGACCGGTGTTCGATGTGTCCATGTGCCCGTTGAACATCAGGCTTTTTCCATTGCCGGTGCCTTCCCACAAGCCCACGACATTGGCGCGGCCCTCTTCCACTTCCTGCCAGGTCGTGGTAAGGCCGGCTTCCTCGAGAGCGCGGCGCATGTAGCGGCTCATTTCCAGTTCTTCGCCGGTGGAGCTCGGAATGTTCACGACGTCGCAGCACATCGCGACGATTTCCTCCTCACTGATTTTTGAGAGGATCGTCTTGGCCAAGTCTTTCTTCATGAAGTCAGACCTCGGAGTCGTGCCTTCCTCTCTTCGTCCTTTACCGGCGAAAGTCATCTGGGTAAGAACAGAGTTTTTCGCACCCGCTGGCCTTGACCAGGAAATTGTCTTCAAGCCGCAAGCCGCCGCCACCGCCCCAATAAATTCCTGGCTCAATCGCCAAGACCATACCCGAGCGCATCACTCCTGACGCAGCCTGATGGGAATAGGGCGCTTCATGCGCGCGCGCACCCACGCCATGTCCGACCGGGTGCGAGGGCTGACCAGGATAACCCGCGGCGTCGATGCCTGCACGAATGATCCGGTCAATCTCACCGAGGGGAGCGCCATCCCGCACGCATCCCACGGCGTCGCCGAAAATCTTCAGCAACTGATCGAGCAGGCGATTGTATTCCGGGGTGAGGCGTCCGGGACAGAGATTCTTCGTCAAATCGGTCCAATAGCCGTCGGCGCAGACCCAGATTTCAACGAGCGTCGGCTCGTTTTCGATGACCGGGCGGTGAGAAGTCGCAGTGAAAGTGGCGATACCTTTTCCGGACCAGACCAGGGTGAAGGCGCGCGCCATCTCCACTTTATCTTTGTAGCCGACGCCCTTGGCATGGATGTGACCTTCGATCATCGCGGCGACTTCGCTTTCCTTCATGCCAGGCTTGATGTTGTCGCGGGCGTGCTCCATTCCGATGGCGGCGAGCTCGTTGGCCAAGCGCATGCGCTCGATTTCCTGCGATGTTTTGATCATGCGCAATTCGGAAAGCAACGGAGCGGCATCCACAATTTCATTGCAACCGGCGCGAAAGGCGTCGTAGAAGCCCTGCCAGTAGACAGTCGGCTCCCCAACCATGCGGTCGCAGATTTGCGAAGTTTGCGACAGCTCGATCCCCACGCGGCGGGAGAGTTTTCGTTCGCGCAATACATCCACGGCCATCTCGACAGCCCGAATCATCGGCGGGCGAGGATCCTTGGGATGGTAGAAAGGGAAGAAGCGAACATCTTTGTTCCACGCGGAACGTTGCGCTTCGCGAAACTGCGGTTCGATAACGAGCAAGGTGGGATCCCCTTCACGGGGAAAGATGGCGAGGTCGTAGCCCTTCATGGTCCAGTAGTTGGTGAGATAGAGGACATTATCCGGCGCGCGCACGACGACGGCATCGAGATTTTGCCGTTCCAGCATCTGCCGGACGCGTTGCCATTTTTCCTGATCGAGCGGATATGCCATGGCAGCCTCGGATTATTTCACCGCACGGTGTCCTTTACCATGGTACGTCCACGATAGCTCTTTCCCC
>Ga0207131_1044_pt2 | contig 21695 bp, 7 predicted proteins | sample Alteio_BWMinHeat_13_FD_153557 | JGI IMG/M metagenome (GOLD analysis project Ga0207131, IMG submission 153557) | Enriched cells from forest soil in Barre Woods Harvard Forest LTER site, Petersham, Massachusetts, United States -... | ecosystem: Environmental > Terrestrial > Soil > Temperate forest >...
GTTATTGGAGTGCTTCGCGGAATAGCTTTAATTTACAACGTGCATTTGTTGATGTTGCCGATCCTAAAAAAGTAACCTGGTTTGAATATCAAGATACGGTAGAGATCAATACTGAGTCAGTAAAAATGATCGACAAATCTAAACTTGAATTACCTAAAACCTTGTTAGAAGCTGGCAATCAATATTGGGTTGAATGCTCATCCATAAGAGGAGAATATATAGATCCATTATTTATTCCACAGATTAACATAGTAAATGCTGCAACTCAGAAGGCTATTATTAAAATTAGCAGTTTAAAAGTTGGTGCTCAGAAAAGTGTAATATTATTGGATGTTAAAGGTCAGCCATACGCTACGCTGGTTGAGCGTGCTGAAATTACAGGGCTATTTAGTAAAATTGAAGATAAACAATATATTGAAACCTATGTTGTAAATCCTACTTCTGCAGCGACGCTAGAGAAATTTATTGTTAAATTACCCAGGTATAATTTGGAGTTGGAATCTGTGGTTGCAGGTGCTGATGCGAATCAGTTTAAATTTAAAGTAAAGGGTAGAGAAAATATTTATATTGATCTGCGTGATCAGCATGCAATTAATGTTATTGCTGGTTTTAACCAAGGTATACAAGCATATGAAGAGTCTGTTACTGGGGACAGAAAGAAGTTATTAATTGTTCCCAGGCAGAGATTTGTTACTAAAACATTTCCTGTTGCAGGTTCTCCTGCAGGCTCTGCTGATGTAAACTATTCAGAATTTCCTAATTTACTTTTAGATACCAAAAATATAGTGGCATATGCTTGGCTGGGAGCAGATAATGCTAGTCGAGGGATTGCAAGCAATAGGTGGGCTTATGCAGGAGAAGAAAGTTTAATTAAGATACCAATTGAAGAAGAAATTGCGCAATTATCAAATAGAGTTAATGCTGCAGATGTAAGTGTACATCCGCGCGGGGTAAAAATAAATAGTAATCTTTTGCCAAATTGGATTGAACAGGGATGTATTCTGAAATTAAAAGCAGCGGATGGAAAAATTACAGAATTTGAGATATTTGCCGCCGAGAATGACGGCAGCGAGGCAGGACCGATTACCTTGAATCTTAACCCTGCATCTGGGGTAAGATTTGATGGCGCAGATTTACTGCTAAAATTGCAAGATCCTATGGTTGAAAAGTCTATAGTGCGCGTTACTCCGCAGCCAACAGAGCGGCAGGATAGCCTGTTTTTAGCATATATACAGCTTGCGAATCATCAACCGTTGGCGGCTAAAGTAGCGTTAGAAAATTTTCATACACAATTTGGTTGTAACGAGTGGTCGCCAGAGGATGTGCAATTGATTGAATGGATTGTGGATCATGCTCCATGCGCCGCAGATAAGGGAAAAGCAGTAAATAGAGATGAAGGTTTACAAAATAATACGGCTAAATATTTGCCAGTGCGTTTGCGTGCATTATCATTGTTGGCAAATTATCATCAACAAGTTGGCAGAATAGACTTAAGCAGCAAAAAACCGCAAGGCGCTGGTGCTAAACATCTTGCAATGTGTTCAGACGATGCTAAAGATAAAGATTACAAGCAACTTAGTCAAGACTTTTATAGTGAAACAAGTTTTAGTGAACATATTTACCAGTTGTTTGAAGAATATAATAAAACCAGGGCTAATATTAATGTTGAACTTAAATTAACAGAAGAGCAAGAATTGACGTTATTACGAGAGGTTTACACTAATAAGAAATTTAAAACTGATAAGTATTTATCAACTCCAGTAGGAGTTAGATGGAGAAAGCTGGAAGCAAAACAAAAATTAAAAGAGCTAGTTTTGCGGGAGTCTGGTTCGACAAGAGCTAAAGATTTATTAGCAAGTGTTAACAAAGCTAAAAAAGACATATATGTCACAGATTCTGCGCTTAAAGCTAGCGGTGAAGTTGATTTTAGCGAATTGCCAACAGATAAATTTCAGCTTAATAGAGAGTATTTAAATATAAATTGTGGCGCAACGGTGATCAATTTAGATCCGGAAAGAAATTTAACAGGATATACCCAAAAAGCTGTTGAATTGTGTCATGAAAAATTGCTTAAAGTGGGGTATGATTTTCAGAAGTTACCTGCAGGATTTTTGGAACAATATATGGCACATGTATTGCGATGTCTGCATCAAGGCCCATGGGTGGATCGTGAAGATGCAGGGCACCAGAAAATAGAAGTCGCCGACAGAGAATCCTGGCAGCCATTAAGAGATTTTCAACATAATTATGCAAAACTAGTAAAGACTTATTTGCAAGCGAAGGGGTTGCCCATAGGCAGTGCAGATACCCTGCAAATAGTTGCATTTCCTGGTGAGGAGTGCTCGTATTTGATGAAACCAGAGTGTTTGCTCCAGTTTATGCCTAGAGATTTTGAAGATAAATATCAAGAGTATGTTAATGAATTGATAACCAATGTAGATTTAAGTGAAGAACGCTTTGTGCGTATTTTCCCATATTTATATGAATGCGCGCGCAGGAGAAAGATGGCTAGTTATACTGCAGAAGCGCAGTTGTTGGAAAAGTTTACCCATACTTATCTGCAGGCGAAGCGATTGGCGTTGCTAAATCCTAAAACTAAACAAGTTGAGTGGGATAAATTAAAAAGTAACAAGCCGATATTGTGTAAATTACTGCATAGTGTGTGTACTCATCCTGATTTGTTTTCTAGCTTGAAGTTAATAGAGCCAGAAAGTTTTAATAAGCCAGAGTGTCAGAGTGGTTATAATTATGGAGATCCCGAAAGAGAGACATGGACATATACTATTCGTGACTGGCAGAATGATCGTACCGGAGGCAGATATGTTTATGTGCGCAATCCTAGCCATGTAACTTGGAATAAAAGGCAGCAAGCGGTAACATTTGGCCACCAAGCATCAAGTAAATCTAGGTTTGAACAAATTTTAACCGTAGCAAACGAGGTCCCATTTTCTGTGCCATTGCAACAAGCAATGGAAATGAATCGTGATCGAGTGCAAATTCATCAGGCTAAAAAATATGTGACTGAACAATTTGAAATATTGAAAGCAGAGCAAGCAGATAAAGTTAAACCCAATGTTGTAACAACCAAGGTGGATGAATTAAAGAAAATTAATGTTGCAGTTGCATTTTTAGGTAAGTTGACTGCAGATATTGAACCAAAAATATCCATGTTGCGCAAAATATTTGTCGACGCAGATGCAAAGGTTGCAGATGAGCGTGAAAAATTGTGGCAGCAACGCAATGGGTTGAAAGCACGAGGGGATGAATATACGGCTAGAGTTAATGATGAGCAAAAGCTTGATGTGCAAATGGGCAAGTTTATTAATGATGCAACAAATAATCAAAAACTTAAAGCGACAGAAACTTTCAAAGATAAAATTCTAAGAGATGTTTTGGGAAAAAATATTGACACTAAAACTAAAGAACTTAATAAGCAAATAAGTGAACAATTAAAAGCGGTATTAACTTTAGTAAATGCTGGGCCAAAAGATAAAAATTCTGCTGCTTACATGCAGTGGAAAATCGATAGATCTGCAGGAGTTTTGAAAAAGATAAAACCGGCAGATCTGCTGGCATTGTATTTACGTAATGAAGTTGGTGAGTATATTAAAAAAACTCGCTTGGCACCAGAGGAAATAAATGCCCTGCATGCAACCATTGGGGAGTATGTGAATACTAAGATTTTACGTGATCAATTATTGCGTAGCCAAGAAAATCTTGCAGCTTGCAATAAGCTGGCGGCAGTAGATGATAATAGTAATGAATTTAAAGAGGCGAGTCATTTATTGGCTACTACACTTTTTGCACAAAACTATGGGGATTGCACTGAAAATACTGCGGCAAGCGTGTTCCAGTATTATGAGGGTTTAATGCTGCGACAAGAGCAAGAGCAATTCATTAAAGTGCTACAGGAAGGCGGTCATAATAAATATACCAATAAAATTATTCAGCTAATAATGGGTGGCGGTAAGTCAAAAGTTATTTTGCCAATATTGTCATATTTAAGCTGTAGTGGTACAAATTTATGCATGGTTGCAGTGCCGCCAGCATTATTTAAAACGAATTATGCTGACTTAAGTGAAGTTACTAGAAGGTTGTTTAATCAAGACGCACGTAAGTTTTTATTTAATAGAGGGATGGATAAGACTGGTCTTGACTATAAAGATATGTACCATGCCTTAGAAAGTGCTATGGTTAATCGGGAGTTTTTTGTAACTACGGTGGAATCTCTGCAGTCGCTGGAATTGAAGTTTATTGAGGAGAGCTCTACTAGTCCCTGCCAACATGCTAGTGAATATAAAGCTTTAGAAAAAGCTAATGATCATCTTAAATTGGAAGTGAAAAAAATTATTGACCGAGGTGATGTTTTAAATTTACAAAAATTCTTACAGCAGCATTCTATGCTGGATTTTGATGGCGTAATAAATGACAACAATGAAAAGTTATTGCATGTTGCGCGTAATTCTATAGTTGCTGAGAATATTAAAAATCAAATGCTGCGTATACTGTTGCAATTTGGGGTTGTTGATGCACCAGATAAATCTGGACGCTATGCTGCTGCGGATATAGCAGCGCAGCTTGTTAAGCAAGACGCTGATGATGTTAATCTGTCGTTGCAACAAGCGGTTAATCTTGGATCGCTAGCAAAACTTATATCTTTATATAAAGCGGGTAAAATTAGCCGTACTACTCCAGGAATAGTGAATGGTAAGTTGTTGCAGCAGGCATATGATGCTTGCGATCAAGAAACGGTTAAATTTTTGCTCGCTATGGGTGCGGATGCTAATAACTTGAGGTGTAACTCAGAAGTTTTAAGCATTCGCTCGGCATTACCACCAAACACAGATTTAGCATATCCAGATTTACAGAAATTGTACCTGGAACACAAGAGTACTAATGAGTCTGCCGATAAGTACGCTGCGGTAAATAATGTGGTGTTTGCACAAAAAGAATGGGGTGAGAAAGTTAAGTGGCTGCATCGAATTGTCAAGTTAGTTAAGAATAATTGTGACTTAACCATAGATGAAGTTGATAGTGCGCTGCATATTAAAAAAATGCTCAATTATACTGTTGGTGAAAGTAAAACCATACCAAAAGCGCATATTAAAACCACAGTTAATTTTTATAAGTTTTTTTGTAGCCTTAATTTAAACCAAGTTTTACCCAATAGATTGAAAGGAAAGGAAAAACCTAAGGGGATTAAAGAATTAATTGCTAGCTTGAAAGATAAACCATCGCCAAGTGAGTGGAAGAAAATATTTGACTATTTACGCGATGAGTTGATTAATAAAGATCCACATTTGGGTGGGTTGATAAATAATCTTATGCAAGAAACTGGTAAAAGCAAGGCGGACATCCAGAAAGAGATAGCTAATTATTTTAATAATGTAGGTAACACAGTTCCTGCTAGCATTGCAAATAGTAGTGATTTAGATTTGCAAAATGCTTTAACAATGTATAAAGAATTATTAAATGCATATTTGCCGATGACGATGGCAAATAAAAAATTAAATGAAAATTACGGTGCGTCTAAGGATCCGGATCGCTCTGCGCTGCTGCGTTGTTTGTCTATTCCATATGCTGGGAATAATACGCCAAATGAACGTTGTAAGCATGGTGACCATTTGGAAACCCTATGCTATTCCACGCAAATAGCATTAATTGATGGAATTAATTTTGCAGCATTTAAAGATATTTTAACGTTATGGATGGAGCAGGCAAAAGCAGAGATTATTAATCCAAGTAAAAAAGTAAGTGATAAAGATCGAACCATTATTGGTAAGGTTTTTAACGACTTATGTGAAAAAACCAATAAAAAATTAATAGGCGAAGGGAAGAAAATATTACCTAAATTTTCCGAGTTAGATCTTAAAAATGATGCGCAATTAAAACAGATTTACGCGGTCTTAAATGCAGATATGGACTTTGTTTTTTATTGTTTGGAAGAGGTTGTCTTGCCGCAATCAACTATAGATGGCAAGACACTGCATAGTGATTCACATAATCTAGTGTCATCAGTTAAGTCGATGCGCGGAGTAACTGGTACTCCGGAAGGTTATTTGTCATTGCATCAAAGTATAAGCTTTGATGATTCTAATAGTTTCGGCACTAATGGTATAACGGTGGATACGTTGGAACGGAATAATTCTCCAGTATCGGTGCAAGATTATACTGGCGTAAAAGACTTTTTAACGGAGTTTATTCATAAAAATTGCTCGGCCGGTGGTAAAACGAATTTACGTGCAATTATTGATGTTGGAGCTACGTTCCTTGGCGTAACTAATCTGGAAGCTGCAGGGCAAATAGCCAATGTATTACAAGATTACGCTAAAATTTTCGATCCAAAAATTAAATATGTATTATATTTTGATGATAAAAATGATCTGCGATTTATTGATACGGATGCTAGCAAGTCAATGCAAGGAAGAGATACATTTATCGGTGGTTCAAGTTTGAAAAATATATGTGATACGCTTAATTGCAATCCAGATGAGTTCTTTACTTACTATGATCAACAGCATACTAGAGGCACGGATATTAAACAGATCCCAGCTGCAGAAGCGATCACGACAGTTGCGGATAATAGTTTAATCACCGATGTGCTGCAAGGTGTTATGCGGATGCGGCAATTACGCTCTGGACAAAAAACACATGTGGTGTTGTCAACCAATGTGGCAAATTTGGTTAAAGAGCATAATAAGTTGGCTGGAGATCAAATTTCAATTGCACAGGTAGATGCATTTTGTATTGCAACGCAAGCAGAAAAAATGGCTGAATTAAATTATCGTGGTACTTTAGGCAAATTAGTTAATTTAATTCGAGAAGATTTGCAACATCAAATTTTAAACTTAGATTCCAAAGATGTCTATAAGATCCAGGAGCATATGCTACAGTTTGCAGCATTCTTTATTTCTGAGCAAGGAGTTAATATCTACAAAGAGCGTGGTGGGATGGAGATTGAAGATTTTTCCAGTACGATACTAAATGATAAAAGGACAAGTTTGTTGGGCCAGTGGAAGCAAGTAGTGCAGAAGATAACTAAGGATGATGCTCATATAAATAAACAGCATGATGAATTAGATGCAAAAATGAGAAAAATCATTACGGATAATTTGCCAAATTGTAAATCAAAGAACAAGAGAGTGGTAAATGCTGCGAAAGAGTCTGAGGTTGAAAAACAATTGCAAATAGAGAAAGAAAAGGAAAAGGAAAAGGAAAAAGAAAAAGAACGTCAACGGATGGATCAAGCGGCGAATATAAGCGCCTTGTCGCGTGAGCCGTTGTTGGCAAAAATGGCAGAAAATGCCGAGCTGAATTTTGCAGCATTTGGGCAATTATTTTTAATGGGTTCATTATTAAACCAGTATGCTGGTATTAATAAAGAAATTTTTAGTAAGAATTTTTATATTACTCCTAATATGAAATGTAGTATTGATCAACAGGGGTTAGATCGTGTTGTTAGCTTTATTGGGAAACAAATAGAAGCACTGTTAGTATTTAAGCAAAATGATGCTTACGTCATCGTTGGTTTGACTAGCGAGGATGTTGAAGAAATATATCCGAAATTTAATAGCATGGCGGCTAAGGGTAATGTTGGCTTAATAAGTTTGAAAGGTAATGTTGTCGCTGGCAATTTACCTGCTGGTTATCAAAAAGATCCAAAATTTTTAAGTTTGCAAGAGCAAGTTAAATTTTTCAATGGTAATTTAACTGGATTGGTGGAACAAGAAGAGGCCTTTAGTTGGTTAATAGAAAATCATGCAGAAAAGTTGGAGTTTTTTGAACAACATTTATTAAAATATAGGCAGTGTGAAGCTAAAGATGTAGAGGCTTTAAAATCTAAAATGCAAGCATCCTCATCGTTGTTAGAGGAGGTGTTGGATCGCTACTATGAAGATTTAACGCATTTAACTACTCCAGAAGCTTGGCAAGGTAAATTTGACCATGCGGTGAAAGCAGCTGAGGCAGTTGAAGCTGCTAAATTGGCAAAAGTGGTTAAAGAAATATGTAACGGGTGGCCGCAACAGATAACCGATGAACAAGTCACTGGCTATATTGGAAATAATAACTTGCCATTTATGGTTAGAGCTAGCTTTAAAGAATTTGTTGCCATGCTTAATAAATTGGCTGAATTGAAAGTTAGCATTGATACCGGAAATTTAACCGAGATGGAAAAGTTATTAAATGCCAATAAAAAATTGGATTTAATTAACAAGATATTGCCAATTAGTAGTGCTAAGCGACAATATACTGTTTGTGCGCAGCAGGGAACTGTAGATGCTGAGCAAGCTGGTATTAAGCTACCGCAGCTTGCCCACGGCATTTATTTGGGAGCAAAGATTAAGCAGAAAGGTTCGCCAGTTGAATATACCATTCAAGGGCTTAAAAAATTGGACAACGGAGAGATCCAGCTTAGACTTGATGCAACGCTTGCCGTAGCAGGTGAGAAAATTGTGCTAGAAGTTCAGGCGGATTTGCTTAGATGTAGCAGTATAACACCATTAAGTTATGCAGTAACTTTACGCAATGAGGCGGTGGTAAATAAATTATTGACCGAAAACGCTGATTATACCAAGGTAGGTGACAACGGTATAAAGGCAATCCATCTTGCGGCCATGCATGGTGATGATGTTTCTGTATTGGGGTTGATGAAGAAAGGGGCAATATTTTTTGATCAGGATAATACTGGCAAATCGGCATTTGATTATGCTAAAGCTAGCAATATACAACCAAAATTAACTGCCGTGCTGGAGCAGTTAGTTCAACAGGCAGTGAGTACTGACGATTCCGTTAGCTTTACCAGTTTAATTGCAGGGAATAAAGCGGCATTAATTTATAGTTTTGATCTGGATAGCAGACGTTATCCTTTAGCTATGTGTGCTATAGCGCATGGCGCAGATAAATGTTTAGCGGTAATGTTGGCTGAAAATTATCCAGTAGAGCAATTGGCATGTGCAGACATGAAGGCATTTAATGTTTATAGGGAGTTAAATGTAGCCTGCAATAGTAAAGATAAACATAAATATCCAGAAGATAAATGTAAAGTCATGATTAAAAATGTATTGGATTTGCCAGTATCGTTATTTGCCAAAGATGGTTTGTATACGCTGGCAGAGAAGCAATGTACCGTGGATAGGTCTATGCATCCGTTGTTACTAGCTGCAGTGAATGAACGCAAGAAATTGTTGAGTGAGTGCAGTGTGGTGATCGCCAGCAAAGATGCTGAAAAAATTAAAGAGTTTATCACTAAACACCCAGAGGTGTTGAACCATTATATGGCGAATGGTCTTACCCCATTGTTGGCGGTTATTCAGAGTAGTATGGAGCAGCTAGCTATCGAATTGCTGGCACTGCCAAAAGTTAAAATAAATCTTGCCTTGCGCGCACTTGCCGATGAAACCAAGCCAGATGCAGATGCACAAAAGCTGGTAGGAAAATCGGCATTGCAATTAGCAACGGAGAATAACCTGGTAGACCTAGTTAAAAAATTGGGTGGCGAAAAATTGCTAGGGCATGTACAAAAAGGTGAAGAAGAAGAGTTGAAGAAATTGTTGCAAGAAAACCCGACATTAGTTGAATATCAAGAGAATAAAAAATCAGCGCTAAGTGTTGCGGTGGAGCATAATAGGTTAGATATTGCTAGATATTTGCTTTCAACCATGGAGGGGTATTCTAATCCGGATCGGTTGGTAATGATTGTGCTGCATTGCTTGGCTAATCCTAAATCTGAGCTTAAGGGGAGCTGCGAAAGTTTATTGGAAAAATTAATAAGCAAGGATGGTAAATTAGCCGCTGGGGCGAAAATCCCAGTTGTAGAATTAAAATTAGTTATGGAATATGCCAGTACTATGCTTAATGCAACTGAAGTCTTAAATGCGCTTGCACGGCATCCGCAAGTAGATACTGCATTATTAGTGCAAATAGGCTCAAGTAAGCAGATCACTACGGAGACTTTAGGTTATATAGTTGCAAATGTGCCTAAGTGCAAGGATACCAAAGTTTTAGTCACAGTAATTAATCGTAGCAAAGTGGATGCTGCCGTGTTGCATAGTATTGTGGAACTGCAGTTTTCTGGTGCCGATTCTGCAGTGGATTTAGCTATTGCTGACCGTGCACTTACTGCATCAGTAGATTTGAAAAAAATAGCTAGCAGAACTACAGAAACTAAAGTTCTAATGCATATTGTTGCGAATACTTCAGGTATGGTGAATAAAGAAGTGTTGCTGGCAGTGGTAAGTGGTAAGCATGCCGGTGTTACTACCGCAGTATTACATGAGGTTGTGCAGCATAAGAACGTAGGCCATGACATAGATTTAGTAATTGCAGGGAATGCACAGACTAAAACTGAAGATTTGCAACTGATAGCTAGAAGAGCTAAGAGTGCCACAGATGCCGATATATTACTGGCAATAGTTGCTAATAAGGTGGGCAATGTTAATGTTGATGTTCTAAAGGAAGTCGTTGGCCATAAGCATGACGGAGTTACGGCAGCGGTATTACATAATATTGTTTCCCTTGACAAGTCATACGCAGATGTTGATTTAATCCTTGCGACACATGCTAAAATTAAGGCGGAAGATTTAATTAAGCTGGCAAAACGCGCAACCAATATTGAAACTTTAAAGGCGATTGTTAACAATGGGTATGATAGGGATGATACCAAGGTTAGCGCTGCAGTTTTAGCAGAGGTTTTGGAAAACAAACATGTTAAGCTTGATGCAGATTTGCTGGCTAAAATAGCTATGCATAAAAAAGCAACTGAAACAGTATTAACTTCTATTCTGGCTGACAAGCATAAAGGGGCGATTAATGCTGCTGTCTTAATGGCGTTGGTTGTCGGACCTAATGTTACAGCTCCTATATTGGCGAGAGTAGCAGACAATCAGCAAGGGGTAATTACGGGGAATGAGCTTCATGCAATTGTGGTGCATGAGAAGATTAAAGACAAGTCTATTGATTTAATGGTCGCCAATCGTTCTGGTGCTAGCCCTGTGGATTTAGCAACTATAGCTAGCAGAGCTGCTGGCGCCGATACTGACGTGTTGCAGAAAATTATTGACAATAAAAAGGGTAATGTTCAAGCAATAGTTTTGACTGCAATAGTTCAGAATAAGGCGGGATGTGTTACTGCTCCAATTTTGCATCAAGTAGCATACCATCTTGCGTGTACACAAGAGATTTATAAAATAATTGCTGGGCATACTGCTACTACCACAGATGATTTAAAAATGATAGCAGTTAAAGCTACAAAGTCAGAGGTGCTGAGTGCTATTGTGGGAAATAAATCCCCGGAAGTCACGGTGGATGTGTTAAAAGCGGTTGTTGTGAAAGATATTGTTACAACAGAAGTGCTGAGTTCTATAGTTAATTATAAACCTAGAAACAAAGATCTTGATTTAATCATTGCTGGACGGTCGGCAACTAAATCTGGAGACTTAACAACTATAGCTACTAGAGCTACAGGTACTGATACAGATGTATTAATGGCCGTGGTAGAGAATAAGCATGGTCAAGTGGATGCTGGTGCTTTATTAGCTGTGGTGGGTAATAATAATGGCGGTGTTACAGATAAAGTATTGAGTACAGTTGTAGGGCACAGCGTTAAAAATAATGCAGTTGATTTAGTAATTGCTGGGCATAAGCTTACAAAGAAAGAAGATTTAATTATTATTGCGAGTAGGGCTGCTGATCCTAAAGTGTTAACGGCGATTATTAATAATAAGCATGGCAAGATAGATGCGGAAGTATTGAAAGTGGTAGTTAAAAATGGTTGTTTTAAGGATGTTGATCCTGCAGCTATTTCTATGGTTGTTAACTATGCACATGTGGAGAAACATCGAGATATTGATGCAGCAATTGCTAGCCATCTAAACATGGGGACGGATGAATTAAGAATTGTAGCAGCTAGAGCTACTGATGCTAAGATTTTACAGGATGTAGTTGAAAATAAATCTGGGAAGGTAGATGCGAGTGTTTTACAGGCTGTGTTAAATCACACGCATGGGGTAATTAATACGGTATTAAGTGCGGTGGTTGCAGTTAATCAGCATAAAGATGTAGAGGTTGATAAGGCTGTGGTATCCAAGGATCATATTGAAAGGGCCGATTTGGTTACGATAGCCAAAGGTACTACGGCGGATAAAGTATTATTGGAGCTCGTTAAGCATAAAAAAGTAGATGAGGACATTTTAACAGCGATACTTAATAACAAGGATGGTAAAGCTGTTACTGCCGAGGTGTTAAAAAAGGTTGTTGCGCATACTGCTTGCACGTCAGCGGTTGATGCGCTTGTTGCTAAACATGTTAATTTAGGTGCGGCAGATTTAGAAGTTATCGCATCTAGAGCTAAAACGTTAGATGTATTAAAATCTATTCTTGATGATAGTGTGAGAGTGGTTAATGTTGCTGTATTAAAGAAAGTAGCAGACAATCAGCAAGGTGTAATTACGACGAATGAATTGCATAAAGTTGTGGAGCATAGGGTTAAAGATAAGGCCATTGATTTAATATTAGTCAGTCGTTCTGGAACTAAACCTGAGGATTTAGCAACTATAGCAAGTAGAGCCACTAGCGACGATATTGACGTGTTGAAGAACATTATTGCCAATAAAAAGGGTAATGTTAAAGCAACAGTTTTGACTGCCATAGTTAAGAATATGACCGGGTGTGTTACTGATACAATTTTGCATCAAGTAGCACACCATTCTGATTGTCAACAAGATGTTGATGTAATAATTGCTGGACATGCCAATACAAAAACCGATGATTTAAAAATGATAGCAACTAGAGCTACAAAATCAGAGGTGCTGAGTGCTATTGTGGCTAGACCTAGTAGAAACAAAGATCTTGATTTAATCATTGCTGGACGGGCGGTAACTAAATCTGGGGATTTAAAAACTGTAGCATCTAGAGCTACTGCTGCAGATACAGATGTATTAATGGCTGTGGTAGGAAATACGAGTAGCGAAGTAAATGCTGACGTTTTACTAGCTGTGGTGAATAATAATAATGGTGGCGTTACACAGAAAGTGTTGAATGTGGTTGTAGGGCACAGAGTTAAAAGTTCTGCAGTTGATTGGGTGATTGCTGGTCATGAGCATACAAAGAAAGAAGATTTAATTACCATCGCACGTAGGACTACTGAGCTTAGGGTGTTGACTAAGATTGTTGAAGATAGACATGTTAAAATGGATATAGATGTATTGAAAGAAGTAGTTGCAAATGCATGCTTTAAAGATGTTACTGCTGAAGTGTTGAGCGCAGTTGTTGCGAATGGCGCTTGCACGACAGAGATTGATTTAATGGCGGTTGGGTGTGATGCTATCAAAGTGGAAGATTTAAGGGCCATAGAGGCTAGAACTGTAGGCGTTGATAATGCAGTGATTGTTAATATATTAAAGGGAATTGCTGGCAGAACTAATGCAGATGCGGCGTTGTTAATTAAGATTATCCGTCGTGATGAAACAACTAAAGCAAATGAGGCAATAATTACGGAAATAGAGAAGCATACGTTGGCAAGAGAGCCTGGAGATGCTGGAGTTAAGGCGGCGTTAGCTGCGTGGAAATTAAAATATCAGCCACCACCACCACCACCTACAGTACAGCAATCACCACCACAACCAGGCTCAGGAATAGCTGGAGGAAGACGGCTAATGAGGTAATATGTAATGCTTCATATGCAGATTTTGCAAAAAATTGATCGGCAAAATCTGCATGTTTTTAGCTAAAGTACTTAAAATGGTGAAAATGTTAAGCCAAGGCCAAGGCTGTAGCCGTCTTTTAAGCGTATATTTACAGTTTGAAACTGTTTGGCTTGCATTTTAATTTTTGATAAATTTTTCCATACCCCAAATATATGTGCTGATACTGATTTATTAAAACTACGTGCAGCAGATAATTTTATCATCGGTACAGCCTTAGTTTTACTAAAACTACTTGTATTATTGATTACTTCAGCAGGGGTAAGAGCACCAAAGTCTGATGTGGTGACCTTAAATTCGGCTATAATTTTTGATATTGAAACCCCAATCAAGGCAGCTACAGAATAAGCATCATTATTTGTAAAAGTTTGGTTAATGGAGATGCCAATATACGGGTGGTGTCCTTTAATGTCGGAAGTAGTTATAAGGAATTGGCCTGCTGTTTGTTGTGGCTGTCCTGGCAAATTGTCACCAGCACCGATAGTAGCAGTACGTTTCTTTTTAAATTGCTCGGTATATCCGGCCTCTACCCCAAAATGTTCGGTAAATTTAGTTCCTAAGAACAGTGAACCTTCCGTTGGATTTTTTGCAAAAATGTTGGCACCGTAACCATTTTTGAATTTTAGATTTGATTTGGCTAAATCTGCACCGACGTAAAAACTAGAACACATTTGATCCGCAACTTGATTGTATGACTCAGACTTGCTGATTTTTGCCAAAGCAGGATTGCTGAGTAGTATTACGCTTAGAGCTGCGCTGATAGAAATAATCTTTTGCATCGTGTTCCCCTGAATTTCTGTAATGAAACTAACTTTTGTGATGAGTGTGGTTACTGCATCTTCTGGGTAGTATGGCATGGGAGTTGTTTCTTTTCCAATCACGAAAGTTAGGGCAACATTGAGGCAAGTAAAAATTGCATATTTGCTGGGATTGGGGTAGATTTAGCAGTCGTTTATTTGTAAGCATAAGGTATTACCATCTTCAATGAGTTATGTTACTGAGCAAGGCAGTGTGATACTTGCTATCCCTGCTGATAAAATGGTAGAAGCACCACGCAACATTGATTTAGCATTGCAAGATGTTGTGTCTGGATATTTCAATTATAAGTTATGGTCATTTATGGGATTAACTGAAATCCGTCGTCGGTACCGCCGTACGGTTATTGGCCCATTTTGGACTACCCTAAGCTTAGGAATATTCGTAGGCTGTATGGGGTATTTATTAAGTGCTATGTGGCATAATGATCCTAAAGTATTTTTGCCTTATTTCTGTTCTGGTTACATAAGTTGGATTTTAATTCAAACTATCATTATGGAGAGCTGCGTAACTTTCACAAGCACGGAAGCATTTATTCGTCAAATATCTTTGCCATACTCCACCTACGCATGTTTAATTACTTGGCGCAATATTGTGGTGTTTTTTCACCATTTAGTCATTTTAGCATTAGTTTTTCTTTACGCCGGCACTAGTATTAATTTCAATATTCTGTTAGCTATCCCCGGTTTAGTTCTTATCTTTTTTACCGGCTCTTGGATGGCAATACTTTTGGGGATGATCTGCGCTCGGTTTAGGGATATTCAACAAATAATAGGTAGCATATTGCAATTGGCTATGTTTGTAACACCTATAATGTGGACCCCAGAGCAGTTGGGAGCAAAAGGGTTACTGTTGGCAAAATTAAATCCATATTACCACTTTATATGCCTTATACGTCTACCATTGCTTGGGCAAGTCCCTAGTCTGTTGAACTGGAGTGCAGCCTTATTAGTAACATCCGTTGGGGCAATAGTGACATTATTATTATTTGCAAAAAATTATCGTAAACTGGTATTTTGGTTATAAATATGAAATCTTGGATTCAAGTAAAAAATGTTAGTATCGATATCCCTATATATGGTGCAGAAAAAAGTTTTCGTAGTGCTTTAGTAAGACGATATGTTGGAGGTAATGTTCATAAAGACAACAACATCGTTAGTGTAAAGGCTTTGGATGACGTAAGTTTGAATTTAACTGCTGGGGATCGTCTTGGCTTAATAGGGCATAATGGGGCTGGAAAATCTACCCTGCTGAGTGTTTTGGCTGGGATTTATAAACCAGTTCAAGGTTCAGTCACTTATAATGGGAAAATTACCCCACTGTTTAATTTATCTCCTGGTATGGATCCAGCTGATACTGGCCTAGAAAATATTATGACTATCGGCATGTATTTAGGGATGAGTAAAAGTGAAATTAAAGAAAAAACTCAATCTATCATTGATTTTACAGAATTAGCTGAGTTTATTAATTTACCAGTTAGAACTTATTCCTCCGGTATGATTGCAAGACTAACGTTCGGTATTGCAACATCCTTAGAGCCGGATATTTTGCTCATAGATGAAGGGATCGGGGCAGGTGATCAATCATTTGCTAATAAAGCTAAAGAACGGTTGGAAAATTTTTATAATAAAATTAACATCATAGTTTTAGCCTCGCATTCAAATGAATTAGTAAAGCAATTATGTAATAAAGCGATTTTGTTGGAGCACGGGAAAATAATTGCTGCTGGTACAGTAGATGAGGTTCTGAAAATATATTGCCCAGAGAAAAATGATGCTGTTGAGGTGCCAGAATTAGAAGTGGTAGTTTAAATGCAAAGTAAGGGTTTCAAGTTTTATATAGCAATTCCAGTCTGGGGTGAGAGCTATGTCGATGTTTTTTTAAATACATCTTTGCCATCTTTGATGGCAGCAGGTAATTTGCCATATTTATGTCAGCAGGCACAAGTTGTTTTTACTGTATATACTACACTTGAATTTCTCCCTATGTTTCAACATAGTAATTTAATAAAAACCCTGCAACAAAAGGCAGAAGTTTGTCTTGAGGCTATATGTATTCCATGTAAAGAGCATTATTCTGCAGAATCTAGTGGATATAATGTGGCTATGTATGAGGCAAAAACTAATGTATACAAAGATAATATATGTAAAGCGCAGTTAAATAACGATGAAAATAATGTAATTATTTCTCTTAATGCGGACATGGTTTTTTCAAATAATTTTCTGCAAAAATGCCATGAAGTTTTGTTGCAAGGTAAGAAAGTTGTTGAAGTTGTTGGACCTAGGGGTATGGCTAGTGAGATTAGTGAGGCCTTGCATAAGCAATATCGCAACATTGATAATGTAATTAGTATATCATCGCGGAATTTACTAAAATTATGGATTAATTATATTCACCCTATGTTAGATATTCATTTGTGGGAAGGAGATTCTAAATATTTTAATTGCTCACATCTCATGTGGCCCATAGGGGATGGCCCTGGCAATGGGTGGGCTGCACATTGCTTTTTCTTGTATCCAATAGTCTTAGTTTTGCCAAAGCATCAGGTTGATTTTTCTAGCACTATTGACGCTAATTTGGTCACTGGCTGTAATTATGGAATAGAAGATGCTTTTGTGGTAACAAATAGCGAGGATTTGTTTTGTTGTGAGTTAAGTGCTAGTGATAAATTTGTTGGCGCCTTTGGAAAGCGTGGTGATTTAACGGACATTGTAGGGTGCTACAAAAATTTTGGGAAAAAGTATAATTTTGATTTATTACAAAAAAAAATTATGTTATCTTGCGATGCTAAAAAAGCTGATCTTTTGATAACAACTGAAAAGTCGGATGTGGTTATAAATAGTATTGTAGAGCATGCCAATAAAAAAATAACACGTTATATATCAATGCGGCATATGATGCTAGAAAAATTTTCGACTTGGATAAGGTCTTTTCCTTTATACCGATATTTAAAAAGGTTGTAATAAATAATATTAATTGTACTCAATACGCTGTTTATCAAACACCAACCGAGTGTAATAATATTTTTATAATTATATAATTGGCTTATAAGATTAACTCCTGATTTATGATGCCTCCGCTTGTTTTCCCCATAGGCAGTAGCCGTTATAACGGCTAATAATTTGTTCCATAGCATGAATAGTGATGGTGAAATATCCATTATTTTTGAATAAGCATTGGTTAAGTCGGTGTATATTATTAATTTTATACCCTTGTTGGTGATTTGAATTTTATCAACAAAGTTAGCCACAGTATTAAATCTTTGTTGATTGGTTTCAATAAATATAACATCATATATGACCAAATCTGTAATAGAATAGACATCATCAAAAAGTATTAAATTAACTTGCATCCCTGGTTTTGAGTTGAAGAAATTTTCAAGCATGGTTGTATGGGTGGCGCAGATATACAAAATATTAGGTGATTTAATCTGTCTTAAAGTGTCATTCAATATGCTTATTATGTTTTTGTAATCATGATATTTATAATGAAATATAGAAACAAAAGGTGGTATTCCAAATAATTTTGTAATAAGAGAACGCATAATTTTTTTTAGTGATTCAGATTTTAGTGATTTAGATTTTAGTGATTTAGATTTTAGTGATTTAGATTTTAGTGATTTAGATTTAATTGTTTTCCTATTTAACAAACGACCTTTTGCATGTTGTTCATTGATAGCATTATCCCAGAAGTGATGATCATGGTGTGATAAAAGCTTTGAGTATTTTAATCCAGAATATATAACATTTAATGTTTGCGCAAGATTATCTTGCGCATGCTTCATGCTGATTGTGCCATCGGCTTTGAGTGGCAAAGCATCCGTGTGGAAATAGAGTAAATTTTTTGAATAATTTAAATGCTCTTTGGTAACCCAGGTTTGCAATCTATTTATGTCAGCATGAAGATTCTTTTTTCCAAAATAAAAATAAGAACTTTCCTGTTCTATTGGTGATATTTCTAATAAAAATATATCATCCGAGTCAGTGATTACTTTGTAATTGCCGGATGGGCACAGCTCTGGAATAAAGCTATAATCACAATGACTGGTTACCATTGGCATAGGACGTTCTGGCTTTATGCACAGCATAAATAGCAAAAAGTAGCGTGCTATTAATAAATCGCCATTAACTTTTGCAAAATATTGATGTGCAATATTTGTGCCAATGTCATAATTAAGCATGGCTGCTATTACGGTGGGGTGAATATTGTCTAAAGCATATTTCACCAGCTCTCTATTATTACAATCCAATATAGAATCGATACCTTGTTTTTGTTTTAATATTGGTAAAATATTATTTTCGATCGCTCTAAGGCTTGGACACACAATTGAATTATAGCCACTATCAATGGTTTGCAACATACTGATGAAAGCATTATTGGATAATACAAAGTCACCATTTAAAAACACGTAGCATCGCTGTACTTGGATATTTTCAGGATCCTTCTGAACCCCGCGTTCATAGGCTAAAGTTAAAGTAATGCCATAGCTTCCTAAATTAACTAAATCATCAATTAAACAAAACTCAATTTTGGAAAATTTTTCCAACTGCTGTAATATTTTGTTATGGAGAATTAACGTGCGACTAAGTTCGGTGGTAAGAAATCTGATTGTTATGCTGCATTTGGTGCTAATATAAGGCAAATTTCCTGTGGCTAATAATGATGGCAATAGAAAATCAGAACACATTTTAATATGTGCATTACCCCAAATAGGAAGTAGAATTACCCATGTATCCATAAATTAATATCGCTTTTGGTTGGCGCATAACGCGAAGTTATAATGCGACATAGCATAAAAGCCCGTATGCACGACTTCATCATTCATTGAAAATATAAATACATTATTAAAAAATTTTTCCAGTTTATGCTTTAATTTTTTTTGCGACATAAGATTTATATGGCCAACTTTGCTGTCTTCCGAAGCATATGCTAATGATTCTAAATTTGGAACTCCAATAATCATCACTCCGGTTGCGGTTAAGTTTTTTACAATATTTTGCAAAAACAACTCATCTTTTTCTGCCGGTATATGCTCTAAGACATCCAAAGAATAAATACCGTCATATTCTTTATTTTGGATAGGCCCTATAAAATAATCATTAAGTAAGGTCTCAACAGGCCAGGAAGAACAAGTTCTTCTTTTTATATCTGCTAAAAAAACAGGATCTATATCTGTTAACGTAAGGTTTACAACACTTTGTCGCACAATGCGCGAAGCAAAACCATCGCCACAGCCTACTTCCAACACAGAATTTAAACCAGAAAACATTTTGGCAACAAATTTGTATCTGGATAAATAAAATAATAAATGCTTTGGATCTTTGCGCCAACTTTGCGAGCTCATCAACCCTAATGTTTCAAAGCCACTAGTCTCTGCTTCATTAACGTATTTATCATACTGTACTTCAAATGTTTTACTCATGAAAATGATCCAATTAGTTGGTTGGTAATGGTTTCTTTGTCGATGCCATGGGCTTGGTAAATGTCATTCAATCCTCCATAGCAATGAATAAATTTATCTTGTAAATGGAAATGATGAATTGTACATTTAGCCTTTTGATTCCAGGCAATTTCCTTAACTCTTGAGCCAAGCCCACCATGTGGAACATGATCCTCCATTACTATAACATGTTCATAGTTATCGAGGATCTTGCTAATTCCATAGACGTCTAATGGTTTTAAGGTATGACAAGATACAACGGAACTATTTATAGCATGCTTTTCATCTAGTTGGTTAGATATTTTTAAAGCAGTGTCTACCATAGGTCCATATGATAAATAGCAAATCTTGCTGCCTTGTTTAAGGTAACGAATTTTACCAAACTCAAACGGAGTTAAGGCTGTTTGTGTGATAGTAGGTTCACCAGCCTTTCCAAGTCTTAAATACACCGGACCTTGAGAATTTACTTTGGCACACCAAAAAGTTGCAGCCTCAGCTTCTAGTGGGTCGCAAGGAGCAATTATGGACATTCCTGGAATAGAGCTAGCAATAGAAATATCTTCCATTGCATGATGTGTAGCGCCCAAGGTTGAATAAGTAACGCCACCACCAATACCCACTATAGTTACGGGTAACTGTTGATAACATAAATCATCACGCACAAATTCAAAAGGACGGTATAAAGTAAAAGTTGCAATTGTATATGCAAATGGTCTTAAACCGCGCATAGCCATACCAGCACACATGCCGATCATTATTTGCTCTGCAACCCCAGTATTAATAAAACGATTAGGAAATTCGTTACGAAATTTTGCAATTGAACCTGCTGGAGAGATATCCGCCACAACAATTGCTAGTCGTTCATCCTGTTTTCCAAGTTCATAAAAGGTATCAGCGAATTTATTGCGCATTGAATTGTCCTTCTAATTCTATTAACGCCTGTTTATATTCATCAGGAGAAGGGGCGCGATAATGCCAAATTGGAACATTTTCCATATAAGAAACACCCTTACCCTTAATAGTATGCGCAACTACCATTAAGGGGCGCTGTTGTTGGCTGGATATTGCCGTAACCAGGTCTGTTGTATTATGCCCGTTTATTTCAAGCACATCCCAGCCAAAGGCTTTAAATTTAGCAGATAGCGGGTAAAATGCTGGATGACCCTCACTTAGCCTTTCCAATCCAGTAAAATCATTGCAATCCATAACTGCAATCAAGTTATTTAAATTTAAATTTGCAGCCATCATTACGGCTTCCCAGGTTGAACCCTCTTGAAATTCACCGTCCGATAATACGCAGTAAATATTAACATCAGTATTTTTTAGTTTCTCTGCGTAAGCCATACCTGTTGCCATGCCAAGACCATGTCCTAGTGAACCGGTTGAAGCATTTATGCCAGGATTGCCATAGTCTGGATGAGCACCTAAAATACCCCCAGATTTGCAATACAAATCTAGATCTTGCTTGGATAAGAAACCAAGCTCTTCAAGTATGACATACTGAATCATGCAACCATGTCCTTTGGACATAAGGAATACATCTTTAAAATCGCCTTGAGGAGTTTTTCTTAAGAAATTATTATAAATTGCATCTACCGCTTCCAAACACGAAAAGGCAGGGGCAATATGCAAAGCCCCTACCTGCTGAGAAATATCTAGGATCCGCTTGCGATAGCGTGCACATCGATTAGCAGCAATTAATTGCATATTTATCCTCTCATAACGTATGCAGTATCCAT
>Ga0207131_1047_pt2 | contig 21391 bp, 21 predicted proteins | sample Alteio_BWMinHeat_13_FD_153557 | JGI IMG/M metagenome (GOLD analysis project Ga0207131, IMG submission 153557) | Enriched cells from forest soil in Barre Woods Harvard Forest LTER site, Petersham, Massachusetts, United States -... | ecosystem: Environmental > Terrestrial > Soil > Temperate forest >...
CATGGATATTCCGGTGAGAATCGTAATTAAATGGACGGACTTCAAACCCGTTTCGGCGGCACAGGCCGCGCCTAATTCGGCGGCACCGGCGCCGACTACTCCTGCTGCGAAACCGTAAGCATTCGTCCCAGCGGGTCTCCTCGCCTCAGTAGTGCAATCGCTTCAGAACATCGGGCAGTTCTTCGATCGATTCGAGCAGAAATTCCGGGCGGGCGGCGCGCAAGCGTTTCTCGGTGGGGAACGGGCCCAGCACGCCAATGGCTCGCACGCCGGCCCGCTGAGCCATCTCCACGTCTTGCGGTGCGTCGCCGACGTAGACGCATGCGCTGGGAGCGAGCCCCATCTTGCGAAGGGCAAGGCGGAGCGGCTCGGGATGCGGCTTCTTGCGCTGGGTATCGCCGCTGCAGACGCGCGCGGCAAAGAGCGCGGTCAAGCGGAATTCGCGGAGTTGGCGATGGACGCGGTCGCGGTCGCCGCTGGTGACCAGGCCGAGGAGATGTGCGCGGTCTAGACTCGCCAGGACGCGTCGCGCACCGGAGATTAGTTTTGGCTTGTGTTTGGCGTAGTGGAAGCGCCAGGAGCGGTCCGCATCGTTCCAGCGTTTGCGCGGCAGTCCCGCAGCGCGATAGACGTGATACCAATTCGGAGAATAGTTCTTCTCGAGTTCCGCGAGGCCCCAGGAGATACACATTTCCCTGAACATGGCCATGTAGGCGGAGGCGTCAGCGTGATAGGAGTCGATGAGTGTGCCGTCCCAGTCGAAAAGGACGCCTTCCACGGTGCGATTCTGTTTCTTGAACATTGGCATCAGAGTAGCAGAAAGATTCGTGACGCTCAGCGGGTGTGCAAGAACGCGCGAGGGTTGACGGTTAAATGGGCAGTAGAGAGATTCGTGGAAAAAAAGATCAAGGTTTGAGGAAACGGGTGGGCAGGCCGTCGTCGCGATCAAATTCGACGTCGTCAAAAGCAGCGGCCACACCAAACCACCCGGGCATGGCGGCAGCCTCTATGCGGCTTACATGAGCCTTGGTAACCATAACCACGTTGCCCAAACCGAGAGGTTTGCTGACCAGAACGATTTCGATCTCAATGGGGGTGCCTGCCACGAGTTGCTTGGGACAGAGAAAGTAAACGCCTGTAGAGCTGATATCCCGCGTGACGAGAGTGATGGGATGATCTTCAGGCGCGCCAGCGGCGGAGCGGAGGCGGAGTGGGAGATTCAGCGAGGCGCGGGGGTATTCGCGGTGCTCGGGAATGACGCCAACGGCATGGGTCGGAACGCGCGCAAAACGGCGGGGCTGTTCCGGAACGAGAAGCGGTTTTAGGCGCAGCGCCGGGGTACGAGGCATCTCCGCAAGCGTTTGGGGCCCAGCCGCGCGAACCTCGTTGGAAGGTTCGGCTTGCCACTTTTCCAATGGAGCTGCGCGTTTTGGCGCGTTCATGCTGCCCTCAGAGAGAGGCCTGTACCAATTGCAGGCCCTGGCCCATCAAACTTAACTCTCAAACTGTCTTAAAGGAATTGCCCCGTCCGCACCGTTGTGGCGCGGAGCGATACGATGGCATTAGAAGGGACTGGCGTCAACCTGTGGAAAACACAGGAAGTGTCCTATTCTGAAACACTTGGTAATAGTACCTGGTATAGCCACTACATGCTGTGGATTCCCCGGGCAGGAGACTCAACCAATATGGTGCTCGACACGGCAGGTCACCAAAGCTAATTTTGTAGCAGCAAGCCTGCAATCATGTCCACGACGGCCACGGAACAATTAAACAGCTCAGGCGTTCAATCTCCTCTGGGGCAAGGTCACGTGCGCATGACCGCACTGGTCCTCATTGCCTTTGCCGCTGTTTATCTGGTTTGGGGCTCCACCTACCTGGCGATCCAAATCGGCATCGAATCGTTTCCGCCGTTACTGCTGGCCGGCTTCCGGCATCTCTGCGCGGGGCTCATCCTCTATCCCATCCTTCGGTGGAAGACGGGGATTCGACCGACGGCGGGGCATTGGAAGACCGCGGTCGTCACCGGATTCCTCTTGCTATTCGTGGGGAATGGCGGGGTCAGTTGGGCGGAACAAACCGTGCCTTCCGGGGTGGCGGCGCTACTGGTGGCCACGGTATCGCTATGGCTGGTGATTCTGGATTGGCTGCGGCCAGGAGGGATTCGGCCGGTGCCCAGGGTGGTCGTCGGAATCCTGCTGGGATTTTGCGGATTGGTGCTGCTGGTTGGGCCGGCGCACCTGGGAGGCTCGGAGCGCGTCGATCCCGGTGGTGCGGGGATACTGGTGATTGCTTCGTTGGGATGGGCGATCGGATCGCTGTATTCGAAACATGGTGGAATGCCGAGTTCGCCGCTGCTGAGTGTGGCGATGCAGGGGTTGGCGGGCGGTGCGGTGCTGATTCTTGTGGGACTATTCACGGGAGAGTTCCGGGAGCTCCATTTTGCGGCTATCACGATGAGGTCGTGGCTGGCGCTCGCGTACTTAATAGTGTTTGGTTCGGGCATCGGGTTCACGGCGTATATTTACATTTTGCAGAAGAGCACGGCGGCGCGCGTGGGGACGTACGCGTTTGTGAATCCGGTCGTGGCTCTGTTCCTTGGCTGGCTGATTGCGAGTGAGGCCATTTCGGTGCGAACCTTGCTTGCGGCAGGGGTCATCTTGACGGCGGTGATTCTGGTGATCACCGCGCCGCATCCCGCCCCGGCACCGGTGAAAGAACGGCTTCCTGTCGCCGGCGAAGCCTGATCGCGGGGCTGTCACCCCAATTCACCCTTTATACTTTGCCGAACGATAGCGGATAGATTTGTTTTTTTGAGTGCGTTATTTTTAGCGTGTTGAACATGAGCACACTGCAGACAAATACGGGACAAGCAGTCACAGCGCAGGCAGCCGCGCGGTACTGGCAGGCGACACTGGCGCGGGATTCTCGCGCGGACGGGACGTTCGTGCTGGCGGTACGCTCGACGCATATTTATTGCCGGCCGTCGTGCCCGGCGCGCCGGCCGCTGCGGCGCAACGTCGTTTTCTATCGCACGAAAGAGGAAGCGGAGAAACAGGGTTACCGGGCCTGCCTGCGCTGCCGGCCGAACGAAGTTTCCGGAGCGGTGGTGCTGGTGCAGCGTGCGGCACGGCAACTTGCAAAGTCCACGGAAGAAGGCGTGCGCCTTGCAGAGATTGCTCGGTCGCTAGGCACGACGCAGGCCGCGCTTCGGCGGGCGTTTGTACAAGTGACGGGACTGGCGCCGCGGCAGCTTGCGGAAGCGCTGCGAGTAAAGCGGTTCAAGGCGATGCTGCGCGCGGGGCGGAGCATCACCGATGCGCTGTACGAGACGGGCTATGGGTCATCCAGCCGTGTGTACGAGCGGAGCAATGCGCAGTTGGGGATGACGCCAGCGACTTATCGAAAAGGGGGAAAGGGTATGAAGATCGGATACACGATAGCAAAATCGCCTCTGGGGAGAGTTCTCATTGGGGCCACGGAACGCGGCGTGTCCGCGGTTTATCTGGGCGAAACGGAGAGCGCACTGCTTGCGGAATTGCGCGAGGAATATCCGCGAGCGGAGATTGCGCCGGCGGCGGATTCGTTTCAGAGATGGGTGCGAGAGATTGTGCAGCGCATCGACGGCAAGCAGCCGCGCCTGGAGCTGCCGCTGGATTTGCAGGCGACAGCGTTTCAGCGCCGCGTGTGGCAGGAGCTGCAGCGCATCCCGCGCGGACGGACGCGGACGTATTCGCAAGTGGCGCGGTCGCTGGGCCAGCCAAAGGCGGTGCGCGCGGTGGCGCGGGCGTGCGCGACGAATCCGGTTTCGATCGTCGTGCCGTGCCATCGCGTGATTCGCGAGGATGGCGCGCTGGCGGGGTACCGATGGGGCCTCTCGCGGAAGGAACGGCTCCTGGCGCAGGAACGCGCGGCGGTGGAATGAGCGATGAATGTAAATCGGGATTGGCCGGGCGGGAAATGAATTTGTAAAGGCTACGCGTGAGGTTTTACGTGCGTGGCGCTTTTTGGCCAGTCCTGCTTGAATTTATCGTCACCGATTTTCAGGTTCTTCATCATGGTGGTGTAGTGGAATAGGACGTAGTCTCCCGAGCCTGTTTCGAAGAACTTCTGCTGGACCGGAAGCCAGGTGGCTTCATCAATCCACATCTGGATTTTAGTGATTTGAGCGCGCACCGAATCGGATTTAGGCGTCAGCTCGAGCATCGCGGTTTTCTTGTGGTCGAGCTCTTCTTCTCCTAAGAAAGTGACTAGGTAGCTCTTCTTCAGATCTTCGCTCCGAGTGCCGAAACCCAAGCGCACGTATCCATCGATCATTGAGCGGTTCTTGCCCAGGTTGATTTCTTCCACGCGATTGATTTTGGGAGTGTAGACGAAGAGGGAATCACCGGTGCGCAGGATGGTGCGCGGATCGGGCTTCAAAATCTCGATGCGCATTTTGTCATCGCGGCGCACAAAGATGTGACCCGTTTCCGTGGAAGTGTCTTTCACGACGGCGGTGTATTTGAGATGTTCGATATCGGCGGTCAGGGTGTGAAAGTCCCGCGCGGAATTATCCATCAGGGTCAGGATGCTCTCGAGTGTCCGGGATCCGTTTGTCTGCGCAGCCGGCATTCGAAGCGAGGCTGCCATGCAGCAGAGACTCACCAGCGCAGAGAGAAAAAGTAAGCGTTTCAATCGTTGCCCCTATCGAGTGGAGAATAATCAGCCCGTTGAGGCCGTCGGAATCGTAGCACAGAGAGAGATGCGCGGGCACGCAGCGGGGTTACCAGCGTTGCGCTTTCACGGCCCATTCGAGCCGCAACTAGTGTCGAATCTCGACCTGGTAGGCGATAACTACGCCTTGCTCGTCACGCACGGGCTCGATCTTGGCGATCAAGAAATTCCCGTTGTGCAGCTCCGGAAGCGCCTCTTGCAGCGCGGTGTGCAGGTCGCTTTGCAAGGCGAGTCTCGTTGGGGGCGCGAGAATGCGCGCGTCGACCCGGTACGTCAGCCGGCTACCCTCGTGGGAAATCAACTGAACTTGTCCCGGCGCGACGGGCACCCCGCTGGCAGGCTTATCATTGAACCAGGTCCGTGGCGTGAGCAGCACAAAGACGAGGATCAGGATGACGGCCAGGTCGTACTGCCAGGTGCCGCGCTCGTACGACCAGAAAAACGTCTTCGAGAGGATTTGTCCGAGGCTGGCCATGTCAATCCGCGGGCACTCCGTCGACGATGACGCCATCGCGCATGTGCACAACGCGGTCGAAATAGGTGGTGGCTTCGGGGTTGTGGGTAATCATGACGATGGTCTGGCCGAGATCTTTGTTTAGCTGGCGCAGCATCTGCAGGACGACTTCGGAATTCTTTGAATCCAGATTGCCCGTGGGCTCATCGGCGAGAAGGATTTTCGGCTCGTTGATGATTGCGCGGGCGATGGCGACGCGCTGCTGCTCGCCGCCGGAGAGTTCGGAGGGCTTGTGATGCAAGCGGCCGGCAAGGCCCAGCATCTGCGTGACGACGTCGAAGCGGTGCGGGTCAAAGCCATCGCCATGAATGAATTGCGCGATGGCGATGTTGCCTTTGGCCGTAAGCGTGGGAAGCAGATTGAAGCGCTGGAAGACGAAGCCGATTTTGTGGCGGCGCAGCTTAGTGCGGGCGGCGTCGCTCAGGGAAGTGAGATCGTTGCCGTCGACGAGGACTTTGCCGCGGGAGGCTTGCGCGAGGCCACCGATCACGTAGAGAAGGGAAGACTTGCCGCAGCCGGAGGGGCCCATTACGGCCACGGATTCGCCGGGCTCGACCGAGAAATTCACGCCGCGCAGGGCGGGCACGTCCACCTTGCCCGCGCGGTAGAGTTTCCACAGATTTTCAGTCTTGAGTATCGGCTCCACGCTCTTTTTTCCCTGGAAAAACGGCCCTTCGGCAGGTGCCCGTATTGTAACTGCGATTCCCATCCCTGCCTAGCCATCCCGCGCGTTTCGCGAGCCTTTCTTTGGATTTCGCTGTCCCTGGAAACAGCCACGAACTCTGCTCGAAACTCTTTCGCCTTAATCGTAAGAAAGCGCTTCCACGGCGTCTTTGCGGCTGGCGAGCCATGCCGGATAGCTGGCGCCGAAGAGCGCACCTATCAATGCAATTCCCGCCGCGCGGAGAATCCATCCCGGCGTGATAAGGATAGACAAAGTCGGAAAGCCTGCGAGAAATGCAGCGCGGACCGCGTAGCTCAGGCCGACTCCTGCAAGAATGCCGAACACACAGAGAGCTGCGGATTCACTTAACAACGCGCGGATGATGAAGGATTGATCCGCGCCAAGCGATTTGAGCACGCCGATATCCCGGGTGCGCTCGATCACCGTGGTGTACATGGTGAGAAAAATCACCAGCAAGCCAATCGAAATGGCCAGCACGATCATGGCGTTGATGAATGCTTGCAGACCCGGAATGTTGGTGGACGTGTAGATCGACAAAAGATCCTTGAGGGGCCGGACGGTGTAGCCGGAGAGCTCATGGTGGCGGATGTCTTCCATTACGTCTTCGGTGTGTTCGGGGCGAGTGCACTTGATAAAGAAAATTGAAGCTTTGTCATGCGCGCCCACAAGATCCTGAAGCGTGCTGATGGGCACGAAGAGGCGCGCGCCTTTTCCGTGCTCGATAATGGCGGTGACGTGCCAGTCATGGTTCAGCAGGTTGTAGGTGTCGCCGACTTTGATGTGCTTGGCCTTGGCCGCCCAGTCGTCCACCAGCAGATCGTCCGGGCCTTCCATATCATGGCCCTCGAGAAAGACGAAGCCGCCGGAAACGGTGGCGAAACTGTCACGGTCGATGCCGTAGACCACGTCCACACCACCGGTGGAATTGAACTGCAGAAGTGCGGGCGCGACGGATTGGACGTACTTGAGTTCGGCAAGCTTTTCGCCGATTTTGATGGGCATGGGTGAGCCGCTGAATCCGAGGAAAATGGAGGCGGCGGGAGGCTGCAGCATGATGTCCGCGCCGATGCCTTCAATGCGCTTGGCGGTTTCCGTCAGCAAGCCGGAGGTAAGTCCAACAATGAGCACCACCAGAGCGACTTCGACGGCGACGGCCATCACGCCGATCAGCGTCCGCAGCGGGCGATGCAGCAGATTGCGTGCAATGAGCTCGCCCATCATGGCTGCTTGTTCTCCGTAGCGTCGCCAACATGCACTAAATCCGAACCCGCGGGTTGCTCGAGTTTGAAGCGGTCCGCTGGCAGGTCTTCGTTCAAGACGATTTTCGTGACCTGCAGATCGAGCTTGTAGTCATCGTGCGGGCGGTCGATCCGAATCGCGCGGGGAAACGCGGACGCGCCATTCGCACGTGTTGGTGGAGCGCCCTGGCTCGCTGCACCTTCCAGCGGTTGCCAGTCGGAGAGACGGACATCCGAGAGAAGAACCCCCTTTGGGCCGAAGGTCTGCAAACGAGCAACTTGCAAATCCGTGCGGTCAAACCAGATTTCGCGCAGAACTTCGGTTTGATAACCGCCGCGCAGAACGCTCAAGACATAGTAGCGGGCATTCTCGTCATTAAACTCTCTTACGAACGAGGCTTCTTCTTTTCGCACTTCCGGCCAGAGTAAGGCATCCAGCAGATGCTGCGGACGCAGGTTTTCGATAGGCTTGCTGCTGTTTTTTTCAACGGCCACGGGGCCCGTAAGGAATTTGTGTTTCGAGGGAATCGATACGCGAAAGGTATCGCCGTCGCTGGCCATGTCGAAAACCGTGGTGCCGACCACCGGCGCCTGGCCAATCATGCGGACCTGCGCCGGCCGCGCGGCCAGAAGAAACGCCTTCACTTCGTGATACTCGTCTATGACGCCGCTGTACTTCGAGCCCGCCGTGGGCTTCAACTCCACAGTAGCGTTCAGAGTCTGGGTACTGTGCGCAATCTGATTGTATTGCTCGAGGAGCTCGTCGCGCGTGGCATCCTTGGCGACGGACTTCTGCGCGATTACCGTGTGGCCGGTCACAACTCTCCCGCCGCCGCAGCCGCAGGAAATTGCCGCCACTGTCGCCAGGACCATGCATGTTTTCACACGCTGAATCAATGAATTCCGTCCTTATTCATACAAATGAAGCAATCAAACAACCACTTGGATGTCCATTCGTCGTTGCGGGTCGCGGTCGAAGGAAACATTCAATTGGGCCGCGCAAGGTGCACGTCAAACGGTTCGACCGCCGGACGCATCCTGCGGATGATTTCGCTGGGCCACAAGGTTTCACTGAGAATGGTTACCCAGCCGTCCTCCGGCTCACAAATCGCGCAAAACGTATAGCGAGTGTAAGCCGGCTGATAGGCATCCAGGCCACGCTTGGAAAGATCGCCTTCGAGCTCCGCATCCGCCGACTGCGCAGCGGCACCTGCGCGGATGCCAAAAGTTTCCATCTCAAAGCGTTCGAAGATCTGCCGCAATGCGTCCTGATCGGGCTGCGGCACCACAACACAGCGCTCTGCCGCTTCGCGCAGGACGATTCCGCGCGCCTTGCAGAATTCGCGGACGCGCTCGATGTGGCTGAAAAAATCCACCACGCAAGGATCGCTGCCAACCAGGGCAGGGAAGACAGCCGACCAGATTTTCGCGGCATCCTTGCCGCGCACGGGCTCGCGATTTTCGGTTTCAAGCAGTTCGAGCCCCACGGACTTGACGCCTTCGCCCAGATCGAGTGCCTGAACGTCGAGCGAGAACGGCGGCAGTTCGAGGCCTCCGCGCTCCGGGACTGGATTTCCGGTCGCGCTCATTCCAGGATCTCTTCTGCTTCCGGAAACTTGGCGCGGAATTCCGGGGACTTCTTACGCACGTCCAGCCAGTCAAAAAAAGCGTCGGGCGTTTCCAGCCAGATGCGGAACCAATTGGCAATCTCCACTTTTTCCTCGCGTTTGTGCGGCTCGACTTTGTGATTTCGCGCGATCATTTCCGCGCGGCGCTTGCCGAGCCGCGCCACGTTGAGCACGCGCTGCACAGCGGCGTGCTCGCCCTGCGCGCGGAATTTCAGCATCAGCTCGTCCAGCCGCATGATGCTGACTTCCGCATCTTCCAGGGTTTTGAAGTGCAACAGATCCTCGAACTCTTCCTCGTATTGCTCCTCCGCTTCCTCTTGCAAAGTCAGCAGAACGCGATGCCCGGCGTCTTTTAGCACTTCCGCGATGTAATCCGAGCCGGTCTTGCCGGCTTCCCCGTGCTCGGCGATGAGCCGGCGGCGCAACTGATCGATCTCCGCTGGCGTCCACTTCTCCACTTTGATCTCGCGTGCGGTATCGAGGATCAGCGCCTTCTTTGTTTTCTGATCATCCGTCATCGTGCCGCGCCTCGGTGCTGCTTGCTCTGTTTACTGTGTTTTTTCTTTGGCGTTGCTGGTGGAGGCGGCGGAGGAGGTGGATCCGCCGGCAGTCCTGCCAACAGCCGACGGTACTTCACCACATTTTTGTTATGTTCCGCCAGTGTGGCACTGAAAAAATGTCCGCCCTGCGTGTTGGCCACGAAATAAAGATAATCGGTGTGTGCGGGCTGCAGCGCGGCGCGCAGCGAAGCCTGGCCGGGATTGCCGATTGGGCCTGGCGGGAGACCACCGTGTTCATAGGTGTTGTACAGCGAATCGAAGCTCAAGTCCTTGCCCGTCAGCGTTCCATTATATTTCCCAAAACGCTCCATTCCATAGATCACCGTGGGGTCGCATTGCAGGCGCATGCCTTTTCGCAGTCGGTTTTCGAAGGCGCCTGCCACGAGCGGCCGTTCTTCCGGCTTCGGCGTTTCTCTTTCGACCAGCGAGGCCAGTGTCACCACTCGCAGCACTGCGCCGCCGTTGCCGTCTTCGGTTTGCGCTGGCGCTGACGAAGACGCAATGTGCTTCCACTCCTCTTTGAACTTGTGCACCATCTCGGCGGTCAATTCGCTCGCCGAAGGGTGGCGTGGGAGTTCATAGGTGGCAGGGAAGAGGAAGCCTTCGAGAGTCTGCGCTCCGGGGGCAAAATTGCGAATCAGTGCGGTATCGCCCGCGGCAAAAAGGAAATCGCCCGCGGGCATGAACTTGGCGATCTCCAGTTCGCGTGCGATGTCGAACATCGTTTCGCCTTCGCGCACGGTGAACGGCTGCTGGTAGACATCGCCCTTGGCTAGCTTCCAAAAGACATCCTTGCCGGTGGCGGCGTAATTAAAAAAATATTCTCCAGCCTGCAAGGTACGCTTGGGATTTCGGCGCGCATAAATCTCAAACGCCATCGCGCTGCGAATTACCCCATTTTTTTTCAAGATGTAGGCGACATATCGGCTCGAAACCCCGTGCGGGATGTCTACGAAGACTCCTGCCGCTGGGAAGTCCTGATAGGGCTGGGTCATGCCGTACCACATCCACGCCGCGGCGCACCCGGCGACCAGGACCAGCACGAGAATGATTGCGAGCAGAAACTTCAATTCAGCCTCATCAATCTAGAATTACTCTCACTTTCAAGCCTTCTTTCCTGCTGATTCTTGCCGCTCCAAGTATTCCTTCAAGATTACAGATGCGGCGACGGCGTCCACCGTCATCTTCGCCGATGCTTTCTTTGGTTTTCGGCTACCGGCCCGTTTTTCGTCGTGGATGAATCTTCCTTGAACTTCCTCCAGAAGCCGTTCCGCTTCCCAGCTGGTCAGCCGCTCATCCACCAGTTCCACCGGCACGCCAATCTGTTTCCGCAGGCGCTCGGCGAATCGCTCCACCTCTTCGGCCATTTCACCGCGCGTTCCATCCAACCGCAGCGGTAGCCCAACGACGATCTGCTTCACGCCACGCTCGCGCACCAGTTCCCGCAGCCGGCGCATGTCTTCGTTCCGATTGACCCGCTCCATGGTGCTCAGGGGCTGCGCGATTCGCGCTTCGGAGTCAGCGAGCGCGAGTCCTATTCTGGCGCGCCCGTAATCGACAGCGAGAATCGATCTGCGCGTGCCCAATTCGACCGGGGCTTTTATCACACATCTAGTATACCGGGAAGGTCGCCGCGATATAGTTGGATACGCTCTAAGAGACGTCCGTCAAAAACTATAGTTTAACAGGTGGTCCAGGGACTCAGGGTTTGCGGCCGCGCTGGCCGCTTTGCCAGACGTCCCAGTAGCCCAGCAGCTTCAACTGCTGGTCGAGGCCGGTTTCTTTGACGAGGACGTCAAGTTCGCCGCGGGAGAGGCGCTTGCCCAGGGGTTCCACGCGATCGGCGATGCCCCAGGCGGTCAGTGCGGCGAGCACCGTGTGGAGCTTCAGCTCGCGAATATCCACTTTGTCGAGGGTGTCCGACGCGGCGTGATAGTTCGGCAGGTAGTTGGCTTCTTCTTGATTGGCGACGAGCGTTGGGACGCCTTCGAGCATAAAGTCGAAGTTATCCGTGCCGAACGACGCGTCGTAGGTGTGATTGTTGGCGCCCCAGGATTCGAGCGGCTTCAGCACTTCGCGCACACCGGCTTCGATGTCCCGACGGCCGCCCAGCGAATAGCCGGTGACGCGGCCGATGCCGGAGTCGTAGGTGATCATCGCGCGGATTTTGTCGAGCTCCGACCGGTGGGACTTCACGTATTCGAACGAGCCGATGGTGCCTTGTTCCTCGCCGCTGAAGAGCACAAAGCGGATAGTACGCCGCGGGAGCTGCCCCGTGGCCTTGATCGCGCGTGCCGCTTCAATCACTAGTGCGGCGTTGCAGCCATTGTCCAGCGCGCCCGTGCCCAGCTCCCAGGAATCCAGATGCGCGCCGAGAAGGACGACTTCGTCCGGCTTTTCGTAGCCGCGAATTTCGCCGACCACGTTTTCCTGTTCAATCGGCCCGCCGATTTTGTTGGGAAGATGAACAGTTACTTCCACGCGTCCTGGATATGCGGCAACCGTGCGCGCTAAATACATTCCGTCTTCTCGGGCCACAATCGCCTGCGGAATCTTGTCAATCTCACCTTTCAGCGAATTCGTGTGCCGGTAAAGCAGCAGCCGTTCTCTTGCTCCCATCCACAAGATGGCCTTGGCTCCTCCCTTCACGGCTCGATCGATAATCCCGGGCGGCCGAAGATACTCGTTGAAAAGGTCAGTCCAGGTTGAGCCAATCTCAGTGTGAACGAGCAGGATTGCTCCTTTGATTCGCTCCGCTGCGCGGTCGAACTCCTCTTCAGCACCGCTCCCCACGTCAACGGCTTGACCTCTAACCATGGGTTCTGGTGTAGCAGGCCCCCAAGCCTCGGACACTGCACGTAGTGTCCTGGTCTGCAAGCGGTCCCCCGTATACGTCCAGGGCAACTCCATCCTTACTTCCGTTTTTCCTTCCACCCACGTCAGCGGCAACTTGTAATTCTCCGTGTGAACATCAACACCCGCAGCCCGAAATGCAGCGACGCCCCAGGCAACGGCCCTAGCCATCTCCGGCGTGCCGGTGACGCGCCCGCCGATTTCATCCGTCAGCCGCCGCAGATTTTCCTCCATCGGCGAAGGGCCCATTACGATGGGCAGAATTTTGGCTGCTGCCTGCGCGCAGGAAGATGCTTCAGCAATGGAGCAGCCCGCTGCTTGGCCGCTTTGCGCCGGGCTGAGTGCGTCTTTCTTTGGCGGCGGCAGCTGTGCCGATGCCAGCACAGCTGCAAGGAGGCAAAGAAGCAAAGTTGTCATGCACATTAGGCGTCGCGCCATCGTTTGACTCTCTTTCCGAAGAGACTCGGGTGTTGGAAATGGCTGTTGAGCGTGGGGCAGATTATACCGGAGGAAAAGGCAGGCCAGGCATCCAATCGCAGAACGATCGCGGCACGATGGTTCTCAGTTCTTGGGCGCTAGCCTTGGATTCATAAGGCAATCGGCAACGCGCGCTACTTGCACCATTTCGGCGACGTCGTGGACGCGGACGATGTGGGCTCCATTCAGGATGCTCGCGGTCACTGTCGCGGCTGTGCCCCAAATGCGCTCTTCGGCCGGAGCCGGCTTGCCGTCACGGGCCAGCGTGGCGCCAAGAAAGGCTTTGCGCGAAGTGCCTACGAGGAGCGGGCAGCCCAGCTTAGCCAGTTGCGGCAACTTCCGCAGCACTTCGTAGTTCTGCGCGTAGCTTTTTCCGAAGCCGATGCCCGGGTCGAGGATGATCTGTGATTTCGCCACCCCGGCTTTGCAGGCGATCGCCACGGATCGGCGCAAGCCTTGCACGACGTCCTTCATCACGTCGCGGGCAAACGGGCCTTTTTGCATCGTTCGCGGCTCACCGCGCATGTGCATCAAGATGAGCGGCACGCGGCGGCGTGCGGCAACCTCGGCGATGCGCGGCTCGCTTTTCAGCCCAGAAATGTCATTGATAATTTCCGCGCCGGCGTCCAGCGTGGCCTCCGCGACTTCCGCCTTTTGTGTGTCGATGGAGATGGGAATTTTCAGGAGCCTGCGAAGACCGCCGAACACCGGTAAGAGCCGTCTCAACTCTTCTTCTGCGGGAATCCCTTCGGAGCCAGGCCGCGTGGATTCCGCACCGATGTCGATCAAGTCAGCACCCGCGCTTTCCATTTTTAACGCGTGGGCGATCGCCTCTTCCTCGGCATAGAACTTATTCCCGTCGGAAAAACTATCCGGCGTGACGTTCAGCACTCCCATGATCAGAGTGCGCTTGCTGAGCACCAGCGTGCGGGATGGAAGTTTAAGGCGAAAGAATCTGCGACGGATCATTGGCGGGAATTAGTTTAGCGCCAGCGAAAAGAAAAGGATAACGCAGAGACGCAGAGAACGTGAAGTCAGCGCGGAGAAGACCGGGCAAATGCGGGAGAGGAAAGCGTGCTCCTAGTCGAGGTCGAAATCCCGGATGGGCTTGGTGGCGGGGGCGTCCTTGGCCTTTTTCATGGCTTCCTCGAATTTTTTGGCGAGGATGTCTTCCTTGTTCGATTCCTGGAACCAGGAGTCGGCAAACTTGTCTTCGCGCTGGCGGTTTTGCTCCGCAAGAATCTTCTGGGCATCCGTTAGGTCCACGTTGGGCCCGGCTTTCACCGGTGCTTCATGCGAAAGCACCGCTCCGAATACGGCATCCACTACCAGCTTGGCCTGGCAGCATGGGCAGGTGATGTTCAAGTTTTCGCCGCTGCGGTTTCCCATGAGGCTATTCTACGCCGTCCCACTAAAAAAAGAAGGGCGCAGCACTGCTGCGCCCCTACAAGGGAAAATATATTAAGGTTTTTAGGCTTTTGCCGGGTTTTCGCCGCGAGTGAAGCCCGGCGCTGGCCGCAGTTCCGGTCGCACTACCTTGGGGTCGGTGCTCGGCGCGGCTTGCTGCGGTGGCGGAGGAGGTGGCAGTTTTTCCGGCAACGGCTTGCCTTCCATCAGCAGTTTTACTTCGTTGGCGTCAATCACTTCGCGTTCGAGCAGTGCCAGCGCGATGCGTTCGAGCGTTTCGCGATTGTTGGAGAGCAGCTTTTTCGCCGCTTCGTAACCGCCGTTCACGATGCGCTTCACTTCCTTGTCGATCTGAATGGCGGTGTCCTCGGAGTAGTCGCGATGCTGGGTAATTTCGCGGCCCAGGAAGATGGCTTCGTCTTTCTTGCCGTAGGCCAGCGGCCCGAGCTCGCTCATGCCCCATTCGCAAACCATGTTGCGCGCGATATCCGTGGCGCGTTCGATGTCATTGCCCGCGCCGGTGGTGATGTGGCCAAGGAAAATTTCCTCGGCAGAGCGGCCGCCCATCAGCACGGCGAGCATGGTTTCGAGATATTCACGCGTGTAGGTGTGTTTGTCGTCTTCCGGCAATTGCATAGTCAAGCCCAGCGCCATGCCGCGCGGGATGATGGTGACTTTGTGCACGGGATCGGCGCCCGGAGTCATCGCTGCAACGAGCGCATGGCCCGCCTCGTGATACGCCGTATTCTTTTTCTCTTCGTCGGACAAAATCATCGATTTCCGCTCGACGCCCATCATCACTTTGTCTTTGGCCATTTCGAAATCGACCATCATGACGAACTTGCGGTTTTGGCGCGCGGCCCACAGTGCCGCTTCGTTCACCAGGTTAGCCAAATCCGCGCCGGAGAATCCCGGCGTGCCGCGCGCGATAATGGACAATTCCACATCATCGCTGATGGGCACCTTGCGGGTATGCACACGAAGAATTTCCTCGCGGCCCTTGACGTCCGGACGCGCGACAACCACTCGGCGATCAAATCGGCCCGGGCGGAGAAGGGCGGGGTCCAGCACGTCCGGCCGATTGGTGGCCGCAATAAGGATCACGCCTTCGTTCGATTCAAAGCCGTCCATTTCCACGAGCAGCGCGTTCAGCGTTTGCTCGCGCTCGTCGTGCCCGCCGCCAAGTCCCGCGCCGCGATGGCGCCCGACAGCGTCAATTTCATCGATGAAGATGATGCAAGGCGCATTCTTCTTGCCTTGCTCGAAAAGGTCGCGCACGCGGCTCGCGCCCACGCCGACAAACATTTCGACGAAGTCCGAACCGGAAATGGAAAAGAACGGCACATTGGCTTCGCCGGCAATTGCGCGCGCCAACAAAGTCTTGCCTGTTCCTGGAGGTCCGACGAGTAGCACGCCCTTGGGAATTCGTCCGCCCAGCTTCTGGAACTTTTGCGGGTCTTTCAGGAATTCAATAATTTCCTGCAACTCTTCTTTCGCTTCGTCGGTTCCGGCGACATCTTTGAACGTGGCTTTCTTCTGTTGTGCCGAGAGAAGTCGCGCTCGGGACTTGCCGAAGCTTAGCGCTTTGTTCCCGCCCGCCTGCATCTGCCGCATCAGGAACAAGCAGAAGCCCACCAGCAAAATCAGCGGCGCGGCGTTCAGCAGGATCAGCACCCAATCACCGCTGCGCACTTCCTTCACCTTCATCTGCACGGCTTTGTCGCGAAGAAGTTTGGTGATTTCCGGCGCGTTCTCTTTCGCGATGATCAAGCGGAATTTCTGGTGAGGCGGCTGCGTGTATTCTCCCTGGAGCTCGTAGCTGTTCGGCGAAAGATACATGGTGACATCGTTGATCTGACCCGCTTCGATCTTCGTGACGAACAAGCTGTAGCTGGGCTCATCATCGCGCGCCGAGCCCGCCCCATTTGCGGAGACCAGTTTCCAGAGCATCACGCCCAGGAGCACGATGGAAAGCCAGAAGAGAATTGTTTTTAATGTTGACCCTGAATTCACGTTGTCCTCACAAATCCTGAAACCTGCCGGAAGAAACTAGATCTTGCTCACGCCCCTTGCGCCTCTTTTTCGGAACCGCGTCTGCTCCCGATGAAAGCTGCCGGTGGTTGCGCCCCGTGCCGTTGGCGGCCGCCAGGCCGTAGCCAACCCATACTTCCTTAGATGCAGTCCGGAAGCCAAAGTAATCGGGCTCCAGGGCTACCCGGCGGCTTTCCGGCTTATCCAGAAGCACCGCCAGGCGGATCGAACGCGGCTTGCTTTCGCCCAGTCGCCGCAGGAGGAATTCCTGCGTGACGCCGCTTTCGAGCACCGCATCTACCACCAGAACGTCCCGCCCGCTCAACTCCGGATGGGAACCAAAAAAGACTTCACGCCGCGCATGGCCGCCATGATCGACGTCGCGTACATCTTCGCGGACGAAGTGACAAACGACCGGCGCGTCTATCCGCCGCACCAGGTCCGCGGCAAAAATAAATCCGCGATCCAGCGTGACCACCACATCCAGCCGCCGGCCCTGGCAATAGCGTGAAATCTCTGTTCCCAGCGCTCCCACGCGGGCGGCAATTCGATCAGCGGAATACCCGGCTGACTTTCGCGCGCTCAACTTTGCTCGGCGCCCGCGAATCACCATGCTTCCTCGGCGACCACCATTCCGGCTCGGGTCCTTTCATCCGCAGCAAATTCCACGGCGACTGGGAAGCCGCGGGCCCATGCAAGAATCCCGCCGCTCGTCAGCACCGGCCAGCCCTCGCGCTTCCATCGGCTGATGCGCTTCTCGTTCAACAAGCGCTTCAACTTGTGCGCTTTCTGGTGGCCCAGCGGACGCAATCTGTCCCCGGGACGCCAGTTGCGCAGCACCACAGGCAAACGCAGCCGGTCACGGTCCAGAACCGCACTCTCTTTACTAGTTTCCCCTCTCTTGCGGGGCCAGTCAATCACCCTGAGGCGGAATACGCACCTCAGTTCTGCGACGCGCACTTCCGCGCCGCCGTTTGCCAAATCGATGTTGTACACGTATTCGCAGCGCGTGTCTGGAACGCTTCCAGGTTTTTCAGTTCTGGTTGCCTGAAAAACAAGTTCGTCCTGCTCCCGATGCGCTTTCACGCCGCCGGGCAAAGGAAGCGAGCTTCCGTTTTGTCCCAGGCGCGCCATCTCGAGCACAGCTTCCACATGCCGGGCCCCGAGTTCCCCCGCGCGCGGCTTCATGTCCTCTACGATTCGCCGCACAAGGCGCGCGCTCAAAGCCCTTGTCCCCTCTGTGGTCTCTGTGTCCTCCGCGCTCTCTGTGTTAAATGTCTTTTTCTTGCACGGATTTAGCAAATCCTCGACGGCGATCCGAGTGCCATCCGTGCTTCGCTGGATCAGTGCAGCGGCGCGCTTGTCCACCACAGCTTCGAAAAAAGCCTCGTCTTCCCGCGCCAAATCCGCAAGTGTCGCTAAATGATTGACGATAGCCGGCTGAAATTGTTTCTCCAGCAGCGGCACAAGTTTTCTTCGGATCCGCGCACGCATTTTCGTGGTGTCGCGGTTGGTGGCATCTTCGCGCCAGCTTTGTCCTTTGGCGCGCAGAAATTTCCGAAGCTCGCTCCGCCTGACGCTGAGCAAGGGGCGAAAGATGCTCCCCGCCACCGGGTGGATTCCGCCAAGCCCTGCCAGCCCCGTCCCGCGCATCAAGTGCGCGAGGACAGTCTCCGCCTGATCGTCCGCGGTATGCGCGACCGCGATTCGCGTGAGCTTGCCCGATTCGACGAGTGACTGAAAAAAATCGTACCGCGCCCGCCTCGCCGCGTCCTCAAGATTGGCCCGTTCCTTCTTCGCTTTCGCAGCCACGCGAACCGAACCAGTGTGAAATTCCAGCCCATGTTTTGCCGCCAGCTTGGCGACAAATTGCTCGTCCGCATCAGAAGCTTTGCCGCGCAATTTGTGGTTGAAATGCACGACGCTGAGGACGATCCCAAGTTTCTCTCGCAACTCCAGCAACAGCAGTAGCAGCGTCACGGAATCCGCCCCGCCAGACACCGCTACGCCTACGCGGTCTCCCGCGCGCACGAATTGCGCCCTCTGGACGTGTTTGAGTAGTTCTTGGCTGAGTTGGGAGCGCACGGTAGCAGAGCTTCTAGCTTCCCCTGCCCGCCATCCTAGCAGTCAAGCCAACAAAACTCACGCCGCTATTGAATTTGAAACGCGCACTGTACTGTCGCGCTGACCGTGATTTTCTCCGGTTGTGGAGGCGGCTGGGGAGGTGACTCTGCCCTTTTCTTTGCGCTCCATAGTCCGCCTTCTGTTGACTCTGGTGCAGCGGGGTAGGGGTTATAGTCCGCCAGCGAATACACATTCACGCTGGCGACGCCGGTGAGTTGCTTGACGTCCAAGTTTGCGAAGCGAAGAGTGCCAATTTTCTGGCCTTTCTGTTCAAGCACGGCTGTTGCCCGTCCCATCGCGGCACGCATAGCTTCGGCCGCGGCCTTCTGCTTGGCAACCTCCTCGTCCGCCAGTGAGTATGTGATCGATCGGAAATCCGTGATCCCGTCTTCGACAGAATCCTCCAGCAGCGGCCCGAGTTTAGAAAAATCTCTAACCTTCAATACGATTCGACCCTGCACCACTTAGGACTTGGCGCGCTTCTTCTTGTCCCCTTCATAGAAAGGTCTTACCGTAAGGACACCGAAGGTGACATCTTCTTTTTTCAGGCCGTTCTTTTCAGCGACATCGGCAATTTTCTTCATGGACTGCGATGCCTGGTCGTAGGTCTGTTTCAAGTTTTTGTCCTGGGCAAACACTGAAAAAGTTAGTGTCGCCAAGTCTGGATCGGCCTCGAATTTTCCATCTGCCTGTACAACCAGAGTATCAGCGATAAACTTCACCTCCGGGTTTTGGCCCATAACGGTGTTTGCAAACACAAACACTGAGAGCACGACAAGAATTGAGGGGATTCTTCTCATTGGATTTCTCCTCCACGCGGAATGCGTATTTATTGCGATGCACGTCGTGGGCCGGCTGTTGTCGCGCATAGTACCATGTCATAAGGAGTTACGAGCCCGCCTGAGGACGCCTGTGGAAATCGCAAATCATGTGTTGACAATCTTTGTGCCCTTTGAGATACTCCTTGGGCTGTAGCTGTGCCTTTCTGCTGGACAGGGGGGCTTTGCTCTTTGACAACCGATACGATGTGCCAGAATCTGTTCGAAGCCATTCGAGTTTTCGAGCGCGAATGGTCTGAGTAAATTCGAGCGACAATAATTTGCTTGGTAGGCTGGTCCCGGTTTATACCGGGACATTTTTTTTCGCCAAGCTACCAGTTTCAAACGAGAGTTTGATCCTGGCTCAGAACGAACGCTGGCGGCGTGCTTAACACATGCAAGTCGAGTGCGCGGTTGTAGCAATACAACTGGCGCACGGCGCACGGGTGCGTAACACGTGGGCAATCTGCCCTTCGATGGGGAATAACTCCGGGAAACCGAAGCTAATTCCGCATAACATTCCTTGGACTTCGGTTCGAGGACTCAAAGCCGTAAGGCGTCGAAGGAGGAGCCCGCGCACGATTAGCTAGTTGGTAGGGTAACGGCCTACCAAGGCTTTGATCGTTAGCTGGTCTGAGAGGATGGCCAGCCACACTGGAACTGAGACACGGTCCAGACTCCTACGGGAGGCAGCAGTGGGGAATCTTGCACAATGGGCGAAAGCCTGATGCAGCGACGCCGCGTGGGGGATGAAGCATCTCGGTGTGTAAACCCCTTTCGACCCGGACGAATGCCTCGCAAGAGGAGTGACGGTACGGGTATAAGAAGCCCCGGCTAACTACGTGCCAGCAGCCGCGGTAAGACGTAGGGGGCCAGCGTTGTTCGGAATTACTGGGTGTAAAGGGTCAGTAGGCGGTGTGGCAAGTCGGGAGTGAAATCTCTGGGCTCAACCCAGAGGCTGCTTCCGAAACTGCCATGCTAGAGTGTGGGAGAGGCGCGTGGAATTGCAGGTGTAGCGGTGAAATGCGTAGATATCTGCAGGAACACCCGTGGCGAAAGCGGCGCGCTGGACCACAACTGACGCTGAATGACGAAAGCTAGGGGAGCAAACAGGATTAGATACCCTGGTAGTCCTAGCCCTAAACGATCAGGACTTGGGGTGCCGCACGTTCGTGCGTCGTCCCGGAGCTAACGCGTTAAGTCCTGCACCTGGGGAGTACGGTCGCAAGACTGAAACTCAAAGGAATTGACGGGGGCCCGCACAAGCGGTGGAACATGTGGTTCAATTCGACGCAACGCGAAGAACCTTACCTGGGCTTGAACCGCACAGGACCATCTTTGGAAACAGAGACTTCCCGCAAGGGACCTGTGTAGAGGTGCTGCATGGCTGTCGTCAGCTCGTGCCGTGAGGTGTTGGGTTAAGTCCCGCAACGAGCGCAACCCTTACTCATAGTTGCTACTTGCAAGGGAGAACTCTATGAGGACTGCTCAGGATAACGGAGAGGAAGGTGGGGAGATGACGTCAAGTCCGCATGGCCTTTATGTCCAGGGCTACACACGTGTTACAATGCAGGGCACAAACCGTTGCCAACCCGCGAGGGGGAGCTAATCGGAAAAAACTCTGCTCAGTTCGGATTGCAGTCTGCAACTCGACTGCATGAAGCCGGAATCGCTAGTAATGGCGTATCAGATCGACGCCGTGAATACGTTCCCGGGCCTTGTACACACCGCCCGTCACATCACGAAAGTGAGTTGTACTAGAAGTCGCCGCGCGAACCGCAAGGACGCAAGCGCCCAAGGTATGACTCATGATTGGGGTGAAGTCGTAACAAGGTAGCCGTAGGAGAACCTGCGGCTGGATCACCTCCTTTCTAAAGTAGTCGTGGCTCAACCCGCTATGGTGTGCGGGTCATGCCACGCAATGTAGTCCGCGGTCCTCACGGGCCTCACGGATTACACGTCTCGAGTTTCTCGCGCTGCCCTTCTTCGGCTCCGGCTGAAGTCACGGCAGTTTCGGACAGATTCTGGCAGATCGTATGAGGGTTGTCGTAAGAGCGAAAAATTAAGCGTGACGAAGGGCCACTGAGAAATCAGCGGCCCTTTTTGTTTTCGTTTAGTCCGCCAATTGTGCATTCACGAAAGAGGTCTGTCGCCAGCGAGCTTGGACACAAATGGCACCCAGCAAGAATCAGGGCCAAGAGAGCTCCCGTCGAGGAGGCTGTGGCGAGGACCAGCAGACTTATCGCGACGATGTGAGACTCCGTGATCCCGGAGATATCGAACGATCGGCCGAAAATTGCATTAAACTTACCGCCGTTTGTGCGCGGCGGCGCAGCGCGAGCC
>Ga0207131_1048_pt1 | contig 21253 bp, 21 predicted proteins | sample Alteio_BWMinHeat_13_FD_153557 | JGI IMG/M metagenome (GOLD analysis project Ga0207131, IMG submission 153557) | Enriched cells from forest soil in Barre Woods Harvard Forest LTER site, Petersham, Massachusetts, United States -... | ecosystem: Environmental > Terrestrial > Soil > Temperate forest >...
GTGAGCCAAGCGCCGTTGCTCGTCAAGGGGGGGGAGCACCGCTGATAGTTTGAGAAATTCCTTTTTGTTCAATACTCTATTGCGCCCTGCTCCCCCGGGTGAAATCAAAGCTAGTTTCGAGAAAAAAGCCTTACAGTTGACGATATATTTTATAAAATCAGGATCAGCTTTTTTGCGATTAATTTCATAAGTGGGAAATCGGTGAGATACCAGGCAACGTTCGTCTTCTAGCTTGACCGAGGCGATTGCGCCCTCCCAAGCGAAAGTAATATTGATGATTAGATCATTATTTTTTACTTCGTATAGTTCGTCCATGCCGACACTAGACGGGTCTTCTACGAAACGCTGGAAGGTGCCTTTTCCATGACTACGAATTCCTAGTGCCCAATATGGCTCAATGGGTTTTGGTACAGGGCGTGACTCTAAATTTAAGAAATAGCCAAGTTTAACTTCTCGACCTTTCCGCGAAATCACATGGCTCAATATCCAAGATTTTTGCTTTGCGCGCGCAGCTATTAGTCGCTCTGTTTTTTCGATAGCGATATCCCATATACCAATGATTTCAGCAATTCCCTCTTGTTCCATGATTGGAGGAACGGAGATTTCCAACTGCATGACGCTCAACTGCGAGATATTCTTCATGCTTTGGCTACTGCCAGTTGCCAACTTACTCATTTTTTTTCTGTAAACGGTAGAGCCAAGCACAAACCCTAGCCAACGCATTGACACTGCTTTTTCTTTGCGTGGTTCAAGTTGCCAGAGTTTGTCAGACAAAAATAAGTTTGGGTAATCCCGATCAATGTACGCGTTTGCACCAACAAGTTCAGGCGTGTTAGCGCGGCTAATAATTATGCGGTTGTGTTTGGGGTTCACACATGCGCGGTCCCGCTCCACTCCTTCGATGATTTTATTTTCGTTTGGGCGAAATTGTCCTTCGGTCACTGCGCTCACCTTTAAAACACCGTGCTCGCCGTCTCCTGCCGCTCTATCGCCGCCATTGACGCTCACGCCAGCATCGAATTTATCAACTAATTCGGCCAAACTTTGTCGTTTCCAATTCTGAGGAAGGTGCTGGAAATTCATTTTTTCTTCTCTCGAATTGTATTTCCCAAATTTTTCTTTGCACGCTCAATCTGCTGAATACTCGCCTCAGGCGTAGGTAAGGTCTCAGACATAGCGCCGCCCAATTCACCAATGGCTTTTGCCGTTTCTTTTGCCACTCGCTTACGGGCCTTAGTCTTGTTTTTCGACACAGAAACCAACGCATCAGTTTGCGTCTCAATAAATGCATTGACGCCAATCTGCGCCGAAGTCGTTCCCGGAAGATTCAAATAATTGTTCCTACTGACAACCGGCGTGCCCGTCTTGGTCTCCAGTTCCTTGCGTGCATTGCCTGCGACGGCCCCGCCTTCTCGTGCGGCACTGCGGTTGCCGACGAAGCCTTGCGCATTTTTCCTGCGAGCGATTTCAGTGGTGCCAGCTTCGCCGAGCATGGTAAATATCAGCTCCAGATCGGTCATGTGATCGCGCAGGTTGTTGCCCGTTTTGACTTTGTTGAGTCCTTTGAGCGCTTTGTGCGCACCCGGCGTGACGCCGAATGTGGCGCGGGCTATTTCGGCTGTTAATATGGAATACTCTCGTCCCTCTGTTACGCCGCGCGCTTTCCATTCGTCAGTCAATGCGTCTCGGATGGCGATGGCGCGCATGCGCTTTTCGATCCAATCCTTAGGGTAACCCTTGGCTTTGTAGAGTTCACGGGCGCGGGCGCTGGCAAGTTCCGGGTCTTCGATTTCCTTGACACGCTCGTAGCCAACTTGAGCCAGCCAGCGTTTGAACGGTTCGGCCTTGGACGATGGAATCGATTGGATAATGCGGAACATACCTTCGGTATTAGCGCAATTGACGCGCTGGACGCCCCCGTCGGTTTCCAGACGAAGGGGGGTGACAATTTGTCCCCACCCTTGGGATAAGTCCTTGTCGCGTAAGCGAATTTTCTTGATGTAGCCTGATGGATCAAGGCTGTCAGTGAGTATTGCTACCACATCCTGAACGGAAAACCACCATTCATCCTCGTGCCAGGTGCGGCGAATGCTTTGCTCTTGGAAGATAACAATGCGGTTTGAGCCAGTATTGTCCTGTTTTGCAGTTTTTTTGCTCATACTCCCAACTCCTTGAGGAAGGCTTTCATCTTCACCCGCACTTCGACCAATTCAGCTTCCAGGCGCTCGATTTCGCTTTCCACTGCAGCGACATCGATTTCTTCTTCTTCCTCGAAGGTGTCGACGTAACGCGGAATGTTGAGGTTGAAATCGTTCTCGGCAACGTCGGCAAAAGAGGCGACGTAGGCATACTTGTCCACGTTCTGCCTTGCATCAAAGGCGGCAACGATCTTGTCCAGATGTTGCTCGGACAAGGTGTTTTGCGTCTTGGCTGCCTGAAATTCGCTGCTGGCGTCAATGAATAGGACGTCGCGACAAGATTCCCTTTCGCCTCCCTTTTCGCGGGCTCGGTCGAATATCAGGATCGCTACGGGGATGGAAGTAGTGGGAAAAAGATTGCCCGGCAAGCCGATGACGGCATCGAGCAGGTTGTCCTCAATCAGTTTTTGCCGGATGCGGCCTTCCGCACCGCCACGAAACAGAACACCGTGCGGCACCACGACCGCCACGCGCCCGACCTGTGGCAATGCAATTTCAACCATGTGACTGATGAATGCGTAATCGCCCTTGGATTTGGGCGGTACGCCGCGCCAGAAACGGTTGTAACGATCCGCTTCAGCATTTTCAGAGCCCCATTTATCGAGACTGAACGGCGGATTGGCGACCACTACGTTAAAGCGCATGAGCCGGTCGGCTTCCACCAGGGCAGGGCTATTCAAGGTATCGCCCCACTCTATGCGGGCCGAATCCTTGCCATGCAAGAACATGTTCATCCGTGCCAGCGCCCAGGTACTGCCGTTGACTTCCTGTCCGAAGAGGGCAAAGTCGCGACTGCCGGTTTTTTCCACGACCGTTGCGCCTTCGATCAATAACCCTCCTGCACCGCAGGCCGGGTCACATACTTTGTCGCCGGGTTTGGGTTTGGCGAGACGGATCAACAGGCGAGACACCGGCCTTGGCGTGTAAAACTCGCCGGCCTTTTTGCCGGCGTCGGAGGCAAAACGTTCAATCAGGTAGATATAGGCGTCGCCAATCACATCTTCGGAAATACGTGAGGGACGCAAATCGAGCTTGGCGAAATCCTCCAGCAGATTTTTCAAACGACGATTGCGATCCTTGGTCTGGCCGAGGTTGGATTCGGAGTTGAAATCGATATTGCGAAAAACGCGATCCAGTTTGGCTTTATTGGCGTCTTCAACGCCATCGAGCACGATGTTGATCAATTCACCGATATTAGCTTCAGTGCGCCGCTCGTACAAACTATTGAAGTCTGCGAGGAAGCGGTCAATGACTTTGCCGGTTTTTTCATCCTTGAATTCGACGTAGGGCAAGGTGAAGCGTTCACGATCGAGTTTGCGCCGGATACGCTCATCATTGTCGCCGTATTGCTTGCGGTAGGCATCATAATGATCTTTCCAAAGATCGCTGATGTATTTCAGGAATAACATCACAAGGATGTAATCCTTGTACTGTGCCGGATCGACAACACCTCTGAACGTGTCGCATGCGGACCACGCAGTACTATTGACATCTTGTTGTGTCAGTTGGTCATTCATCCTGTTTCCTCACTATCGATTTACCGAGACGCGGCTCGGTTCTTATCATTGATTGCTCAAACATTGCCATCTCTCGACCGTCATCTTGACGTCCGCTTGTCAGGCGTTCATTGCATAACGTAGCAATACACCATCCGCAAGACGCCTTCTTTCTCTCGTAATTTGTTCCAGTAACTTCTGTTCGGCTATTGCCATTTCCGATGCTCGAACAATCAATTCTTGTTCTTGCCTGTTTGGTATTGGTATTTCCAAGGCCTCCAATGCCGCTTTGCTGATCATTCGCACCGAAGTGCCCTCCGCCTGTGCAGCGAGAGCCATCTGGGTTATCGGCAGGTTGATGTACCAATGCAGGTAAGCGGGTAGCACATCAACATCGTCAGGACGAATCAGCAGCATTGGAGCAGCAAGGACTGCCATGCCCAACTCAACCGAAACAAGAGCCACGGAGTTGCTTTTGCCTCGCGAGCGAAATACCAGGTCACCTTTCCTGACGACGTGATGATCTTTGAAATCCGCCAAATTGATTCTTATTGCATTTTCAAGATGAAGCAAATCGGAATCGTCAATGTCTTTCATCTGTATAACCGCAATGGCGCCCGATTCGTCACGTTCAATTCGTGATCGAAACGGGTAACCCATGCGTATACTTGCCACATCCTGTAATTTTTTCATATTTGTAGAAATCTCTTTTCTACTGCAATTATTTATCTTAAAACATTAAACATGCAATGTCAATTGTCGTAATCTCTTTTCTGTATTTTATTAAAAGTGTTTATTTAATAATTTTATTTCATGCGCTAAGTCGGTAACCGTGGTCAATTACGGTCGAAGAAATGCCTGAATTCCGTGGAATCTCGCGCACTGCGTCCCTTGAAAAGGCATGGCCAGAGATTGCTGTCGATGGAATATTCATGTACGCCGAAGGCTTCAGAGTGGGGTGACAATGCGATTGGTCCAATGGAGAAGCGCATTGTCATAGTGAGAGCAATGCATTTATCGAAGAGAAAGCCGAAGTTTCAGGCATTAAAATTGTAAAATAATCACCTATCACCTGATTTTCATACCTGAAATATGAGCGAATACCAATATTATGAATTTGTGGCTATTGACAAGCCATTAACCCGAGAACAAATGGCCGAACTTCGCGCTCGCTCTTCGCGGGCAACGATTACAGCGACAAGTTTCGTCAACGAATATAATTGGGGCGATTTGAAGGGCGACCCGGCTGATTGGATGCGGCGCTATTTCGATGCCTTCGTCTATACGGCCAATTGGTGCAGTTGCCGACTGGCGTTTCGTGTGCCGCATGCCGTATTCAAAAAATCCGAATTGAAGGGATTTGAGACAGATCGTTCGTTGACTTTCGACGACGCTCGCACAGATTTGATTGTCAATTGGGTGCTGGACGAAAGCGATAATTATGACCGTTTCGGCATGGAAGACGGACAGGGATGGATGGGACGTCTCGTGCCGCTGCGCGATGAATTGCTGCGCGGTGATTGCCGCCCGCTCTATCTCGGTTGGTTGGCCGGTGTCACGGCTGGCGAAGTTGACGACGACGCGGCTGAACCTGAAGTCCCGCCGGGAATGTCTCGGCTTTCTGCCGCGCAGCAAGCGCTGGTTGAATTTCTGGAGATCGATCCTGATCTGTTGGCCGCCGCTGCGCAGGGTAGTCGAGAAGCTGAAGAGTGGAGCGATAACGATAGCGTCGAGACTTGGGTGGCAGGTCTATCCAAGAATGAGATGAAAACTGTTTTCCATTTGCTATTGCAAGGCGAATCTCAACTGGCCGAACGTCGCGTCAAATCGGAATTTTTCGCGTGGCAGAAGGAAACCGTGCAGGACGAAACGGGGCCAGCGACACCACGCAGCGTTGCCGAATTGCGAAGTCTGGCTCAGAAAACGGAAAGTATCCGATTGGGACGTGAAGCAAAAGAGCAAGCCCGACAGGAAACCGAGCAGCGCAAGAAGCGCGAGGCTTACCTCAAGACGCTGGCTGCCGATTTCGACCGCTGCTGGAATGCGATTCATCCAAATGCAGAGCGCGGGACAGCGTCGTCCTATGACGAAGCGAAGCATGCGATTGTCGATCTTGCGGACGCCTATGTTCTTGTATCCAAGAAAAAAGAATTTGACCAGGCATTGCGCCATTTCGTTGTGCGCCATGCCAAACGCGGCGCGCTGATCCGCAGGCTGGTCGAGGCCGGATTGTGGCAAAAATAGAGGTAAGTTTTTCAAGTCATATACGGCCATCATCGTGTGCGGATTATCCGTGTGCTGTTTCAACCTTGCGCGAATCGAGGTGGTGCGGTTCTTACTCCTGCCGTCAGCGTCTCCAGATAGCCCTCCATAAATTGGCACTGGATGGTGCGAATACACTTTTTTGTGCATGCACATTTCGCCCGCGGCTGTTACCGCTAACGGATTCTAGCGCCAGGATGGTGCCCGATTTTGGCGCGCATGCGCTCAATGGCGTCGCCGATTTCCTCTTTTTGGTCATGCGTAACGCCAAATTCATCGGCTAGCTGAGACCAGTAGCCGGTCGCTTCAACGACGGCATCGATCACCGCGCTGGCGTCGTCAATGTCAGCTACGTGGGCCACCCGCTCGATATCCTTGCGGTCTGGGTCGCCGCTGCCACTAATCGCCGTTGTATGTTGGCCACTCATGCCGTAACTCATCGTGAGGTCGTATGGTGGGCTAAGCGTCCACCCAGATTCAGTGCGCAGGTAGGAAAAATTCTTGGAGTGATCGTCCCGATTGTAGGCAACGGCATTGAACACCATCAACCTGAAGGCCTTCTGTGCTTCCACTGCCGACTCGGTCAGCCGTGCCGTAGCCGCGATCACAGCATCGTAATCGAGCGAAGGCACTCGGTGGCTGGCGTGCAGGTGGCCGCATAGCGAGAGCATGTGAATCTTGACATCACCGTCCCGGTCGAATCGTTTGACTGCAAAGTAGGCTTCGTTCCTTCCGTTGACTGCCGTCTCGATCAGCGTTGTCGGGGGCATGTGCAGCCCGGCTAGTTCGGCCATGGCCGCGTAAGCCTTTTCAATTCTGCCAGCGTCGATTGGATCTGCCTTGCCTCGAAATTTCACCAGCCAATGCTCGAATCCTGATCGGAGGGGCGCGTTGCCGGAGACGCAAGTACCGTTAGCATCGTGTCTGGCAACGGTGACCTTGGGCCGCGCACCACCTGGCGAGCCGCCGTGGATGACCAGTGACTGAACTACATCGCCTTGCGCCCCTTCCAGCACCAGTTCGGCGTTGGCGGCAAGCTGCGCCAGATCGAACGGTGGCTCAGCGTCGATCTGGATTTCCGGCTGATATTCGAGAGCACCCATGGCCCTACACCCAATAAAGGCAAGTCGGTCGAGCATGGTGATTTCGTGCACGGGCCAGCCCAGATCTTGCTTCAAGGCTCGATCCATCAACAGCAACCCCCATCCGTCTGGCAGGCTATCGTAAAAGGGGCCGTGAAGTCCACCAAAGGTATTATCCGCCGCCGCCTGCACACCTGAACCGAATCTAATGGTGTAGGGAGCAATGTCGAATCCGCTCGCTAGCCATGCCGCATCGTATTCAAAAAATATCTTGCCCATGGAGTCGGTGGCGAGCTTGCCCACTGGTCGGCCTGCGAGGGAGATCAACAGGTTGGAAATGTGCTTACTACTCATTTGCGCAGTCCTTGGCACGCACTTTGCCGACGTCGCTGCGCTTGCCGCGCACGCGCGTCGGCACTTGCCGCAATTCCGCAAGCGTGCCTGGTGCCTTTGGAACAAACAGGGACTCGATCTGGTCGCTGCAACCGAGTGCCGTCATGATAGACAGCATTGCGTTGACGCCGATCTCTCCGGTCGATTCGAAACGTTTGATCGTCGATTCCGGGACATTCGCGCGCAGCGCGAGTGTGCGCCGACTCAGGATTTTTTGCAGTCGGGCCGTTTTTACGCGTTCGCCGAGTCGCAGCAATAGTGCGCGATGCGAAAGTGGGATGAGATTATTGGTCAACATAATGACCATTATATACAATAATCAACAATAACGTTACTCCCATTGTCCACTAAATTAAACATACACTACTTTGACTGAGTGAAAAATGTCTCCAATAGCAAGGTGCAATAGCTGTTTTGGACCCGCCAGATGCTAGTGCGTACCGGATTACCGAATGGCGGACAATTTTCCCGTCGCCCTCCCCGAAGCAACAGCGCCACTTTTTGGTTTTAAGCGGGTCGGAGCCATTGTTGCGCAAGCGCTGGTAAAAAGCGCCAATTACCCTTGCTGCAGGCGTCGCAACACCCAGAACCGCTGAATGGTAGTTTGGCGTCACAAAATGATGCTAAAATAACATCAACAAGACTGAAGGCGAACGCTCACGAATCGCGAAACCTCGTCACGATTTGCGGCATGGAATCAAGTGTTGGGCATTTTTTTGGAAATCGGGCGTCGATCGTTATGCAAGGGGATTTTGTATGCTGGCGAAAATACCCCAATAGGGGTTTATAATTCCCAATTTGGGTATTTAATCAGGTTTAGAGTGATGTCTCCAGATAAGAATTACGCTATTCGTTTTCATTTGCAGATGGCTGTGCTAAAAAATTCATTGCTATGACGAAGAAGGCTTTTTTAAATTCGTCACCAAAATATTGTTGTCAGCTGAGTTTCCCTTTGCAATCGGCTCCGCCACACTACGATACATGAGTTGTTGGACGCCAGGAATATACAAGCCAGACGCAAAAATCAAATCGCGCCAAAGACCGCCGCTATCGGCTTGAAAACACGGCGTCAACATTCGGCTCAACATTTGATAAGCCCGAACTGTGCGCAATCGTTTCTTTGAATAGAGAAGGGCGCCGCTGGATGCGCCATGCTCGTCCACAAGGCTGGACAGAGCCAATGCATCCTGCACAGCCAATGTGGCACCCAATCCTAGCTGAGGACTCATCGCATGCGCGGCATCCCCGAGGATGCAAATCGGAGGATTCGCGAGGCGGGTAGGATTGGCGTGATAATAAGTCGCGAACGTTAGTTGTTCATGCGAAGAAATCTGGTTCACCACAGGCGCCGACTCAGGCCACAAGGTCAGCAGCTCATCTTTCCACAAATCGAGCGGGCTTGCTTTCCAATCGGCATAGGCATCACGGCGCAAGCTCCAAAACAGGGAAAGCGTCAGTTTGTCTCCGTTTTGTGCCGTCGGCATGAGTCCGAACATTTTCCGCGTGGTCTGATAGCGCTGTTCCAGAGTTCTTTCGCCACGCCAATCAGTGACGTCAAACATTCCCCACAACGCGCCCCACTTGTATTGGGTCGAGGAGACCGACATTCCCGCTTGCACCGGCAGGGTTGATGCAGCGCCATCCGCAATGACAAGCAAGTCAAATGCGAGCTGTTCGCCATTGACGCATGCGATACCGGAATTATTTTCAACGCGAACTTGTGAGACATCCGCGCCGAACCGAATATTCGCTCCAATCGCAAGCGCCTCTTTCAACAATAAATGAGCGAGCGCAGACCGACTTACTGCGCGTGCTTGATGCTGTCGATACGGAACGTCGACAATTGTCCAGCCGCGTTGATTTTTGCCGAGCAGATGATCGACCGGCACACTCGCCATGGCAAAATCGGCGCCAACACCGAGCGCATTCAAGGCTGCGACTCCTTGCGGTTGAATCAGCAAGCCAGCGCCTAACACGGCGAGGGATGGGTGCTTTTCGAAAATCTGAACTTTGTGGCCGAGACGTGCAAAGGCAATAGCGGCGGCCAAGCCGGCTGTGCCGGCGCCGGCGATACCTATATGCAGCTTGTTGGATGGGTTCAATGGCTTCTAATCTTTATTTTGATGGGTGCAAATTGCATAGCAATTGTAAAATTGGCGACCACAACGCGATTAGCGGCCTTCTTTCTTCGCTTTGGCCGCACTTTCTCTTTTCAACGGACCACCAACCGGGCAGAAGGTCGCAATAAAGTTGTGCAGGGTTCCAATCATGTTGTCGTCAGCCAGACTGTAGTGAACGAATTGCCCCTTCTTCTCGCTTCGAACAAGCTTGGCATTTTCCAAGATTTTCAAATGTTTCGATAAGGACGGTTTGCTCATCTCGAATCGATCCGCGATCTCGCCCGCTGTCATGGATGTTTCTGACAGATAAGCCAAAATTTTGCGCCGCGGGGTCGACGCCAGCGCTTCAAATACGTGTTCGATATTCATGGATTATTTTTTATAAACATTTAGCTAATTAGCTAAATAACGTGTAAGATTTGATTATACCGAAAAGAAAGTCAATCCGTGCAAGGGAATGTAAAGATGGAAAACTATTCTGCCGTCCGAGGTGATGCGTGGCTGGTGTACGACGGCGAATGCCCAGTCTGCAATACCTTCACCAAATACATTCGTATACGCCAAACTGTCGGTCGATTGCACTTGATCGATGCGCGTCATCCGAGCGCCTTGATGGACGAAATAACAGCCGCCGGCCTGGATATCGACCACGGTATGGTGCTTAAATTTAACGATGCTATCTACTATGGCTCAGATGCAGCCTACGTGTTGACGATGTTGGGATCGCCATCGGGTGTATTTAATCGACTCAATTACTATTTCTTCGGATCGAAACTGGGTGCGCAAATATTCTACCCAGCTGGAAAAGCGTTCAGAACAATTTTGCTCAAGCTGCTCGGCATCAAATACATTGAGAATTTGAAACACGCCAATCCAACTATTTCGAAGACCAAATGAATCAACTAGCCCAAGACCTGACCGCGACAAAAATAAAGCGGTCGCAGCAATATTTCAACAAACTCAGTCTGATTTTTTACGACTTCATCTTGTATGGCATTGTGTCCAAGTGCGCATGGGGAAGTTCGATTCAACGCTTGGACGCGCACTACAAGAAATACGCCACTTCAAATCATCTCGAAGTTGGGGTTGGTACCGGTTACCTATTGAATAGAGTGGTATTTGAATTGACTCAGCCACGCTTGGCATTAATGGATCTCAGCGTAGCTTGTCTCGAAAAAACCGAACGCAAAGTATCTCGCTATGCGCCGACCACTTATGTTCAAAATCTATTGGAGCCGATTCAACAAGCCATTCCGGTCTTCGATTCGATCAGCATCAATTACGTGATGCATTGCATACCCGGCAACTTAAAAGAGAAAACGGTCGCCTTGACCCATTTGAAAACGCTGTTAAGTCAGCGTGGTGTGCTGTTCGGGACCACTGTTTTATTCGAAGGCGTATCGAAGAATATCTTGGCCAAGCCGGCAATGTGGCACTCAATTTGCTGGGTGTCTTTAACAATCACCAAGATAATACACAAGACTTGAAGACCTATTTGGAGAAGAACTTCCAGGTGCATGAATTTCAAGTGGTGGGTGTGACGGCATTCTTCGCGGTAAAGCATTTACCCACGATAGGCGCATAAGCAATGGACAACTCAACGACTGCAATTTTCAAGGCCATATTAGGAAACGCTTGGACAGCATTGCCAAAACCGATTCAGGAAATGCACGATACTTCCGGAGATGCGCGCATGGCTGGCTTGGCTAGCGTAGAAAGAGGGAGGGGGATTCCTGCCCGTTTGATTGCATCTTTATTTCGATTTCCGTTAGAAGGAACGCAAATCCCAGTAGAAGTGTTGATCACCAAGACACCGGGTCATGAAACTTGGCTGAGAACCTTTGGCGGCCGCTCTTTCTCAAGTGTTTTATCGGCAGCGGCAGGGCGCGCCGACCAGTTACTGACGGAACGATTTGGACCATTTTCGTTCCAGATCGCTTTGGTTGTCGAAGATGAAAAGTTGAAATACATCGTTAGGAATTGGAAATTTTGCGGCGTTCCACTACCGCGCTCCTGGGCTCCGCGAGGCGATACCTACGAATCCTCAAAAGACGGATTGTTCGGGTTCGATATTGAAATTGGGCATCCACTGGCAGGTTTGATCGTCAAATACTCTGGGAACCTGGCAATTGCAAAGCTAAGGCCTGACGCATGAGAAAAAACGTATGGAGAGTCGACGATACGGGCGCGAATGCGGATACAGGCGAAGTGGTTTGGGCGCCATTCAAATCGCTCTGGAATACCGGGATGTATCTGATCGCAATAAATCTTGCGCCGATATACTATTCGTGGAGTGCATTTTCCCTCTTTTTGGTGCTTAGTTACATAACACTTCTATTTGGCCACTCCATTGGAATGCATCGACGCTTGATCCACAAGACTTTTGAGTGCGGCAAGCCATTTGAGCGCTTCTTGGTCTATCTCGGGGTTTTGGTCGGCATGGCGGGACCATTCGGAATACTTCGAATTCACGATATTCGCGACTGGGCACAGAGAGAGCCATCGTGCCACGACTTCTTTGCACATCGCCGAGGACTATTCGTCGACGCACTTTGGCAACTGCACTGCACCTTTCAATTCAAGAGTCCGCCGCAATTTGAAATTGAGCGAGAGATAGTTAGTGATCCGTGGTATCGATTTATGGAATGGACTTGGCCACTACATCAGTTGATACTTGCAGCAATACTTTATTCGATCGGTGGAGTAAGTTGGGCGGTCTGGGGCGTTGCGGTACGGGTATCGGTCAGTGTCACGAGTCATTGGGTCGTGACCTATTATGCGCATAATCCAGGCCCGGGTAGCTGGTTCGTCAAGGACGCGGCGGTTCAAGCGTCTAACCTTGAGGGTTGGGGATTTTTGACTCACGGCGAATGCTGGCACAATAATCATCACGCATTTCCTGAATCCGCCAGGATGGGCCTGGAACCTGGTCAATTCGATACCGGATGGGAAGTTCTGAAAATATTAGAGAGATGCGGGTTTGTCCGCAATCTTGGTGTGCCACGGGAATCAAAATCTCGCGAAGACGTGGAAACATTTAATTCGCTGCGTGGGGAAATCGGGTGAGAAACTTCGCAACGTCAACCAGTCATGCAATCAAAAGTCCGAGGTATGAATTTCAACGATGGACTTAGACGCTTTGTATTCGCGCCGAAGCACGTGGTATGTAAATCACAGGGGCTGTACTCGTGAGAAAAAGAGTATGGCGAGTCGACGTTATTTCAATTAAGGGACTTGTTTTGGACAATCTACCTATCGCCATCCAACGACATAGGGCCTGTGCGGCGAACCAGGACAGCGTCTGCGTTGGTAAAGTTCGGTATTCCCCGGTCAAGTCAGCATGGTTTGCGTGCATGGCATGCGGCGTAATCGTTGGTGGATTCTTGACGTTTTCGTGGCCCGCGTTCTTTCTATTTCTGGCAATCACGGCATGCGCGCTTCTTTTTGGGCACTCGCTTGGTAGCCACCGCAAATTGATCCACAACAGCTTTCAATGCCCCAAGTGGCTCGAATATCTTCTTGTGTATTGCGGAGTCCAAGTTGGCCTGGCAGGGCCGATCGGTTTGTTGCGACAGCATGAACTTCGCGACTACGCTCAAAGGCTTCCTGAATGTCACGATTATCTTCGACATGGGCAATCGTTTTGGCGGGACGCGTGGTGGCAGTTGAACTGCGAATTGGAGCTCGCGAATCCGCCGGAAATTCGGATTGAATCGGCGATTGATAACGATCGATTTTACCGTTTGCTTGAGCACACGTGGATGGCACAACAGATACCAATTGCCGTCGTTCTATTCCTGTTTGGCGGATGGAGCTTTGTGTTCTGGGGTGTCTGTGCCAGGATCACAGCGGGTGTCTTTGGACACTGGCTGATCGGCTACTTTGCGCACAATCACGGCGGCATGCATCATGAAGTACGAGGCGCTGCAGTGCAAGGCAGGAATATCCCATTCACGTCGCTACTCACCATGGGCGAATCGTGGCATAACAATCATCATGCATTCCCTGGTTCGGCGCGGCTTGGCTTATACCCGGGGGAATGGGATCCAGGCTGGTGGGCGTTGCAATTGTTCGCGGCGCTAGGCCTCGTATGGGACGTGAAGCTGCCAATTCACTTGGCTCCGCGCATAGAGTTGATTGCGCTACAAGGTAGCGGCGCTGGCTTGGCGAAAATAGCTACGCAGTCCACGCGGAATCCGACATTGGCTACACACGTTTCTGAGGTAATGTGATGGATCAGCCAGATAATCTGCCGCCAGATTCCGACAAAGGTGACAACACGCCGGAACCGCTTAACAATGCGCCCGCCCAGAAACTCGACGCCAAGCCGATCCTTCCATTTTCCAAATTCATGCCGGTATTGTGGGGAGCGACGCTGGGTATTGTATTTCGTCTGATATTCAGCGGTAAGCCGGGCTCAATTTTTGCGCCAATGGGTAGCGCATTTATTCTTATCGTGCCTCTCGTGGTTGGGGCTGTCACGGTATACATTGCGGAATCCAAAGAACGCCGCTCCTGGCGCTATTACCTGGCCGCCGGAATGCTGGCAAACGTCATGTTTGTGCTTGGCACGATGGTGATCCTGATTGAGGGGCTGATATGTGTAATCATCATCGCGCCGTTATTCGCCTTGATCGGTGCGGTAGGGGCCATCATGATGGGCGCCATCTGTCGATTTACCAATTGGCCCAAGGCGACTACCTACTGTTTCGCCGGCCTGCCTCTATTCATCGCGCTTTCGTTTCCTGTTGTGACGGAAAAGATCTTTATCGGCGAAGTTACAAGAACCATACAAATCAATTCGTCCGCAGGTGCAATTTGGCAGCAACTGTTGACTGTAAAAGGAATACGTCCGGATGAAGTGGGTGATGCATGGATGTATCGCATCGGAGTCCCCTTGCCGATTGCAGGAGTAACGGAACAAACGTCGGCAGGTCTAGTGCGACATGTGGCGATGGGAAAATCGATCCACTTCGATCAATTTTCCACCGACTGGAAAGAAAATCAATTTGTTCGATGGCAGTATCGCTTTTCCTCAGATTCATTCCCACCGAATGCTTTGGATGATCATGTGAGAATTGGCGGCCAGTATTTCGATCTCATTGACACCGAATATTCAATTACGCCCACTGACTCACATCATTCTGAACTGCGGATTCGTATGCATTACCGCGTCAGCACGCAATTTAATTGGTACGCCAACGGCGTAGCGCAACTTTTGATGGGCAACTTCGAAGACGTTATCTTGAAGTTTTACCGAGAAAGATCGGAGAGAGCATAGTATGGTTTTTCACGTCAATGCGATGCAAGATACAAAAATCTTGCGCCGCATCACGGGTATTCATCTGCGACTATATGGAGCGAAACCCCCGACCGATTGCAATCGACTTGTTGCTGACTCTCGACTTTCTTTGGAGTGGTAATGCACCTTTACATCGAAATATCACATTCTGCGCTAATAGGGTTGCGATCATCATTTCGCAGCTAGCCACTGAAGTGGAAACTCAACAATAGTGTTCGACCCGATGGCTATGAGAGTGTTTCGTGTCAAATCATGTAAACGAGCCGTAAAGTCAGTGGATGCTACACTGGCTTGCAGTTGATTAAATGAGGAAAGCGATGTGCTTGTATTTATTGGTTTTTATCGCAGCTGTCTTTGGAATAAATGCAACTTCGTCGGCATGAGCGAGCGATGTCAGACCGATATATCAGGAATCTGCATGATCTTGTCTTAAGAGAGTTAAAAACTGAACAAGCCGGATATCTCCGGCTCTCTGAAAACGAATTTATTGCGTTCGCAAGTAACACGGGTCGGGTACGATTTAAATCATGATTCTGGTCAACCACGTTTACCGATTGTTGCTGCCAATGAGCAATTTCCTCCGAGTCCCAAGCAACAGCCCGAGCACCTATCGAAATGCGAGCCGGGAAATTGCCGCGCTTTTCAAGTTCGTAGATTTGAGTTCTGCTAAGTCCAGTGGCTTCAAGCACGCTTTTTAAGCGTAAAAATTTTCTGAGCTGTATCGACATAATTGTGTCTCCCGATTTGCTATTGACATACCCAATCCGCAAACCCGATTGGGGAGACTGTCAGATATGAATCCAAACCGTTATTTCACAACCATAAGCAATTGCATAGGCGATACGCAAGAATACAGCAGTCAGATTGCGCCAATTCTTTGGAATTCTTGTCGTAACATCTGAACTACATCGTTGAACGCAATTGGTTCAAGCTTGTTCTTTTTCAGGAATGCGCGCCACTGCATTTGCTTTCCCGCATCCGCCGCAAAATCATCAGTCAGTCCTACCGGCACGCCGGTCAAAGGCGGCGTCTGACGACGAATGAGCGTTGCTTCGATAGCTTGGTGTAGCTTTATCAAATCAAGGTCATCGTCACGCAGGAGAATCCAAAGGTCGAAATAATCCTTCGTCCGGCTATTGGTCATGCCCAGGATGCACACTGCCTGGAATTTTTCGGCAACCACCGTGTATTTCGGATAGGCACGTAAACTGGGCGCTGGTAAATCACCAAGCAATACGGGATAGTTGACTGATTCCGGCCCCGGCGTCACTGCGTCGCCAAAGCCGACATCAATTTGTAAGGCGATGCGAGCGCCATCCAACCTTGCGACCATATCGATCCGCACACCTCCGTATCCTGCTTCCTTGCGAATTTCAATACCTTTGACTGACCGAGGATCAAATTCGATGCCGTCGTCGACGATAATTTCGCATAGGCCGCGGAAAACGTTTTCTACCGTGCCGATGTCATCTGATCCAAAGCCCAGCAAATCGACATCACGCGTAGGACGATGCGGGATGTCATACCAAAGCACGAATAGCAGCGCACCCTTGAGCAGAAAATTTTGCTTATGTTCGGAAATCGACAATCTGTACAGCAAACGCTCCAAGCCATAGTGGGTAAGCGTCAGGTTGAAGTCATGTTTGGTTGTATCTGCGTGCTGTTTCAACCTTGCACGAATCGAGGCGGCGCGGTTCTTACTCATGTCGTCAGCGTCTCCAAATACGGGCGCATTACCTTGGCAACGCGATTGATCATGGCGTAGCGCCAAAGGTCATCCATCGTCACCCTGCGCTTGTTCCAACCTTCCCGTAGTGCTTCCAATGCCACATCCAAGCCGATCTTGTTGCGGAATTTAAAACAGTCCACAATAGTCTTTGCAGGATTGAAGACAGGAACCGTCACGCCATCGAAAATCATGTCTTCGATTCCTTCGGTCAGCGCTTGGCCGGACATGCGCACGACACGTAGCGAAGGCTGATCGATCCGCGGTGACAGCATATGGTGGGGAATAGCCATCCACACCTCGAATGGTGCTTGGGTGCCGATATTATGTACACGTAGTGCCGATAGCAGACAGACTACGCCCCGTGGAATCCGAATTGCTGCCTCCGCCAGTGAATGGTTTTCGCTGATAGATTGATTCGGAAGGCTATACACCCCGCGAGCGATACGTTCCAGCTTGCCTGCTGATACCAGTCGGGTGAGTGTAATGGTAGGTAGCCCATGTTCCAGGAGATCGCGTGCGCGCAGCAATTGGCGCTGGTGCGCTAGCTGTAGGACGGCTTGCTCACTGGTTTGGGGGGGAGCTGGTTTCATGTCGAAAATTATGTTGCAAAAGCATGGCAAATGTCAACAAATGCATTAATATTGCAACAAACGATTATCATAACAGCGGCTGCGTAAATAGGTGTCATAGCTGATTTGGGGTAATGTGCCAAGAAAATCCCGAGCAACATTGGCATACGTGTTTCAAAAATATTTGTTCCGGTTGATGAGCGGCAAAACATGCTGCACCTCAGCTCCGCTTGCCATACAATCTCCTGATATCAAAAAAAGGATGTTAAACGTGACAACAAATTTCACTGAAATAGCTTCTTTCACTTGGTCCGTACGAATTTGCCGCAGCCGTTTCATGTTTATTCAATGCGTCAGGCCATTGAAGAGGGATTCATTCTGGACGTGCTACTCAATTACACGCCCTTCAAGCTGGCACACAATGGCAAAGATTATGATGATGTCACGGTAGACGAAAGCGAAGCAATGAAGTCGCTGATGCGTTGGGTCAGACTGCATCCGTACAACATTGCGCAAAAAGTTCAAATCATTGTCGAACATTTTAAAGCCCATGTCGCGTGGAGATTGAACGGCCACGCAAAAGCGATGGTGGTAACGAGTTCGCGAAAGGAGGCGGTGCGGTACAAGCTGGCAATTGATAAATACATCAAATCGCGAGGTTACAAGGACTTGGCTACGCTGGTGGCATTCTCCGGCGAGGTAACCGACCCTGAAAGCGGCCCAAGCGAATTTACCGAGTCGAATATGAATCCGGGACTCAAGGGGCGCGATCTACGCGAAGCCTTTGACACGGATGAATTTCAAATCCTACTTGTTGCTAACAAATACCAGACGGGCTTTGACCAGCCGAAACTGGTATCAATGTATGTGGATAAGAAATTGGCTGGTGTGGCAGCGGTGCAAACTTTGTCCCGGCTAAACCGTACCATGCCGAACAAGGACCAGACATTCATCATTGACTTTGTGAATGACCCTGCCGAGATAAAGAAGGCATTCTATCCCTACTTTGAAACAGCAGAACTTGCCGATATTTCTGATCCAAACCTTATCCACGACTTGCAAAGCAAGCTCGATGCTGCACGTAACTGACGACGCATCTCAATTCATAAATCTCACGCGTGATTGATCCGCGCCTCGATAGCATGACAGCTTTCGATTAGCTCTAAAAAATCGGGCTGATGCAATGCCAGTAGCCCATCCTCCAACATGGCCGAATAGTCCTTCTCTAATGCGAAGAGAGATTCCCCTGTCGGAATCAACTGAATCGCGCCAGTCACCGCGCGATGGTAATCGACTTTAGCGCCGTGCTTATCTTTCTCGGCGAAGAACATCGATTTGTGCTCAGCCACTTTTTCGCCAAGCTTCCGATCGCCAACAGCAGATTCATAGTACGCAGATCGGGAAATTGCCGCCAAATCGTACCAATGACGTGAGTAACGCTCGCCACGTAATCGCCCCTGCAAACAATAGACATGTGCAGCCGTCGCTTTTTCCCAAAAGGTGCGTTCAGCCGCCATGACCAACGGACGAGCCATCGGAAAATCCACGCTTTCGATGGTGCCGGCAATGTCACAGCGTACGTCATGAACATGATTGGGTTCGCCAGTAGCCCGAGCACCAAACTCCAATTGAATGCTCGTTGCTGCATAGCCTGTTCCGGTTTTCACGGCAGGATAGCCGATGATCAGCTTTTCGCTTTCCTGTCCTGCGATAGTCAACGAGGCTTCAATCTTGGATTCGATCAGGGCAGCATTGATGACTGGTATGACATCTGATTTAATCCAGATCGGCAGGCGTTTACGAACCTCGCTGGTAATCTTCTTTTCTTGACTTGAGGACACTGGAATCGGACTGCCGTCACGAAGCATATCCGGAACCAGTTCGCGAATGTCGTAAGTCAGATCGACATCTTCGGAAAATCTGTCAATGATTTTGTAGACCTTGGAGAGCGATGTGCCACCCTTGAACGTGAGTTTGCCTGCCAATGTTGAATCATAAATCGCCGTTAGCGCCCAAACTACCCAAATGTCTTTTTCCAGTAGATGTGCCGGTCGGCCCGTTCGGTCGGCAGCGACCTCGAGTGCTTCAGCTTGATCTTTTCGACTAAGGGAGAACCATGACTCAGCCATGGGTACTCACTTCGCCCACCGCACGTGCCATCCAGCTCGGTAAGGTAGCGCGGGCGGCGCGTATAGCTTCCCACTCTGCTGCCGGTAGCTTTGTCTGCAAAATTCTGAGCGCTGCATGCGCTTGTTCGGGCCCTAACCATGACAAAGCACGAACAGCCATGCCAGCGGGCCTTTTTCCGAGTGCCAATTGCAAGCGAGTGCCATGTTTCAGCTCGACGGCCCGGTTACCCAATTGCAGGGTACGCGAAGCGCCGGAGGTGATGAAAACCTCCCGTGTGGGTACCTGCGTGGTTAGCCCCAGCGCGTTGGCTTCTGCCGCGCCACTGGAGACAATGGTTTCGCCACTTTGCCCCTCAATCGCTTGCACAACGGACTCGGTGGTTGGTGCCCGTGATCCGAATCGTCCGCTGACGGGGATCACGTAGGCACCCCTGCCGACGCGCAGCAGCTTGTCTTCACGAGTGAGCCGGGTCAGAGCTTGATCTACTGCCGCCCGTGATCCCAAATGCAAGAACGCTTTGGGCGACAGGATGCCGCCCTCGGGTAGGGATTCTGCTGCGGCAAAAATAGCTTGTGTTAACGTACTCATAAGATTAACTCCGTACGTCAGAAATATATATTAGTTTCTGACATTTTGCAATGAACGCTCCCACAGGCGTGCGGCTTCAATACTTGATATGATCGCAACACTTCAACTCCATTCAACCATTCGCATTCATGGAACTTGCCGCATTTGCTAGGCTAACAGAACGCATCATCCGAGACCAAGGAATTGCCGATTTCTTGTCCATTGCTTGCTATCCAGATCGTCAGGAGATTCGAGGGCTTGCTGATGTGCCCGAACATGGGGATATTCAAACAATGGTTTTAGATTGGGTTCGGGAACTGGCTCGACCTGATGAAGAATTTCTTGTTGCGTTCAAACATTCGCCGCTTCAATACAAGGTTGTTCGTGTTATTGCCAGCGACATGAAGTCTGAAATTTTCAATATTGAGTAGACACATTGTTTCCAGATGATGCACGGGTACTTATGAAAAGCGCGATGGCAGAAATCAAATATGACGCAATGGCACCATAGGCCAAGAAGAGTCCATACCTGCGGAGAACTTGATGGAACTGAGCGAAGACGTCTATATGCGTCTTCCCAAGGGAGTGCGTAAAAGGTATGACGATGCGCTGAAAAAGCGACGAAGCCAATAAGTGGCAGCACATTTTCTCTTTGTCTGCCTGACGTGATCTTTTTTGTATCTTCTCTTTGTATAGCAACTAGCGCGGCGTAGTAATTTTGTCCTCAACCAGCGATACATTCGCACTTTGTTTGAGGAAAAACGACTGAATTTTCGGACATTCTGGCAACATCAGTCGACGTGCCTTCAGGCAAAATGGCAGTACCCAAAGACGCATTCCGTTTGTCTTTGGAAAATTAAATACAGGCAGTGGAGCCGTGAACGCGTCTGTCTTTGGATAAATCAACACAATATCCCCGGCGCCATCCAGATAGCTCATTCCGTATGCCTGTAACTGGTAGAAGTCGCTCTGAGACAAGCCATATTTGTCTGTGCCGTTCGCCTTTAGACCATCAAGCAACTTCCACTTGGTGTCGAGTACAAGTAAGGCTCGATTCGAATCATGTATCAACAGGTCGGGTTTTAATCGGAACCAATTCTGCTCAAGATGGCGAACAAGGTGATGACTGCGAGCCTGAGTCTTCAGCATCAGCGGTTGTGTAATCTGCCGCGGAAGATGCTTGGCCACGAAGGATTCGAAGACGACCTCCATCGGAAATAGCAGTGATGGGGCACTGTGATCACCAATGCCGGTGAGTGGAGATTTATCGTTCAGGATGAGGTGCGCCCAGGCGAGGGCATCTGCATAGTAGCCCATGCCTCTGTCAAGTCTTACGCGCTGGAAATCGATTTGTGTGTGCGTGGAAGGCGGAACGTCCGCAAAAACGAAATCCAACTCACGTGCC